>Ga0182030_10008649_pt1 | contig 21019 bp, 15 predicted proteins | sample 812S3MmetaG_FD_121299 | JGI IMG/M metagenome (GOLD analysis project Ga0182030, IMG submission 121299) | Permafrost microbial communities from Stordalen Mire, Sweden - 812S3M metaG (Illumina Assembly) | ecosystem: Environmental > Terrestrial > Soil > Wetlands > Permafrost | place: Sweden...
ACTGCTACGTTTGGAGTCCCGCGTTTACGCGGCTCTTACATTCGAGAAGGCCCGGACCGCCTGAAGGCGGGACTCCAAACAAAAGTTCCTTCCTTATCACGGTAGCAGTGTCCAGATGCGCCCAACTTGGGGATGAAATGTTAAAGCGCGCTTGATCTCAGGCGCGGACTTGTTTATGTTGACGGCTCGATTTGTCGCACGCTGAATGTTAACGCCTTAACTTTGATTTTTTATTAATGAGTGTCTTGATTGTCGGTTCCACGGCCCTTGATTCGATTAAGACTCCGCAGGAGGAGCACCCGCGCCTGTTGGGGGGGTCGGCCAGTTACGCCTCAGTCGCGGCCAGCTTTTTTGCGCCGGTCAAAATGGTCGGGGTTGTGGGAGAGGATTTTCCCAAGCCCTGCCTGAACCTTTACCGCAAGCATAAAATTGACCTGGAAGGTTTGCAGATCGTGGCGGGCAAGACTTTCCATTGGTCGGGCGAATACGAAACCAATATGAATAACCGCCGCACCCTGGCGACGGAATTGGGAGTGTTCGAAACTTTTACCCCCCGCTTGCCCGCGTCCTACCAAAAGAGCGCATTTGTGCTGCTGGCCAACATTGCGCCCTCTTTGCAGCATCACGTCCTGGATCAGATGCGCCGGCCAAAATTTGTGGTGGCCGACACGATGGATTTGTGGCTCAACATCGCCTTGCCGGATTTATTGAAATTGCTGCGGCGGGTCGACGGTCTGGTTCTCAATGAAAGCGAAGCGCAACAATTGACCAAGGAGCATAACCTGATTCGCGCCGCCAGGAAGATCCACCGGCTCGGCCCCGATTACGTCATCATCAAAAAAGGCGAGCACGGCGCCATTCTTTCCGCGCGCAACAAACTGTTCATCGCCCCGGCTTTCCCGCTGGAAAATGTGGTGGACCCAACCGGGGCCGGCGATTGTTTTGTCGGGGGTATGATGGGCTATTTGTCCACGGCGAAAGGTTCAGTGGACGCCAATCTTCGGCGGGCGATTATATACGGAAGTGTTTTGGCATCATACTGTTGCGAAGGTTTTGGGCTGGCGGCGCTAACCCGGGTGACCCCGGCGGCCATTGCCCGGCGGGTGAAAGAACTTGAAACCTTGACCCGGTTTTAAGCGTCGTGATAAGTTGCGCAATATAAGACTTGCATTTGTATCAGAATTTGGTTTATTAATAGTGTCTGGCCGGGCTGTGCCTGGGCGGAAGGTCATTTTGAAGACTACATGAACATGTTCCAACCCGTGAGGGCCTCTTGAGTCGCCCTTTCTCCCCTCGTACTTTTTCCTCGCCTGCGTCATTCACGCGTGTCAATGGCAAAATCCGTGCCCGCGAGGTTCGCGTCATTGATTCGGACAAAAAGCAATTGGGCGTTTTGTCGTTGGGCGAAGCGATCAATCTGGCCCGAGCCCAGGGAGTGGACCTGGTGGAAATCGCCCCCAACGCCACGCCGCCCGTCTGTCGTCTGGTCGATTTTGGCAAGTACCGCTACGAACTGGCCAAGCAGGAAAAGGAAGCGCGCAAACATCAGCACGCCAACAAGGTCAAGGAAGTCCAACTCAGCCCCAATATCGACACTCACGATTTCGCGGTCAAGCTCCAGCACGCCATCAATTTCCTTTGCGAGGACATGAAAGTGAAAATCACCCTGCGTTTCCGCGGGCGTGAAATGGCCCACAAGGAATTCGGTTTCCAACAGGTGGAAAAATTCGTGGCCCAGTTGACTCTTTTCGGCCATCCCGATGCTCCGGCCAAACTGATTGGAAAAGGCATCAACGTCATGCTAAGTCCGTTGCCCCGGGCCAAGCGCGCCAAGAATCCGCACCAGGCGGAACGCGATGCGGAATTGGCTGCGCAACGCGCGGCGGGCATTACCGATGAAGAGCCCGATGTCGTTGACGATTCCGCTATTAATGAAGAGCCGGACGAGGATTCAAGCGAGAATGGCAACGGAACCAACGGGCCCGAACCCACTCCGTCCGCATAAGCGGAGGGGCCGCCTTATTTCCGCTTGAAAATGCCGATAAACGGCTCTTGGGACGGGGGTCGATTCACCTCTTCCTTTTCCCAATAGAACTCCGATTGGGGCCTTACGATCACCAATCCCGCCGGCTCATAATTATCCTTGACGAATTGGGGCAGCCATCTCATCATGGCCGTCCCCGCCATGCGGCCAAAATCCGGCCGTAAATCCCACGACGCAGCCACTTTTACAAAAACCAAATATTCGGGGCGGGCCTCTTTGATTTGCGTCATCATTTCCTGTTGCATTTCTTGCGCATACGGCGTCGGACCGGCCACAAGGTCATACATATAGATATAGCCTGTGGCGGAATGCCGGTGCGCATAGAATAAAATTTCCGGTTCGGAACCGAGAATGGCGATGCGGGCGTCCCGGGCGGAGTGTTCGCCGAGGTGCCGCCCGATTGTCAAACATTCGGAAAATGGATTGATGTGATAGATTCTTTTACAGACCTGCTCCGGACTGAGAACGAAAAACACCTCGCTAAAATGGAGCAATGCCAGCAGCCACATTAGAAGGAACAGACCGCCCGCGATGCGGGCGTTCGACCATCGCATGGCAGCGCTGACCGCCTGGCCGGCCAGCAGGCACAGCGCGGGCAGCAGCATGATGAAATAATGCCCGGAAAAATAGTAGGACAGTGAGACGGCCGCGGCGGAGAAAACTAAAAAGCCTGCCATCCACAATTTCCTGCCTGAATCCCCTTTGACGAAGGCCAGTGAAGCCAGCCCTAACCCGGCGACGATCCAAAACAAGCCATCCGCCGTGAAAGGCAAAGTTTGCAGGAAATCGGCCAGTTGCAGGCGGCCGGCGGACCACGGATATTGCGTCGCGTGTGCATGGGCATAGACAATGGCCCAGTACCAAAATCTCCCGAAAACCCCCGCGTGCCAGAGCAGAGCCGCTGTCAATACCAGCGGCGCAGCCAGCCCGACTGAATACAAAACAATCCTCCAGCCGTGAATGCGCCATTGTTTTCTTTCCAGCGCGCCCCGGGCCGCGAGCAGGCAAAATCCGAACAGCCCAAACATCGCTCCCGGCTGTTTCATCAGGCATGCCAGGCCCAGCATAAAACCGCCGGCGAAGAACAACGCGGGCCTCCCCGATTCCTCGCCTCGCAACAGCAGCAGAAGGCCCCCCAGCGCCGCTGCCACGACAAAATGAGTCGCATGCGCCGCCAGCCCCAGTACGATTGGGCTCATCGAAAGAAGGGCATACGAGGCGGCCGCAGCGGCCGCTCCCGGCATGTCCAGGAAGCGCCGGGCCAGCCGATAGAGCAGCAGGATGCCCGCAACATTCACCAATAGCAGACCGAGGTGAATACCCGAGGGGCTTTGGCCAAACACCGCCATGCACAAAGCGTAGGCCGCGTAAATCCCCGGGAACTTCATGTTATAAAACAGTTGGTAGGGAGGAATGCCTTGCAGCATCAATTGACCGCCGTAAGCGAACTCGCCCTCATCCCGCTCCAGCGGAACTGTCAATAATCGAATTCGGACAAAGACGACCACCAGCAGAGCCAGCAGCAACAATACGAGCGGCAGATTAACTTTCAGTTTCTTCATGGCGCGCCGTTTGCATCAAGCGCGGGTATGGCGATTCTCCCCGCCATAGGCAAGCAAAAATTCCCGGCAGTCCCAAACCTTTCCGATCGGAAACATGCTACCTTTGGGCATGGATGCGCCAACCGCTCGTCCATTGATTCCGCCGAAGCCGACCCTCAAAAAACTGCAAGAGGCCGCGCGATGGAAAAATTTCGTCGCGGATTTAAAAAAAGTCGCGGCGTTCATTCACAGGTTGGCGCCTCAGTGAAAGTCGTAGGATTTTGCGCCGGCCAGGACCTCCTGCCTCAGCCGCTCAATTTTTTCGGCTTTAATGTGAATGACATTTTTGACGTTTTGCAATCGGCCTTCGATGATCAGGTACGGTTCTTCCGTGAGCAGCAGACGGTTTGCTTCAAACAGAGGCGGAGTAATGATGGCATTGCTGATGCCGGTTTCGTCTTCGAGGCTGACAAACACAAAACCTTTGGCCGTGCCGGGCCGCTGGCGGCAAATGACGTTGCCGGCAATGCGCAGAGTGGTCCCGTGCGCGCCCTTGGGCAAATCCGCCGCCCGCCACACATCGGGCAATTGCCCGCGCAGCAACGCCATCGGATGTTTGCCAGTGGTCAAATTCATCCCGATAAAATCGGCCTGCACCCGTCGGGCATAATCCATTGGCATCAGCGGAGATTCGCCCGTTTCATCGGAAGCCGTTTCAAATAAATCAGCCTGACGCATTGGGCGCTCCACTTGCCAAAGCGCATCGCGGCGATGTTCGGCAAAACAGTTCAGCGCCCCAATCTCCGCCAGGGTCCGCAGTTCGTCCTTGTTCAACCGCGCGCGCCGGCGGAAATCGTGCAACGAAGCGAAGGGCGCTGCCTCTCTTTCGCGCAGCAATTGTTCCGTGCCGCTGGCGCTCAGGTTCTTGACGATGCGCAAGCCCAGCCGGATGGAATCGTCCGGTTCGATGGTGCAATCCCCATTGGAACAATCCACTGCGACCGGGCGAAATTTTACTCCGTGGCGCTGGCCGTCCTTGATCAAGGTGGCGGCGGAATAAAAACCCATGGGCTGATTGTTGAGCAGGCTGGCGAAAAATTCGGGTGCGCGGTGGGCCTTCAGATAGGCCGAGGCGTAAGCCAAATGGGCAAAACTAATGGCGTGCGATTCGGGAAACCCATACAAGGCAAACGAGCTGACTGTGCCGGAAATATCGTCAATGACTTTTGGGGCGTGGCCTTTCCGTTCCAAGGCCACGCGTAATTTCTTGATGATCGCATTCATGCGCTCGTCCGAGCGGTGAAAACTTAGGGCGCTGCGCAACTCCTCCGCCTCCGCGCCGGAAAAATCCGCCATGACCATCGCCATTTTCAACATTTGCTCCTGAAACAGCGGGACGCCCAGGGTGCGTTCCAACACCGGCTTGAGATCATCGTGATAATATTGGATTTTTTCCCGGCCATCGCGCCGGGCCAGATACGGATGGGTTAAATTGCCTTGAATGGGGCCGGGCCGGATAATCGCCACTTCAATCACCAAATCGTAAAAACATTTTGGCTTCATACGCGGCAGCGTGGCCATTTGCGCGCGGCTTTCGATTTGAAAAAGGCCGATCGTATCCGCCTCCTGCATCATCTCGAAACTTCGGGCGTCATCCACCGGCAGATGGGCGAGGTCCACCGGTCTGCCCTTTTGGCGTGCCAGTGCCACTGCGTCCTGCAATACAGACATCATGCCCAGCCCCAGAAAATCCACCTTGATGATGCCGAGAGATTCGCAATCGTCCTTGTCCCATTGGGCGACAACGCGATTGGGCATCGAGGCATTTTCGAGCGGAACGATTTTATCGAGCGTGCCCTGCGAAATAATCATTCCGCCCGAATGCTGGCCGAGATGCCGGGGCAAACCCGGCAGGGCGCGGCACAAGGCGGCAAAGGCGGCGGCCCGCGGATGCGCTTTGGGCAGACCGGATTTTTCCATCTGCGCCTGGCAGTCGAGGGTCTGGGGAAAATCGCCGTTGGCGTAAAGGTTTGAAAAGCGATTTAAAACATCGTTGGGCAAATTGAGCGCCTGGCCCACCGCCCGGGCCGTGCTGCGCCCGCGATAGGTAATGACGTTGGCCGTCATGGCCGCGCCGTTTTTTCCGTAGCGCCGGTACACTTCCTGGATCACGCGCTCCCGCCGGTCGCCGCTGGGCAGGTCAATATCAATATCCGGCCAGCTATTCTTCCGCCCTTCGCTCAAAAACCGTTCGAAAAGCGTGTTGAACCTCAAAGGATCCACGGCTGTGATGCCCAGGCAAAAACAAACCGTGCTGTTGGCCGCGCTGCCCCGGCCCTGGGCCATGATGTTTTGTTCGCGGCAAAAATTGATCATGTCCCAAACGACGAGAAAATATCCGGCGATTTTGAGTTTGGCGATGAGTGCCAGCTCCGTTTCAAGCTGCCCGCGAACTTTTGCGGGAACTTGGCCATAACGATTTCGTGCCCCGGCAAAAGCTTGTTCGCGCAGAAACGAATCCATGTTGTGGCCGGGTGGTATGGGAAAAGTGGGAAAACTATAGCCCAGATCTTTCATGGTAAAATCCAATTGCTCCGCCAGGCGGACGGTATTGTTAACAGCTTCCGGCAGGTCGGAAAACAATTCGCACATTTGCGCCGCGCTCTTCAAATGGCGTTCGCCGTTTTGTTCCAGCAATTTTCCCGCGGCATCCAGATGAGTGTGATGACGAGTGCAGGTGAATAAGTCAAGAATGGGGCGCTCGGTTTCCGTGGCGTAAAGAACGCCATTGGTGGCCAGGAGCGGAAGGTGAAGATGTTCCGCCAGCGCGATGACCGAACGGTTTGCCTTTTCCTCACCGCGAATGCGATGGCGTTGGATTTCGATAAAGAGGTGGCCGCGGGCAAAAACATCCAGCAAAAATTTTACAGGAGAACGCGCATTGGCCAGCGCCACCAGACCCTCCGCAAATTCCGGCAGTTCATCCCAGCGCACACTGCATTTGTCTTTTTCATTTCGCAAATGGGCGCGGGTCATTAGCTGGCAAAGGTTCTCATAGCCGGTGCGGGACTGCACCAACAGGGGCAGAATACTTTGGTCCTCCATGGTCAATTCCGCGCCCACAATGGGACGCAGGCCAAGTTCCCGCGCCCGCAAAAAAAACCGCGGCGCGCCGTAGAATCCGTCGCGGTCGCACAGCGCGAGGGCGGGCATTTGCAAATGGGCCGCGCGCTCGGCCAATTGTTCCGGCACCGAAGCGCCCCGCAAAAAGCTGAACGCGCTGCGGCAATGGAGTTCGACGTATTCAGTCATAAACTCCCTCCACGAAAAAGCCGGCCTCCGAACGAAAAATTCGGAAGAGAGCGCCTTCGCCCGTTTCAATGTCCCATTCCTGCCGGGACCATCGATGGTCATCCCACCAGTCGCCGGAACAAACAAACGGTCCGCAGGCCTTCGCGATACTCCCTTTGAAAACCGGACATTCCAGGCGGGCCGGCTGTTGCTGGCAAAATTCAACGCGGGCGGATAAAGCCGGACGATAACGGCGCAAGGCCATGCCTGACGAGTTTTGAGAAGATCCTTCCGCCTTTGCGGCAAAGTCCGGCGTCTTCATGGCAAAAGAGTCCGGACGGTGGGTGGCTTGCAAAACTGGGGTGCCTACATTGTCCGAACCGCACAGCGCGCCTAGACGGGCCAGCGTTTCCGCAAATTGATTTGGATTACGCAACGAGGCTTCAAACAATCCCAATTGATGGCTCTCCACCTTGGAGGGCGTGGCACTGAGGCGCATCGAGACAATGGGCGAATCCGTCCGCACGGTTTCCAAATGCGTGCGCAGGGTGCGGAAAAGTATTTCGACATTCCCGGTGGGCGACGGAATTTTGAAAATGCGTTCGTAGTTTGCCCCGGAAAAAAATCCCAGGCGCAATTGGAATTCGCCAACGACCAGATAAGCCATTTCCAGGCGGCGGGAAATTTGCTCCACAAATCTGCGCAGCACAAAAAGCAATGGCTGGATGGTTTCGATCTCCTGTTCAAATTCAATTTGCTCGGTAAATTGTTCGGGAGGCGCAACCAGTTTGAGCGGTCGAATAAGACCCGGCGACAGGCGTTCGAACAATCTTAACGCCTCAGCCCCGAGACGATCTGCGATTTTGCTTTTGTCCAACGCGAGCAATTGGCCGGCGGTGGCGATGCCCCAGCGATCCAGGATGGCCGCCATCTCCGGCGAAGGTTCCAAGTCATGCAAGGGCAGGCCGGAAATAAATTCAGCCGGCTTTCCCACAATTAAAATTGGATGGGCGGCCCGCGCCGCCAATAAAGAAAGGTCGGGCGAAACCGCCACGCCGAGACACGCCTGAAGATCGAAGGCCGCCAGATTTTGCAGAATTTTTTCGGCCCATTGCTGGAGGGCAGCCTAGCTTTGCAAAGCGAGTCCTTTCAATTCCAGGATGCAAACTCCCGGAGCCGTCGATTCGATGCTGGGCGAAAAAGCAGAGGCTGTCTGCAATAGGATTTCGGTGGCGGCGTCTTCCTGCATGGGCGAGCGGGGCACGATGACCAATTCAGAACAACGCGCCAGGGCCTGCGTCGCCGTTAAACCGAGACAGACCCCAAAACTTTTGGCCGCGGAATTGAATTCGACCACAGCGGTCTTGAGCGATTCAGCCGCAATCACCGCCACAGGTCTCGACCGTAAATCCGGTTGGTGCCGCAGCACGGCCTGCAACCCGAAATGGGGAATGTAAAGAGAGGCGAACATGGGCCTTTAGGCAACGCTTTGACGGGCTGTGTCCTGGAAATGCCGGGCCAGGGAAATTTCAAATTTTAATTCACGCAGCAGGTCCACCGCGTCACGTTCCATCGCGTCGAGAGAGAAGCGGGCCTGCAAGGTGATGCGGGCTTGCGCGGCGGGAACCATGCCGCGCGGGGTGAATACAACACAAACAATCGCCTTCTCTTCCACCACCCGTTGGAAACGATACCAAATGGTCGCAAGAATTTTGCGCAGCTCATTTTCGGCAACGACCTTCAAGTCGAGCAAGACAAGCGATAAATTGTTGTCCCGCAGGATGAGATCACAGGCCTTGAGTGCTTCATTAGCGGAACGCGCCCTCACCCAGAGCAACCGGGCCAGAGTGCCTTGCTCAATTTGCGTCACGTCGAGGGAATCATTGCCATCAATCAGGGCGATGAATTGATTTTCCTGCGCGGCCCGGCGGAGCAATGCATGCATGAGAGTGGCCGCGCCGGAACTTGTGCCGGGGCTGACAATTTCGCTCAAGGCGCCTTTGGGCAAACCGCCCTGCAACGGTTCGTCAATCTGCGGCAGGCCGGTCGGCCAGACTTTACTGGTGGCGGCGGAAGATTCGCCCAATTGCAGTCCCAATCCCGAAAACTTTTCCGAGAGAAGCGCACGCAACCGTATGATATTCGCCGCAGGCATAATCGACCTTTTTACAATTTAAATTGGCCGGAGTGATGATGCAAAGAGAATCCGAACTGGAAGGCATTTTTACTGTTTTGCACTTGGCAAAAAGCTTTGGACTTTGACAGCAGATGGACTTTGCGCGACAATTGCATCATGCAAGTGACCTTGAGCAAGGAACTCGAAGCTTTCATTGCCGAAAAGGTACAGAATGGCGGCTATGCCAGCGCAGACGAGGTGGTGCGGGAAGCCTTGCGTGACTTAAAGGCGAAGGACGATCCTGCTGACATTGACAGCCAAGAACTGGCAGAATTGCTTCTCGCTGCCGTGCGTGGTCCTCATCGGTTTCTAACTGCGGAAGATTTTGATCAACTTCGCGCCCGGGCCCGAGGACAAGTGGCCGCATGATCCGGGTAGTCCGCCAAGCGGATATTTTTTGGGCCGACATGCTGAAACAGGTTGACTGGTATCGGGAAAAAGCCGGTCCGGCAGTGGCGGAAGGATACGTCAACGCAGTGGAAGCTACCCTGCAAACTCTGGCAAAAAATCCCGGTCTTGGACGCCCGCGCTTTTCACGTTGGCAGGAATTGTCTGGCATTCGGTCTTGGCGCGTAGAACGTCCCTACCATCGTTATTTGATCTTCTACCGTGTTGATGACGAGAAACTTACGGCGGAGCGCATTATTCACGGTGCGCGCGATCTGCCCCGTCGCTTGCTGAAGCAAGCGTAGCTTGCGCTTGATTTTTATCAAGCGATCGGCCTGGAAGAATTGGTTTGGGACATGATCTCAAGGTTTGACAATAAATGTGCCTATGAATTCATGGTGCAGGCGGGCGTAAACGCCACCGGCGCTTAAAAGGGTCTGGTGTGTGCCGCGCTCCACGATGCGGCCTTGATCGAGGACCAGCACGAGGTCCGCCTTGCGGATGGTGCTGAGACGATGGGCCACAACGAAGGCGGTGCGCCCGCGCAACAGAACTTCCAGGGCGCGTTGCAACCGGGTTTCTGTCACCGTGTCGATGGCGCTGGTCGCCTCGTCCAATACCACGATGCGCGGCTGCGCCAACAGGGCGCGGGCAAAACAAACTAATTGCCTCTGGCCCAGCGAGAGAGCCGCGCTTTTTTCCCCCACTTCATGTTGCAGTCCTTCCGGAAGGCTTTCAATTAAGTCCAGACAATCCAGTGCGGCCAGGGTGGCGAGCACGTCGGCTTCAGTGGCTTCGGGCCGGGCAAAACGAATATTGTCGATGACGGACCCGGAAAAGAGAAAATTGTTTTGCTGGATGGTGCCCATTTGCTGGTGGATGGAGTCACTGGTGATTTCGAGCAGGTTATGGCCATCGATAAGCACTGCGCCGCGCGTCGGCAGATAAAGTTTTTGCAGCAAGGCCGCGATGGTGGTCTTGCCGCTGCCGGTGGGTCCGACCAGCGCGACGGTTTGTCCCGGTTCGGCCACAAAAGAAATATCCGCCAGCACGGGCCGGTTGGGTTGATATTCAAAATCAACCGACTGAAACTCGACGCGACCGCGCAATTCGGGCAAAGGTTTGGCATTGGGGGAATCGCGCCAGTCCGGTTCGCGATCGAGCAGGCGAAAGAGGCGTTCGGCTCCGGCCATTGCCGTGAGGGCTTGATTATATTGGTTGCCGATGACTTGCACCGGCTCAAAAAACAAGTTGGCCAGGAAAAAGAAAACAACCAGGTCTCCAACTTCGATGTGCAGCCAACTGTGCGGTTGCAGAGCACCGTAACCGGCCAGCAACGCCGTGGCTCCCAGGAAAAGCTGGCTCTTCATCTGTAACAACGGCACAAAGACCGCCGAAGCGCGGGCCACCCCCACGTTATTGTCTCCATGTACGGCGACGAGTTTGCGAAAGAAGCCGGAATTAATTTCTTGCCGGACAAAGGCCTGCGTGACGCGGATACCGCCGACAGATTCAGCCAGGGTGGAACTGAGATGGCTCCAGGATTCCTGGACTTTGCGCAATCGCCCGGCCATTTCACGGCGATAGCGGTCGTTGACAAACCAAATCAATGGCACCAAAAGCAACATCATGGAAAATAATTTCCAGTCGTACCAGGCCATGAGCAGCGCCGAGCCGGCCATTTGCAGGGCCTGCACGGTCACGACGAATGCCACGTCCTGGATACCCACGCGCACACTGTCAATGTCCGACGTCATCCGGCTGATGATGCGGCCGAACTTGGTGCGGTTGAAAAAGGACATGGGCAACGCAGTGAGTTTGTGAAACAGAGCCGTGCGCATGTCATGGGCCACGGCCTCTCCCAACTCCAGGGCCAGACGCTGGCGAAAATGCAGCGTTACCACCATAAACAGCGCCAGGGCGAGGTAGGCGGCAGCGTGGAGATAAATGCCTGTGATGTCTCTTCCCGCGATGGGGCCGTTAATGGTCCAACCGATCATCCAGGCCAGGGCGGGCAATTGCAATCCCCTCGCAGTCGTCAATACGAAAAGCCAGTTCCGCCGGGCTGCGTAAGGCTGGGTGAAGGAAAAAATGCGGCGGATAAGATCCAGGCGCAACGGCACTTGGTCGGCTTCGCGACGGTGCTCGGCTGGATCATAATAGGTGATGGCTTCGCGATCCGCGTGCAGCGGCGGGTTGGGATCGGACGGGGAATTGCTCATGCGGCCCTTCCTGCTGGTTGGCCCAAGTCCATCAATTGCAACAAGGCCGTTTCGTGGTAAGGGCCAGGCCGATGCACCAATTCTTCGTGCTTGCCCATTTGGGTAAGACGTCCGTCTTCCAGCACTAAAATCAGGTCCGCCCGGCGCAGCAAACTGAGGCGGCTGGAGACGACGAAAGCCGTGCGCTCGGCGATGGCCAGCCGCAAGGCGGAAGCAATCTCATGCTCGGTCTTCGGATCAACTGAGGCTGTTGGATCGTCAAGAATCAAAATAGGCGGTTGAAGCAACAAGGCCCGTGCCAATGCGAGGCGCTGGCGCTGGCCACCCGACAGGTCCACGCCTGATTCCCCCAGGACCGTCGCATAGCCCTGGCGCAATTCGGTGATAAACTCGTGGGCGCAGGCTTGACGGGCTGCTTGCTCGATTTGCAGCGGCGTGGCGTGAGGACTGCCAAAGGCGATGTTGGCGCTGACCGTGTTGGAAAATAAAAAACTCTCCTGGTAAACCAGCCCAATCTGCCGGCGGCAGGCATCCATGTCCAGGTCCCGCAAGTCGTGTCCGTCCATCAGAATTCTTCCGTGTTGCGGATCGTAGAATCTCGGAATCAAACTCAACAAAGTGCTTTTGCCCGCGCCGGTCATGCCAAAGATACCGATGACCTGGCCCGGCTTGGCTTCGAACGAAATGTCGTGCAAAACAGGATTTTTGGGATCGTAGCCGAAGGTGACATTCTCAAACACCACCCGGCCCGTCAGACGCGTCGGGACGATGGCGCCGGGTTTGTTTTCCACGCCCAACGGAGTGTCCATCACCTCGAAGACGCGGCGGGCGGCGGCGAGACTTTGTTGAACGGAATTGGCGATGGTGGAAATGTTGGCAACCTGGCCGTTGAATTGTTGCAGCAGTCCGGCGAAGACCACCAGCCCGCCGCCCAACGGAATTTGTCCTTTGACATACAACCATCCGCCGTAACTAAAAAGAATGACGAGGCTGAGCTGGGACAACAACTGCGTCACGGGAGTGAAGATGGACAGGTCCCGAAAGATGCGGCGTTGCTGATTTGAGACAAGTGAGTTGGCTTCCTCGAAACGTGCAACTTGATGAGGCTCGGCTGCAAAGCCTTTGACCGTTTGCATTCCGCGAATGCTCTCAGTGAAAAGTTGGACCAACTGATCGGTGATTTCGCGGTTGCGAAGATAGCCGGGACGCAATCGGCCTGAGTAATAATGCGTCACCCACCAGAGAGGAATCGCCACGCCGAGACACGCCACCGTCAGGGAAGGATGAATGCGCCACATGAACACACCATAAGCCAGAAGGGTCAGGATCATGTTGATCCCCTGCAGCAGGACGCCATCGACGAAAAGGCGGGTGTTTTGCACGTCGCCGGTGACGCGATTGAAGATCGAGCTGGAACCGTGCTGGTCGAAAAACGGGAAGCTCAATCTTTGCAGGCGGGCATAAAGCTGGTCGCGCAAATCGGGAACGATTTCTCCTTGGGTCAAACGCGCGGTGGTCAGATTGTAAGAATAAGTCAGCACCGCTCTAAGCAATGCTTGCACGATGATGGCGAGCGATAACACGGTAACCACTCGCAAGGCCGGCCATGAGGTCGGCGGCGTCCAGCCGAACGGAAAAACCGGTGCGCGTTGCGAAGCATCAAGGGCATGGCGAATGACGTCAATTACCACGCCCAACAACTGCAAGCCCAGCAAGCCGAGCAAAAGGAGGATAAGACTCAAGAATAGCGAGAGCAGAAAATCTGCGCGGTAATGCCAGGCCACACCCAGCAAGCGTCGCACCAGCTCGCCCGCGGGGTAATCGCGGCCGACCGCGTTGATCGAAGGTTGAGGAACGGTTTTCAAACCAGGCCAACATTGAACGATACGGCAGAAGGGACTTCAAACTATTTTGGGTTGCTAAAAGGAAGGGTTCTTGCAATAAGTCCTATAAGACCCATGTGACCCATACGACCTATGACTCCTGACGACGACTCCAGCTTCCTTCCGCCGCACGGAAAAAGAAACCCGTCCGCCAGAAGTTGTAGCCAACATCGCGCTTTGTTTGATTCATCAAGCCAACTATCTGATCGATCAGCAGATTCGGCGGCTGGAAAAAGATTTCATCAACGAGGGCGGAATTCGGGAAAGGATGACCCGCGCTCAATTGCACTCCCGGAATAATCCGCGCAAGACTTGATCTCCTTCAATGACCACGACGCGTCGCTTCTCGTCGGATTCGGCACGATATGGTCTGCGTCATCATGGTAAGTCACCTGAACGTAAAAATTTGTCCGGCTTGTTTCGAACAAGGCGAAATGCAGGAGCGCAGCGTAAGGCGGCACATGGCCATCGGTCAACGGAGACCGCAAGGCGCTCATCTCGCTTAACAACGTGCTGTCGTGGGCGGAGAATAAAACGTACTTCAGAGGATTGGTTTTGCGGAGAATTTTCTCGTGGCTGGCGTTGTTCAAATACTCGGCGATCTTTTTTAAAAGGGGCCTGCCAGTGATCTGGCCGACTTCGGCCTGGTATTGGTACACAAACGCCCAGCGGCCGGCCTTGATGATCGTATTAACTTCGTCCGGACTGAGCCCGTCCGGCAACGGAACATGATGGAGCTGATGGATATACAGCGCATCGGCCGGAATAATTAAATCGTGAATATTTACGATATTTGAGTTTAGAGCCCGGCTCCAATGATCCAATTGCGGCTGAAATATTATATTTGTTGACAACCATTCCGGGGCGTGCAGGACGTATTGGGACAACAGCGCCGGAAAATCCCTTCGGTCGTTGGGAATGAGCAATTGGCCGGCGCTGATCAAATTGGGTTTTGAGAGGGCTGCCTCGATATTGATTGGGATTTGAGTGAGGATGGGAGTGGGAGGATTGCTCTCAGCTAGCAAGCCCCTTAGAAATATTTGTGCGCTGGCCCGAGTACGCTCCTTATCGGTTGAGAATACGCAGAGGGTCCCGGGGAGATCGTTGGAGCCCAACAGGCCGGCGTTCGTATAGAGCGACCGCATTCTTGATCCCAGGCTGAATTCCTGATTTGTACCCAATGCGGTCAACTTTCCCAGTCCCTCCGGCCAAAGGGCCGGGCTTGTGCCGGGAAGTTGGATGGTGGGGGTTCGGTCCCCGTGGCGGATGATATCGACGGCAAAGACCAGTTTGTCCTGCGCCGATCCACGAGCGGCAAATAGAATGCAGAACAAAACGAACGTCATGGATTTGGCCGCGCTCATTTATTTCACCGCCAGAAATCCCACCAGCGTGCAGGCGATGGCGATGAACGCCGCGACGAGCGATTCACCGGCGATAAGCCCGGAGGCGATGGGAATGGCGTAGGTTTCGGAGTTCTTTTGGGCGACCTTCTGCCAGAGGGTCACGATCACTCCGCCGATGAGGAAGGAAAGGCAGTTTTGAAAAGGCATGACCCAGGCCAGTCCAAGCCCCATGGCCGACGGAAGATAGGAATGCGTTTTGGGCCAAAGTTTTTCAATGACCGGCAGCGCCACGCCAACCATAGCGCCGATGACGATGGCCCACAGGGCGGTTTGCGGCAGCATGTGGACGCCCTGGGTCAGGAGATCGGCCACGGCTTTCCACATGTTGGTGGCGGGCGGGTTGAAGGCTTCGAGCGCTTTTTTGTCCGGCACCATCAAATACCACGCCGGGACCACGGCGAGGACTCCGAAGAAAATGCCGGTAAATTGGGCCAGGAATTGTTTGCGCGGGTTTGCGCCCAGGAGGTAGCCGCTTTTCAAATCGGTCAGCAAATCCGCCGCCGAGCCACCGGCCGCCGCGGTGGTGCCGGCCGCCATTAAATTGATGGCGGCGATACCCTTGGCGCCGGGCAAGACGGCGTAAAGCAGTTGGGTGAGCTTGCCCATCGCGCCGATGGGAGTGGTGTCGGTTTCACCGGTGGCCCGGCAGGACACCAGCGCAACAATGAAGGAAAAAGCCACCGAGACAAGGCCGAGCCAGACCGCGATATGAAAGGCGAAGTATTGCACTGTAATCAGCCCCAGGCTGATCGGAATCAGGCCGATGATGAGCCATGAATTGGGCACTTCGATGGCGTCCATGGCAGCGGTGTTCGACTGCAGTTCCTCTTTTTTGAAGATCATGAAAGCGCGGGCGGCGGTGCGCCAGTTCACCGCCATCTGGGCAAGACTGGAGAAAACCATGACAGAGGTGCCGCCCCACAAAGCCCAGCGCACAGGGTTGAAATCACCATTGGGATTAATTTTGAACGAAGGCACGTAACCGGAGATTCCCGCGTGGGCCAGATCAATGGCAGCAAGGTGCGGCGCAACGACGAAATAAAGCAGCGCGGAGCCGGCGAACATCGACAACGCCACCCGCAAGCCAACAATCATGCCTGCGCCAATCAGCAGCACGCTAGGCTCGAAACCGAAGCCCTGCATTTGACCGCGAGCCAACGCATTGACAGCGGCCGGAAGATTCAAGAGGTCGGGCAGATAGAGCCACGATTGAAGTTTTTCCAGCCACGCGGGCAGGCGGTTCTTCAATCTGAGTTGTTCACCGAGAGCAGCGTAGGCATGAAGCAGGCCGACCACGCCGCCACAGGCCAGGGCAATGAGCAATGCGTAGGCCTGCTTCACAGCCACCGCGCCCTTGGAATAAAGGCTGCGCAAGGTTTGGGCGGCGGCGATGCCGGAGGGAAAACGCAGTTGCTCATGGTTGATCATCTGCCGTTTCAACGGGATGGCAAGAAACACGCCGAGCGCGGCGGTGAAGAGGACGAACAGCGCGGTCGCCGGCCACGGCTGATGCACGCCGGTAATGAGCAAGAGCGCGCCCATGCAGGTGCCAAGGGTGGACCCGGTGGAGTAGCCGGCGGCTGACGCAGTGGATTGCATGCAGTTGTTCTCAAGCACAGTCATGCGTGAAACTCTTCCGCCAGCCACAGCACAGATGGTATTCCAGACGACATACGACATGACGCAGGCGGTGATGGTGACGACGAAACTCCAGCCGAGTTTGAGCGTGGTGTAAAGATTGGAGACGGCCATGAACATGCCAAGGATTCCGCCCATCAACACGGCGCGCAAAGTGAGCTGCCGCTCCTGGTCTCCCCGGTAATAATTTTTGAACCAGTGCGGGTCCTTTTCCTCGGGCGTTCCGGGAAATTCCTGGACGGGCAACGCAACGTCTTGCGTCGGGCCATCGGCAGCGCGGCCCGGAGCGGCTGCGCCGGTCCGGTCCGAATCGTCGTCCGGAATCATCATGCGGCGAATGTTCGGTGAGGCGGGGGTTTGACGCGAGGAATTTTTTAAAGATCAACGAACTTTTGGGGGAGAAAGGATACCAACTTCGATCGTTGCCGGGAGAAACTTTTCACCACGAAGCGCACGAAGGACACGAAGATTTGACAAGATACACGAGGCTATTTCTTAATCACCACTTGGCCTGTTTTAATGTTCAACATCCAATCTTTTGGTTCAGGGAGCCATAATTTGCTGCCGCCGATTTCCAAGGGCATCCAAAGGTAACGCGAATCCCATTGGGTGTCGGGTTTCCAGATGTCGCCCATAAAAATCACGGTGGTGGCTTTGCTGCCCACAACTTTGAGCATCATGGTGGATTGGGAATTGTAGGTCTTGCTTTGCGCGGGCGCGATGTCCTTGAATTCCGACCACGGCCCTTGCAGAGATTTGGCGGTGGCGTATTTATTGGGGTTGGGACTCCATCCGGTCAAGGCTGAGCCAATTACATAATACAGTCCGTCATAGTGGACCAGCGCTCCGCCTTCGAGATGTTGGGAAATCAAACACATTTCCTTTTCCACGGCCAGATAGTCATCGGATAATTTCGCGATGCGAAAACCAAACGGGCGATCCTCGAAGATCAAATAGGCCGAGCCGTCGTCGTCAATGAATTGGCCGATATCCCGGCTTTCATGGCCCAGCGGGCGAAAGCTCCTGAGATACTGGTAATCTCCGTCCACGGTGTTGCAGGTGAACAGAGCGACACTGGCATACTGGTATCCGCCTTTGCCGTCGATGTGCGCATACATGACAAATTTTTGGGTTTTCGCGTTGTAAAAGACCTTCGGTCGTTCCAATACCCATCCATTACCGAGATTTTCCGGGTCGGACAGCTTGACGACTTGGCGGCGAAAGACCCAGCGCGCCAGGTTGGTCGAGGAATAACAGGCCACGTAGCGATAATTGGGGTCGTTGCTTTGCGAACGATCTTCGCCGAACCAGTAGTAAACCCCGCCGATCTTGATGATGCCGCCCCCATGGGCCTGAATTTGTTCGCCGCGGTCATCCAGCCAGGCCGTGCCGGGTCGGATTAGTTGAGCAAAGGCGCAGGCGCTGAGGCCGATCAATCCGAAGATAACACCCGCCAGAACCGCGATACGTTTAAAAGTCATGGCCTTTGAGTGAATTGGGTCCTCCCGGTTCCAAGAGCGTGTCATGCACGCTAACGAACCATCCCAGACCCGGTGATGTCAACGGTGAAAGCATCCAGTAGGGTAAGACCCCATAGCGCTTCCATTACGTGGGAACTATTCTCAATTCATGAATAAAAAGCATTATTTCTTTAAACCCGGCAAAGCTAGGTTCGTCTTAAACACAGTGTTCCTGATGGCGCTCACCGGCTGCGTGAATTACGCGGTTGGACAGGGCATTCGAATCAGTGTCCCTTCGCCGGTGATTGTCGTTTCACCGCCGGTCGTGGTGGTGTCTCCGCCAGCGGTGGTCGTGGCGCCAGACAACTATGTTTATTATCCCAGCTATGGAGTCTATTATAATACCAGCCGGCATCAGTATGCGTACTTGGATGGAGGAGCGTGGGTTTCGCGGCCGGCGCCAATAGGAGTCTCGGCCGAGGTCCTGCTGGCTTCGCCGTCCGTGAGGATGGATTTTCACGACTCACCGGCCAATCACCACGCGGACATGGCGAAGAAGTATCCGAAAAATTATAAGGCAGCCCGCTCAGAGGAAAAAGGCGAGGGCCGCGATGCGCATCACGATGAGCACGACAGGAAATAATACAACTTCCTCGAATGGCTTTGCCACCCCGCAACCACGAATATTGCCGGGTGTCCTGAACAAAATGCGCTTCTGCCCAACATGAAAGGCCTCGCGCATCTGAACACTACTACCGTCCGCCACGCGCCAGGGCCGCGCTGCCCCCCGGCCTCCCCGGACGCCTCGGCGAGGCGGGTCCCTACCAAGAAAAGCTGAACAAAGGCTATTGTAGCAATGTCATGCGCCCGGAAAGGCCCGGGCGTTGACACCGTCGTTTTGGAGTGGCATAACCTGCCTGTATGCGGATAAATCCATGTCCTCATTGCGGGAAGCCAATTAATACGCGGCGATTATGGCAGACCGGAGCCTTCAACTACCAATGCCCCGCGTGTGGCGGGCATTCCGCCACGGGTTGGCCAGGCGAGCTTTTGCTGGCGTTTGTGCCTGTCGCGATTGTGGCAGTCGGCTTTTGGGTCATAATCGGTTTTTGCCATAATCCTTCGCCGGCACAATTCTTGATTTTGTTACCGTTCGTTTTTGCAGGGAGTTTCCTCAAAACATATTTGACGGCGCGCTTTGCGTTCTTCCGGGTTCCGCGCCCGGCAACGGAAAAGGGCAGCACGTAATTGCATACTTCCCAACAACTGCGTGACGAAAAGGAATGATTGGCAATTGCGGGCGCGATGTGCAATTCTGACGTCCGGTCGGCGCTGTCAATGAAACGCGCCGCCACGCATTATATGTCCAGCATTACTCGACCGGCGTCCCCAACATCGCGGAGGAATTACAATCGTTTTCTGCTCCTGGTGGCAGGCTTGGGAGGGCTGCTCTACGGCGTGGATGTCGGCATCATTGCCGGCGCACTGCCTTATCTGACCGCGACTTCGAATCTGACGGCAGGCAAAATTTCATCGATCGTGGCCGCTGTGCTGCTGGGCAGCGCCATCTCCACGCTGTTTGCGGGGGTATTGGCCGATTGGATGGGCCGCAAACTTTTAATGACTCTGAGCGGAGTGCTTTTTGTCACCAGCATACCGATGATTGCGCTGTCGCAAGGTTATGGGCCATTGGTGATGGGGCGGTTATTGCAAGGGATGAGCGCGGGATTGATTGGGGTGGTCGTGCCGCTTTATTTGGCGGAATGTCTGGGCGCGGCGGATCGGGGCAAAGGCACGGGGATTTTCCAATGGCTGCTCGTGCTGGGCCTGGTGGCGGCGGCGATCATTGCCATGTATTTCAGCATTCGGGTGGATGAGGTGGCCAAGCTGGGAGACGCGGCCAAGCTTTTTGCTTTCGAGGACAAGGCGTGGCGCGGGATATTTTGGGTGTCGCTGCCGCCGGGAGTTCTGTTTGTCATTGGCAGCTTGATGGTGGCCGAATCGCCGCGCTGGCTGTTTCGCCGCGGCAAACGCGAGGCAGCGCGGGCGGCGCTGCTGCGCTCGCGCGACGAAGAGCAGGCCAGGGTGGAATTGCAGGAAATGGAAGCTGTGACGGCGGAAGAGAAGGCGAAAAGCAGCCCCACCGGACGTCAAGTCAAGGATTCGCTTTTCAGCCGCAAGTACGTGATTCCCTTTGTTCTGGCCTGCATCATTCTGGCCTGCAACCAGGCCACGGGCATCAACTCGATCATTCAGTACAACACCAATATTCTCCTGCAGGGCGGCCTGTCCGACGTGCAAGCGCATTGGGGCAGCTTGATTTTTGCGCTGGTGAACTTTATTGCCACCATTGGCGCGGTGGTGCTGGTCGATAAAAAGGGCCGCAAATTTCTTCTTGCCTTGGGCAGCGCCGGGATCATCGCCTCGCTGATTTGCGTTGGCATCATATTTCGCAACACCGAAACCCAGCGCATCGATTGCAAGGAAGCGGTGCAGGCGCTGGTCACACCGGACCAGAAGCTTTCCCTGGCTTACACTGATGAAACGGCGCGCAAACTTTTACCGTCCGAAAGCAACGCCGGCCCCAACGGCCCCCGGCCAACCACGCTCATCGTTACGTATTCCTACGGCGATTTTACCGCAGCCACCCCGGTGGCTCGTTCCGATGATAAATCCGCCAAAGCGCTTGAAATCACGCGGGACAGTTGTGTGCCGGGCAACAAGACGGTGGCCTTTTTTTCCAACCCGTTTGCCAACTTCGATGCCGCGGCCAATGCGCCCTTGAAAATCGAGAATGCGCTGATCATTCCCGTCCCCAGCCAGCAGAGCGGTTTTCTGATGGCGGCCTGCCTGTTTTTGTTCATGGCCTTTTTCGCCATCGGCCCGGGGGTCTGCGTCTGGCTGGCGCTTTCGGAACTGATGCCGACGCGCATCCGCTCCAATGGCATGAGCATCGCGTTGCTGATCAATC
>Ga0182030_10008650_pt1 | contig 21017 bp, 17 predicted proteins | sample 812S3MmetaG_FD_121299 | JGI IMG/M metagenome (GOLD analysis project Ga0182030, IMG submission 121299) | Permafrost microbial communities from Stordalen Mire, Sweden - 812S3M metaG (Illumina Assembly) | ecosystem: Environmental > Terrestrial > Soil > Wetlands > Permafrost | place: Sweden...
TACGGAGCTCACAACTATCATCCGCTCGACGTGGTAATCGAGCGCGCCGAAGGCGTGTGGGTATATGACGTCGAGGGCAAACGTTACCTAGACTGTCTGGCCGCGTACTCCGCGGTAAATCAAGGACACTGTCATCCCAAAATTCTGCAGACTCTCATCGAGCAGGCGCGCAAAGTCACTCTGACCTCGCGCGCCTTTCGCAACGAGCAACTCCCGCTGCTCTACAAAGAACTCCACGACCTGACTGGCTTCGACCAGGTGCTCCCCATGAACTCCGGCGCCGAGGCCGTCGAAACCGCGATCAAGACGGCCCGCAAGTGGGGCTACAAGATCAAGGGCATTCCCCAGGACAAAGCCGAGATTATCGTCTGCGCCAATAATTTTCATGGCCGCACCGTCACCATTGTCAGCTTCTCGACCGACGAACAGTATCGCGATGGCTTCGGCCCGTTCACTCCAGGATTCAAAGTCATTCCCTTCGGCGACGCGCGCGCTCTCCGCGAAGCCATCACCCCCAACACCTGCGCCTTTCTAGTCGAGCCCATTCAAGGCGAAGCCGGAATCGTCATTCCGCCCAAGGGATTTCTAAAGGAAGCAGCCGAAATCTGCCGCCAGAATCGCGTGCTGCTGATGGCCGACGAAATTCAATCCGGCCTCGGACGAACCGGCAAGCTCTTCGCCTACATGCACGAAGGCATCACGCCCGATATCCTGATCGTGGGCAAGGCGCTAGCCGGCGGCTTCTATCCAGTCTCGGCAATACTCGCGTCGAAAGAAATTCTCGGAGTCTACAAGCCCGGCGACCATGGCAGCACCTTCGGCGGCAACCCCATGGGCTGCGCCATCGCCCGCACCGCGCTGCGCGTGCTGATCGAAGAGAAAATGGTGGAGCGTTCCGCCGAGTTAGGCACTTACTTCCTGACCCTGCTCGAAACCCTGCGCAGCCCCGATTTGAAAGATGTGCGTGGCCGAGGCTTGTGGATCGGCATCGAACTCCACAGCCTCGCGCGTCCCTACTGCGAAGCGCTGAAGGAAGAAGGAATCCTGTGCAAGGAGACGCATGACCGTGTGATTCGCATCGCTCCCCCGCTCATCATCACCCGCGAGGAGATTGACTGGGCCTTTGAGCGAATCGCCAAAGTGATTCGGAAGCACTGAAGTCCTGCTCGCATTTCGATTGATCGTAAACTTGTCAGACGCGCTGCCGATGAGTAAGAGACCGGTCAGCGATGCCCAGCGTTGCGAAACGCCGGTGCCTTGCTGACAAACGCGGGTGAAGTAGGCGATGGACCCGACCAGGGTTACAGCGGCGGTGCCGACTCCGTCCCACCCGCTCCAAACTTTCGGACCTGGCGCTCAAAGAACAGCGGTCGCTGCAGCCAACCGCGAAGTCAAATCGCGTCCATCAAAGTGGGAACAAAGCAGGCAGGCAAAAAGCAAGGCCTGCCCCGCGGCCGAACAAATCCCGCAAGGCAGACCACTCTTGTTGAGTCCGAATCTACGATTGCGAAGGCTTTGCCGCCTTCGACCGAAGAAACATGGCGCCGACACATGTGAGCCCAGCCCCGAGAAGGTAGACTGCAGTCGAGCCACCCTCCGGAACCTGCTGACATCTATCCCGCGAGTGCCGAGCGTCGCATCCGCGATGATCCTGATGCCCGAAACTGGCAAATGCCGCAGGAGCCACACAGCACACCGCGACAACTCCCAGCCACCACTTTCCGTTACGTTTGATCATGAAACACTCCCTTTACATCGAACAGATTAACGAGCCGCATGGGAAGGGGAGTAGGCGGGGAGTGCTTCCCAAGCGATCCCTATATATCCACCTGTATTTAACGGCCTCGGCGAACCTACTGTCAAGATGATAGTTTTTGCGACAGTTGCACGGAAATGCAACTATCCATTACTTGGTGGCTCGTTACAAATAGGGGTCCTATCCCGCCCAACCGGGCCATCTACGGCTATAGTCGATAGACGGCAAACGTCGGACAATCGCGAGATAGGCAAATTAATGAGAACCAACCCAGTTCGGCTTTTGTGGGCAGTATGCGCTCTGCTTTGCATCATCCCCGCGTGCGGTCACAAACCCCAGCCTCACAGTGTGACGCTCAGGTGGGAGGCGCCTCGGGCTGTCCCTGGAGCCTCGATCGTTGGCTACAACATCTATCGGAGCACGACGTCCGGCGGCCAATTCGTGAAGCTCGCTTCACGAGTCCCAGCCCCAACATATGAAGATCGTTTGGTGATGAGTGGCCGCACTTACTTTTACGTGGTGACCTCGATCGATCAATCTGGCCACGAAAGCAGGTACTCCACCGAAATACGCGCCACTGTTCCCTGAGGCGGCTGCGCGTTGTAACCCAGTCAAGTTAGCAGGTTCACGCCGCTTACGGATTCGGAATAACCGCTTCCGCTACATTCGAGTATCGGCTCTCCTGCGAACTGCTATCCACGGCTGTCGTTACGTAGTAGTAAGTCTGGCCAGAGACGACCGTGCTGTCGGTGTACGCGGTCGTATCTTCAGGCGAAGTGTTAATCATCGTGTATCCACTGCCGGAAGTCGTGCTGCGGTAGATGTTGTAGCTGACTGCGTTCGTCGAAGCGCTCCAGTTAAGGCTTACGGTGTGCTGAGTAGCCGCCGTTCCCGTGCCCGTCAAAGATTGCACGGCTGGCGAGTTCGAAGCGTTACTCGCGAACGACAAAGATGCCGAAGCGGCTCCGCTTGCCCCCGGCGTGAACGTGACGGTGAAGCTAGCGGTTTTACCGGCGCCCAGCGTTACCGGCAACGAGATTCCAGAGAGAGCAAACTCACTGCCGTTGGTGCCGCTGATACTAGCCGATGAAATCGTGACCGACGAGCCGCTGGCGGTCAGGAGGCTGCTGGTGATCGACGAACTCGACCCGTCGGCCACCTTGCCAAAGCTGAGACTGGTGGGAGACACCGCCAACGTTCCCGCGGCCGTTCCTGTCCCGGAAAGCCCGATACTGAGCGTCGAGTTCGATGCGTTCGACACCACCGACAGGCTTCCGCTTGCCGCTGCGGCACTGGTCGGAGCAAAGGTTACAGTAAACGTCACGCTTTGATTTGCCGTCAGAGTGAGGGGCAAACTCAATCCGCTGACCGAGAAAGCTGCCCCGGTCAAATTCGCTGCCGAGATGGTGACCGACGATCCACCCGCGTTGGTGAGCAATTCAGACAAGTTCTTGCTGTTGCCCGTTTGAACGCTGCCGAACGCCAGGCTCGTGGGATTCGCCGTCAGCGCCCCTTGCGTCACGCCTGTGCCCGAGAGCGGAATGCTGAGCGGCGAACCGGACGCGCTCGAGACGATGCTCAGCGCTCCGCTCGCAGCGCCTGCGCTGGACGGAGCAAAGGTCGCAGTGAAAGTGACGCTCTGGTTGGCGCCGACAGTCGCCGGAAGAGTCACGCCGCTGACGGAGAAACCGGCTCCGCTTGCCGTCGCCTGTGTGATCGTGACGGCGCTTGCGCCCGTGTTGGTCAAGGTTTCGGACTTACTGCTATTGCTGCCCACCTGGATACTTCCAAATGCCAGGCTGGTAGGACTGGCAGTCAGTGTTCCGGGAGTGGCTCCCACGCCCGAGAGGCTAAGCACAACGTTGCTGTTTGTCTTCCCTGCGGTGGTGGCAAAGGTGACGCTCCCGCTGAAGTTGCCGGCTCCGGTGGGCGCAAAAGTGATCGTTACCGCCGCCGCTTTTCCGGCCTGCAGCGTGAGTGGCAAGGCGAGGTTGCTCATGGCAAATCCTGCGCCGCTCATCGTCGCCTGCGAAATGGTGAGATCGCTTCCGCCGCTGTTCGTAAGGGTCACTGTACTGGTCTGGTTCGATCCGACGTTGGTGTTTCCAAAGACAACCGGCGATGGACTCGGAGAAAGCTTTCCGATCGTGACCGCATCTCCAGAGACAGACAGCGAAACATAAGCCTGCCCATTCTGTCCGTCAAAGGAAATTGTGGTGCTCGGGTTGCCGGCTGCCGTCGGTTGGAACTCGACGCTGAATGACACACTTTGTCCCGCCGCCAACACCAGTGGCACGGTGATACCAGTGACCGAAAAGCCGGAGCCCAATCCTTGAATCGAGCTGATCGTAATCGCCGCCGACGTGTTGTTCGAAAGCGTGTCTGCCACCGTCTTGCTGCTGCCGATCGGAACCGTCCCGAAGGCCAAGTTTCCACTTCCAACCCCGACCGTGCCTCCCCCATTTGCTCCGGAGAGCCCCTGGCACCCGGTGAGCAGCAACAGGCTGCCAGCAACAATCATGACGCTTACGATGACCAGAAAAGTGGCGAAGTGACGATGCAACCGATGACCGTTCAAGGCGACCTCTGTGTGCCGTCTCCGCTTACTTACGGCGGGGGATTTCGGGCCACTGGAGCCCCGAAAACCGAACTCCAGCTAAGCCAGTGTCGCCCCGGGCTGCTCCCAGCCATAGATTGCGAAAGACCAGCTGGGCGCGGCATCCGGCCAATTTGGGCCTGCCCAAATCTCGTTTTCGGGCATGAACTGAGGTGCGAAGGGAAGAACTAGCCGCTATAACCTATAAGTTGTTGCTAATGAATGGATAAGAGGTGCTTGCTTCGAGATTGAAGTCCCCTAAGTTACCTTTGGGCGGTTCTTGCTGGGGAGGCGCCGCTGCACTCGACGTTACTTATGTATGACCAATGTGCAGGCAATGTGCACGGCTTTACACCTTGCTGCGTCCAGTTCATCATGGTCAGTATTGCTGCGGACCGGCGGATCCCGGCTAACCCATTAGCCTTCTTTCTGTTTTCGCAAGTGCTTTCCGCCCGTGGCGGGTTTAACATAGGAGGGCCGAAAGCGCCGTATGGCAAGGTGCTTGCATCTAAGCTATGGGCAGCTCGAAATTCCGGAGTAGCGGATTCCGGGCGGGGGATTGATAAAGATGAGATTTTCGTTGGCAGTTGCAGTCGTACTGGCAGGCATCAGCGTGAGCGGCCTGGCGCAGCAGAGCAATACAATCAAAGTTAAGCCTTCAGCCCCCGAAAAGGCGCCGAAAAGTACCGTGTCCGCCGGCAAGACAACGGGCGCGGCCACGTCTTCCGCGGCCAACTCCAAAAACTTGCAAACCCTGGAGCGTCAGACCGCCAAATCGGCTGGGCCTTCTCGAACGGCGGGACAGAAGAAGGCGCCCGCGCTGAAGCCGGTAAAGGATAAACCCAACCCACCGATCAACTTCGCCGGAACGGGCGGCGCCAAGACTACGGGAACGACCAGCCAGGGTGCAAACCCCTACCGAGGCCGGCTCAAGCAGAAACACGCTCACTAATAAGAAGCAAACACAGTAAGAAGCAAAAACAGAGACCGCGTGACGCGAGGTTATCGTGAAACGGCAGAGCGGTCCGGGGCGGGTACTGCCTGCGCAACCCTCTTTGCCGTGGGCTCTTTAAGGGAATACTTCAACAGGCAATACAAGGCTCGCACGCCATCTTTCCATCCGATCTTTTTGCCCTCCTCGTATGTGCGGCCCCAGTAACTGATTCCCACCTCATAGATGCGCAAATGTCGCCGCGCCACTTTCACCGTGATCTCGGGCTCGAATCCGAAACGGTTCTCCTCGATCGGGATCGACTGAATTACTTCGCGCCGGAAGACCTTGTAGCAGGTCTCCATGTCGGAAAGATTGATGTTCGTGAGGCAATTGGAAAGCAGCGTGAGAGCCTGGTTGCCGACCGAATGCCAGAAGTACAGCACGCGATGCGGCGCGCTGCCCAGGAAGCGCGAGCCAAAAACCACGTCCGCCTTGCCCTGGATCAAGGGATCGAGCATCAGCGGATACTCCCCCGGATCGTATTCCAGATCGGCGTCCTGAATAATGACGAAGTCGCCCGTGGCTTCCTGAATGCCACGCCGCAGAGCTGCTCCCTTGCCCATGTTACGCGGCTGAAGAACCACGCGGATTTGCGGATGCTCCGACTGCAATTCGGCCAGGATCTCGCGCGAGCCATCCTGCGAGCCATCGTCTACGCAGATCAACTCGATCTCCAGCGGAACCGAGAGAACCTTCTGGACCACCTCGCGAAGCGTGGCGCGTTCGTTATATACCGGCATCACTACGGATAGCTTCATGCATCGAGATCATAACAACGCGTACTCTCCAGGCGCAATAACGGATCGGCACTGCACTCCACGACGCCCAGAGCTATACTCACCTGTCGTCCCGGAAACTCGATCGCCAATGTCGCCCGGCACCGAACGTCAGAACGTCAGAACGATGGAACCTCGAAACGATGACGCAATAACGGCGCAACGATAACGATAACAACAACGATGAGGACTTTCCGCAATCTCCGGTTCCTCACCGCCGCGCTGGCCTTCGTGGTTGGCATCGGCACGCTGGGCTTTCACTACATCGAGGGATGGCCATGGTTCGATGGTTTCTACATGGTCATCACCACGCTGACCACCATCGGATATCAGGAAGTCCATCCCCTGTCGCATGCCGGGCGCGTGTTCAACGTCTTCATCATCCTGGGTGGAGTCTCGCTGGTCTTCCTGGCCATCGGCTCTCTCACCGAGGCTTTGCTAGAATTCGAACTGCAGAGTTTCTTTGGAAGACGCCGCATGGAGCGCGACATAGGCCGTCTCACCGGTCACTACATCATCTGCGGCGCCGGACGCGTCGGCCGCAGCGCCGCCCGCGAACTGGCGCGCCGTCCCGCCGAATTCTTGATCATCGAAAACAACGAGGCCAAGGCGCAGAAATTCGCCAGCGAGAACTGGCTCTTGCTGATCGGTGACGCCACCCAGGAGCAGACTCTGCGCGACGCGCACATCGACCGGGCGCGCGGCCTGGTCGCCGCCGCCACCACCGACGCCACCAATCTTTACATCGTGCTCACCGCCCGCAGCCTGAATCCGGGCCTGCGCATCATCGCCCGCGCTAGCGAAGAGATGGCCGAGAAGCACCTGCGCAGTGCGGGCGCCGATTCGGTTGTCTCTCCCTATGTTTTTGCCGGACAGCGCATCGCCCATTCCTTTCTGCGTCCGCACGTGGTCAGCTTCCTCGATACCGCCACCACCCATCTCGGCATGGATCTCGAGATTGGCCAGGTGCCGATCACTCCGCGCAGTCCGTTTGCCGGCAAGACCATTGAGACCTCGCGCATCCGGCAGGACCGCGGCGTCATTATCCTCGCCATCAAACGCCAGGCGGGCATGCGCTTCAACCCCGCGCCCGACGATCGCATCGAAGCCGGCGATTTCTTGATCGCCATGGGCGAGCCGCAACAGCTTCGCGAACTCGAACAGACGGCCGGGGCGGAAGCATGAAAATCGTAACCGCGGCGGAAATGCGCGACATCGATCGCATCACCTCGGAGCGCTTCGGCGTCCCGTCCCTCACCTTAATGGAAAACGCCGGCTCCGCCGTCGCCCGTTTCATCCTCTCCGATTACCCGCAAGCCGAGCGCGTCGGCATTCTCTGCGGCAAGGGCAACAACGGCGGCGACGGATTCGTCGTGGCCCGCAAGCTCGTCGAAGCGGGCCGCGCCGTCCGCGTTTTGCTGTTGTCGGATCCCGCGGAACTTCGCGGAGATGCCAGGGCCATGTTTCAGAGCATGGTGCAGTCGCTTCATTCGTCGAATGTCACACCCCTGATCGCGCGTGAAGCAAGCGCGCTCGATTCCTCGGAGGCGGCGGAACTCTTCGCCGCCGACGTGATCGTAGACGCCATTCTCGGCACCGGTTTTCGTCCGCCGGTCAGCCCGCTCTATGCCGCCGCGATCGCAAAGATGAACGCAGCCTCCGCTCCAATCGTTGCCGTCGATATTCCCTCCGGCGCCGATGCCGACGCCACGCGGCCAAGCGCGAGTGACTCTCACAGCGGCGTGCGCGACCAAGCCCGCGCCGATGCCATCGTGACCTTTACCGCTCCGCGTCCAGCTCACGTTTTCGCGGAGCTCACCACCGGCCCCACTCTGATTGCGCCCATCGGCTCGCCGCCCGGAGCCATCGTCTCCGAACTCGGACTTCATCTCAGCACTCCCAACGATTTCGCTCGCCTGCTCGCGCCCCGAGCGCGCGAAGGCAACAAGGGCAGCTACGGACACGTGCTCGTAATCGGCGGATCGCTTGGCAAAGCGGGCGCGGCGGCAATGGCGGGATTCGCGGCGCTTCGCGCGGGCGCGGGTCTTTCGGCAGTAGCCACGCCCTTGTCGGTGCTCCCGACCGTAGCTTCGTTTCATCCCGAAGTCATGACCGAGCCGCTGGCAGAAACTAAAGAGGGCACCATCTCGCTGCGAGCGCTCGGACCAGGCCTTGATGAGTTGCTGGAACAAAAGACCCTGATCGCAATTGGCCCAGGCATTTCCCGCAATTCCGAGACTGCTGAATTCGTCCGCGCAATCGTCAAGCGTGGCGTCAAGTCGATCGTTGTGGATGCGGACGGGCTCAACGCCTTTGAAGGCTCGGCCGGCCAACTGAACGGGCGCGGACGAACCGTCATCATCACTCCGCACCCGGGAGAAATGTCGCGCTTGACTGACATGAGCATTGCCGAAATTCAAGCGAACCGCCTCGAAGTAGCGCGCAACTTCGCTCGCGAGCACGAGTTGATCGTCGTGCTCAAGGGACATCGCACCCTGATCGCAGCGCCCACTGGCACCGTATGGGTGAATCCCACCGGCAATCCGGGCATGGCCACCGGAGGCACGGGAGACATCCTCACCGGAATGGTGGCCGGCCTGATCGCGCAACATCCGCAGCACGCGCTCGACGCAGCCGCGCTCGCTGTCTACCTCCATGGGCTGGCGGGCGATTTGGCCAGTGAATCCGTCGGCGAGAATTCGCTGGTGGCGACGGATCTAGTGCGCTTCCTGCCGCAAGCATTCAAGCAGATGCGGGATCAGAAATCTGAGGACGTTCGCCTTCACGCGTAGCCCCGATCCAAATTACCGCGGAATGTAACTGTCCAGCAGCGGAAGGAGCTGCGACCCAAGTTTCATCACGCGCGCCTGGGCGGCATCGCGAGACTCGCCATCAAGCATCGGGGTCATCAAGCGCACCAACCCGCCGTCGCTGCGATTCATGCGAATTGAATCGGACACCAGATAGTACTTGGCCCAGTACTCGCTGGCCACCGCGCGCCCATGCGCCTGAAACCAGTACAACACCAGTTGCCGCTCTCCCGCTTTTGCCACCACGTAGCGATTGACCGGGAACGAAGAGCCGTCGGGGCGTGCAATCCGCACCACCTCGCGCGAGGTTGGAACCCATCCCGCTCCCGGCAAACAGTGGTTCGGCGAGTGGATTGTATCGCCCGCTTTTTGCGAGGGAAAGTATGCAATGTAGAGATCGATCCATGGCTGCGGCTGCGGCTGGCTCGCGTTTTCGTAATCGCGCACCAGAAAGTCGCCCGGTCCGAGAACGTCGAGAGTTTGCTGGTCAAGGACGCTGTCGGTTCCCGTCCAGCCATCAATCTGCAGGGGAAGGGAACTGAGAGACGCTCGCGGCGGGAAATACTCGCTGCGCGAATGGGCCTGGAGAACGAGCGCCGTGGCCAACATCAGCACAGCCGCAATCCCGAAGCGAAGTGACCCGGCCTTCACGCGGATTTCACCTCCGCCCCGCTTTTCCAGATGATCGAGATCGCGCGGTGCACAGCCAGCAGCATGATCAGCGCCACCACAAAGATCAGCCATCCCTCAAAAGTGTGGAAAAATCCTTCCGCTTTATCGGGGTCCCAGTACTGCACCAGCAGCCCTGTCCCAAAAACGCGAAAGCTGTTGGCTGCCACCGCGATCGGAACCGCCGAGAGTGCCAGCACCACCCGCACCCACACCCGAGTCTCCATGAGATAGCCGTAGATGATAGCCAGCGTGACGAGGGTTAGTAGCGACCGGATTCCGCTGCATGCTTCTGCCACGTCCAGCGGCATCGAGGCAAGCACGATCACATTCCCCTGCCGCAGCACCGGAACTCCGGCTAGTTCCAGCAGCCCAGTGGCCAGCTTTGAGGCCAGCAACTGCAGCGGAAAGGTGATCTGCTGCAGAATCAGCGTAGGGATCGGGATCATCAGAATCAGAAACGCCCAGGGGAACAGGACCGCTCGAAAGAACGTCCAGCCCTCAAAAAGAACGATCAGCCCCGCCAGCAGGATGAGCAACGATACCCGTGAGAAAAATAGCTCCGCGCCCAAGACTCCCAGAACCAGCATAAGCAGGCCCAACACCAGCAGCGCAAGACCCGTCCACGAGGGGGCCGGCGCAATTGCCCTCAGCTTCCCGCGGTCCTGCCAGAGAACAAACAAAGCAAAGAGGGGAACGAAAATCCCGTGCTCGAAGTTCGGATCGCGGGCGGGCCCGACCCACTGTAGGAAAAGCCGAGCGAGAATCGAGGCGTAAAGCCAGACGATCAGCAGCAGCAGCGCCACCACTTGCCAGCGAGGCAGGTGGAAGGAAAAGCGATCCTCCCTCGTCGAGACGAGCGGAACTCCTTCGGCTGAATTACTCATAGGGCGCGCTTGCACCTGAGAATATGCGAAAGCAAGCCTTCGCGCAAAGTGAAACCGGTACCGCACTCAAGGCTTCAAAGTTCGACCGCTGCGATCCGCCGAAGCCGTGATTCTCTCGCAGTTTGAAACCTTGAAACCCTGAAACCTTGAAACTTTGAAACCTTGCCCTTCCACAGCACTTTATCCCCAAGACAGTGGGAAAGTAATCCCCATAGATTACCTGGCGCATGGGCAATAAATTTCCCATTTATCCGCAATGTGGTAACGTATAATCCGTGTTGCGATCCAGGGTCTGGTGGCAAGTCATTGAATCATAGCCATATATCGTTCCAGTGAGGCGCACCCATTTCTGACCGGAATGGCAGCACGTGTGCTCTAGACGGTATGAGCCTTTTGTCCAAGATGTCTCCCCCCGCATGTCTTGGCCGCGCAAGAGTGAAGCGGATTACCATGGACCTCGACAAAACCGAAATCCTGGCAGGTGCCGGAGCGCCACAAAATGGTGGCGCTCGCGTCTGGCTGGAGAGCGTCAGCGCCGGCATGCGCACCGTCGAAGCCGTGATCCGCGAGTTGTCGCAGAATGACGTTCCCGTGCTGGTCGTCGCCGAGCATGGTTCCGGCAAAGCGGCAGCGGCAGCGCGCATTCATGTTCTTTCCAGTCGCGCCGCGGAGCCCTTTCGGGTCTATCAGGCGCGTGAAACCGGCGAAGCAACTCTGGCGGCTTGCGACGCTCAAGGTGGAACCATCTATCTGCAGGAAGTCGGAGACCTTACCTCGGCGGCCCAGAAGGAACTGGTTCGCCAGATCGCTTTGCATGGCAATGGCAATGGCGACGCTCCGCGCCGCGTGCCGCGCTTCATTTGCGGAACCTCGCGCGAGTTGGAGCCCGAAGTCAAGGCCGGCAAGTTCCGCGAAGACCTTTATTATGGAATCAGCGGAGTTTGTTTGCGGCTGCCCCCGCTGCGTCAGCGGAAAGAAGATATTCCCGCTCTGCGCGACTGGTTTCTCTCCGCCGCCGCCCGTGATTTCTCCCGTGCCGTGCCGGCGCTCAGCCCAGAAACCCAACATTTCTTCCAGGAGTACAGCTGGCCGGGAAATATTCGCGAACTGAAAGACGCAGCTCGAGCCATCGTTGCGCTCGGCGATGAATCCCTCGCCATGGGAGGATTGCGCTCTCTCTTAACCCGCGTTGACCGCGGCAGCAGCGGAGAGAAAGTTTCTCTCAAGGACGCCGCGCGCGCCGCCTCCCGCGAAGCCGAGAGGGAACTCATCTTGCAGGTCTTGACGCGCACTCGCTGGAACCGGCGCCGAGCCGCGCAGGAATTACAGATTAGCTACAAAGCGCTTCTCTACAAGCTGAAGCAGATCGGGTACGAAGAGTACGGAGCATGAAGCAAGGTTTCAGAGATTCAAGGTTTCCAAAGTTATAAAGGGAAAAAAGGAGAAGAAGATCGCTGTGGCGGAGAATCGCGGCGACATAGACCTTGAAACCTTGAAACTTTGAAACCTTGAAACCTGAGAGCGAGAGGAATCGATATGAAATCAATATGGGCAGGGCTTGCGGCACTCATTCTGATCAGCAGCATTGCGTTGGCGCAGGACGCGCCTGCCGCCGCCCCCGCTTCCGACAAGACAATAGCCGCCAGCAGCCAAGCCGGACCTGAGTATGTCATCGGCCCCGAGGATGTGCTCCACGTCGCCGTGTGGAAAGAAGCCGACCTCACCGCCACTTTGCCGGTCCGCCCCGACGGCAAGATCTCTCTTCCCTTGCTCAACGATGTGCAGGCCGCGGGCCTGACGCCTCAGCAATTGGCGGCGTCGCTCACCGAGAAGCTGAAAAAATATGTCGCCGACCCGCACGTTACCGTGGTGGTGACGCAAATCAATAGCAAGCGGATCTACCTGACCGGCGAGGTGTTGCACGCCGGGGTCATGACCATGTTACCCAACATGACCGTTATGCAAGCCTTGTCCAGCGCCGGATTAAGCCAGTTTGCCAACACGAAGCGCATTTACATCCTGCGCAACGAAAACGGCAAACAGCAGAAACTGCCCGTGAACTATCGCAAGCTGGTCAAAGGGGAGCAGATCGAACAGAACTATCTGTTGCAGCCGGGGGATACAATTGTCGTCCCGTAAAGAATACGCGGTCCAGTAAAGGATCTGCCGGTGAAAAGCATGGCAAAAACGCAAACAATCCGGTTGGCGCTCCTGGTTTTCGGCATGAGCCTGTGCGCCGCCGCCCAAACGAGTTCCCCGTCTCAACCAGAGACCACGCCGGCTCCCGCCTTCGGCCAGAACGCGCCGGTCCTGAACCCGGAGAACCCGCCGGTCACTGGCCTCGACGAGCCTGGCCTCAGTCTCCACGCGGCCACCCGCAGCTTTGTCTCGCCCGCGTTGCAGGTGAGCGAAGCGGCGGATACGAACGGGGGCAACCAGTTCGGCAAGAGCGACGTGGAATCGATCACCCGCGTTTTCGGAGCTCTCGATCTCCAGCAATTCTGGCCCAAGAGCGATCTCTTTCTCGAGTATCTCGGCGGCGGAGCGTTCTACAGCAGTCCTTATGACGCTAAGCAGATGCATGCCGCCGGCCTGGAAGCCGTGACCCGCTGGCGAACTGGCCAAGTCGCGCTGCGCGATGGCTTCAGTTATTTGCCCGACGGTTCGTTCCAAGTCGGCACCTTTGGGGGCTTGCCAGGGCTGGGTATTGCCACCGGCGGCTTGGGCCTCGGAGTCATGGGTGGTGGTTTGCCCGGCATGGGCAACATCTCCGGTCAGCTAGGTTCGATTGGAGACATTCCCCGGCTCGCCAACACCGCAATTCTCGATGCCATTCAGGCTATCAATCCGGTCTCCGCCATCACCGTGGCGGGCGGATTCAGCAACGCTCATTTCTACGATCCCACCAATACTCTGATCAACAGCGACGAACTCACCATTGAGGGTGGATACAGCCATCTGCTTTCCCGCCACGATCAGCTTGGCCTGATCTACGCTTTTCAGTTGATTCAATTTCCCCAGGTTACCGGCGGCCAGATTTATAACCACGTCGTCAATCTGCGCTGGAGTCACACTCTCTCCGGCAGGATGAGCTTGATTGCCGGAGCTGGTCCGCAGTACACCGAGCTGGAAGTGGGCGGCTACTACACCCATTGGTCGCTGAGCGCGCGAGTTCAGTTGCGCTACAAGTTAGGCCGCGGCGCCTTGGTTGCAGCCTACGAGAAATTCACTTCCCCAGGATCGGGCTTCTACGCCGGCGCCAGTACTCAGGCGGTGAGGGCGGGGTATACACGCCCGCTGGGACGCACTTGGGAGTTCTATGGCGATCTCGGCTACTCCCATAACCACGAACTCCAGAGCCTGACGGATTTTGGCGTAAGTGCGTCCAGCTACAACGAAGGCTCTGGCGGAGTCATCCTCCGCAAACACCTGGGACGTTCCTACGATTTCTTTACCGTGTATCGGTTCGGCGAGCTGGCCTTTAGTTCTCCCGTTACCATAGGCGGCGTCTCCGGCAGGACTTCACAGCGGCAAAGTGGCGCCATTGGGGTGGAATGGCATCCCCGGCCGACTCGTATCGAATAGTTTTTGGCCACCTCGGGTGGCCGGATTGGTGAACTGTATGAGTGAAAATCGCGAACTGACAATGGACGATTATCTGGCGATGCTGCGGCGCCGCCTTAAGGTCATTTTGATCCCGGCTCTGCTTGCCCCGATCGCGGGCTTCATGGTCTCGTATGCCTTCTCGCCGAAATATACCTCCCAGTCCACGGTTTTGGTCGAAGGCCAGAAGGTGCCCGACAACTACGTCGCGCCGGTCATCACTTCCGATTTTACCCAGCGCGTTCAGACCCTCAGCCAGGAGGTCGTCAGCCCCACCCGCCTGCGCCCCGTGATTCAGAGCCTCGCGCTCGTCAAGCCCGAGGACGAGGATAAGCTCATCGCCGAAATCCAGCAGAATATGTCGGTCGAGCCGGTGATCACCTCGATGAGCGCTGCCGCCACCGGAGCGGGACTTTCTGGCGCCAAGAAAAGAAAGGCCTCTGCCACCGACGAGCCTGTGCCCGGCTTCACCGTCAACTACTCCGACAGCAAAGCCGACCGCGCCCAAAAGATCTGCAACGCCATGACCGATCTCATCGTGAACGAAAACCTGCGTTCCCGTTCCGAGGTCGCCAAGAGCACCACCGAGTTTCTCGGCCGCCAGCTCGAAGACGCCAAGCGCGCCCTGGACGACCAGGATGCCAAGCTCGCCACCTTCAAGAAGCAATACTTCGGTCAGCTGCCCGGTGACGTCGATAACAACATGCGCATGCTGATGTCGCTGAACTCGCAGCTCGATGCCAGCACCCAGACCCTGAGCCGCGCCCAGCAGGATAGGGCTTACACCGAGAGCATGCTGGCGCAGCAAATTGCCGCCTGGAAGAGTTCGCTGTCCAGCACCAACCCCCAGACTCTGGAACAACAATTGACCCAGTTGCAGGCGCAATTGCTGCAACTGCAGGCGCGCTATACCGACGATTACCCCGACGTGATCAAGACCAAGGCGGACATCGCCGAGGTCGAGAAGAAGCTGAAAGAAGTGAACGCCGCCGCCAGTTCCACCGACAGCAGTGAGAAGGCCAGCGCCTCCGAGCCGCCTGAAATTCGCCAGCTCCGCTTGCAGATTCACCAATACCAGGGCGTCATCGACCAGGCCACCGCCGACCAGAAGCGGCTGCAGAGCCAGATTAACGTTTACCAGAGCCGCACCGCCATGAGCCCCGGCATCGAGGAGCAATACAAGCTCCTCACCCGCGACAACGATAACGCCCAGGCTTTCTACAAAGATCTGCTGGCCAAGAAAAGCTCCGCCGAGGTGGGCAGCAGCATGGAGAACCAGCAAGAGGGTGAGCAGATGAACATTATTGCCTCGGCTAGCCTGCCGGAATCTCCCAGTTTCCCGAATCGCCCGCTTTTGGCTGCGGGTGGCCTGGCTGCTGGCTTGGGGCTCGGTCTGCTCCTCGCCATCTTTCTGGAGTTCAGTGACAAGTCCATCCGCACCGAAAAAGATGCTGCCGCCGTCATGGATCTGCCCCTCCTGATCTCTGTGCCCTGGCTGGGTGAGGATGACGACGACGCGGCCGCTAACGGCAATGGCAGCGCCCGCCGCCGTTTCTGGGGCCGGGGTGATCCCGGCTCGCCGAAAGAGCACGAGAACGTCGAGGTCTAACGCAAGATTATGTATAAAGAATTTTTTGGACTTCGTGCCAACCCGTTCAACGTCAATCCGGATCCGCGTTACCTGTTTCTCACGCGGCACACCGAAGAGGCGTTGGCCTGCCTGACCTACGGCATCCAGAGCCGCAAGGGCTTCGTGCTCCTGACCGGCGAGGTCGGCACCGGCAAAACCACGTTGATTAATAAGTTGATGGAGTGGCTGCGCCTGCAACAGGTCGCTACCGCCTTCATCTTCAACTCGCGCATGGATGTGCCTCAGTTCCTCGATTTCATGATGGCCGACTTCGGCATCCCCTGCGATACCAAGTCGAAGAGTCAGATCCTGCAGCGCCTTTACAACTGGCTGCTCGATCGCTATCGCGCCGGTGAAACCGCGGTCCTGGTCATCGACGAGGCCCAGAATCTCTCCGACGAAGTGCTCGAAGAGATCCGCATGCTCACCAATCTCGAGACCTTCACCGAAAAACTTCTGCAGATCGTTCTGGTCGGACAGCCGGAACTCGAACAGCGCCTCAAGCAGCCCCAGTTGCGCCAGTTGCGCCAGCGCCTGACGCTGCGCGCCAAAACTCATCCTTTTAATCTTGAGGAAACCAAGTCCTATATCACCCAACGCCTTCGCATCGCGGGCTCGAATGGCGAACCGATTTTCGATTCCGAAGCCACCGTCGCCATTTTCCGTTACTCGCTGGGCATTCCGCGCATCATCAATTTGCTCTGTGAGCATTGCCTGGTCAGTGCCTTCGTTGATCAGAAAAAGACAGTCGCCGCCGAAGTCGTCGATTCCGTCGCCCGCGATTTCGATCTCACCGATGGCAACGCCTCTGCAGCCATGACGGCGCCGGTTCCACCATCCGAAAAATTTGATCTGGTCGAAGCCTTGCGCACCTTGGCAACCTTGGCCGACCGACTGCGCCAATCGGAACAACAGGATCTCCCCAAGGAAAGGAAACTATGAGCCGCATCCATGACGCCTTAAAACGCGCCGAGCAGGAAAGAGCAACCTCCATGGGGACGCACGTCGAGTCCACCTTTGACCAGCCCCAATTACAACCGGACGGACCACGCGAGAACATGCCCTCGCTGCAACCCTCCGGAGCCACCGTCATGCCAAGCGCCTCCGGCATGACTTACGAGTCGCTGCTCGCCCGCTGCCCCCAGGTCGAATGGCATCCGGATCCGCGCACCATGCTCTTCTTCCAGGAAGACGACAGTCGCGTCGGGGCGGAAGAGTTCCGCACTCTGCGCTCTCGCCTCTACCAGATCCGCGAGAAGATGCCGCTCAAACGCCTGCTCGTAACCAGCGCGCTTCCCAAGGAAGGGAAGTCTTTCGTGGCTGCCAATCTCGCCCAGGTCCTGGTCCGCCAGCACGGACGCCGCGCTCTCCTCATCGACGCCGATCTGCGCAACCCCGGCATGCACCGCCACCTCGGAGCCGCCCAGTCGCCCGGATTGTCCGAGTACCTGTTGGGCGAATGTGATGAGTTCGCCGCCATGCAACGCGGGCCCATGGAAAACCTGTTCTTCCTGCCCGCCGGCCGGGAGGTTCCGAGCGCTCCCGAACTGCTCGCCAACGGTCGTCTGAAGCTTTTACTGCAGCGCGTCGAGCCCTTGTTTGATTGGATCATCCTCGACTCGTCGCCCGTCATCCCCGTGTCGGACGCCACACTGGTCGCCGGTTCCTGCGACGGTATTCTCATGGTTGTGCGCTCCAACGTAACCCCCTCCGATTTGGCTCGCCGCGCCCGCGAAGAATTTCCGGACAAGCTGCTGCTCGGAGTCGTGCTTAACGGAGCCCCCTCCGGAAAGCTCGGACAGTCGAAGTATTACTATGGCGAGGCCGTCAACAGCCCAGCCTAGAGCCGGTTTCATAGATCGACTTTGGGTAGGGCACGGCTTTTACGGGTTGCTGAAAAATTCGAGGTTCGTATCAGGGCATCGCTTTAGCGATGCCGTGAGTTCTTTGAATTCGGATGCCCCTTTAGGGGCCGAGCACAGAGACTGTAGTTTTTCAGCAAACTCTTAGCCCCTGAGGGACGCGCCCCCGAGCGGAAAGGCATTTGTGAAACCGCTCTTGTATCGAGATGAATTTGAACCGAGGCCAAGTTGATCCGGCTCTTCAATGTCTATTATCCAGTCCGCACTCTGGTCCTGCTGATCGGAGAGGCCCTCATTGTCTGGACCTCCTTCCTGCTCGGGGCCGTGTACGAACTGCGCGAAGACAGTTACCTGGTGCTCAACTACGAGGGCGGCTACCTTAAGATCCTCGCCGTCACAGTGCTGGTCTTGCTGTGTTCGCACTGGCTCGACCTCTACGACACCGCGCGCCTCAATACCAAGGGTGAGCTTTATTTCCGCTTGCTCATGGTTCCCGGCGTGCTCGCCTTCGTTCTGGCCGGTGTCGCCTACGTGCGCCCGGATTTCTTATTGGGAAGCGGTTCTTCGGCGGTAGGTCTGATCATCCTCACCGTCGCCCTGTTCGGATGGCGGATCGGTTTCACCTGGCTCGTCCAGTTGCCAATTCTGGTCGAACGCGTCTATGTTCTCGGCACTGGCGAGCGCGCCCAACGCGTGGTCCAGGGCCTGCGCCAGAATCCTGAAATCGGCGTCGAGATCGCCAGTTGGACCGGCAAGATGGAAGGCGCGGTGACCCGAGACGCTGTGGCGGCGCACCTGATGGACGTTGTCCACAAGCAGAAAGTCCATCGCGTCATCGTCGCCATGCCCGATCGCCGCGGTACCATCCCCATGCGCGAACTGCTTCTCCTGCGCATGCAGGGCGTCAAGATCGAGGAAGCCACCACCTGGCTGGAAAAAATCTCCGGCAAAATCGAGGTCGAGAATCTGTATCCCAGTTGGCTGGTGTATGGCGAGGGTTTTCGCCGCAGCACCGCCTTCATCATAGTTCGCCGCATCGTCTCCATCGTCATCTCGCTGATCGGTCTTATTCTCGCGCTGCCTTTGCTTCCGTTGATCATGCTCGCCATTCGACTCGATTCCAAGGGCCCCATCTTCTACACCCAGGCGCGCGTCGGCAAGGCCGGACACATCTTCAAGGTCGTGAAGTTCCGCACCATGCGCCAGGACGCCGAAGCCGAAAACGGCCCGCAGTGGGCCGGCGATAAAGATCCCCGCGTTACCCGTGTCGGCAAGTTCCTCCGCTCCTCGCGCCTCGATGAGCTTCCTCAGTTGTGGTGCGTCCTTAAAGGCGATATGGCCTTCGTCGGCCCGCGCCCCGAGCGCCCCGAATTCATCGAGCGCCTCTCCAAGGAAATCCCTTATTACGGAGTGCGCCACATGGTGCGGCCCGGCCTCACCGGATGGGCCCAGGTCAAGTACAAATACGGCAGCACCGTTGCCGACTCGCGCGAGAAACTTCAGTACGACCTGTTCTACATCAAGAACGCTTCCATTGGACTCGATCTGCTGATCATGTTCCAGACCGTCAAGACCGTTTTGTTGCGCCGCGGTGCACAATAATGAGCGCAATGGCGATGAAGATGAAATTTGTTTTCTGGCTCGCGGCCATGTTCGTCGGCTACTCCTACCTGGGCTATCCGGCGTGGTTGTGGCTGCGCAGCCGATGGTCGCCGCGTCCGGTGCGCCGCGGCCCGGTTGAGCCCACGGTTTCGGCCGTGATGGTCGTACGTAATGAGGAAGCTGTGATCGTTCGCAAGCTCGAAAACCTGCTGACCCTCGACTACCCGCAGGCCAAGCTGGACGTCGTAGTCGTCTCCGATGGTTCCAGCGATCGCACGCCCGCTCTGCTCGCCGATTATGCCGGCGATTCCCGGGTGCGAACCTTGCTGAAGCCGGCATCTCAAGGCAAAGCCGCCGGCCTCAATGATGCCATCAAGCTCGCGACCGGGGAGGTGCTGCTCTTCACTGATGCCCGCCAGCAGATCGAATCCGGCGCCCTGCGTTTTCTGATCGAGAATTTCGCCGACCCCGACGTCGGCGCCGCCAGTGGCGAGTTGATGCTCGGCGACCCTGCCAGCGGAGAGACCGGGAAGGGAATCGGGTTGTACTGGCGCATCGAAAAGAAAATTCGCGAGCTGGAATCCGCCGCCGGCTCCGTGGCCGGCGCCACCGGCGCCATCTACTGTGCCCGACGGAAATTGCTCGAAGCGTCGCCCTTGCCCGGCGACACCATCCTCGACGACGTCCTCTTGCCCATGCAGATCGTGCGCCAGGGATTTCGTGTCATCTTCGACTCCCGCGCCCGCGCCTGGGATCTGCCTGACCTGGGCGATGGCCGCGAGTTTTCCCGCAAAGTTCGGACCTTGACCGGTAACTATCAGCTCCCGCAAATTGCGCCCTGGCTGTTGAGCTCCGAAAACGCAATTCGATTTGAATACGTTAGCCACAAGCTCTCGCGATTGGCCGTGCCCTTTGCCTTGTTGGCGCTGCTGATCGCCTCCTTATTCCTGCCCCAGCCGTTCTATCGTGTGGCACTCGTGGCGCAGCTTGTGTTCTACGCGCTCAGCCTGGCCGCGCTTGCCGGGATCAAGATCGGCCCGCTCTCACGCATCGCCGATCCCGCCCGCACTTTCGTCGTCCTCAATTCCGCCGCCGTGGTCGCCTTCGTCAACTTCGTCGCCGGCAGAAAGGCAGTCTGGGTTCGCTGAATAATGTTCGCGGAATAGAGTGTAGCGCCGGCGTCTCGCCGGCAAGTGTTCGCTGATCTCTTATGAGAATTCTTTGGGTCAAAGCCGACAAGCTCCTCCCCGTGCAGAACGGCGGCAATATCCGCACGTACCACGTCTTGCGATATCTGTCGGCGCGGCATGAGCTTACCTTTTACTCCTACTATGGAGGAACGCCCGACTCAGACTACGAGCGCGAGTTGCAGCGCCAGTTGCCCGGTGCGGTAGCCGTTTGCACCGGCAAGCGCGAGCTCTCGGGAGCCGCGCGCGCCCTCGACTATCTCGCTCATATCGGTGCCCACGCGCCGTATGCGGTCAGCCGCTTCGCCGACGCTAAAGTTCGGAAACAGATCCAGACCTGGTTTCGCGAGCGGCGCTTCGACGTTGCCGTCTGCGATTTTCTGGATGCCGCAGTCAACTTCCCCGGAAATCTCAACCTCGCCAGCGTGCTCTTCCAGCACAATGTGGAGAGTGAAATCTGGCGCCGCCATGCCGCCACTGCGGGCAATCCGGCAATCGGAATGATGTACCGCATGGAATTCCGGAAGATGCTCCGCTACGAGCGCGCCGCCGTCTGCAAGTTCCAGCACGTCATTGCAGTCTCTGAAAACGATCGTTCCCTCATGACGCAATGGGTGGATGGCGACCGCGTGACCGTCGTCCCCA
>Ga0182030_10008651_pt1 | contig 21015 bp, 18 predicted proteins | sample 812S3MmetaG_FD_121299 | JGI IMG/M metagenome (GOLD analysis project Ga0182030, IMG submission 121299) | Permafrost microbial communities from Stordalen Mire, Sweden - 812S3M metaG (Illumina Assembly) | ecosystem: Environmental > Terrestrial > Soil > Wetlands > Permafrost | place: Sweden...
CTATCGTGGTTTGCAGCAGCGTTCCTTCACCGTCCAAGGCCAGAAACTGTTTGGGCAGATTTTGTCGTGACAAAGGCCATAACCGGCTGCCGCTGCCTCCGGCCAGAATAACTGCGTGGACTTTATTCATTTACTTTCTCCATAAAACCATTTAGTTTAGCCTCGTGAGTCAGCTCTTCGATTTCCTTGCGCAAACGCTCATATTCTTGCATTTTGTAGTGCAAAAACTCTACGGTCATGCGTGCTTTTTGTTCCACACCACGCGGTGTAAGCAGATATGCATAAGCCTGCTTATTATCGCTGTTGCGAAAATTATTGATCTTCAAACTGCCCTTTTCAACCAGCGCATTCAGGCAAAAGTTGATTTTACCAAGGCTGACGCCCAGACGTTTCGCCATATCTCTTTGCGAAAGTCCGGGGTTCTCTTCTAACGTTTTGAGCAAGCCGTAATGTGTGGTTTCGTCTAGCATTTATTGTGCGTTCAGTCAGTGAACGGTGCGCATTACATCAGTGTTACGCAACGGCTGTCAAGCCATACGCCCTCAGTAACGTTACAATGTTGCAGTTTTCTGCTCTCAAAATATCCATGACTGATTCAGCTCCACCTAGTTTTCATATTGCAATTGTCCGCTTCTCAGCCTTGGGGGACGTTGTCATGGTGGCTGCTGCGGTACGCGCCTTGCAACTCGGCTTGCCTGAAGCTACGATCACTTGGATAACCAGCCCCTTGGCCTATTCGCTGTTACAAGGCATGCGCGGGATAAATTTCGAGGTAGTTGACAAGCCAAGATCATTAGCAGATTACCGTGCTTTTTACCGAAATTTTAGACCTCAGCGTTTTGATGTCATATTGGCAATGCAGGCTAATTTACGTATCAATCTCCTTTATCCGGCGTTAAAGGCCCCCACTAAAATTGGTTTTGATCGCATTCGCGCGCGCGAGGGGCAGTGGCTATTTTGTAATCAGCGGATTCCTTTCCGTGATAATCATCTTGTCGATAGTTTTCTTGCTTTCGTCGAAATGATTACCGGGAAATCGGCTTCTGCTATTTGGGATTTACCAATTGACGAAAGTGATTTGCAATGGGCACAAGAGCAATTACTCACTTTGCCCAAGCCTTGGGTTGCCATCCACCCTTTCGCAAGTAAAGCTGAACGCAACTGGCCAGCTGAGCGCTATGCAGAAGTTGTAAATCAATCCACCTCTCTCTGGCACTGCGGAATTTTATTTACCGGGGGCAACTCCCCGGTTGAACTGGACTTGTGTGATCGATTGGGGAAATTGGCGCCTAAAAGCACACTAAGTCTTTGTGGTAAAACCACACCAAAACAGCTTGCCGCACTTTTAAGCCTAGCGGATGTCTTAATCGCACCGGATACTGGCTCGGTACATATTGCCAGAGCAATGAACACTCCTGTAATCGGTCTGTATGCTGTCGCCTCACCCAAGCTGACAGGGCCGTACCAGCAAATGGAATATTGTGTGGATCGTTACCCTCAGGCAGTACATAAATTCTTGCGTAAAAATCCAGAGCAACTTCCATGGAATACAAGAGTTCACAACGCAGAAGCAATGTCATTGATTACTGTGGATGATGTCATGCGGCAATTGGAAAACGTACTCGGAAATAAATGAAAAAACTTTTTGATTCCCCTTTTGCTTACACGGCATTGCTCTGGTTACTTCTGCCCTACGTATTTTTCCATCTACTGTGGCGTGGACGAAAGCAACCGGAATATCTAAAACACATCCCTGAACGTTTTGGTTTCTTTTCGATTTCGGCCGACAAACCGGTCATCTGGCTGCACACGGTCTCTGTAGGTGAAACCCGCGCGGCAGCTTCCTTGATTCAGCATTTGATCAGGCAATTTCCCAATCACCAATTACTCCTTACGCACACCACACCTACCGGTCGCGAGGCCAGCGAACAGCTTTACGGCGACAATGTATTACGGGTATATTTGCCATATGACTACCCTTTTGCTGTGCGACGTTTTTTGCATCACTTTCAACCGCGTATTGGTATTCTGTTAGAAACTGAAATCTGGTTTAACCTCATTCACAGTTGCCACTCCATTCACACCCCTTTGTTGTTGCTCAACGCGCGACTTTCGGAAAAATCCTCTGCTCGCTACGCACTTTTTCCAAAGTTGGCCCGTCAGGGATTATCCGAACTTCATTCCACTGCCGCCCAGACAGAATCTGATGCAAAACGGCTTCTATCTTTGGGAGCTGAAAATATTACCCTGATGGGAAATTTGAAGTTTGATATCGAGCCTCCTCCCGCCATGACTGATCTGGGAAAACGACTGCGAATTTCTTTTGGTGCTTCGCGCAATATATTTCTTGCTGCCAGCACACGCGAAGGAGAGGAAGAACTGATTCTTGCTGCGCTTAAGAATATTCAAATACCCGATTTACTCACCATTCTCGTACCTCGCCATCCGCAACGTTTTGATGATGTTGCCACACTTATCGAGTGTGAAGGATTCAAATTTCAACGGCGCAGCAGTAATGAAATTATTCGTGCAGAAACGCAAATTGTACTGGGCGACTCAATGGGGGAAATGTTTGCCTACTATGCAGCGTGCGATGTTGCTTTCATCGGCGGGAGTTTGCTGCCCTTTGGCGGACAGAATCTGATTGAAGCCTGCGCTGTCGGCAAGCCTGTTTTAATTGGTCCGCATACTTACAATTTTGAACAGGCCAGTTTGCTTGCCATTGAATGTGGTGCTGCCCTGCGCATAGCCGATGGAGCAGAAATTACGTCAGCGCTTCAATCTTTATTTTCCAATCCCGGGAAAATACTGACGATGGGAAACGCTGGCTTGGGATTCGTTCGAGTCAATCAAGGCGCAACCGAAAAGGCACTTTCTCTGGTGAGCGCAGCAATCAAATAAGTTTAGTGTAATGCCTGATTAACCGCACTAAGATCTTCCTCTGTCAGCGTACCCACGGCATCTTTCAGATGCAGGCGACTCAGCAGATAATTGTATTCGGCCTGATACAGATCACGGCGGGTTGAATAAAGTTGTTGCTGGGCATTCAACACATCCAGATTAGTACGTACACCCACACTTTGCCCCAGCTTACTTGCCTCCAGCAAACTTTCGCTGGATTTTAAAGCTTGCTGGAGGGCTTTCACTTGAGCGATGCCGCTCACGACACCCAAGTAAGCCTGACGTGTTTGTACTGCAACGCTACGGCGAGCATTTTCCAGATCCTGCCTAGCCTTGTCACGACCCGCTTCCGCTTCACGATATTTTGACTGTGTTACACCACCTTGAAAAAGTGGCATGTTAAGTTGGAGTCCGATTGCTCTGGAAGAAATATCAGATGCGCCAAAAGGACTTCCTGGAACGCCAAAAACTACCGTTGAGCTTTCCAAGCTTCTTGAATAATTTACCACCAAGTCGACCGTCGGCAAATGTCCCCCCATGGCTTTAGACATTTCTTTATCCGATATTTCAGTCGCCGCTTGGGCAATCACGATTTGGATATTATGCATCTGTGCATCTGCAATCCATTTCTCGACATCCGCTGGCTGAGGATCCTCCAACTTGAGTTCTGAACCTAATTTCCGCAGGTCATTTGATGAGGCATTCGTAATTTGTTGCAATGTGCGGTTTTTTATTTCCAAATTGCTCGCCGCTGTAACTTCCTGATAGCCGATCAGATCGTAGCGGGCTTGCGCCTCATAGGTGTCTGTGATTGTGGCTGTGCCGACTTCAAAATTGCGTTTCGCCTGATTGAGCTGTTCGGCTATCGCCTGTTTTTGTGCACCCGTTAATTCCACAGTATCTTGTGCTATAAGTACATCAAAATAACCTTGTGCCACCCTTAAAATCAAATCATGCTCTGCCTGAATGAATTGAGCATCAGAAATTGCCACTTGAATTTCAGATTCAGTGTACGTCTCCCAATTTTGTTGCCGGAATAATGGTTGCGTAAGACTGAGCGTGCCACCTGAGGAATTATAACTCTCACCTGGAATCGACGGAAATCCCGCCACTTGGTAAGAAAACTGATTTTGCATCATATTCGCACTCAAATTTACGCTTGGCAGAAGTGTAGAACGGCCTTGGGTAAGTTTTTCCTTTCCTGCTAGTTGTGCTGAACGTGCAGAAGCGATTACGGCATCCTGATTTAATGCCGCATGATAGGTTTCCAGCAAGTCCGCAGCAAACACAGGATTTGTTGCTATCACTGTTAATACAAATATCGCAATTTTTGACAATTTCATTATCGATGCACCGGACAATACATATTAGACATCTCTAATATTAGAGTGAGACAGTATCGTTTCAACAAGCAAGTATTCAACTGTTACAGAAAGCGCCGCAGTAAATTCCTTAATTCTAGAAAACGAAGCGCTGAGGTTGCGGCGCATTTTGCAAAGGATCAACGCTCGTTTCAAACAAGGTAACCGTTTGGAATTCCTCATCAGCCTTGCGTGTAAATAAACAAGCCTGCATGGCAGGTGCATCACCGATTACTGCAAATAATCTGCCGCCAACTTTCAGGTTCTTCAGCAAAGCAGTCGGCTTTAATGGTACCGAACCTGTCAGGACGATTGCGTCATAGAGTGTCGTGCCCCAACCATTTGCCGCATCACCAACAACGAGCTGAACATTGTCAAAATGGCTTGCCGCCAAATTACGTTCTGCTTGCGCGCTCAACTCCGGCACGATCTCAACACTTGTCACCTTTGCAGCCGTATGGGCCAGAAGTGCGGTCAAATAGCCACTACCAGTCCCTATTTCCAATACCTGATCTGTATGCTTTAAGGCTAATGCCTGCAGCGCGCGAGCTTCCAGCTTCGGTTGCCACATCTTCGCCCCATGACCCAATGGAATATCCAGATCCATAAATGCCAGTGCCCGCTGATTAACCGGGACAAACTGTTCGCGCTTGATCTTTTTTAACAACGCCAACACATCGGCATCGAGCACATCCCAAGGACGAATCTGCTGTTCAACCATATTAAAACGTGCTTGTTCCATGCTGTTGTTCCCCCGCCCCGAAGAGCATTGTCGTTAACTATTAACGCGCAGTATAGCAAGTGCATCCACTATGCTCAACGTTCCCGCATCACTTGCAATTAAATAGGCTTTCCAGTACCTTGCATCCCTCGCTAGGGGTCTCCGTGATGGCGGAGTGAGATATACCCTCTGAACCTGTACGGGTCATGCCGTCGTAGGGAAGCATCAGCAGATGCTTCCTGTTATTGGAGCATCATTAATGAACGCCAATCCTCAATTTTTAGCCCGTTCTGCGCATGTTGACGAGGCGGCCGTCAAGCCACTGCCAAATTCGCGCAAAATGTATGTACAAGGTTCGCGCCCGGACATTCGTGTGCCGATGCGCGAAATAAGCCAGACCTCAACCCATACCAATGCGGGTGAGGAAAGCAATCCCCCGATCTACGTTTACGACTGTTCAGGCCTGTACACTGACCCTGCTGCTAAAATTGATATTCGTTCCGGCTTGCCCGAAATGCGGGCCGCGTGGATCGCCGAGCGCAACGACACAGAACCGTTGACCCAGCTTTCTTCCAAATTCGGTCAACAGCGCCTGAATGACCCCGAACTTGCAGAGATGCGCTTTAATCTTCAACACACACCGCGCAAAGCAAAACCCGGCAAAAACGTTACCCAGATGCACTATGCACGTCAGGGCATCATTACACCGGAGATGGAATATATCGCTATTCGTGAAAACCAAAAGCGCGAAGGTCTTTCCGCAATGCTGCTCCAGCAACATCCCGGTGAAAATTTTGGCGCACACATGCCCAAAGCAATCACCCCGGAATTTGTGCGCAGCGAAGTGGCTGCCGGGCGTGCCGTCATCACCGCCAATATTAACCACCCCGAACTTGAGCCGATGATTATTGGCCGCAATTTTCTGGTTAAGATTAATGCCAACATTGGTAACTCGGCGCTTGGTTCCAGCATCCAGGAAGAAGTGGAGAAGATGACCTGGGCAATTCGCTGGGGCGGCGACACGGTGATGGATCTTTCCACCGGCAAGCATATCCATGAAACCCGCGAATGGATTATCCGCAATTCCCCTGTGCCTATTGGCACTGTACCGATCTATCAGGCGCTCGAAAAAGTGAACGGCAAAGCCGAAGACCTGACCTGGGAAATTTTCCGCGACACCTTAATTGAGCAGGCAGAACAAGGCGTGGACTATTTCACCATCCACGCCGGTGTGTTGCTGCGTCACATTCCGATGACCGCAAATCGTATGACCGGCATTGTGTCTCGTGGTGGCTCAATTCTGGCGAAATGGTGTCTGGCGCATCACAAAGAGAATTTCCTCTATACGCACTTTGAAGAAATCTGCGAAATTATGAAAGCGTACGATGTGACCTTTTCGCTGGGCGACGGTCTGCGTCCCGGCTCGGTCTACGACGCCAATGACGAAGCGCAATTGGGCGAACTGAAAACACTGGGCGAACTCACCCAGATCGCATGGAAACATGACGTGCAAGTCATTATCGAAGGCCCAGGCCATGTACCGATGCACATGATCAAAGAGAATATGGACTTGCAATTAAAGCTGTGCCACGAAGCGCCGTTCTACACGCTTGGCCCGCTCACCATGGATATTGCTCCCGGCTATGACCACATCACCAGCGCCATCGGTGCTGCAATGATAGGTTGGTTCGGCACCGCCATGCTTTGTTACGTCACCCCCAAAGAACATCTAGGGCTGCCGAACAAGGCCGACGTAAAGGAAGGCATCATCGCTTACAAGATTGCCGCCCACGCTGCCGACTTGGCCAAAGGGCATCCCGGTGCGCAAGTGCGTGACAATGCCATGAGCAAAGCACGTTTCGAATTCCGCTGGGAAGATCAATTTAATCTCGGCCTGGACCCGGATCGCGCACGCGAGTTCCATGACGAAACGCTGCCCAAGGAGTCGGCCAAAATCGCCCACTTCTGTTCAATGTGCGGCCCTCACTTTTGTTCGATGAAGATTTCCCAGGATGTACGCGATTTCGCCGCCAAGGAAGGACTCTCTGAACAAGCTGCGCTGGAAAAAGGCATGGAAGTAAAGTCTGTTGAGTTTGTAAAACATGGGGCACAGGTCTATCACAAGGCCTGATGCATATTTGATGATGGAATGCCGAACAGGGTGCGGCGCTTGTTGCATTGCGCCTTCCATCACCTCGCCGCTGCCGGGAATGCCCAATGGCAAACCCGCGGGTTCAGCTTGCGCACAGCTTTCCAGCGATTACGCTTGTAATGCATTTGGCAGCAAAGAGCGCCCATCCTTCTGCTCCGGACTACAGCCTTCTGTGGAAATGTGCGGCATTTCACGCCAAGAATCGCTTGCATACCTTACACAATTGGAACTGGCGACAGCACCACAGGTATAATTCGCCCATGCAACAACGACACCTTCCGTCATTTTCAACCAAAGTTACCTCTCAGTCGCCCTGTAGCGGGCACTGCACCACTGTTTTGGGTGACGATGTTTGCCGCAGTTGCTTGCGCACTTTCGAGGAGGTTACGCGCTGGGTAGAATTGAACGACGAAGAACGATGCTCGGTAAACCGGCGCATTGCCCTTGAACAACTGGAAATATCAATCAGATAAGAAAACTAACCCGGATCAGGACTCCCTCAAATGACACTTATTCAAATACTTATTCTTGCCATCATCCAAGGTGCTGCCGAGTTGTTACCCGTTTCAAGTTCTGCTCACGTTATCGTTGCAGAAAAGCTGATGGGGCTTGATCCTACCAGCCCGGAAATGACACTATTATTGGTCATGCTGCACACAGGAACGATGTTCGCAGTTATTTTATATTTCTGGAAATCATGGAAAAAAAGTTTCTTTTCTTCCAGGAAAATATTTCTGGATTCTTTGAAATTTATTGTAACGGCCACTATCGTAACCGGCATAGTAGGGCTTGCGCTGAAGTTCCTGATTGAGAAGTTTTTCATGGCGGATGTCCCCCATGCGGAGATCGAACAACTGTTTGGCAACATGAATCTAATTTCGCTTGCTCTGGCTGCAGTAGGCTTGCTGATTTTGTATGCAGGTCTTAGAAATCGCTCTGCGACTGAAAAGGAAAAGGCGCTGGAACTTAAAGAGTCTTTCATCGTGGGGGCTGTTCAGGGTATCTGCCTGCCTTTTCGCGGTTTCTCGCGTTCAGGGGCAACAATCTCTACCGGCCTACTATTGGGTATTTCGAGGATAAAAATTGAGGAATTCAGCTTCGCCCTCGCTGTCGTTCTGACGCCTCCCGTCATCGTGCGTGAAGCGTTGCGTTTGTTGCACGACCAGCATGCCACCTCATCTTCTGTATCCGGCTTGGCGCACGTATTTCTGCCCAGCTTGCTGGGAATGGTGTTTAGCTTCGTGGCTGGCCTAGTGGCATTAAAATGGCTTTCAAGCTGGCTTGAGAGCGGTCGCTGGCTTTTGTTTGGAATTTATTGCCTAAGTGCCTCAGCTATTGTTTTTGCACTTCATCAACACGGCATTTAACTGATAGCCCAAACTTGATTTGACACAATCTCTGAGATTGCTACCGTCGCTTTTGCTGCCTTGGGTTCACGCGGTGAATAATTAAACTGCGCGGAAGTGGCCGGTTGCGACAGGCAAAAGCTGGCGTTAGTTCGCGCTCGTCATTCTACTCATTGAGCGTCTCATGCTAAACGTGCATCAAACATAACTTCGAACTTAATTTCTTAAACAGCTTTCTTAGCTGCCACAATTCCTGACTCGTAGTAATTCCAGGTCAATGGCTGTGTAACTTCTCCTGCAGCCACACTTTGATCAATGATTGATAGGGTACGTCTCGTGAGTTCGCCGCTGCTTTGATGGAGTCAAGTAAGTGCTGCGGCAGACGCAGTGAAATAGTTTTAGTCGTTGGCTTAAGATTTGGCAGCACAACACGTTGCGCTTTCGTCCAATCCAAATATTCTGTGGAGTCGTGAGTTTCCCAAAAGACCTGTTCTTCAGCCTCATTGGAAAACTTTGGAAGCGTTTTAAGTTGTTTGCTCATAAATTGTTCTTTCCTTCTTATGCATGTCTCTGGCCGAAATCACACGAATTTTCTCGCCAGCGTTACGCAGGGTGAAAGTGATATGCAACGTTCGCCCTTCATCTGTCTTGCCCAATGCGTGAAAACGACGCTCACCTTCGCTGTGTTTCATGTCTACAAGCAGAAGTAGCGGTTCATTGAAAAACACCTGCTCTGACTCAGCCATTGAAACGCCGTGCTTGTCATTCTTGCGAATGCTCCCTTTATCCCAATCGAAATTGGTAATCTTGGTGAGATCAATCATTTTTGTATATTATGACGATATACAATTAAAAGCAACGCGCTTGTTCTATTTTCTGCTTTTTTGGTTGCTTATAAATCGACCGAATGCTTGGCAGGCGTTTAGAATCAAAATTGGCGCCAACATTATTTATGTTATTTATGTCGCCACATTTGACAGTTAAGTTCCGACGCTGCCTGTCAGTTCCGCATTTGCAGGCCGAGGTAAGTTAGCAGCGAATTGGGTGTTCCTAATGTATTACGCAGATCACGCCCTGCCGATAACAGTAGTGTGTATTTTTCGGAAAAATCCCATCTGCTGCCAAAATTAAGAATCAGTTCATCCTGTGTCGATTGAACTGCTTCTTCCTCGTGCAATTCTGCAAGCAGCTCAAAACCCTTCCTGACTTCGCGCGTCAGCACAAATCCGGCAATCCAGCTATCCCCTGATTGAGCCGGACGAAACCAGCGACCCAGCTCAAAGTTGATATCAAAACCCTCAAAGCCGTGCTCGAACTCCAGCGGTAGCAAATATTGTGTGCCCGGATCTCCCAGACCGGTGCTACTGGCCTTGTCCAATAGCGGGAAACCGAATGATGCCTGCGGGTAAGTGGAAATTTGCCAGGCATCGTCACCCGCGTCGTAGAAGCGCCATTTAACTCCAACCAAAGCATCCCCGGCCCCGCTACGGGTCGTTCCAGTTACTTCTTCCTGAAATAGCCAAGGCATTTCGAACTTAAGCTGAATTCGCTCGCCTACGCCATAATTGGCATCAACTAGCGGCAGTTGATATGTGGTCGCAGCCGTAGTTGTGCTAGTCAATGCGGCGATATTAATTTCCCAATGACCGTCTCCGGGCGTACCCGGATCATCGGTAATCATCGGCGGCCCACCAGCAGCCCAAACGGGGGCGGCGAAAAGCATTACAACTAAAATTAACGAGCTTGAATTATTTGAAAAATGCAACGACTTGATCCGCCTGTAATTTGATTTAACGAAATGAAACTATGTTGGATTAAATTTTACTCTGCATCCAATTTGAGCATCTTGTGCATAGGCGCGCAGCTCAGCCTATTGAAGCAGCAAAGTTTCAAAACATCAGCTTTGCACCCACGGCAACCCACTTACGCGCCAGCCATTCCGGGAATTGCGATGCTCGTTTGCATCTTTGTCACCCTCAAAGCCTTCCAAAATATTGTAGACTTCGTTGTAACCGGCTTGTTCGGCTGTTACGGCTGCATTGTGCGAGCGTGCGCCACTGCGGCATATGAACATCACCAGCGCTTCTTTATCTACTTGCTGCTCAAGTGCCGCCAGGAAATTGGAATTTGGCTTCATCCCCGGATAAGTCGCCCATTCGATTTCTACCGCCTTGGGAATGCGCCCAACCCAATCCAACTCAGCCTTGGAGCGCACATCGACCAGCTTTGCTCCGGGAGCCAATTCTAAAATCTCATTGGCCTCAGCCGGCAACAGCGCGCCCGAATATGACGCATTGGCTTGCTTTGCACGCTGCCGTGCCTGTTCCAATATTGAAGATATCTTTCCCATCTCATTACTCCATTCAGTTCATAATTAGCCGCGCAGATGTTATCCTCTACGGCAGAGTTCCCACTATACCGAATGCCGATGAATAATCCCAATCACACTCACTCGCGAGACAAATCCGCTGCTTTTGAACCGGAGCATCCGGCTCGCTTTGCGGCAGCTCAAAAAAGCACTTGGATCAGCATCATTATCAATCTGCTACTTTCCATATTGCAGGTGCTGGCCGGTTTTTTTGGAAAATCTCAATCATTAATGGCGGACGGCCTGCATTCGTTTGCCGACTTGCTTTCCGATGTTCTTGTGCTGTTCGCCAACCGGCATGGCAATCGTCACGCCGACGCTGACCATCCTTACGGGCATGCACGGATCGAAACAGCCACATCGCTCATACTCGGCGTCAGCCTCGCAGCACTGGGTGTCGGACTGCTTATTGCCGCCGGAATACGCTTACAGCACCCGGATCAGGTGCAAACTGTGCATGCGTTTACGTTATGGTTTGCTGTCATCGCGCTTGTTGCCAAAGAAAGTATGTTCCGCTATATGTTGGCTGTTGCCCAGCGGGTTCGTTCGCAAATGTTGGCGGCGAATGCCTGGCATGCCCGTTCTGATGCCGCCTCGTCGCTGGTTGTTATCATCGGTATCGTTGGCAATCTCTTCGGCTATACCTTTCTCGACCTGGTTGCTTCGGCGGTGGTCGGCATCATGATCGCCCACATGGGCATCTCATTTGCGCGCGAGGCACTGTCCGAGTTAATCGACACCGGATTGGAAGAGGCAGAGGTAATTGCTATTCGGAACACGCTTAAATCCACACCGGGGGTAATCGGTCTGCACGAATTACGCACCCGCAAGATGGCTGATAGCGCATTGGTTGATGCGCACATAATTGTCGACCCCAAGATCAGCGTTTCTGAGGGCCATTACATTGCCGAGGCTGCCCGCGCAGCCGTGTTAAATGAGCATCAGGTTATGGACGTAATGGTTCACATTGATTCGGAGGATGATCTTCAAGCCAAACCCAATTCACGCTTGCCGCAGCGACACCTGCTGCTGGCACATCTTGCCAGTCGGCTCAAGTCTGAGATTCCCCCGAATACACACATCGTATTGCATTACTTGAGCGGCATGATTGATGCGGAGATATTCTTTGATTACGCTACCGACACTACAACTTTACAACATATATGCAACCAGATTGCGGCTGATGACAAGTACTTCCGCAGTATCCGTATTTATCAGGGCCGCGCCCCAAATTAGTGCAAAGACACCCCGTCTCGCCCCGTTCAAGGGCGCGTATTGTTTGCCCACCCAAGCTGCAAATATGGCACAATGCCTTCCCTACAAGGCTCCGGGTGATGGCACAATTTCTGCTCTATTCGGGATTGTTTCAGTGATACAATTTTTTTCGCAATACAGCTTCGTTTAAATATTTTTCTTGGGAGATTCGAGTATGTCTAAAACAGCCGCCGACGTTCTTAAACTGATTAAAGAACAGGGCATCAAATTTGTCGATCTACGTTTCACAGACACAAAGGGCAAGGAACAGCACGTTGGCGTGCCTGTTTCCCATTTCGATGCCGATAAGTTCGAAGGTGGTCACGCTTTCGACGGTTCTTCAATCGCCGGCTGGAAGGGTATTCAAGCTTCTGACATGCTGTTATTGCCGGATCCGGATTCGGTTTACATTGATCCATTTTTTGACGAACCGACAATTGTGTTGGCTTGCGATGTGATCGAGCCGACTGACGGCAAGGGCTATGATCGCGATCCGCGCTCTATCGCCAAACGCGCAGAGGCGTATTTAAAATCCACCGGTATCGGGGATGTTGCCAATTTCGGCCCTGAACCAGAATTCTTCATTTTTGATTCCGTTGAGTGGAAAATCGACATGTCCGGCTGTTCCGTCAAGATTAATTCGGAAGAAGCGGCTTGGTCTACTGGCGACAAATTCGACGGCGGCAACACTGGTCACCGTCCTTCCGTTAAGGGTGGCTATTTCCCGGTTCCTCCGGTTGACAGCTTGAACGACATCCGTGCAGCGATGTGTATTGCGCTGGAAGAGATCGGCATCCCCGTTGAAGTTCATCACCACGAAGTTGCGACTGCCGGTCAATGCGAACTGGGCACATTGTTCAATACGCTAACCAAGCGCGCCGACTGGACACAAACCTTGAAGTACGTGGTATTAAATGTTGCCCACCAATATGGCAAAACAGCGACCTTTATGCCTAAGCCTATCGTTGGCGACAATGGTTCCGGTATGCATGTGCATCAATCCATCTGGAAGGGTGGCAAGAATCTGTTTGCAGGCAATGGCTATGCAGGATTGTCAGAGACAGCGTTGTACTACATTGGCGGCATCATCAAGCACGCCAAGGCATTGAATGCGATTACAAACCCCGGCACCAACTCATACAAGCGCTTGGTTCCCCACTACGAAGCTCCGGTAAAATTGGCTTACTCGGCAAAGAACCGTTCCGCATCGATCCGTATTCCTCACGTCGCCAGCGACAAGGCACGCCGTATCGAAACACGTTTCCCGGATCCCTCTGCCAACCCGTACTTGGCATTCTCAGCCTTGCTGATGGCAGGTCTTGATGGTATCCAAAACAAGATCCACCCTGGCGACCCTGCAGATAAGAATCTGTACGACTTGCCTCCTGAAGAAGATGCAAAGATCCCAACCGTGTGCGCTTCGCTGGATGAGGCTTTGGAAAGTCTGAGGAAAGATCATGAGTTCCTGACTCGTGGCGGTGTATTCTCCAAGGACTTTATCGAAGCCTACATCGATTTGAAGTATGAAGAAGTCAATCGTATCCGTATGACCACTCATCCGGTCGAGTTCGACATGTACTACAGCCTCTAAGCAATACTTGAAGCTGATTAAAAACGGGGCCCAAGAGGCTCCGTTTTTTTGTCTGCCCGTTTGTCACTCCATGATCATTACCTTATACTCAAATATCTGTCATCAAGGCACGATTATGAAGTTAAGTTATTTTTTGGTTTTATGGAGCTTGTGTTACAGCAGTTGGGCGCAGGCTGAAATTTACAAGCGCGTGGATGCTGACGGGCATGTAACCTATTCAAGCACACCGCTTAAAGGCGGAAAAAAACTTCATTTGGCACCGCTGCCTACTGTCCCCCCGCGTGTGGCTGCCAAAGATAACTCGGCCGGTTTCCCCCAAGTTGATAGCGCCACCCAAAAAGGCCGCGACAATACGCGCAAACAGATTCTGCAAGACGAGCTGGCTACCGAGGAAAAGGCCTTGGCTGATGCGCATAACAAACTGCAAACCGGCGCTGAAAATCCTGAAACATATACTGATCAAGATGGAAAAGTTTTTCGAAATGTTGCAAAACAAGACGAGAAAATGAATGCGCTGCAGGGCCAAGTGCAGATGCATGAAAAAAATATTTCTGCACTAAAAATTGAACTGTCCAAGATCAGCAATTAATCGCAGTCCAACTGGCATGTTTTCTGCTTAGATAACGCCATGCCAAACTCTTCATTCCCAACTCTTGAGCACCTGTCTACTGCGGTCATCCTTTTGGATCAGGAGTCGCGTGTCGCCTATTTAAATCCCTCTGCCGAACATTTATTCGGGCTTAGTAACTCCAACCAGGTTGGGCATCCCTTGCAGCACGCATTCACGCAGACAGAACAGTTATTCAGCATTATCCAGTCAGCATTATCCAGTAATGCCGGACATATCGAACATGAGCTTACACTGGGTACCCATACAACCGGAAGCAAGCTTCATCTCCGTTGTGACGCCACGCCACTGTATCTCGGCAACTTGGCATTGTTACTTGAGTTTCATACCATCGAACGTCCGTTGCGCCTGGCGCGCGAAGAACAAATGCTGGATCAGACCCAAGCCAACCGTTTATTGCTGCGGAATCTTGCGCATGAAATCAAAAATCCGCTGGGTGGTATCAGGGGTGCCGCACAATTATTGGAACAGGAATTAGAGAAGCCGTCTTTGCGGGAATACACGCAAGTCGTCATTCAGGAAGCGGATCGGCTGCGCTCCTTAATGGAAAAACTGCTGACTCCCCAGCATGCGCCCCATTTTAGTGCGCTCAACATTCATGAGGTTTTAGAACGCGTTCGTAGTGTCGTGCTGGCTGAACTACCGGAAGGTTTGACGATTCAGCGCGATTACGACTTGAGCCTGCCGGAACTGCTTGGCGACAAAGAACAGCTCATTCAGGTCGTTCTCAACATTGTGCGCAACGCAGCGCAAGCCATGCACGGCAAGGGGCAGATCGTACTAAAGACTCGCATCACCCGCCAGGTTACCCTGATGAAAAAACTTCATCGACTTGCCTTGATGGTTCAAATTATCGACAACGGCCCCGGCATTCCCGGCCATTTGCGTGACAAGATTTTTTATCCGCTTGTTTCCGGTCGTGCCGACGGACATGGCTTGGGACTAACCTTGGCACAGGATTTCGTCAGTCAGCACCAAGGTAGTATTGAATTTGAAAGTGATCCGGGGCGTACTTGTTTTACCGTGATGCTACCGCTACCCAACCTAGGAAAATAATAATGTCTAAACCTGTCTGGATTATTGACGACGACCGCTCCATTCGCTGGGTGCTGGAAAAAGCTTTGGGGCGCGAGAACATCGAATATAAAAGCTTTGCTTCTGCCGACGAAGCCTTGGCTGAATTGCCAAGCAGCCTGCCGCAAATGGTCATCAGCGACATCCGCATGCCCGGCAGTTCAGGCCTTGATTTATTGCAAAAGTTGCGCGACGACTTTCCCAATTTGCCGGTCATTATCATGACAGCCTACTCCGATCTGGAAAGTGCTGTTTCCGCTTTTCAGGGCGGCGCATTTGAATATTTGCCCAAGCCATTTGATATCAATCACGCGGTCGAACTGATCCGCCGTGCGCTGGAACAAAGTCAGCGCAAAAATCTGCAAGCCGAAGATTCTCAAAGTGCTCCGGATATCCTCGGCCATGCGCCTTCCATGCAGGAGGTGTTTCGCGCTATCGGACGACTCGCACAGTCCAATGCCACCGTGCTGATTAACGGCGAATCCGGCACGGGTAAAGAGCTGGTCGCACAGGCGCTGCATCGTCACAGTCCGCGCGCGGATAAACCCTTTGTTGCGATCAACACTGCCGCCATTCCCAAAGACTTGCTTGAATCCGAGTTGTTTGGTCACGAGCGCGGTGCCTTCACGGGTGCGACGACTACTCGCCACGGAAGATTTGAACAAGCCGAGGGCGGCACGCTGTTCCTTGATGAAATTGGCGACATGCCTGCCGAGTTGCAAACCAGATTACTGCGTGTTTTGTCGGATGGCAATTTTTATCGTGTTGGTGGACATCAGCCGATTAAAGCCAATGTCCGTATTATTGCCGCCACCCATCAAAATCTCGACGAACGCGTAAAGCTGGGGTTGTTCCGTGAAGATTTATTTCACCGGCTTAATGTTATTCGTTTACGCCTGCCCCCGCTACGCGAGCGACGCGAAGATATTCCACTGCTGGCCAAATATTTCTTGCAAAAGAGCTCCAAAGAATTGGGTGTTGAGCAAAAAACTTTAAGCGAAGCTGCTCTTAATTTTCTCTCTGCACAAGATATTCCTGGCAACGTACGCCAATTGGAAAACCTGTGCCACTGGCTGACAGTTATGACGCCCACTCGTATGGTGGAGATTGCCGACCTGCCCTCCGAATGGCGGGATACGCAAACCAGCAGCACACTCAATCAGGATTGGCGCAGTTCTCTTGCCCAACAAGTCACGCTCGCATTGCAGCGCAACGAGCCGAATATTCTCGACACCCTCACCAAGCAATTCGAAAAAACGCTTATCACCCAAGCGCTGCAACATACCGGCGGACGCCGCATTGAAGCGGCTACACTGCTCGGCATGGGACGCAATACATTGACGCGAAAGATTCAGGAACTGGGGTTGGAGGAAACCTAATCATAGTTAACCTTCATCCCGGTGAATTTTTGCACGAATAACTCCCTCGGCTCAACTTGCCGTATACTCTGCACTATTGTATAGCGATCGGGCTTAAGCAAAAGCGATACGGGAGAGAAACCATGCATAAAAAGTATGCGCAACTGTCCGCATTCACTGTATTAACTTTGACCAGTGCCATGGCACTGGCCGTCCCTTTTAGTTCATTCGACCCGCGTTCCATGGCGATGGGTGGCACGGGTGTGGCGGTTGATGATCCTGCAACGGCTCCTTTCTTTAACCCGGCAATGCTGTCTGAATCTGATCATTCGAAAAAATTCTCGGTTGAGTTCGCCACACTCGGAGTCAGCCTGGTCGACCTTGGCAACCTCCATTCCAATTGGTCGACTATGAATAATGCTGTTTCAGCCCTGCCAAACAACGTCAGCACATTGAGTACTAATGCCAATACACTTTCTAGTAACGCTCCTACTCTCACCAGCAGCATTGCAGCATTATCTACTAGCATAACCAGCCTTGCCTCAGCCACGCCTTCGACCGCAGCAGCCAGTTTAGCCGCTGCATCGACAAATCTATCCGCCGTGACAACAAATATGTCAACAGTTTCATCCAATGTGACAACGGTGGGAAATAACGCAAATACTGTGTCTACTAATATCAATCAAATAAATAAAACCCTTATCAGCTTAAACAATCAGCCAATGCAAGGCGAACTTGGTGCGGCTAGCGTTATCGCCATACCCGGCAAAAATTGGGGTTTTGCTGTTTATGCCAACGCTTGGGCAGCAGTAGGCGGCAGGCTGGAATACAAAGACGCTGGAACTGTTACAACTCTCACTAGCGCGCTGACAACTACCAGCACTAATTTGGTTGGAATAGGTGCCGCCACTGGAAATGCTGCCTCAGCGCTTAGCACAGCAAATACCTCACTTAACACCGCAGTTGGTCTTTGCACAACAGCACTTGTCTCTACCATACCGGGTGCCCAAGCCTGCTCAACAGCTCTAACTAATGCAAACACAGCACTAGGCAATGCACAACCGAGCGTCAACACAGCGTCTTCAACTGTTACAACAAACTCGGCAAACATTACTGCTGCTGCCAATAGCGTTAATAACACTAACAAAACAACTTTTCAATCTGTAGTGCATATTCGTGGGGTCGCAGTAACTGAATATGGGGCCTCTATTTCTCATGGTCTGGTTTCTAACGATGTCGCCTGGTCGTGGGGTATTACGCCCAAGGTTATGCAAATGCGTTTGTATGACGCCACAATTGGTTCATCCAGCACCTTAAGCAATGCAACTAGCAATGACTATCTCGCTTACTACAGCACATTAAATTTTGATGCCGGAATTGCCAAAACCTATCTCAACGGTTGGCGCACCGGCCTTGTCGTAAAGAATGTCATACCACAGACGTTTGATTTTAAAAATGCACTGACACCAGGTGCCACACCCGTTGCCGATGGTTCAAAACTTAACCTTAGTCCTCAAGTTCGTGCCGGAATTTCATATGAGCAAATTAATTGGTTCAATCTGGCGCTTGACGCGGATTTGACCAAAAATGATCCGGCAGGCCTTGAAAATCCAAGCCAGTATGTTGCGGTGGGCGGGGAATTCAGCACTTCAGGCTGGGCTCAAATTCGGGCTGGTTATCGTGCTGACTTGGTCAATTCGGCTCTCAGCCAAGTTTCGATTGGCTTGGGTATTTCACCACGTCTTCCTTATTACAAACCTCATTTGGATCTTGCTATTACAGCAAGCCCCAACATATTCAACAATGGATACAATGCGGCAACCCAGGTGGGTGCCTATTTACAGTTCGGATTAAATTTCTAATTTTTCAGCACTCGTTTTCAACACTTTGGTGTAATACTTTGGAAACGATATTTAATCGTGTCCGACCGGGTCAAATATCCTCGCCGCATTTTTCCAAGCACCTTTCTGATTTTTCTGACAGAATTCAGTCACTAATACATAAGAGCCACATTGCCACCACCAGAAAGTGCGCCTTCATGTCTCTTAAAAAATTTCGCAGAACGAAAAAGGAAATTTAAATGGATAAAAAATATTTACAATTATCTGCCCTCGCGCTCTTATTGATAAGCAGCTCTGTCGCGCTGGCAATGCCTTTTGATTCGTTCGATCCCCGCTCAATGGGTATGGGTACCACAGGCGTCGCTGTAGGAGACCCCTCTCTCGCCCCATTCTTTAACCCAGCAATGCTGACAGCGACTGATCCGTCGAAAAAGTACTCAATTGAATTTCCGGTCGTCGGTGCACGCTTGTATGACCCTGGCAATCTGCGTAACAATTTGCCGACCTTGAGTGACAATATCAATGCATTGTCAGCCTCAATTACAGCGGCAAACGCTACCGCTAACAGCACCAATCCAACGGTACTCGCACAGTTACCAGGCAACATGACAACAGTCGCCAACAACATCGACAAAGTCAACAGCAACCTAAGCGCTTTAAACAATAAGCCGCTGCAGGGAGAGTTCGGCGCAGCGGCAGTTATCGGTATTCCAGCAACAAATTGGGGGTTTGCGTTTTATGCGGATGCATGGGGCGCAATGGGAGGCACAGTTGAATACACTGATGCCACAACTCTCTCCAACTTATCCACTTCAGTAAGATCTGCTGCAAACGCTTTATCTGCAACAACCACGAGCGGCGTCACAGCATGCCAAAATGTGGCTACCGGTCACGGCTCTCAGGCTGATATCACTACTTGTTTGAATGCTGCAAGCAATGTCAACTCACAATTAGTGAATGCTCAAGGTGCAATCCAGTTTGCTACTAACACTGGCATTACCTCTAAAATTCATATTCGCGGAGTTGCAATTGAAGAAAGCGGTTTGTCTATTTCCCACAGTTTTATCGCAAAAGACCAGTCATCATGGTCTATTGGCTTCACTCCAAAGGTCATGAACCTTCAGCTATTTGATGCGTTGTTAGCTGCAAACAATGGAACCAGCACATCGGGTATTACCGGTAATGATTATTTAGCCAAGTACAACACATTAAACCTCGACGTGGGTGTTGCAAAAAGCTATAACAATGGTTGGCGCACCGGCGTAGTGGTAAAAAACGTGGTGCCGCAGACCTTTGATTTCAAGAATGCGCCCCAACTTGGCGTTGGTGCCACACCGATACCCGATGGCGCCACACTGACCATGAATCCTCAAGCCCGCTTTGGCGTATCTCACGAAAACGCATGGTCCACCATTGCGTTTGATATGGATGTAACTAAAAACAATCCGGCTGGCCTCGAAAATCAATCTCAGTTCGTTGGTATCGGAGGGGAGTTAAGTGCATGGGGCTGGGCACAAATTCGCGCGGGTTACCGCACTGATTTGGTAACCTCTGGACAACAACTGATCTCGTTAGGCTTTGGCCTCTCCCCGCGGATTCCTTACTTCAAGCCGCATCTTGATTTCGCCGTTTCAGCCAGCCCGAACATTATAGCCAACGGATGGAACAACGCTTCGCAAGTCGGTGCCTCGTTAAAGCTGGGGTTAAACTATTAATTTGTTTTCCAATAAACAACCCGCGATTCCCACCATGCCGTAGTAATATCTGCGGATTGATTCTTTTGTGCTGGCGGTGGTGTAATAGGCTCTGCGCCAGTCGCTTTATCAACGATGCGCTTGGCGAGTTGGCTCATATCTAGTCTGCTTGAGCGTTTAGGCATGGTGGTAGAAGTATCCCATTGCCGGATGTTAACCGTCAACACCTGAAATTTCAAACTGAGACACTACCTGACTCTCGACTTGCTTGGTTAGTGTTTCATTTATATGCCACCTTTGGGCTAACCCCTGTAACTTCTTGGAAGGAAAGTCACAATTATCATCATGGTCACGTAGGCGAGATCAACCGGATAAGCGCTGTGGTCTTTCCGTTGATTACGACCAAAATGTGGCATGAGGCCTCTAGGGTGGAACGCGCTCGTTATCACCTAGAGAGACACCCATTGGTTATGCTGTTTGGCTATATCACGATCTTTGCTTTTAGTATTTGCATATTGCCTTTGTTACGCAGTCCATCCAAGCATCTGGATTCGCTGGTGTCGATAGTTGTGCATGTTGGATTGATCGCGGTGCCTTTTGATCTATGCATGGTTGACATCAAAAGAAGGGCATGATTTTCTTCGACGCGATGATTACCAGCCCGCAGGCAACATGGTGAAAAGTGAGCTGTTTATGTTTGACAATGATTTAGATGATGATTTTGAA
>Ga0182030_10008652_pt1 | contig 21014 bp, 10 predicted proteins | sample 812S3MmetaG_FD_121299 | JGI IMG/M metagenome (GOLD analysis project Ga0182030, IMG submission 121299) | Permafrost microbial communities from Stordalen Mire, Sweden - 812S3M metaG (Illumina Assembly) | ecosystem: Environmental > Terrestrial > Soil > Wetlands > Permafrost | place: Sweden...
ATACCGTCCTGAACGAGTTCTTCTGAGTCCTCGGCGCCGACTTGATTTGCGACGCGGGGGATGGCGGAACGGAGACGGGGGACGACTTGATCCTGCAATATCCAACCTGCTTGTGGGGACATGTTTTGACTCCATGGTTGTGCCGGGCGGAAAAGGAGGTCGCGCCTTGGCCCGGCAGGGTGCAACCGGGCAGAAGAAAACGTCCGCTACCTGGAGTTTATAGCACGGAATAGGGGTGCGGTTGCGGCCTCCATCTGGCGCAAATGTTTAGGGACATTTGGGGACAATTAATCTTCGGTTTTCTTCGTAAATACACCCTGCGATAAAAAACTAAATAGTTGAAAAAAGCGATAAATCCCTTTATTTAACCGATGTAAAATACGTTTTACCCGAAGATTGCCGAAGCGTTAAATTTGGGTTCGACCCCCGCCGCGCGCACCAGTTTTTATTGAGAATTACGCCGGCGTGATATGATTGCGCCAATTCGCCGGCACCTTCACCGAAACCGCCTTGTGAAAAAAACCGAACGGTAACATTGCGCTTCCCGGCCATGAATTGTCCGGCTAGATTAAACAAGAATCACTTTAACCAACGCATCGGCAATTCCGTCCACCAATGAGAATCCAAACAAATATATGACCAACTCCATCCTCATGCCCCGCCGCAACTTCATCAAAAATGTCGCCGTGGCCGGCGTCGTGGTTTCCGCGCTGCCGCTGTTCAATGTCCGCGCGCAAGGTGCCGGCAGAAAATTCAAGATCGGCCTCGTCGGCTGCGGCGGGCGCGGCAATGGCGCGGTGGAAAACCATATCGAAGCGGCCAAGGCGCTCGGCCACGAAATCGAAGTTTATACGGTGGCGGATTTTTTTCCCGACCGCGCCAACGGCACGGCCAAGAAATACAACATTCCGGCGGAACGCGTGTTCACCGGCGCGACGGGTTACCAGCAATTGATGGCGCAGCCGATTGACATCGTGCTGCTGGCGACGCCGCCGGTTTTCCGGCCGACGCATCTTGAAGCCGCCATTAAGGCGGGCAAACAAATTTTCATCGAGAAGCCGGTGGCCGTGGATCCTGTCGGCGCCCGCAAGGTGATGGAACTCGGCGACGTTGCGAAGCAGAAAGGTTTGTCCATCGTCGCCGGCACACAGCGGCGGCATCAGGGCAGTTATCTTCGCAACCAATTCGCCGTGGCCAACGGAGCCATCGGCAAGATTGTCGGCGGCACGGTCAGTTGGTGCGGCGGCGCGCTTTGGTTCAAGAACCGCAATGCCGGCGAGAGCGACGCCAGCTATCTGGTGCGCAACTGGACGAGCTTTGCCGAAATGTCCGGCGACCACATCGTGGAGCAGCACGTTCACAATCTCGACATCGCGAACTGGTTCGTCGGCCACACGCCGCAGTCGGCGGAGGGTTTCGGCGGACGCGCGCGGCGGCAGACCGGCGACCAGTTTGATTTTTTCAGCATTGATTTCAACTACGGCGACGACTGCCACATTCACAGCATGTGCCGGCAGATCAACGGCACTTACGGCGGCGTGAATGAGTTTTTCACGGGCACCGAAGGCTCGACTTACGGTGGCGGCAAAATGACGTCGGCCAAGCTGGCCGCGCTCAACGTGCCGGAATTCAAGACGCACGAAAATCCATATGTCGAAGAGCACATCGCCCTGCTGGACAGCATCGTCAAAGGCCAGCCGATCAACGCCGCGCGCACCGTGGCCGAATCCACTTTGACCGCGATCATGGGACGAATTTCCTGCTACACCGGGCAGCTTGTCCGCTGGTCCGACCTGACCACGAATGAAAAATCACCGTGGTTCAATCTCAAGCTGTCGCCCTCGCCGGCGGATTTTGAAAGCGGCGGCGTGGTTGCGCCCAAGGACAACGTGTGTCCGATTCCCGGCGAAGCGTGAGGCGGCTGTAAAATCAATCGAATCCGGCTTCCGAGGCACCGCGCCTGGACCGGATTCATTTTTTGTTGGCCTGATTTTTTGAAACCCAAACGGCGGAGCTTTGGAAACCAGTCCGTTCAGCGCGGTTTTTATTTTTCTCACTTGAAGAACTGGTTTATTCATTTTAATTTATAATAGAATATGTTGAAAAACTTCCCGCCGTGGTTTGCGTTTCTGGTTCTCCTCGCTTTTTGCAATGTGTCAACGGCACAGGTGCGCATCAGCGAATTCATGGCGAGCAACGCCAGCACGCTCACCGACGAGGACGGCGACACGTCCGACTGGATTGAAATCCAAAACACATCCGCCACCAATGTCAACCTGCTCAACTGGGCGCTGACCGACAGCGTGAACCAACCGGCGGAATGGCTGTTTCCGGCCACGAACATTTCCGGCGGCAGCTTCATGATTATTTTTGCGTCAGGCAAAAACCGCGCGGTCGCGGGGCTGGAATTGCACACGAATTTCAAACTTTCTTCCGGCGGCGAATATCTGGCGCTGGCCCGGCCCGACGGCTCCATCGCCACGCAATTTTCGCCGGAGTTTCCGCCGCAGTTCCCCGATGTTTCCTACGGCATCGCCATGCAGGTCACCTCCACGGCGCTAGTCGCGACGAATGCGGCGATTCATTATTGGATTCCGACGAATGCCTCCGCCGACGCCACCTGGACGCAGACAAATTTTAATGACTCAAGCTGGCTGGTCGGAACCAACGGCATCGGCTACGAAACGGGCATTTACGATCCGGCGGAACAAAATTTTGCCTTGCAGGTTTTGCAGACGCAGCCGGTCGCCTACTGGCGTTTGAATGAAACGAACGGCCCGGCGGCGGTGAACCTTGGCTCGGCCGGCATCGCGAATCAGGCCGGTTACAACGGCGGCGTCGTGACCGGAAAGGCCGGTCCGCGACCGCCGGCGTTCGGCATGTTTGAAACGAACAACAATGCGCCTTTTTTTAATGGCACGAACGCCTTCATTGGCGGGCCTTACGAAATGCTGGACAGTCTGTCCGGGTTCACCGTCGCGGGCTGGATTTATCCCACCGGCCCGCAGTCCAGCCGTGCCGGCTTGTTCGGCCAGAACGACGTGGTGGAATTTGGCTTCAGTTCGCCGACGAGCATCCAGGTTTATACGGCGCTCGGTTCCGTGACCTACACCTGGCCGTATCCGACGAACCAGTGGCATTACGTCGCGGCGACGGGCAGCAGCAATCTGGTGTCGCTTTATGTGGACGGTAATTTGGTCGGCAGCAAATCTTTTTCGACCGCGACGAGCTACGGGGAATCGGGTTACTATTTCAACATCGGCGGCGGCGGCGTTTTTGATCCGACGAACAACTGGTTTCTCGGCCAGATTGACGAAGTGGCCGTGTGGTTCCGCGCGCTGTCGGCGGCGGAAATCAGTTCCATCGTCTCCTCGAACAGCCAGTCGGTCAGCTATACGAATTACATCAACACCGACGTGAAAGCGCAGATGTTCGGCTCGAACGCGACGGCCTATGTGCGCATTCCGTTCAATTTCACCAATGCGGCGGCGGTGTCCAGCCTGCAACTGCTCACGCGTTTTGACGACGGCTTCGCGGCTTATTTGAACGGACATCTGATCGCCGCCTCGAATGCGCCGGCCGCGCTCGCGTGGAATTCCACCGCCACGCAACGGCATCCCGATTCCGCCGCCGCGCAATGGACACCTTTCAACGTCACCGCCGCGCTGCCGTATCTGCAAACCGGCAGCAATGTCCTGACCATCCAGGCGCTCAACATCAACGCCACGAACACGGATTTTTTAATGCAGGCGCAGTTGGTGACGTTGTCCGTTGCCGACGTGGGCACGAGTTGGAGATATTTCACGCAGCCGACACCAGGCGGGCCGAATGGAATTTCGACGGCAGACGATGGACCAATCATCACCAGCGCATTTCATTTTCCAAATGTGCCGACGAGCACCGGTCAACTGGTGGTCACCTCGTCGGTCGCGCCGGCGTTCAATTCGGTCACCAATGTCACGCTGCATTATCGCGTGATGTTTAACGCGGAAGTTTCCGTGGCGATGAACGATGCCGGCACGAATGGCGATGCGACCGGCGGCGACGGCATTTGGACGGGCATCATTCCGGCCGGTGCCGCCGCGCCGGGACAAATGATCCGCTATTACGTCACGGCCACGGACAGCGCCGGCAATGTCTCGCGCTGGCCGTTTTTTGTCAGCACCAACAGTTCGCAGCAATACCTCGGCACGGTCGTCGCCGATCCGTCCATCCAGACCTTGCTGCCGGTCGTTTATATGTTCATTCAAGACACGAACGGCGCGGACACCCAGACCGGCGCGTCCGCCTCGCTGTTTTATCTGAACGAACTTTACGACAACGTGCTCGTCAGCCAGCACGGACAGTCTTCCGACGGCTGGCCAAAAAAAAGCCACAACCTCGACTTCCCCGACGAACATCAGTTTTTATACGCGTCCAACGGTTATCGCGAGGGGCACATCATCTTTTTGAGCGATTACAGCAGCAAGGCACGCATGAGCACCACGCTGGCTTACGCGACCTTGGAACAAGGCGGCAGCTATGGCTTTTTTTCTTTTCCCATCCGCCTTCATCTCAACGGCTCATTTTGGGGAATTGAGGACATGGTCGAGCGCGGCGACGATTTGTGGCTGACCCGCATCGGGCTGGATCCCGACGGCGCGCTTTACAAAATGTATAACAACATGAGCAGCGCGTCCGGCAACGAAAAGAAAACGCGCACCTGGGAAGGCACGGATGATTTGACGGCGCTGATCACGAACCTGAACGAGTCGCTACCGCTGGCCACGCGCGCGACTTACGGCTACGACAACCTGGACCTGCCGCAGACCGCCAGCTATTTCGCAACCATGGCGATTATCAGCAGCCAGGATCTCGGCCACAAAAATTATTATCTCTACCGCGACAGCGACAACACCGGCGAATGGGCCATCACGCCGTGGGATTTGGACCTCACCTTCGGCCGCGACTGGGTGGATAGTTTCAGCAGTTCCAATTATTTCAACGACGTGATGTTCACCACCAACATCCTGAATTTTTATCCCGGCTCACCGATCCAGCCCAAGCCCGCCAACCCGCTGTTCGATTTGTTTTTTGCCTCGACCGATTTTCAGCAGATGTATCTGCGCCGTTTGCGGACGCTGATGGACAACCTGCTCATGCCGTCATATGCGCCGGGCAATTTCATCGAATCCCAAATCCGCCAGTCGGAAAATCTGATTGATCCGACGAACATCATTCCGTCCGACGCCGCCTTGGATTACGCCGCGTGGGGACCGACTTGGGGCTACACCAATTGGAGTCCGATGCGCGTGGCGGCGGAGCAAATCGTCACCGGCTATCTCGCCGGGCGGCGCAATTATCTTTACACCAGCCCGATGGCGACGCTCAATGGCGTTCCCATTCCCGCCGCGCAGCCGACCAACGCCGTCATTTATGTCGCGTCGTGGGATTACAGCCCGGTCAGTGGCAAACAGTCCGAGCAATATGTCGAGTTGCGCAACACCAACAGCTACGCCGTGGACGTTTCGGGCTGGCACCTGACCGGCACCATCGGCTACACGCTGCGCGCGGGCACCGTCATCCCCGCCGGCAAATCACTTTACCTCGTGGCGAATGTGAACGCCTTCCGCGCCCGCGCCGCCAGCCCGCACGGCGGACAAAGTTTGTATGTGCAAGGACCATTCTCCGGTTTTTTAAGCACGCAGGGCAACTCGCCTTTGATTTTGGAAGATAACAATGGCGCGCTCGTCTCCAAAAATATTTATGCCGGCAGTTCCTCGTCCAGTCAGTTTATCGCCGGCAATCTCACCGTGTTGCGCATCGGCGATGGCGTGAAGGCGCTCGGCAGCCAGGGCAATTCAATTTACATAGACCAGTTCACCACCAACGGCACGCTCGCCAGCAGCCTCGCCATTCCCGACAACGACACCAACGCCCTGCTCGTCAGCGGCACCGCGTCCTCGGAAGGCGAGCTGACCCGCTCGGCGGACGGACGGCTGCTGATCATTGGCGGCTACAACATCGCGCTGACGAACGCGGCGGCGCTGACCATGTCGCTGGCGAGCACAAATTCCATCACTGTGCCGCGTGCGCTCGGCGTGCTGGATGTTTTGGGAAATTTCGCCCTCGTCGCCGTGACGACGAATCAATACAGCGGTAACAATATGCGCTCCGGCACCACCGACGGGCGCGGAAATTACTGGGGCGCGGGCGGAAACAGCGGCACATTTTATTTCGGCGGCGGGCCGACGAACACGGTTCAAACCAATGTCGCCAACAGCATCGTCATTCAGAATTTCGGCGGCAATTTGTATTTCAGCACGCAGAAAACCACGAATGGCCTCTGGAAAATTTCAGGCACGCCCACCGTTCCCACCGGTGCCAGCCTGCTCTTGAATGCCGGCTCCAAAGCCAGCACCTACGGCTTTGCGCTCAACGCCAACGCCACCACGGCCTATCTCGCGGACGACACCACCAAGGGCGTCGGCGGCATTCAGCGCTGGGATTTCAACGGCACGGCGTGGGCGATGTCGTATGTGTTCACCAGCCTGACGAATGTTGGAGCGCGCGGCGTCACGGTGGATTTCAGCGGCGCACATCCGGTCATTTATGCAACCACGGCGGAGAGCAGCACCAACCGCCTCGTGGCCATCACCGACACTGGCGCGACTTCCGCCGCCACCACCATTGCCACCGCCGGCGTGAACCAGGTTTTCCGTGGCGTCGCCTTCGCGCCCGCTGCGACAGTAAATCCGCAAATTTTTGGGACGGTGAAAAACACCAACGGCTTCGTCATTTCTTGGACCGCGTTGTTGAACGAAAATTACTCGGTGCTGTGGACCGGCGACCTGACCAGCACCAACTGGACGACGCTAACCAACTTGATTTCCACCCTGCCGACCATGACGGTGACGGACACCAGCGCGCCGGCAAACACCAACCGTTTTTACCGGGTGATTTTGAATCCCTGAACCGAGCCGGTGCTTGGCTCCGGGCGGATGCTTTTGGCAAAACCAAAAACTCGTGAAATAAAAGAGGATTCAGTTTTGTGATCTGGGATCAATTGTTCAAAATCAAAAAGCGTTCTGCGCCGGCGACCGATGCCTTGCAAGTCGGCTCGCGGACGGCTCCCCTTTTGCTGGTGCATCATCCGCGCGCACGGCGCTACCTGCTCCGGCTGCGGCCGGACGGCACGGTGAGAGTGACCATTCCGCGCCACGGGAACATTTCCGCCGCCCGGGATTTCGCCGCCCGAAACGTCGGCTGGCTGGAGCAGCAATTTCAAAATCTGGCCGCGCGGCCTCAAATTCCCGTCATCTGGAAAATGGGAACGGAGATTCTTTTTCGCGGCGAACCGGTCCGCATCGAGGCGGCTGGCGACGATACAATTTGTTTCGGCACCGAACAATTGAAAATTTCCGCCGCCGCCGACTTGCGGCCGGCCGTCCAAAAACATTTGCGCCAGCTTGCGGCGCGGGAACTGCCACCGCGCGTTATGGAACTGGCGGACTTGCACGGCGTGAGCGTGTCGCGCGTCTCGGTGCGAAACCAAAAATCCCGCTGGGGCTCGTGTTCGCGGCGGGGAACCGTCTCGCTCAACTGGCGCTTGATCCAGTCGCCCGGTTTTGTGCGTGACTACATCATCCTGCACGAATTGGCGCACCGGCGGCAGATGAACCACTCGGAAAAATTCTGGCAAGAAGTGGCGCGGCTGTGCCCGGATTATTTGACCGCCGAACGCTGGCTGAAGCAGCACGCAAAATTGCTGCGCTGATTTTCAAATCCCGCGTCATCGGAAACTTATTTTACCTCCAACGCGATGACCGTTGCGATGTCATCCGGCGGCGTGGGCGGCAGGCCGGTGAGCGTGTCGCCGTTTTCCACACCGACTGGCTTTGAACCATTCGGCGTCAGCATCGCGGCGGAGGTGATGGCCAGCCCCTTGAGCTTGAGCTTGTCGGTGTCCGGCCAGCGATAGATGTGGACAAAGATGCGATTGCCCTTGCGCGTCGTGTAAATACCATCGGGCAGTTCCAACGCCGGCCCGGCCACGGTGCCATAAATGGCTTCGCCGTTGACCGCCAGCCAGCGACCCATGCGTTCAAGGCGCAAAGTTTCTTCGGAACGAACAGTGCCATCCGCGCGCGGGCCGATGTTCACGAGAAAATTGCCGCTCATGGCCGAACTGCGCGAAAGAAGTTCGCACAGGTAACGCGGCGTTTTCCAGCCCGCACCGCTCCAGCTTGAATGGTAGCCCCAGGAATTTTCAGTCATGGTCATGCAGGATTCCCAGTCGGTGTCCGGCTGGGTCTTGGGCAGGCGGCGTTCAAAACCGGAATCATAATCCGCCACCGAATCATAGGCGCGGACGCGGTCGCCCAGCACTAATCCGGGCGATAAGCTGCGGCAGTAAGCTTCCAGATCCTTGCCGATTTGCGGATTGGTCTTATAGGCCGGATCCCAGCGACCATCAAACCAGAGCGTCGTGACCGGTCCGAATTCGGTAAGCAGTTCCTTGATTTGATTTTTCATGTATTCGATATACCGCGCATAAGCAACCTTGTCTTCCTCGGTTTTCAGCGACGCGCGATAATCCGGATGGTGCCAGTCTATGATTGAATAATAGAAACCCACGTCTATGCCTTCCGCGCGCAACGCCTCCGCCAGCGGCTTGAGCAAATCTTTTTTCCACGGCGTGCTGCTGATGTCATAGTCCGTGAACTTGGAATTCCACAAGCAGAACCCATCGTGATGCTTGGTGGTGATGACAACATATTTGGCGCCGGCAGCCTTGAACAACTTAGCCCACGCTTGTGGGTTATAGTTGGTTGGATTGAATTGTCCAAGCAGCCCGTCATAGTCCGCCTTCGGAATCTTGGCGAAAGCCTTGATCCATTCCGCCGCGCCATGCACCTCCTGGCCGTTCCACCAGCCGCCGGGAATGGCATAGACGCCCCAGTGAATCATGATGCCAAACCGGTCTGCGCGCCAATGATCCATCGCCGCGTCGGTGCGGCGGACGTATTCGCGGGTATCGCTGCGCCGGGCGTCGCCGAGGCTTTTGGTAAGATCGGCGGCGGCATTGGTCTGCGCGAGCGAAACCAATGGCATTGGTAAAACCAACGCCACCGCAAGCCTGACTATTTCAGTGCAGCGGACGGGATGTTTCAACCGGAACAAGCAGGTGAATTTCATATTGATTCCACCGTTGCCGGCGGGCGCAATTGGCTTTGGCCGGCGACGTTCATTCTACCATTTTTGAAATAACTCTTAAGGCGCGGTGATGAGATAGAACCGCTGCGGATGATTAGTCGCAGTCGAATCAACAAACGTCACGGAGCCGACACCAAAGATGCCATTGGTCAGCACCGTCCAGCCCGCCAGCGGTGTGACCAAGTTGGTGGCGGAGATGACTTTGAACGTCTCGCCAACCGGACCGCTGAAGGTCAATTGGAAGCCGCCGCCGCCCAGCGAAACGCCGCCGCTCAACGCGGGTGCCACCAATGGATTCACCGTCAAGGCTCCCAGCGCCGAAGCATTGCCAACCGCATTAGTCACCATGACGGTATAGTTGCCGGATTGAGTCACAGCCAGGTTAGTCAGCGTGAGGCTGGAGTTAGTTGCGCCGGCAATGGAGGTAGTGTGGTTATCATACCATTGGTAAATGAACGGTGCGGTGCCACTGGTAACATTCGCCGTGAATACAGCCGTGCCCGTCACAAAAACATTGGTGCTGGCCGGAGTTACCGTGACAACCGGTGGCACGCCGGCCGAAGTCACCACCAATTGCACAGCCGTAGGCGAATTAGTCAAGTAAGCCGTGGTGTTGGCCGGAAGCGTGCCAAGCACCAATCCGCCGAGACCGTTGCCACCAATAGTGCCGGTATAATAAATCAAGTTGTTCGTTCCCACCGTCAGGCTGGCGTCGAGTATGTTGACTATGTTGGTGCCAGTGACATTCAGCGTGGTGGTAAAGATATTTCCACCCGCGCCGATATTGAAAGCGTTGGTGCAAACATCGGTTGAGCTGGCACCGAGCGTCAGATTGGAAATGGTCAACGTGCCATTGCCGGGCTGCACGAGGCCGCTGGCTGCGATGGTGGTGGGACCGCCGATGATGCCGGTGCCGGCGAGCGTGGCATAGACGCTCACGGCGCTGCCGGGAGCGAGTTTGCCAGTGACGGCCAGCGTGCCGTTGCTCACGACGGTCGCACCGGTATAAGTATTGGCGGCACCCAAAGTCAGCGTGCCTGCTCCAAGCTTGGTCAGGCTGCCGGAACCGCCGATGATATTCGTGACTGTCGTGGAAAAGCCCGCTGTGTTGATGTTGCCGCCACTGGCGCTGCTGCTGCCGGTGTTGATGGACGCGGTCGAATTGGTGTTAAAACCGGAAGTCAGTTGCGGAATGTTGGTCGAAAGAACCCAGTTGCCGTTGTTGGTCAGAATGATCTGCGCATAACCGCTGGTGCCGGTGGGCGGCGGAGTGACAGTATTCGTGAATCCCTGGCCGGTGATGAAGGTTCCGCCGTTGATCGTCAATAGTCCCAGGCCGCCGTTGCCGGCAGAAGGACTGAGCACGATCAAATTGGTTCCGCTGTAAGTGAAGGTGGCACCGCTGGCGACGGTCATGGAGGCACCGTAACCGGAAGCGCTGGGCGGACTGACGGACAGGGTGCCGTTCTGGAACCAGGTGCCGCCGGCGTTGATGTTGAGATAACCGCCGCGCGCCACCAATAGCGTGCCGTTGTTGGTGACAAGGCCGGAAGCATTGAGCGTCTGGTTATTGGGAGTGCCGGCGGAAGGCGAACTACCGACTTGGACGGATTTATTGCTGGCCACGATGACGGTGGAGCCGGCCTGAAAGTTGACCGTGGCTGCGGCATAATTAAAAGGCATGCTCCAACCGCCGGTGGCGGCGCTTTCGTTGCCCGTCACATTGACCGTGCCATTGCTGACAATGGTTGAGCCCGTGTAAGTATTATTACCAGATAGTGTGAGCGTGCCGCTGCCGCTCTTGGTGAAGCCATAGCCGGCACCGCCGTCGCCGATCACTCCGCTGATGGTGCCGGAATCTCCCGACGCATAAGTTGAGAAAAGCGAGTTACCCAGCAAAACCACCGGCCCGGAAACCGTGGTGCCATTGCCTTGAAGCCGGATGGCTCCAAGGTTGCCCGCAGTTTCCAACCAGCCATTGCCGGCAACTTCAAAGGTGTTGGTGAAGGTGTTGGCCGCCGTCAAATAGAACTCGCCGCCGTTGGTCGCCACCACCACCGGTGCGCCGCCCAGATTGGCCTGGCCGGCGACGGAAACGCGGGCGTTGTTGGCCACCATCGTGCCGGAGACACCGCTGTTGTCGCCGGCTAGAGTGAAGTTACCCTGGAGCAGAGTGCCCGTGCTCGTGATATTGAAGACGCCGTTGCCGGAATGATTGTTGGCAATGCTGATTGCGGCGGTGTCAGCGCGATAATAAGTCACCGTCGCCGCATTGGTGATGTTACCGCTGCCGGCCGCACCGGCCGTGCCGCTGCCAATCTGGAGCGTGCCGCTGTTCACGATGGTTCCGCCCGAAAAGTCATTGGTGGTGCCGAGCACGAGCTTGCCGGTGCCACTCTTGGTCAAGCCGGTCACGCCGCTGATTTTGCCGCTGCCGCCCAAGATATAATTACTGGAAGAATTGACCGTCACGGACAACGGATACAACGCCGTGGCCAGACTAACATTCGTATTGGCACCGCCGAGGTCGCTGAAGGTCACGCCGTCCTGCTGGAAGAAATAGTCCGTGTTGACGCCGTTGAACCAGTTGGAAGTGGTGTTGACATCCCAGACGTTGCCGTTCAACCCGCCGTTCCAAACCAAATTGCTGCTGCCACCGCTGACTATCAGATTAACCTGGCCCGCGACCGAAGTATCTGGCGTCATCGTCAGGCGGGTCAGCACGGGTGACACCACGAAGTTACTGGCTCCGCCCGTCAGCGTGCCGGAGTAACTGATCAATTGATAAGTGCCGGGCACCAGCGATTGCTGGATGAATGATGACAGCGCGACAAAATTGGTGCCGCTCAAATTCAAATTGCCGCCGACCTGGACCAAGTCGCTCAGGCCAGTGCCGGTCGTGGTAACATTAGTAAGAATGGCATTGCCGCCCAGCGTCAGATTGTTGTTGAACGTCAGGGTGCCGGTGCCACTGCCGCCGGGTTCAATCACGGCATTGCTCAAAGTGTTGAAACCACCGGCCACGGAACCCAGACCGGCAAGGGTCTGGCCCGCCTTGAGCGCAAACGATCCGCCTTGGGCCGACACATCAAACGTCGCACCACCGGCGACGCTGATGGTGGTGGAATTGAGAATGGACCCGCTCGCGCCAATCGCCAGCGTGCCAGCATTGACATTCAAGTTGCCGGTGGCGTAATCCGGCCCGTTCAAAACCTGCGTGCCCCCGCCACTCTTGGCCAAAGTCAACGCATAGCCGTTGTTGGTCAGTGTGCCGCTGAAAGTGCCGCCGCCGCCGTTCGCGCCCACGGTCACGGTGCCGAGGCCGTAAACCGGTTCCACCGTGCCGCTGCCCGTCAAGGCGTCAAAAGTCGGATCAGTGACGTCCGCCAGGAAACTTCCCGGTCCCACATTCACACTGGCGGCGGTGGGAATGCCGCTGCCGGAAGTCGTCTCCAGCACGGTGCCCGCACCTTGGATATAGACATTGCCGCTGAAGTTGTTGGCGGCGGCCAAACCAATCCGGCTGCCGCCGAGCAAGGTCAGATTGCCGGTGCCGCTGATAACTCCGTTATATCGCAACAAGCCCACCTGGCTGCCGCAGTTCAGCGTCAGCGGCTGGTTCAAGTTGATGGTGCCGGAGTAAATATTGGTGCCCGGAGAACCACCGCCGCTATCGCAGCCAACAGTGGCGATGCCGGTGCCATTGGCGCTGATGACAATTGCATTCGTGAAGGTTTCCTTGGAAGTGATGTAAAGTCCCGGCGCATTGGTGCCCGTGTTCGCGTCACCCAACGTGACCGTGCCGGTGCCGAGCGGCGCGGTGGCGTTTTTCGCAAAAATGGAGCCGGCGGAAATCGTCGTGCCACCGGAGAAGGCATTGGCATTGCTGACCGTCAAGGAAGCCGTGCCCGCTTTCAACAGCGTCGCGCCACCGCCGAGGGTGCCGCCGCCTTGGATGACGAAATTGTTGGTGGAGTTGGTGACGGTGAACAGATTGGGAGAAATCGTGCCAGCGACATTGACGGTCAGGTTGGTGGCGGTGTCGTTGAAAGTAACATTGTCACCCTGGCCGAAGAAATCGGAACCGGTTCCATTGAACCAGTCGTAAGTAATGCCGGCGTCCCAGTTGTTGTTGGTGCCGTTGCCCACCCACACCAGATTGACCGGCGAACCATTGGTGAACCAAAGGTTCACTTGGTTTGCCTGGGATAAATCAATCGTTGCCGCGTGGCTGCCGACGATCTGAAAATTGGTCGCGCCGCCGGTAAGCGTGCCGCCGTAGGTGATAATCGTGTAAGGCCCGGCAACCGTGCTGCCGTTGAGCAGGTTCAAGTTGATGAAATTTGTGCCGCTCAAAATGAGATTGCCGCTGACGGAAATGGAATCATTGCCGCTGCCGGTGGTGTTGGAAATATCCAGAGCCAGCGTGTTGGTATTCAGCGTCAGGTTGCCGCCGACTGACAACGAGCCGGCGGTCAGCGCCGCTGTGCCGGGCGCGAGCGTCGTGCCGCCGTTCATCGTCAATCCACCGAGCGAGCCGTTGGCAATCAGAGTGCCGGCGTTGACCGTGGTCAGGGCGGTGTTAAGACTGACGTTGGGCAGCGTCAATGTGCCGGTGCCATTCTTGGTCAGCGCCCCCGCGCCGGTCAAGCTGCCGGAAAAAGTCGTGCTGGTGTTGTCCGCCAAGGTCAGCGAGTTATTTAGCGTGGCAGTGCTGCTGGCAATACCGGCCAGCGAACCGATGACCGCCGGATTGTTGACGGTCAACACCGCCGTGGCGGCGGTCAAATTAACGCGCGGCGCCGGATTGGTGATGGCAGCGTTGATGTTCAGATAAGCATAGGCGTTCAGCGTCATGTTGCCGCTGCCCCATCCGGAGACCTGCGTGGTATAAAAATTCAATGTCCCAGCCGTAACCCCGGTGCCAGTCCCGGTGTTGGTCCAACTGCCGGAATAACCGCTGCAATCGCCCGTCAGATAAAAATCGCGTTGATGGGACGTGCCGCTGGCTCCGCGAAGCAAGTTCACCGACCCGGAACCGGTCAAAGCTGAATCCAAATACAGGTCCAAGGTATAACCATCCGTGGTGCCATAAGTGATCGTATTGGTTCCTTTGAAGGCGAAAGGCGTTTTAACGTGGTGCAGGACGGATCCCAGCGACGAGTCGAGCTTGATGATCGCATTGCTCAACGTCACGGAGATCGGGGTGCCGGCGACCGAGTTGGTGAAATAATTGGTGGCGCTGATGGACGTGCCGCCGTTGGAGCGATACAGATAAATCGTGGCCCCGTTGCTCACCGACAGGCTGTTGCCCGTGAAGATGCTGATGGCGGCATCCACCGACTGCACGGTGAATGCGCCGTTCACCACATAATCGTTGGCGGATGACAGCAGGCCGTTTGGATTCCACGCCGTGGCATTGGTCCAAACAGCCGTGGCGGCATTGGTCCAGACGACACTGGCCGCCTGTGCGCCGAAAGCGGTGAGCAACAAAACGCCGGCGGTGAGCAGACCGGCCAGGCTGCGGATGCGGAAGGATTTAATGGTGGTTTTCATGGCGATTTCAAAAGCGGCAAATTAATAATCACTAAACGCAGAAAGATACTTCCGTTAAAAATTTTCCGCCATACCCCTTTCGGGGGAGAATCGCCCTGACGGTTGAATCTGCCGGTTGGGAATTTTCTTGAAGCCAAAGATGGTTGCGCCACAACCCGGACACTTGGGACGCGAAATGCCGGTTTGTTATTTTCCCGACTCGCCCAAAGTCTTCAACTGCCGGTCAGTCACAATCCACACCAACCCGTTTTGTGCCGCCAGTTCCCGGACTTTTATTTGCCGCCCTTGGCTGCGGGCATACTCGACATCAAGCACCGGCTTGTGCGCGGCGGTCATCGGCCCAAGATTTTCCAAAATGTATTTGGTATCCGCAGCTTTCTGAAATTTGTCGCCGTTGGTAAAAAGGTCATCCACGCCGACCGCGTCCACCGCGCCGAGAAAATCCGCGTGCGCCAGCAGTTGCGTGCCGTTCTGCGGAATGACCAGCGCGGCGGGATTCGCCTTGCGGACGCGCGCGGCGACGGTTTTCACCCAATCCACCATGTCGCGCCGATAGCTTTGTTTCGTCTCCGGATTGAGCCGGTCATCAATGAAATTCTTTCCGTCCCGCTCGAAGGTTTCAAATCCGTCCACGATGTCGAGATACACTCCGTCGAAACCCGCCGCCATGATTTGATCCACGCCGGCGAGAATGATTTTCTGCCAGCCGGCCTGCCAGTATTTGACGCGATAATTGCCCTTCCATTCGGGATTCTGCGCGAGCAAAAATGCGGGCGGGTTGGTTTGCCACGCGTGCTGCCAGTAAGCGCGATAATCCTCCGCCTCGCCGATCGAAAGATAGGCGATCACCTTGCGCCCCGCACGCCCGGCGCGGATGGCCGCCAAATCCGCCGCCGTCCACGGCTCGCCATTGCTGAAGCTGGCATCGAGCACAATCCAATCGCGTCCACACGCCGCGAGCTTGGCCACGGCTTCGGCTTTGGATTTCGCCAATGCGTCCGCCTGCAAAACGTAGGCGAAGGAAGCGGGCGACGATTGCGCCGAAACGGAATTGCCGACGGTCAAAAGCAGCGCGAGCAAAATGGAGAAAAGCGAAAGTTTCATTTTGGAAAGCTAACCACGAATCCATCCGAATGGATACGAAGAATTTCAATCTATTCATTCTCGACAACGGGTTGCATTCCCAATAGGGTCAAATTATGAAACAGAATAGGACTGCAAACAAAGCCATCTATTCATTATGGCTAAACAACTAAAGCTCTTTTTATGAAATTAGCGCTAAGTGTCTTGTTGAGCCTGGCAGCAGTTTTTGCTCATGCCGGCTGGACGCCGCCCGCACATCCAGACGCGCAGAAAATATTAGATGAGGCTGAAGCTGACACCAGCGCCGGAAGATATGATAATGCGCTGGCAAAACATTTGTGGTTTCACGAGAACGCCTTGAAACTTGATCCGGCCTTGAGTGGGGTTCGGCTTTCTTTTGCGATAAGCGATTGGGAAAAGCTGGGGGCGGTTTATCCTCCGGCGCTTGAGAAATTGAAAGCGATCCGAGACGAAGCCGGCAAAGCGGTTCGTGAAAGCGTGGAATACCGCCAAGCCTTCATTGATTTCGAGTCCTTTAACAGAGATTGGATCGGGGATGTTAACGAGGATAATAAGACTAAGGAATTGTTCATTTGGTTAGACGCCAATAAACCCAATGTAGCGACAAATGTTTATGATGTGGCCCAGCGAGTCCTTGTTGCGGTTAAAGAGTTTCATCTTTGTGGCAAATATATTAACCCGGATTCCTCATATCAGAGAATATTATTACGATATCGCGAGAACATGCACGGGGACAGCGACGAACCCAATTTGTTCAGGCGGCGCTATCAACAGAATTATGACAAAAATCGTTTTGAAGGCGACGTTTACACACTGGTTGCTCTTCTCGTGCTGAATGAGCGCAAGGCTGATGCGGATCGAATCGCCACCGAAGCAACAAAAGTGTTGAACACCAGAGAATTCAAAAAGGCACTTAAAGAGGCAAAAAATGGAAAGCTGCCAGTGGAGTAATAAATAATTACGCGCAAAATATTCAACGGTTTGATTCCAATTACATCAGACAATATTGTCTCACTCCAGAATCGCCGGGTCGCCGTAAAGCGTGAAGGAGCCGGTGCGCTCGATCTTCACGTCCATGAGCTGCCCTTGATGGCGGGCGCTGCCGTCGAACAGCACGATGCGGTTGCAGCGGGTGCGGCCGGTGTAGCGCGCGGCGTTTTTTTTGCTCGGCCCTTCGACGAGAATTTCCACCTGCCGGCCGATGAAGGCGTCGTATTTGCGCGCGGCGATTTCGTTGACCAGATTCAACAGCCGTTCATTGCGTTCCTCGCGGATTTTTTGTGGAACTTGATCGGGCATTTCGGCGGCGGGCGTGTCGCGGCGCGGGGAATATTTGAAAATGTAGGCGTTGTCGAACTGCACTTCGCGGCAAAGCGACAACGTCAGTTCAAAATCCTCTTCGGTCTCGCCCGGAAAGCCGACGATGATGTCCGTGGTAATCCCGATGCCCGGCTTGGCGCGGCGCAGCTTCTCGACGATGCCGAGAAATTTTTCGCGCGTGTAGCCGCGGTGCATCAGTTTCAAAATGCGGTCGCTGCCGCTTTGCAGCGGAACGTGCGCGCTCTCGCAAAGTTTCGGTAAGCGCGCATAAGCTTCCACCAAATCATCGCCGTAGCCTTTCGGATGCGGCGAGGTGAAGCGGATGCGTTCGAGGCCGTGAATTTCGTGGATGGCATCGAGGAGTTGAACGAAAGGTGTGATGCGTGATGCGTGATGCGTGATGTGAGGAGCGTCTTCCGATTCACGCATCACGCTCCACGCATCACGTTTTTCTTTTCTGCCAAAGCTCGTTACGATTTGGCCGAGCAAGGTGATTTCCCGCACGCCACGCGCGACGAGCTCGCGGCATTCGGCGACGATGTCGGGAATGGTGCGGCTGCGTTCCTCGCCGCGCGTGGCGGGCACGATGCAGAAGGTGCAATGCTGGTTGCAGCCTTGCATGATGCTCACGAATGCGGACACCGAAGTCTTCGCGCTGCCGTTGAGCAAATGTTCGCGGATGGTCGCCTCGCTTTTGGCCTCGGCGGCGACGTCCACAATTTTTTTGCGCGTGCCGGCGAGCAGTTCGTCCAAGTATTCCGCCGCGCGATGAAATTTTTGCGTGCCGAGCACCAAATCCACATCCGGCAGTTTATCAATCAACTCCTGCCCGCGGCTCTGCGCCATGCAGCCCATGAAGCCGACGATCTGGTCGCGCTTCTCGCTGCGCGCGGTGCCGACGATGTTTTGCATCTTGTTGATGGCTTTCTGCTCGGCGAAATCGCGCACGCTGCACGTGTTCAGCAGCACCACGTCGGCGGCGGCTTCGGACTTGGCGAGGGAATAGCCCTTGGCCACGAGCTGCGCGGCGACGGCTTCACTGTCGCGCTCGTTCATCTGGCACCCGTAAGTTTTTATGTAAACGCTCGGCATGGTTCGAGAGAAAACAAAGTTAATTTATCCGGGCGGACTTGGAAAGGCGGCACTGCGGACAAACGTGATTAAAGAATTAGCAAAAAAAGGCTGGCAATTTTAGCGGGGCTGCGTTTAATTGGCCATGGTCATGAGAGCCAGACAAACAGTTCAACGACCGTCAACCTTCAACCTGGAGGAATTCCAATGGACCTGCATCACCCGTTCGTAAAAGAGTTCCCGGCGCACCGCGAAACCATCCGCTCGCTCAAGCTGGCGGACGGCAAGTTCCGCGCGGCGTTCGAGGAGTATCACCAGCTCGACGATGAAATCTGCCGCATCGAGGAGGACGTCGAGTTCGCCACCGACCAGCAGATTGATGAATTGAAATTCAAGCGCGCGAAATTGAAAGACGTGCTTTGCGCCGCCGTGAAAAAACACGAGGCGGCGCTGACACGCTGAAATCTCCGGGGCGAAATCGCCGCGCCGCCAGCGACCATCGGGCCGCCGGGCGAAGTTTTATTTTGGGGACGCAAAGACAATTCACCCGGCTGTGTAAAATTGATCGCAGCCGGGTGAATTATTTAATGGGCAGTGTGATTGTCGTGGTTCGCCTTGCGCTTGGCGGCTTCGGCGATGACTTTCTCCGCCGCCTCGCGCGGCATTTCCTCGTAATGGCTGAAAGCTTCGGTGTGGACGCCCGCGCCGCCGGTCAGTGAACGCAGCGTGCTGGAGTAATGATACAGTTCTGCCGTCGGCACACTGGCCTTGATGATCTGGAACGAGCCTTCGGCTTCGATGCCGAGAATTTTTCCGCGCCGCGAGGACAGATCGCCCATGACTTTGCCCATGAACGATTCCGGGACTTGAATCTCGACGATTTCAATCGGCTCCAGCAACAGCGGCTTGGCGGCGGCGAAGGCTTCCTTGAACGCGAAGTAACCGGCGATTTGAAACGCGATGTCCTTCGAGTCCACGGGGTGCATCTTGCCGTCGTAGAAATCAATCTTCACATCGGTCACGCGGCAGCCGGCGATGACACCTTCGTTGCAGACCTGCGCCACACCTTTTTCGACGGACGGCACGAAATTGCGGTCCACGTTTTGCCCGACGAGCGATTGCGTGAATTCCACGCCGCTGTCGCGCGGCTTCGGCTCGATGCGCATCCAGACTTCGGCGAACTGGCCCGCGCCGCCGGTTTGTTTTTTGTGGCGATATTTTGATTCGCCCTTGCCTTTGATCGTCTCGCGGTATTTCACGCGCGGCTCGGCGAGATCCACGTGGACGTTGTGCCGGCGGCGCAAACGGTCGGCGATGACTTCGAGGTGCAGTTCGCCCTGCGCGGAAAGAATCGTTTGATGCAATTCGCCGTCCACGACATAAAGGAACGTCGGGTCTTCTTCGTGCAACGCGGCGAGGCCGGTGGCGATTTTGTCCTCCTCGCCTTTCACTTTCGCGATGAGCGCGGCGTGAATGTTCGGCTTGGGATAAACCACTTTCGGCAGCGTCACGGGATGTTTCGGCGTGCAAAGCGTGTTGCCGGTGTGCGTGTCCTTGAGTTTCACCACCGCGCCGATGTCGCCCGCGCCGAGCGAATGCACGGCTTCACGCGTCTGGCCGTTGAGCAGGAAAATCTGGCCGACGCGCTCGGTAATCTTGCGGTCGCTGTTGAACAAATCCGTGCCGGTGGTGATCGAGCCGGAATAGACGCGGAAAAAAGACAGTTCGCCGAAATGCGCCTCGGTCATGTGCTTGAAGATGTAGGCCACGGTTTCCGCATTATCGAGGACGACTTCGGTTTCATTGCCGCTGGCGTCAATGGCCGGGACGTTTTTGCGGTCCACCGGCGACGAACCGTATTTGGCGATGAAATCCATCAGCCGCGCGACGCCGATGTTTTTTTCCGCCGAGACGGCGAAGAGCGGGATGAATAATTCCTTCTGCACCGCCGCGTGGATGCCGGCGCGGAATTCTTCTTCCGACAATCCGCCTTGTTCAAAATATTTGCTCATCAGCGTGTCGTCCGATTCGGCGATGTGCTCGATGAGTTCGTTGTGCAGTTGCTTCACGCGTTCGCCGAGTTCGCCGGTGGCGGGTTCCTCGGTGTATTTGCCGGAGCCGTCGTTGGCGTAAGTGACGATCTCATTGCGCAACACGTCGAGCGTGCGATTAAAGCCGGGACCGGCGTTGACCGGCACGCTCAACGGGAAAACGTGCCGGCCGAAATGTTCCTGCGCGCCTTTCAGCGCGGCGTCAAAATCCACGTTCTCCTTGTCGAGCGCGTTGACGACGATCATTTTCGGGATGCCGTAGCCGGTGGCGTAATTCCACACGCGGTCGGTGCCCACGCCGAGGCCGTGCTGTGCGTGAATGACCACGAGCGCGAAATCGCCGACGCGCAGCGCGCCGAGGCCTTCGCTGATGAAATCAAGGTAGCCGGGCGTGTCAATCAGATTGAATTTTTTTCCGGCCCAGTCGGCGTGCATCAACGTGGCGGAGACGGAAATCTGCCGCTGCTTTTCGCTGACGTGATAATCGGAAACGGTCGTGCCGTCGGCGATGCTGCCCATGCGCGTGATCACCCCGGCGCAGCGAAGCATCGCCTCGCTCAACAGGGTTTTGCCGCACGAGGCATGGCCGACGATGGCGAAGTTGCGGATTTCAGCCGGAGGGTAGTTTTTCATAAGCCTGGTTCACATGTGGTTTTTGTTTTCCAAACAGGGGTTTATGGCTGGACGCATTTCAAACCTAATTGCCGGTGTTTGGCA
>Ga0182030_10008653_pt1 | contig 21013 bp, 15 predicted proteins | sample 812S3MmetaG_FD_121299 | JGI IMG/M metagenome (GOLD analysis project Ga0182030, IMG submission 121299) | Permafrost microbial communities from Stordalen Mire, Sweden - 812S3M metaG (Illumina Assembly) | ecosystem: Environmental > Terrestrial > Soil > Wetlands > Permafrost | place: Sweden...
AGCCGTATCTATACAGTAATCACAGAACTCCTGACGTCGTGGAATTTGCAGTGAGCCCAAAGGTGGGGCAGGCGGTGCTCGCCTGCCCGCCCGCGCCGAATTAGGCCCGCTGCTCGAATAGGATCGAGCACCGCCTGCCCCACCCGCGAACCTCTCGCCATCGAAAGGAATGGCTCAGCCCATTTTCCCCGCCAGTCTTAAATTGCGGGCCGACATCAGGAGTTCTGAATCACTACTTCCGGCACGCCTTGCGGAGATTGCCTCCCTACACGACGCTAACGCAGAAACGGCAGGTACGCGGGGACCTTCCGGCGATAATCGCGGAAGGCATCGGGAAACCGCGACGCCAGCAGACGGTCTTCGGTGCGAACGCGGATTTCCGTGCCCGCCAGAAACAGCGCCAGCGACACCAGGCACCATTGCCAGGGCGTCAGCAGCAGCAGAGTGCAAAGCAAAGCCGAAAGCAACGAGGCATATATGGGATGTCGCACCACCGCGTAGGGTCCGGTGCGAACCAGTTCGTGATCCTCGTACAAACCGGCCCGAATGCGGAATTGCCGGCCCAGAAACTGAACCGAGGTCCACGCCAGCACCGCCGCCAGCACTGCAAAAATCATGGACGCAGCCACTCGCGCGGTGCCGGGCGGAGTCTCGCGTGGAAGCCGGAACACGAAGGCGGTAAAGATGCCCAAGCCCTCCAGCAGCAACCCGGCAAAGGTGGGCAGAGAGGCGGTCGTCGAGGGACGCTTTTGGCAATGCGGGGCTCGAAAGATGAATGGGTAGACCCAGGCAAACCAGCACACCATCAATTCCACCCAAGGGACCAGCCGCATGAAAACAGTATAGGGCCGATTTGATTTCGACTGGTACCCGGCCGGCGCGGGGCGATTTACATTCGGCGGGCGGTCAGTGTACCATAAGAGCCATGTCCGTGCAACCCAAAACTCGCGTAGCAGTCTCCAGCCGCTGGATTCGTGCGGTTCTCGCCACTTTCGTATTGGCCTCCGGCGTCAGCCTGCTGGCCCAGGAAAACCAAAAGGAAAAGGATAAAAAGACGCCGGCCCCAGCCCATAAGACCACTCCGGCGACTCCACCGGCGAAGGGCGCGGAGCCGCCCGCGGCCCATACCCCGAATCCGCCACCCGCCGTCCACCCTTCGAATCCGCCGGCCAACGTTCCGGCGGCGCATCCTGGAAACACTCCGCCGGTGCAAAACGATCGCCCCCCGCGGCCTTCGGGCGCCAATCCCGCGCCGGCGAACGGGACCGTTCCGGGCCGCCAGTTTGGCACTGGAGGCAACCCCGCCCCCGGCCGCGGACCCACCGGCACGCCGGCGCGGAACGTCACTCCGGCGGGGGTGACGCCCGGTGGCAATCGGCCAGTCTATCGCGGCGCGAACGGCAGCGAGGTGCACTATCGCTCCAACGGGCAGCCGCAAACCGTACGCGCGCGAGGCTTCACCATCACGCATTCGCCGTCCGGCGTACGGCGCGCCGAATTCGTGCGGCCGGACCATTCGGTAATCGTCACCCAGGGCGCCCACTACGGTTACGTGCAGCGGCCATACATGGTCAACAACGTCAACTACGTGCAGCGCACTTACGTGGTGGGCGGCGTTTCCTACGCCCGCGTCTACCGGCCCTACATGTACCACGGCATCTCAATGAACCTGTACGTCAGCTCGCGTTATTACGCGCCGGCTTACTACGGGTGGGCGTACTCACCGTGGTCCCGCCCGGTGGTATTTAGCTTCGGTTGGGGCCGCAGTCCCTGGTACGGGTATTATGGCGGCTATTTCACGCCGTATCCCACCTATGCCGGCCCGGCCTACTGGCTGACGGATTATATGATCGCCATGACTCTGCAGGACGCCTACCAGCAGCGAATGGATTCGGCCGCGGCCGCCCAAGCCAACGCCCAATATGGAAGCTACCAAGGTTCGCAGGCCGCCATGACGCCGGACGTGAAGCAGGCCATCGCCGACGAGGTCCACCGCCAGTTAGACCAGGAAAGAGCCGAAAGCCAGGGCGCGCCGGCGCCGGGCGGACCGCAGTTCCTGGCCGACAATTCCACGCATGTCTTCGTGGTGGCCAATGGTCTGGACGTGCAATCCACCTCGGGCGAATGTGGCCTGACCGAGGGAGACGTATTGCAGATGACCGCTCCGCCACCGGCCAATTCCGCCACGGCCGATCTGGCGGTGCTGGCCAGCAAAGGCCCGGATTGCCGCAAAGGCTCGGTGGTCTCCCTCGCCATCCCCGATCTGCAGGAAATGCAGAACCACATGCGTGAGACGCTCGACCAGGGTCTGGCCGATTTACACTCGCGCCAGGGCCAGGGCGGAATCCCGGCGCCGCCGGCAGCCGCACAGCGTCCCCCGGTGGACGCCCCGTATGCCGCTGCCGCGCCGCCCCCGGACCCGAACGTGGCCGGCGAGTTGAGCCAACAGGCGGAATCCGCCACGCAAGCCGAAAGCGAAGTGCTGGACCAGGCGCAGGCGGCGCCGCCGGCCGCGAGCGCCGCTCCGACCTCGGTGACGCTCGGTCTGACCATCGACCAGGTGGTCGCGATTCTGGGACAGCCGCAGGTAGTGGGCGATTTGGGATCGAAGAAGACCTACTTTTACGGAAACATGAAGGTTATTTTCACCGATGGGAAAGTGACCGACGTACAGTAGCGCCTGAGGGCCGCGAGGCGCGATCAGCTTCGCGGCCCTTTCAAATGGCGATAGGCTTTGTAGCCGAGGAAAAACGCCAGGCCTCCGGCAATCGCGCCCGCGCCGATTGCGAGCCCGGCCGATAAACCCGTAGCCGCTCCCTGGGCTGCCAGTTCCAACACGCCTACCGTTGCGCCGCCCGCGCCGCCGACGCCGGCTCCCACGCCGGCAACGGCAGCCGCTTCCACTTTTTCCTTGTCCGCTTCCGTCATTCCAATCGCTCCTTGTATACTTCCATCATATTCCCCCGCGCCAAACATTTTCGGGAAGGTCCGTTACCGGAATACGCTCCCTAACCGAGCCGCGACCGTGAGGGAGCGTATTCCGCGCCTGAGCCACGAAATCCCCTGATCGTTTGAGCACCCGGCGCTCCGTTGGAGTACCTTATAAGGAAACCAAAGGAGCCCGTCTCCATGCAGAGAAGATCGTTCCTGACATCCCTGGCGTTGACTACGGCGGCCGGCACTGCCTTACCGGAGCGCGCCCGCGCAGCCCTACCCAAGATGAAAATTACACGCGTCCAGGTGTGGACCCCCGCGGCGCCGAATCCGCTCTTCAATCAGAGCGACCTGGTAGTGAAGGTGGATACCGACGCCGGCATCGCGGGCATCGGCGAAGGGGGCTCCCGGGACACGTTGGAACAATGCGCCGGCCGCTTAATCGGACAGGATCCGCAGTATATCGAACGCCTGTGGCAGGATATGTACCGCGCCTTCTTTTATCCGCCGGGACGGGAGAAGATGCATGCCCTCGGGGCACTCGACCTGGCGCTCTGGGACATCAAAGGCAAGGCGCTCAACCAGCCCGTGCATGTCCTCTTAGGCGGGATGGCGCGCAACTATTGCGAATGTTATAACACCGCCGGCATCGTCCCCGGCATTCAGGGCGGCATGAGTCTCAAGGAGCGCGCGCAACTTACTATTGCCGCGGGGTACCGCGCCTTTCGCATGGGCGCGGCCGATGCGCCCGCCAATACCACTTACAACACTCATGAACGCATCGATCGACTCGCCCTCGATTGTGCGCAGGTGCGCGAAGGGGTGGGCCGGAATGGCGACTGGTGCGTCGATTTTCACCAGCGCTTCGACCTCTCCGACGCCATCCGCGGCTGCGAACTGATTCGCGATTTCGCGCCTTATTTCGTGGAAGATCCCGTGCGCACCGAGGCGTTCGCGGAGGACCTGCCCATTCTGCGGCGCAAAGTGAGCGTGCCCCTGGCGGCCGGCGAGGAGTGGGGCAATCGCTGGGATTTTAACAAGCTGATTGAGAATCACGACCTGGACTACATTCGCGCCACGCTTCCCAATGTGGGCGGCATCACCGAGATGATGAAGATCGCGGCCCTCTGCGAGACACACTTCGTGGGCATCGTCCCGCACTTCACGGGTCCCATCTCCACCGCCGCGCTGGTGCACGCGCTGGGCACTTTTTCGGGCCCGGTCCTGATGGAGTACAACTTCGGAGGCCGGACCATCGCGCATCTGCCGCAGGCTCTGGATTTCCGCGCCGGCAAGCTCTACCCCAACGATCGGCCGGGCTTGGGAGTCGACGTGGACTGGACGCAATTGAAGATGACGGCCGAGTTTACCGAGCGCATTACGAATCGGGCGCAGACTTATTTCCGGCCGGATGGCTCGATTACGAATTGGTAAGGTCAGAACTCCTGATGTCACCGGCATTCCGGAACTGCCGCCCCGCACAAACAACTTTAGCCACCGATGAACACAGATGAACACAGATAAGAAAACCCCTTCTTTATTGGTCTTATCTGTGTTCATCGGTGTTTATCGGTGGCCAATAATGTTTTTTTGCCCGGACTCGAAGAGATCACTCTCATGCCATGACATCAGGGGTCGGAGTCTCGACCCGGCAGGCAAGAGTGCCTGGGTCACGGAAGCTGGGTCAACCCAAATTCCACGACTTCAGGATGTCTGAAAGTGCGGCTTGGGTTTCGCACTTCCCTGGCACGCGTTCTGCCAATAAAGCGTTCTTGACCAGCCCAGAAGCAATAGCCTCGGGATTTGTTCGCGGTGGGCGCGCAGGATTTCCACCTTCGCGGGGCGCCCTCTGGGCCCAACTCTGCAAACACTCACAAACACCGAAACGCCGTTACCGAGCCGCGCGCGCCAGCAAGCGGTTCTTAGCCCAAATCCCGAAACTGTCCAAGCGCCCGCTTGCTCGCATTTGACAGAGCCGCGACCGTTAGGGAACCGTAAGGGAGCGTTAGGTGGCGATTGAACTAGGTTCAGAACTACTGATGTCGTGGAATTTGCGGTGAGCCCGAAGGTGGGGCAGGCGAGCACCGCCTGCCCCACCTCGGGAGTCATCCCAGGTCAGACCAGGAATCAAGAATCAAGAACTTAGTGCAGGAGTCCCAATCGCACCTGTCAGACTATCCGCAGATAGATGCCGAGAAACAGAATCAGAAGAAGCAGCACTGTGGCGGCCAGCGCGCTGGCAGTGAGAAAAGTCCTCTCAATCGTATTAAAAAGGAGTCCCCGCGGGTGGAATCGATGCCGGAAATCGTCGAGCATGGCTCACAACCTCCTGTCGGCCCTATTCTACAGCAAAAACACAAATAGGAGCCGCAATTCCGAAGCGCGGCGGACGCGCCTGCCAGTTCGGGAACAGGCAACGAAATTAGCCGGAGGTACACTGTAGCTATGGCCGCGATTCCCGAAGCCGTGGATGCCGCTCCGCTCCCGTTGACGGCGCTCAGCGAGGACGAGAAGTTCTTCCAGTCGACCGTTCGCAAATTCGCCCGCGAGCAGATCCGGCCGCACGTCCGCGAAATGGACGACGCCGGCGTCTTCCGCAAAGACATCATTAAACAGTTCTTCGAAATGGGGCTGATGGGCATCGAGATCCCCGAGGAGTACGGCGGCCAGGGCGGCAGTTTCTTCCAGGCGATCCTGGCGGTGGAAGAGCTCTCGGCGGTGGATCCTTCGGCCGGCGTGATTGTCGACGTCCAGAACACCATCTGCAATAACGCGCTCCTCAAGTGGGCCACGGCCGAACAGAAGGCCAAATACCTGCCCCGGCTGGCCTCGAACATGGTGGCGTCGTATGCGCTCTCGGAAGCCGGGTCTGGCTCCGATGCGTTCGCCATGGCCACCCGCGCGGAAGACCATGGCGACCATTACCTGCTCAACGGCCGCAAACTGTGGATCACCAACGCCGCCGAGGCCGGCTTCTTCCTGCTGTTCGCCAATGCCGACCTCGCGGCCGGATACAAAGGGGTCACGGCGTTCCTGGTGGAGCGCGAGTTTCCCGGCTTCCAGGTGGGTAAGAAGGAGGACAAGCTGGGCCTGCGCGCCTCGTCCACCTGCGAGTTGATTCTGGACGACTGCCGGGTGCCGCGCGAAAACGTCATGGGCGACGTCGGCAAGGGCTACAAGATCGCCATCGAGACGTTGAACGAGGGTCGCATCGCCATCGGCGCGCAGATGATCGGGCTGGCGCGCGGAGCGCTGGAGCATGCCGTGGCCTATGCCCGCGAGCGCAAGCAATTCGGCAAGGCGATCGGCGAATTCCAGGGGGTGCAGTTCGAACTGGCCAGGATGGCCGTCGACGTGGAGGCGGCGCGGCTGCTGGTGTACAATGCGGCACGGTTGCGCGATGCCGGCATGCCGTTTCTGACGGAGGCGGCCATGGCGAAGTATTATAGTTCGGAGATTGCAGAGAAGACCGCGTCGAGGGCCATTGAGGTCCATGGCGGCGTGGGCGTTACCAAGGATTATCCGGTGGAAAAGCTATACCGGGATGCCAAAATCGGGCGGATCTACGAGGGCACCAGCAACATGCAACTGCTGACCATTGCCAGGAAACTGATCGGCAAGTAAGCTCGTCTGAGGAATTGAGGGAAAAATGCGTAAAGCGATTCTTTCGGCCGCGGTGGCGGCATTGTGCCTGCCCATCGGGCCGGCTCTGGCACAGGACAAGAGCAATATCAACCCGGAAGAGATCATTCGAAAGTTCGCCGCCAAGGAAGCTGAATTCCGCGAGGCGCGCAACAATTACACCTATCGCCAGACCGTGAAGATGGAAGAACTGGACGCCGGCGGCAATCCCACCGGCGGAAAGTGGGACGAGATCGACGACATCATCTTCACGCCCGAGGGCAAGCGCATGGAGAAGGTGGTGTGGGCTCCCGTGGTCCACCTGGAACACATTACGTTGACCACGGAGGACGTGCAGGACTTGCGCGATGTGCAGCCCTTCGTGCTGACCACTTCAGAGATCGGCCAATACAACGTGAACTACCTGGGGCCGGAAAAGGTGGACGACATCGGCTGCTACAGTTTCTCCGTGAAGCCCAAGAAAATGGAGAAGGGCAAACGCTACTTCGAAGGCGAAATCTGGGTGGACGACCGCGATCTTCAGATCGTCAAAACCTATGGCAAGGGCGTCGGTATTGTCTCCAAGAACAATCAATTCCCCAAGTTCGAGACTTACCGGGAGCAGATCGACGGCAAGTATTGGTTCCCCACCTACACCCATGCCGACGACACCCTGCATTTTCCGGACGGGTCGAACCAGCGCATCCGCATGAAGGTCTTGTATCAGGACTACAAGCGGTTCGAAGGCCGGTCGACCATCACCTACGGGAAAACCGTGGACGACACGACGGCTCCTCCCAAGAAGAAGCAGTAACGCGCGCGGGCCGTGGTACGATCCGGAGATGCCAACGAAAATTTCTCCGCAGAATAACGGCCCCATCCGCATTGAGGGCGAGTTCGAAATTATCGACCCGACCGGCGCAGCCTTCGGACTGGCGGGTCGAACGGTGATCTCGCTGTGCCGCTGCGGCCATTCCGCCAACAAGCCGTTTTGCGACGGCGCGCATAATCGAGTGAATTTTGTGGATACCGTGACCGCCAGAGAATTGCCGCCGCCCAAGCCCAAACAGTAGAATCCGAATTCATTAATGGCCGCGAAAAAATAAGCTGACCAAATGTCCCGAACGTCCGCAATCGCTCCCTAACGGGGTGCCCTCTGGGCCCGGCTCCGTCAAATGCGCATGCCGAGCCGCGCGCGGGAGCAAGCGGTTGGGTCTGAATGCACAGGATATTTCTTCGCGGCTCCTTAATGGAGGTTCCCGAATTTCTGAACTCTTTGGGGCTATTGTGGCGCCAGCCGTGTAACAAAATAATGGTGGGCTGTCGCCTTACTGAGAGAAATGTACCTATCCCCGAGAGGGTCGAGTCGTGCCTTGACGGACCGGCCGGATCGGTCATAATGAGATATTCCGCCGATTTTCCAGAGGCTGATTGAATGACGACTAACCCAAGAACCCATGAATCGGAGCCGGGAGTGTACCCGCCCGGCCAACATGAACCGACGCCGCCGAGCCCCGGAAAATCAAAGAAACGCGGACTGATCTGGGCTGTTTTCCTGTTGATCATTGCGGGCGTCGCGGGGTACGCGGTCTGGAGTGCCGGCCACCCGGCCGCCGGGGGACAGAAAGGCCAAGGCGGGGCAGGAGGCGCTGGCGGAGCAGGCGGCCGGGGTGCGGCGTTGGGCCCAGTGCCGGTAGTGGTCACGAAGGTCACACGCTCCAGCATTCCGGTCATTCAGAACGGGATAGGGAACGTGGCTGCTTATTACACCGTCACGGTCAAATCGCGGGTCGACGGTCAGTTGATGAAACTGCATTTTAACGAAGGCGATTTGGTCAAGGAAGGACAGCTCCTGGCGGAGATCGACCCGCGCCCCTATCAGGTCCAACTGGACATGGCTCAAGCCACCCTGGCGCACGACCAGGCTGTGCTGGCCAACGCGAGGGTGGATCTGGAACGTTACACGAAATTGGTGGAGACGGACGCGATTCCGAGCCAGCAACTGGATACGCAGAAAGCGCTGGTGACGCAGTTTCAAGCCACCATCCAGCAGGATCAAGCCACCATAGAGAACGCCAAGCTACAATTGGTTTATTCCAAAGTGACGGCGCCGATTACGGGTGTCGTCGGTCTGCGCCTGGTGGATCCCGGCAGCATCGTCCACGCCTCCGACGCGACCGGAATCATCACCATCACCCAGCTCCAGCCGATCGCCGTGCTGTTTACCATCCCTGAGGACAGCCTTCCCGCAGTCACGCAAAAGCTACGGGCGGGTGTGCATCTGCCAGTGGATGCGTATAACCGGGACAGTTCCAAGAAACTAGCCTCCGGGATGCTCGTGACCCTCGATAACCAGATCGACAGCAGCACCGGCACCTCGAAGCTGAAGGCGGTTTTCGACAACACGGACAATGCGCTCTTCCCTCAGCAATTCGTCAACATCCGCCTGCATGTGGACACGCTGGCCAATCAGCTTGTCGTCCCCAACGTGGCGGTCCAGAATGGTCAGCAGGGCACGTTCGTCTATGTCGTGGATGAGGATTCCAGAGTCCATCTGAAAACGGTGCAGGTAGGAATCACTACCGAGACCTCGGCCGACATTCTCAGCGGCATCTCGGACGGAGACCAGATAGTCGTCGATGGCACCGACAGGCTGATTGAAGGCGCCCTGGTCAGAGTACGGAAAGCCGGAGAGATGGACAACCCGCCAGGCTATGACGCGGGCGGCGGCGGACGGGGCGGCCGTGGCGGACGGGGTGGCCGCGGAGGCAAGGGCGGCGAAGGCAACAAGGGCGGCGAAGGCAGGAAGGGCGGCGAAGGCAGGAAGGGCGGCGAAGGCAGGAAGGGCGAAGGCAGGAAGGGCCAGGGCGGAGGCGCTGGTCAGTGAGTCCCTCCCGCACCTTCATCCTGAGGCCGGTGGCGACATCGCTGATGATGGCTGGCGTGGTGCTCGTCGGGATCACGGCTTTCCGGCAGTTGCCGGTCTCGGCGCTGCCCCAGGTAGATTACCCGACCATTCAAGTCCAGACGTTTTACCCGGGCGCGAGCCCGGAGGTGGTGACGTCTTCAATCACCGCGCCGCTCGAGAAACAGTTCGGCCAGGTGCCCGGCCTGACGCAGATGACGTCGATCAGTTCTTTTAGCAGTTCGCTGATCACGCTGCAGTTTTCGCTCGATCTCAGCATCGACGTAGCCGAGCAGGAGGTGCAGGCCGCCATCAATGCAGCCACGAGTTTTCTTCCCACAAATCTTCCGGTTCCTCCCATATACAGCAAGACGAATCCCGCCGACGCGCCGATTCTGACGCTGGCCATCACGTCTAAGACGGTGCCGCTTCCCAAAGTGGAGGAGCTGGCTGAAACGCGCATGGCGCAGAGAATTTCCCAGCTCAAAGGCGTGGGTCTGGTGAGCATCAGCGGAGGGCAGCGTCCGGCCGTCCGGGTGCAGGCGAATCCCACGGCGCTGGCCTCTTATGGGCTGAGCCTGGAATCTCTCCGAACGGCGCTGGCGAGCGCCAACGTGAACCAGGCCAAAGGCAGTTTCGATGGACCGGATCAGGCCTGGACCATTAACGACAACGACCAGCTTCAGGCCGGCGCTCAGTACGGGCCGATCATCATTGCCTACCGCAATGGGGCGCCCGTGCGCATCAGAGACGTGGCCACCGTCATCGACGGCTCGGAAAACACCAAGCTGGCCGCCTGGGTGAACGACCAGCCGGCCATCGTTCTGAATATTCAACGGCAGCCCGGGACCAACATCATCAGCGTGGTCGATACGGTTCAGGGTCTGCTTCCTCAAATCGAAGCTTCTCTGCCGCAGGGGATCGACGTGCGGGTCATCACCGACCGCACCACGACCATCCGGGCATCGGTGAAGGACGTCGAATTCGAACTGATTCTCACCACTGTGCTGGTGGTGATGGTCATCTTTCTCTTTCTGCGCAGTGCTTCGGCCACGATCATCCCGGGCATCGCCGTGCCCCTGTCGCTGGTGGGCACGTTTGCCGTCATGTACCTACTGGGGTACAGCCTGGACAACCTTTCGCTGATGGCGCTCACGATTTCCACCGGTTTTGTGGTGGATGACGCCATCGTGATGATCGAAAACATCTCGCGTTATATCGAGATGGGCGATTCCGCCATGCAAGCCGCGCTCAAGGGATCGGCGGAGATCGGGTTCACCATCGTATCGTTGACCGTCTCGCTCATCGCCGTGCTGATTCCCCTGCTGTTCATGGCGGATATTGTGGGCCGTCTGTTCCGCGAATTCGCGGTAACTCTGGCGGTCACCATCATGTTCTCGGCGTTTGTCTCCCTGACGTTGACGCCCATGATGGCAGCTCGCATTCTGCGGCACCATCCGGCATCCGAGCAGGGCAGGTTGTACCGCTTTTCGGAGTGGTGCTTCGTCAAGACCATCGAAGGGTACGGCAAGATGGTTCGGGTGGTGCTACGTCATCAGCCCCTGACGTTGCTCGTGGCTGTAGGCACGCTCGGCCTCACGATTTACCTTTACATCGTCGTCCCGAAGGGGTTCTTCCCGGTTCAGGATACCGGCGCGATCCTGGGCATCTCGCAGGCGCCCGAGACGATATCTTTTTCCGCCATGTCCAAGCGGCAGCAGGAACTGGTCCAGGTCATCCGCCAGGATCCGGCGGTGGAGAATCTCACTTCGTTCATCGGCGCCGACGGCGTCAATACGACCATGAACAGCGGCCGTATCCAGATCACGCTGAAGCCGCTCGAACAGCGCGCCGATGTTTCCGCCGTGGATGTGATCCGGCGGTTGGAATCGAAGCTGCGACAGGTGTCGGGGATCCAGCTTTTCATGCAGCCGGTGCAGGACCTGACCGTGGAAGACCGGATCAGCCGGACGCAATACCAGTACTCGCTCGATGCGCCCGACAAGGCGCTGCTGGATCTGTGGGTTCCGCGCCTGGTGGACCGGATGAAGGTGCTGCCCGAACTGCGGGACGTGGCCAGCGACCAGCAGAACAACGGCCTCGGACTGCTTGTCAGTATCGACCGCGACACCGCCGGCAGGCTTGGCATCACCCCTCAGAACATTGACGACGCGCTCTACGATTCCTTCGGCCAGAGGCAGGTATCGACGATCTATACGCAGACCAATCAGTTCCATGTGATTCTCGAAGTAGCGCCCCACTATCAGCAGGATACGGCGGCCCTGGGAGACATGTACGTGCCCATCGGATCGGCGTCGGCCAATCTGGCAACCACGATCGCCCTGGCTGGGACGAATAGCGCTCTCACGGGTGCGGCGGCGCTGGCGCCGGCTCCGCTGGGAGCTTTTGTGAGAGCATCCTCGGTTCCGTCTCCTATTACGATTAACCACCAGAGCCAGTTCCCCGTGGTGACTCTTTCGTTCAATCTGGCTCCGGGAGCGTCGCTCGGCGCGGCGGTGGACCATATCAAGCAGGTGACGCAGGGACTGGGCATGCCGGCCAGCATCGAACCCAGCTTCCAGGGAACGGCCCACGCGTTCGAATCGTCGCTGGCCAACGAGTCGACCCTGATCATTGCGGCCATGATCACGGTGTACCTGGTTCTGGGCGTGCTGTATGAGAGCTTTATCCATCCCATCACCATTCTTTCCACGCTGCCATCGGCCGGAGTGGGCGCCATCCTGGCCCTGGTTCTCTTCAAGAAGGATCTGGATGTGATTGCCCTGATTGGCATCATTCTTCTAATCGGCATTGTGAAGAAGAATGCCATCATGATGATCGACTTTGCGCTGGAAGCGGAGCGCAAGGAAGGGAAACCGCCGGAGGAAGCCATCTACCAGGCGTGCCTCCTGCGCTTCCGTCCGATCATGATGACTACCATGGCCGCGCTGCTGGGCGCCGTTCCGCTGGCCTTCGGCAGCGGCGTAGGTTCCGAATTGCGGAAACCTCTGGGCATCTGCATCATCGGCGGCCTGCTGGTCAGCCAGGTGCTGACGCTGTTCACCACGCCGGTTATCTATTTGTATTTCGGACGGGCCGCTGCCTGGGTGGGCCGGCTCCGCGGCTCCGGCGCCAATGAAGAACTTCTTTCCGGGCCGGCGACGACTTAAGGCTGGCGCATATGAGCATTTCCACGCCATTCATCGAGAGACCGGTCGCCACAACGCTGCTGCTGGCGGCGGTGACGCTGGCCGGCGCGATCGGCTATACGCTATTACCCGTCTCCGCATTGCCGGAGGTTGACTTCCCGACCATCATGGTCAGTGCCAGCCTGCCGGGAGCGAGTCCGGATGTCATGGCGGCGTCCGTCGCGACGCCCCTCGAGAAACAGTTCACGCGCATCGCGGGTATCACGGAAATGACCTCCAGGAGCTCGGTTGGAAGCGCGTCGATCACACTGCAATTCGATCTGAGCCGCGACATCAATGGGGCGGCGCGCGAAGTGCAGGCGGCCATTAACTCCGCGGCGGGGTTTCTCCCCGCGAACCTTCCCTCTCTTCCCAGATACCGGAAAATCAATCCGGCGGACCAGCCGATTTTGCTGATGACACTCGAATCGGACGTGGTGCCGCGGCCGCAGTTGTACGACATCGCCTCCTCGGTGTTCGCGCAGAAACTGGCGCAAGTCAAAGGCGTGGGGCAGGTTCAGGTGGGGGGCAGTTCGCTTCCCGCGGTTCGCGTGGAAGTGAATCCGCAGCCTCTCTCCCGCTACAACGTGGGTCTCGATCAGATCGGCACGTTCCTGCAGAGCGCCAATGCGAATAGACCGAAAGGCTCGCTCTCGAACGCCGGCGTGGAGATTCCGATTTATGCCAGCGACCAGCTTTTCCTGGCGAAAGACTACAAGGATCTGGTGGTGGTCTATCGGAACGGCGCGCCCGTCCGCCTGTCGGACCTGGGCCGCGTCATCGACGCCAATGAAGATGTCCGGAACTTCGGCGTGGTCAACGGCAACCCCATGGTTCAGATCCAGATCAGCCGCCAGCCGAACGCCAATATCATCGACACGGTCGCGCGAATCAAAGCTTTGATGCCGCAGTTTCAGGCCCAGCTTCCGCCCTCCGTCCGTTTCAAGATCGCCAGCGACCGCACCATCACCACCCACGATTCCCTGAGGGATGCGCAGCGCAACGTGATGGTCTCCATCGGCCTCGTGGTTTTGGTGGTATTCGTCTTCCTGCGCAGCGGCTGGTCGACGTTTATTCCGAGCGTATCGGTGCCCGTATCCATCATCGCCACGTTCGGCGCAATGTATCTGATGGGGTACACCCTGGACAATCTTTCGCTCATGGCGCTGACCGTTGCCACGGGATTCGTGGTGGACGACGCGATTGTCGTAATCGAAAACATTACGCGCCATCTCGAAAATGGCATGAAACCGATGGAGGCTGCCCTGAAGGGCGCGGAGGAGATTGGGTTCACGGTTCTGTCGATGAGCATCTCGCTCATTGCCGTCTTCATTCCCATCCTGATGATGAGCGGCGTGGTGGGGCGCCTCTTCCGTGAATTCGCGGTGGTTCTTTCGGTCTCCATTGCCATCTCCATGGTGATCTCTCTGACGGCCGTCCCCATGATGTGCGCCTGGCTCCTCAAGGAACACCGCGGCCACGGATACGCCTATAACCAGAGCGAGAAATTCTACCGGTGGATCATCTCCACTTATGCGTCGGCGCTCAACGTCGTGCTGGATCATCCCGCATCCGTCCTGCTCATCCTATTGCTCACGCTCGGCGTCAACGTCTACCTCTACGACAAGATCCCGAAGGGGTTCTTCCCGCAGCAGGATACCGGGCGACTGCAGGGCAACGTCCAGGGCGAGCAGCACATTTCCTACGCGGCGCTTCTGGAGAAGTCGAAATGGTTCGAGGAGAAGATCCGGGTGGACCCGGATGTGGAGACCGTCACGATGGTGGTGGGCTCCAGCGGGGGCGGATTCGGCGGCGCGAACTCGGCGCAGATCAACGTGCAGCTCAAACCCGTGGGCGTTCGCAAGTCCACCTCGGACCAGGTGATCGCCCGCCTGCGCCGCCAGACTTCGGGCGTGCCGGGGGCCACCATGTTCCTGCAGAACTCCCAGGACGTGCGCATCGGCGGACGGCAAAGCAACGCGCAATACCAGTACACCCTGCAAGGGCCCAGTTTCGACGCGCTGGCGGAATGGGGGCCGAAACTGCTGGACAAGCTCTCGACCATTCCGCAGATTGCGGACGTCAGCTCCGACCAGCAGAACTCCGGCTTGTCGTCCAACGTGGTTATCGACCGCGATACCGCATCGCGCCTCGGCCTCACGGCGCAAGCCGTAGACTCCGCGCTCTACGACGCTTTTGGGCAGCGCCAGGTCTCGGTAATGTACAAGTCGATTAATCAGTACCATGTCGTCCTGGCCCTGCAGCAGCAATGGTGGTCGAGCCCGGACTTCCTCAATACGATCTACGTACAGACGCCCAAAGGCACGGACGTTCCCTTGTCGACCTTCACGCACTTCACGCAAGGGCTTACGCCCATTTCGCTGCCACACCAGGGGCAGTTCCCGGCAACCACGATTTCGTTCAACCTCGCGGAAAATGTCGCGCTGAGCGATGCCGTGGCGGCAATCAACCGGGCGGAAGTGGACATGGGCCTGCCCGCCAACATCACCGGCAGTTTCGCCGGCACCGCGCGAGCCTACCAGGAAGCGCTGGACAATCAGCCCATCCTGATCGCCACGGCGCTGATCGCCGTTTATATCGTGCTGGGAATGCTATACGAGAGCCTGATCCACCCGCTCACCATCATTTCGACGCTTCCGTCCGCCGGCGTGGGAGCGCTGGTGGCCATGGTCCTGTTCAAGAGCAACCTGGACCTCATGGGCATGATCGGAATTATCCTGCTGATTGGCATCGTGAAGAAGAACGCCATCATGATGATCGATTTCGCGCTCGCGGCCGAACGGAACGAAGGGATGAATTCGCGGGACGCGATCTACCAGGCATGTCTGCTGCGGTTCCGGCCCATCATGATGACGACCATGTGCGCGCTGCTGGGCGGCCTGCCGATGGCGCTCGGCTGGGGCGCCGGAGCGGAACTGCGCAAGCCTCTCGGAATTTCTATCGTAGGCGGCCTCCTGGTGAGCCAAATGTTGACTTTGTTCACTACACCCGTGATTTATCTTTATTTCGACCGGCTGCGCAAGCGGTTCACCCGGCGCCAGCCAAGTTACCGGCACCGTCCCGGTATCCTTATTCCCGGCGGGGCCGCGGAGAGTGGTGATTGATGACGCGACTTTCGAGAATCGTAGTTTTTGCCTCCCTCCTCTGCTCAGGCTGTACCATCGGCCCCAAATACCAGCGCCCCGTGGCAACCACGCCAGTGGCCCTCAAGGAAATGGCCGGCAACGACCAGTGGAAGATGGCGACTCCCAGCGATGGCCTGCTCAAGGGCAAGTGGTGGGAGATTTTCGGCGATCCCCAACTGAACCGCCTGGAAGAGTTGGTGAGCGTCAATAATCAGAACGTGAAGCTGGCGGAAGCACAATTCCGGCAGGCGCGGGCACTGGTCGCCGCCAATCACGCAAACTACTATCCCACTATCGGATCGGCCCCGGCAATCACACAAAACGACGCCGGAAGAAATACCGGCAGGGGCAATGGCACCAGTCAGAGCTTTTCGTTACCCGCAACCGCGACGTGGGAGCCGGACCTCTGGGGCCGGGTTCGTTTGTCGGTGGAGAATGCGGTGAATAACGCGCAGGTGAGCGCGGCCGACATCGAAAACATCAAGCTCAGCCAGCAGGCGCTGCTGGCCACCGATTACTTCCTGCTGGCGGCGCAGGACATGCAGCTCAAGGTGCTCAGCGATACCATCGCAGCCTACGATAAGAACCTGCAACTCACGATTAATCGCTATAACGGCGGAGTGGCGTCGAAGTCCGATATTACCTTGGCGCAAACCCAGCTTGCCGGCGCGAAGGCCCAGAGTACGGACATACACATCGCGCGGTCGCAGGACGAGCACGCCATAGCCATGCTGACCGGCCAGGCGCCAGCCTCTCTCGATATCGGCCCCACCACGATCGCCGGTCCCCCTCCGCCCATTCCGATGGCTGTTCCTTCGCAACTTCTGGAGCGGCGTCCCGATATCGCGGCGAATGAGCGCCAGGTGGCCGCCGCCAACGCCAATGTCGGGATTGCCGAGACCGCTTACTATCCCACGTTGACTCTTTCGGCAACGCCCGGTCTTCTTGCTTCAAATCTGGCGAATCTGTTCAGCTACGCGAGCCGCAGTTGGTCCGCGGGCCCTTCGCTCTCTCAGACACTGTTTGATTTTGGCCGCCGTGGGGCCGCCTTGCAGGGCGCGGAAGCCGAATACGACGGGACTGTTGCCGCTTACCGGCAGACGGTTCTCTCCGCCTTCCAGGAAGTCGAGGACGATCTTGCGAGTTTACGCTACCTTGCAGAAGAGGCGGTGCAGGAGCAGGAAGCCGTGGTAGCTTCCCAGCAGGCGCTGGCTCTCGAGTTGCAACGGTACCGTGCCGGAACGGATTCCTATCTGAACGTCATCACGACCCAGATTATCGCATTGGGCGACCAGCAGACCGCCATCACAATCCTGCAGCGGCGCATGACTGCGGCGGTGGATCTGGTCAAGGCTCTCGGCGGAGGTTGGGACGCATCGAGCTTACCGTCGGTCAATGTCCTTCGTTCGGTCTCGGTGGCCGATCCGAAGAGCACCCCGAATAACCCAGCCGGGGAATCCAAACAGCGGCCTTGACAGCCGGCGGCGCCGATTATTGGGCCTTCGCCTTATCGGCGCCGCGGCATTGGTCGTTGTCGATGAAGATGTCCCGCAAGGAACTCTGCTTGAGCCTTACTTGTTTGCCGTCCGCTCGACTGGCCCAGAAGGCCAGTGCCTTCAGGTGTCCCCAGAAACCCCGCCTTACCTGTTTCTCTCGATCGACCCAGATGTACTTGTCATCGTAGCTGATCGGCACGGTCTGCCCGGGCGCGGTCCACGCCGCCCATGAGGGGCGGGCCGGCGCCAGGTAATTCTTCGATTTGTCCTGATAGTTCAAAACCGGGGTCCTTTGATAACCGACCAGAATCTTACTGTCCGCCGCGAAGCAGTAATAATAGTCGCTCGCTCCGAAGAAGCAATTGTCGCAAAGAAATGCGGCGCGATCGAGCAACTGCGCTTGCGCCTGCTGCCGGTCGGCGGCCGCTCCGAAAGAGAGTGGCGCGGCCAGCGAGGCGGCCACGCAAACCGACGTCCGGGTTATAGAGCGGATACAGGAATAGGAACTCATCGTCCGATTTTACCTTGTTGCCGCGCGCGCGGCAATAGCCAACATAGCGTCCCCACGCAATTTCAGGGCGCGGCCAGGAGTTTTCAAAGTTCGCCGGGCAACCTGTAGGTGTTGTTGGTTATCGCCATCATGGTGGTGTATGTCTTACCGGGCATTCTATACGAAAGTTACCTTCACCCCATCGCGACTCTCTCGGGCTACACCCACCTCGCCCTATACGTTCAGTTCCTGGAGTGGAGCAACGTCGGGAAGTTCCAATTCTGTCTCGATCGCTATGAACGCCGCACAGTTGGTAACTGCGAACTTCTCAGTTCCCGGCTTCACTTGTGGCATCGGTAGCGGCGGCTTAACCGCCATTGTCAGCGACGCGCAACTCATCGTCAACGAAGCTCTCGGGGCCGCCACCCCAAGCCACGACCTGAACGGCGACAAGGTCGTGAACGTGGCCGACGTACAGAAAGTGATCGACGCGGCGCTGGGCATGGGCTGCCTGTATGAATCGTAACCAACGCGACCGCGGTCCATGTTACACAATAGGACATGACTCCGGCCGACACTACATCCGACCTCGCCCTCAGCGCTTATGGGACCGCGCGGTCCACCGTCTCGGGCAGTCCGCTCACTGCCGACGAACTGCGCCGCACCCACGCTTATTGGCTGGCCTGCAATTATCTCGCCCTGGGGATGATCTACCTCACCGATAACCCCCTGCTGAAAGAACCGCTCCGCCCCGAACAAATCAAGAACCGCCTGCTGGGCCATTGGGGTTCCAGCCCCGGACTCGCCTTCATCTACACGCACCTGAATCGCTGCATCAAGAAATACGATCTCGACATGATTTTCATGGCCGGCCCCGGCCACGGCGCTCCCGGCGTCCTGGGCCCGTGCTATCTGGAAGGCACCTACTCGGAGGTCTACCCGCAAAAGAGCGAAGACCTCGCCGGCCTGCGCGAATTCTTCAAGGAGTTTTCCTTTCCCGGCGGAATCGGCAGCCACTGCACGCCCGAAACGCCCGGTTCCATCCACGAAGGCGGCGAGCTGGGATACGTGCTCTCGCATGCCTGCGGCGCCGCGTTCGACAGCCCCGAGCTGATCGTCGCCGCGGTGGTCGGCGATGGCGAATCGGAGACCGGTCCGTTGGCCACATCCTGGCACATCGATAAGTTTCTCTCGCCCATTCGCGATGGCGCGGTGCTGCCCATCCTCCACCTCAACGGCTACAAGATCAACAACCCCACGCTGCTGGCGCGCGTGACCCACCAGGAACTCGAAAACCTGATGAGCGGCTATGGCTGGACGCCCTATTTCGTGGAAGGCTCCGACCCCGACACCATGCACCAGGCCATGGCAGCCACCACCGAGCACTGCGTCAACGAAATCCGCAAGATCCGCGACCAGGCCCGCACCTCCGGTATCGCCTCGCGCCCCCGCTGGCCCATGATCGGGCTGCGCTCTCCCAAAGGCTGGTCCGCGCCGCATACCGCCGGCGGCCATCGACTGGAAGGCTCCTGGCGCGCCCACCAGGTCCCCCTGCCCGACGTGAAAAAGAATCCTGAAATGCTGCGCCTGCTGGAAAGCTGGATGCGGTCGATGAAGCCCGAGGAACTGTTCGACGCGAGCGGCCGGCTGATCCCCGAATTGAAGGCGCTGGCGCCCACCGGAACCCGCCGCATGAGCGCCAACCCGCGAGCCAACGGCGGAATCCTCAAGAAAGCCCTGCGCCTGCCCGACTTCCACGACTACGCCCAGAAAGTGACCGAGCCCGGTAAGTGCGAGGCCGAGAATACCCGCCCCCTGGGAGCTTTCCTGCGCGACGTGATGAAGCGCAACATGGACAATTTCCGCGTCTTCGGCCCCGACGAGACCACTTCCAATAAGCTGGACGCCATCTACGCCGTCGCCGAGAAGTTCTGGATCGAAGAGCGCTTCCCGGAGGACGACGACGGCGGCGAACTGGCCACCGACGGCCGTGTCATGGAGATGCTGAGCGAGCACACCATGGAGGGCATGCTGGAGGGTTACCTGCTCACCGGCCGCCACGGTTTCCTCTCGACCTACGAATCGTTCGTACACGTGATCGATTCCATGTTCAACCAGCATGCCAAGTGGCTGTCGATCTGCAATCATCTCTCCTGGCGGCAGGACATCGCGTCGCTGAACCTGCTGATCACGTCGACGGTGTGGCGCCAGGATCACAACGGCTTCACCCATCAGGATCCGGGCTTCCTCGACGTGGTCGTGAATAAGAGCGCCGCGGTGACGCGCATTTACCTTCCGCCCGACGTGAACTGTCTGCTCTCGGTGGCGGACCACTGCCTGCGCAGCGTGAACTACGTCAACGTGATCGTGTCCGACAAGCAGAGCCATCTGCAATATATGGATATGGACGCCGCTGTCAAGCACTGCACCAAGGGCATCGGCATCTGGGAGTGGGCCAGTACCGACCAGGGCTGCGAACCCGACCTGGTGATGGCGTGTGCCGGCGACATCCCCACGCAGGAGGCGCTGGCCGCCACGGTGCTGCTGCGCCAGGAGTTCCCCGACGTCAAAATCCGCTTCGTCAACGTGGTGGATCTGTTCAAGCTGCAGCCCAGCACCGAACACCCGCACGGAGCGAGCGATCGCGATTTCGATTCCCTCTTCACCGTGGACCGGCCGGTGATTTTCAATTTCCACGGCTATCCGTGGCTGATTCATCGGCTGGCCTACCGGCGCACCAATCACCAGAATTTCCACGTGCGCGGCTATAAGGAGAAGGGGAACATCAATACGCCGATGGAGCTGGCGATCAACAACGAGATCGACCGTTTCAGCCTGGCGATCGATTCGATCGACCGCACGCCCAAGCTACAGCGCATCGGCGCGCACGCCAAAGAGCGCTTCCGCAATCTGCAGATCGATTGTTTGAACTATGCGCACCAGAACGGCATCGACGCGCCCGAAATCACCGGCTGGAAGTGGCCGCTGTAAAATGTGGCGCAGGCACTTCTGCCCGACCTGGTGGAGTTTTCGGTGAGGCCGCAGGTGGGGCAGGCGGTGCTCGCCTTCGCTCGATCCTATTCGAGCAGCGGGCCTGATTCCAGAACTCCTGACCTGAGCCATGACGTGGCGCAGACACTCGTGTCTGCGGCGCCGAGACTCTTCTCGGCGCTCCGGGACGGTGGATGCCGCTCGCGAAGAGGGTCGAGATGAGTCTCTGGACTCCTGATGTC
>Ga0182030_10008654_pt1 | contig 21011 bp, 20 predicted proteins | sample 812S3MmetaG_FD_121299 | JGI IMG/M metagenome (GOLD analysis project Ga0182030, IMG submission 121299) | Permafrost microbial communities from Stordalen Mire, Sweden - 812S3M metaG (Illumina Assembly) | ecosystem: Environmental > Terrestrial > Soil > Wetlands > Permafrost | place: Sweden...
CACGAGGTGGCGCGCCCGGCAGGAATCGAACCTGCAACCGCCGGCTTAGAAGGCCGGTGCTCTATCCGGTTGAGCTACGGGCGCCTTACAAAACAAATACTTACTGCGCCAAACGTATCTTTCAGGCCGATGCTCGGGTCCGTACAAACCGAATCGGAAGTGCGCGCGGATTATATAGGACTTTTTTCGCCTGAGAAGCCCAATCGTCGAACAGATGCAAAAGGCCCGGAATCCCCTCCCCCGCCGGCCGCCTATACTTGGACGATGCAAGAACCGAATTCACCCCGCCTGCGCATCGGCATTCTCGGCACCGCCAAGATCGCGCGCTCCTTTGCCACCGGCCTCAGGCCCTCCGAGACCGTCGAGGTGATCGCGATCGCGAGCCGGGACGCCGCCAAGGCCGAGGCGTTTGCGCTCGAATTCAAGATTCCCACGGCCTATGGTTCCTATGCGAACCTGCTCGAGAACCCCACCGTCGAAGCCGTTTACGTGCCCCTGCCCAATGCGCTGCATGCCGAGTGGAGCATTCGAGCCATCGAGGCCGGCAAGCACGTGCTGTGCGAGAAACCGCTCGCGGCCACCCGCGCCGAAGCGCAGGCAATGTTCGAGGCCGCGCGCCGGCGATCCGTGACGCTCGTCGAGGGCTTTCCCTATCGCTCGCAACCGCAGACCCTCAAATTGAAGGCCCTCACGGACTCGGGGATCATCGGAACTCTGGTGTCGATGCACGCCGCGTTCGGCTTCCCGCTCACCGACCCCAACAACATCCGGTTCGATCCGGCTCTCGCCGGCGGAGCTCTCATGGACGTCGGCACCTATCCCGTGAGCTTGGTGCGACTGCTGGCGGGAGAGCGCCCGTCACGGGTGTACACCTCCGCCCGGTGGCATTCCACGGGCGTGGATGAGACCCTGGTCGCGTCGCTCGAACACCGCAGCGGCTTCCTTGCCCAGATCAGCTGCAGCTTCATGACCGCGTTGCACCGGCAGGCGCTGATCGCGGGTTCGGCCGGCATGCTGCAATCAACCTATTGGAATACGCCGCCGCCGGGCGTCCCCGCCATCGTGCAATTGAAACGGGGCATCGGCGCCGATTCCCCCTTCGAAGACATCGAAGTCCCGGCCGTCAACGGCTTTCGCGCCGAGGCGGAATCCTTCGCACGCGCAATCCGATTGGGGCCCGGTCACTGGAACGGCGCGACGCCCGAAGAATCGCTGGACATCGCCGCCACGCTCGAGGCGATTCTTGAGAGCGCGCGCGCTGGTGCACCCGTCGAGTTCTAAGGCTTGATCTCCGTGAGGATGGCTTCCACCTCGTCCAGCGCCTCGTCCGCGTGTATGACCGGCGGCCGGATCAAGGCCTCTCCGGTTTTCAATTCCGCCACCGTCGTGGTGCCGTCGGGGAAGGTGTAACGCACCCGCCCGCCCTTGATGACGTAGACCACGGTCGAGGGGTGGGAGTGCATCGGAGTCTTCTCGCCTCGGTGCGGAGCATAGCGCAACACCCGAACGTGTTGATCCTCGGTGAGGACCGAGAGATGGCGGAGGCCAAATCGCATCGCGTCCTGCCCAAACACGCCTGGGCACACGATGCAGGCGACTACGGCTATCAGAGCGCGGGTACGTGTCATGGCGCAAATCCTTTTCAGCGACAGGTGGAGGACCAGGTCCGGCCGGCTAACCGGTCACGTGCCCAGGCGAGTTGCTCCGGTGTGGTCTTTTCCATGAGCGGGTCATGGTCGAGTCCCGGGCGGTGGACGTATTCGATCGGTAGCCCGAGGTGGCACGCTGCCGCTACGCCGCGCTCGATGTTCGCGATCGCCACCGAGTGATCGTCGTCGCCGGCAAGGACCAACAGCGGGCCCCGTATGGGTTTGTCGGCACTGCGACTGTCGTCGTTGTACCGCCGTACTTCGGGCGCCTGGTTCCAGCCGGGTTTGACCGCCGGCCGGCGCCCGATTTCCCTCATGCGGGCATAGGCGTAGTACCAGCAACCCGTCCGGGTCACGTCCTCGTATCGGGCGAGCACGGCCGGCGTCAGCATGCGCGTCACGTCGAAGGTCGGGTAACTCGCCCGGATCCCGAAGGCGGTGAACGGCCAGTACAGATCGGTCACCGGGTCGAACGCTTGGGCATCGTGAGCCTCGAATGCCTCGAAGCTCATGTCTCCCGCCACGGAAACGCCGCCGGCGTAGTCCGGATCGGGCACGCGCGCCTCGAGTTCCGCAACCCCCCAGACCGCCACGCCACCCTGTGAGTGCCCGATGGCCACCCATCGCCGGCCGAGACCGGGAACCGCCGCGCGGGCGGCCGGAACCGAGTACACCACGTCGTTTGCCTGCGCAATCTTGTTGTCGTAGAGATGCGGTCCCGGCGTGCCGAGACCCGCATAGTCGGTCGCGACGACCGCGAACCCGGCGGCCACCATCGGCATCAAGCCTTCGTCGCCATATTCGACGTCCTTCATAAGGGATGGCGCGCAGATCCGGGCGACTCCGCTCGTGCCGTGGGCCCAGGCGATCACCGGCCAGCCGCCCGCGGGTGGCGCACCGGCCGGAACCAGCACGACGCCGGAGGCCGCGACATCGGCGCCGCTCAGACCGCGCGAGTGGTACAGGATTCGCACTGCGGACGCGCCCGGGGGCAGGCTGTAGCCGGCGAACGGTTCGGCCCGGATCAGCGCTCCCGGGGCACCCCGGGGGAGCGGCGTGGGCGGCTCATAGAACGCGGTCAGCGGCAGCGCGTCCCTCGCCTCCAAAGCGACCGCCTCGGCGCGCGTCTTGGGCAGCGGTTCGTCCGCGTGCGCGAGGCAGGTCAGGACCCAGGCGATGGAGAGGGCGATGCCGGCGGTGGCGGAACGGCGGCTCATGTCCGGCGCGACGCCGTCTTGGCCTTGGATTTTCTGTTGGCCGTGGGCGGCTTCGCTTTTGACTTCGGTTTCGGTTTCGGCTTCGGCTTCGGCGGGGGCAATTCCCGTGCGGTTGCCGAGATCAACGCCGCCAGCGTCTCCGCATCGTCCAAGTCGTCATCGATGAGGAAAAACGGTCGGGCACCCGGGAACGGGCGACCTTCCCGGGGTGTGCCGAGCAACGCCCGGCCGCCGTTCGTCGGTTTCACGAACAGTTGATTGTCGCACACGAGCGCGACCACCTTTTCTCCGCAATAGATCGCGTACTCACCGAACATCTTGCGCGAGGTGATCGGCCCCGCGTGACGCATTTGCCCGACCACATATGTCAGGAACTCCTGATCCGAAGCCATGCCCGCCCCTCCATTGTCCGCTCCCGCAAGCCAATCGCCACGTATACTGCAAGACGATGCTCAGCTATGTCTATGTCGGCACCAATGACCTCGAACGTGCAACGCGGTTCTACGACGCCGTGCTGGTACCCCTCGGCATGCAGCGATGCGTCACCGGGGACCCTGAATGGGACCGCACGTCCGCGGGGTGGGGACTCTACGAGGACGACGGGCTGCGGGAACTCGCGTTTTGGATCGGCCTGCCGTTCGATCAACGACCTGCGGCGGTCGGTAACGGCGGCATGGTCGCCTTCCGGGCAGGCTCCTGGAAGGCGGTGGATGCATTTTACGCCGGTGCTCTCGCATTCGGCGGGACGACGGAGGGCGCACCGGGCCTGCGACCGCACTACAATCCGGATTTCTACGCGGCCTATGTTCGCGATGTCGACGGCAATAAAATCGCCGCGGTGTGTCGCGGTTTTCGCGAGCGCAACGCGCCGGGTAACGATTTTTGAAAGCGGCAACCGCGGGAGGTTTGCCGGGAGCTGCAGGACCACTTTTGTCCCCCGCGTGAAGGGCGTAACCTCAACAGTCCCCGGGGAGTCGCTCCGGATTCAAGCATCGTCAACAGGAGAGGAAAATGCAACTCAAGGGCAGCAAGACCGAAAAGAATTTGAAGGATGCGTTTGCCGGTGAATCCCAGGCAAACCGTCGCTATCTGTATTTCGCGGCCAAGGCCGATGTCGAAGGCTACAACGATGTGTCGACGGTGTTTCGCTCCACCGCGGAAGGTGAAACCGGCCATGCGCACGGACACCTTGAATATCTGGAGGCCGTCGGCGACCCGGCCACCGGCCTGCCCATCGGGCCGACCCAGGACAACCTAAAGGCGGCCATCGCGGGTGAAACTCACGAATACACCGACATGTATCCGGGAATGGCCAAGTCTGCCCGGGAGGAAGGCTTCTCGGAAATCGCCGATTGGTTCGAGACCCTGGCGAAGGCCGAGCGGTCGCATGCCAACCGTTTCACGAAGGCGCTGGACTCGCTCTGATCCGGGTCGCGACCCCGGACTGCCCCGTCGGCCGGCGTGTTCCACACGTCCCGGCCGACGCCCGCTGTCACCGAGGAGCGAAGCATGAACGACACTAAAGATGGCGGCGGCTCGCGCGAGGGGAACCTCGTGGCGCCAACCCGCCATCCGGTCGCGTGGCGGACGGAGGAATTCCACGACCAGGCCGCGCTCGACAAGGAACTCGCGCGCGTGTTCGACATCTGTCATGGCTGCCGCCGCTGCTTCAGCCTGTGCAATTCCTTTCCGACGCTCTTCGATCTGGTCGACAACTCGCCGAGCGGCGAACTGGACGGGGTGCCCAAACAGGCCTTCTCGGAGGTCGTGGACCACTGCTATCTCTGTGACATGTGTTACATGACGAAGTGCCCGTACGTCCCGCCCCATCCCTGGAATGTCGACTTCCCGCATCTCATGCTGCGGGCCAAGGCCGTGAAATTCGAGCAGGGCGGGACCCCGCTGCGCGACAAAATTCTGTCCGCCACCGACCGCGTCGGCTCGCTCGCCGGTATTCCGGTGGTCAGTTCCCTCGTCAACGCGGTCAACCGCTCTTCTGTTGGCCGCGTGATCCTCGAGAAAACCCTCGGCGTGCACCGGGACGCGCCGGTGCCGGAATACTACTCCGACACCTTTCGCCGGCGTGAAGCGCGGCGCGACAAACCCCCGCTGACGGCAGTGCCCACCGCGGCCACCCGCGGCCAGGTGGCGCTGTTCACCACGTGTTACTGCAACCGCAACGAGCCGGACATCGATGCCGACCTCGTGGCGGTTTTCGAGCACAACGGCATCCCCGTGACGTTGGCGGAGCGCGAGAACTGCTGCGGGATGCCGAAGCTTGAACTCGGCGACTTGAAGGGGGTGGAGCGGTTGAAGGATGTCAATGTGCCGCAATTCATGCGCCTCATCGATGCCGGATACGACCTCGTCGCGGCGATACCCTCCTGCGTGCTGATGTTCAAACAGGAACTGCCGCTGCTCTTTCCCGACGATGAGTCCGTCCTCGCCGTGAAGCGCCATTTCTTCGATCCTTTCGAATACCTGATGCTGCGGCACAAGTCGGGCTTGCTGCGGACCGACTTCAAGCGCGAGCTCGGCAAGGTGTCGTATCACATTCCCTGTCACCTGCGCGTGCAGAACATGGGAATGAAAACGCGCGACGTGCTCAAATTGATTCCCGGCACCACGCTCGACGTCATCGAGCGCTGCTCCGGTCACAACGGCACGTACGCGGTGAAGAAGGAGTTTCACGACACCTCGATGAAAATCGGCCGGCCGGTGAAGCAGCGGGTCGAAGCGGCCCAGTCCGACTGGTATTCGAGCGACTGCCCCATGGCCGGGCATCAGATCGAAAACGGCCTCGCCGTCGACAAGCCTCCGACCCATCCCCTCTCGCTGCTGCGTCGCGCCTATGGCGTATAGGACACCGTCTTCATGAATGCCGAGAACTCCCGCCGGTTGACGCCGGACGATCTGTTTTCACTCGAACTGTATGCCCGTACGCGCTCCGAGTTTCGCGCGCGCGTTTTGGAACACAAGAAACTGCGCAACATCGCCGTGGGCAAACACACGATGTGGTGCTTCGAGGATCGCCTGACGGTTCAATACCAGATCCAGGAGATGCTGCGCATCGAACGGATTTTCGAGGCGGCCGGAATCCGGGAGGAGCTCGAGTCCTACAACCCGCTCATCCCCGACGGTACGAATCTCAAGGCCACGCTGCTCATCGAATATCCCGATGCCGAACAACGGCGGGTCGCACTCGAGCAGCTGAAGGGAATCGAATTCCGCTGTTGGGCAGGGGTGGGCGCCGAGCGATTCTTCGCGATCGCGGACGAGGACATGGAGCGCTCGAACGACACGAAAACGTCGGCCGTGCATTTCCTGCGCTTCGAACTCAGCTCCCCGGCCCGCGCCGCCCTGAAAGCCGGCGCGCGTCTCGAGCTGGGTGTCGACCACGACGCCTACCGGCACAGCGTGGTCACGGAGGCCGCGGTGAGCGCGTCTCTGGCGCAAGATCTGACCGTATAGGTCGTTGCCTTAAATCTCTTGTGCCCGGAACGGACCCTGGGTTCATGGTCGGGGTGACAGGATTCGAACCTGCGACATCTACGTCCCAAACGTAGCGCTCTACCAGTCTGAGCTACACCCCGAAAATCGGATTTCGCAGGACGATCACCGGGATTCGATGGAATCGCCGGCCGCGTAGTGTAGGGGTTGGCCGTCGAACAGGCAATCAGGCCCGTGGCGGTGCATCATGGCGCAGCCGACCGAGCCAGCCGGTGGCGGACCCGCGGCTCGCGACCCAGCCCTGCAGCAGCGAACCGGCAATCAGTGCGGCCACGAACACGACGGCCCTGGGCGACCCACCCGTGAGCAGCACAAGTCCGGGCCCCGGACAGATTCCCGACAAACCCCAGCCGATGCCGAACAGTGCGCTGCCGCCGATCAATGCCCGGTCGATGCGAAAACGGTCGGGCAACGCGACCGCCGCACCGGTGAGGTCGACGCCCCGGCGGCGCACGTAAAGAAATGCGGGGGCTGCGACCAGGACGGCCCCGCCCATGGTGAACGCAAGCGAGGGATTCCAGTGTCCTGCCACGTCGAGAAACCCGAGGACGCGCTGCGGGTCGACCATGCGGGACACGACCAGCCCCAGGCCGAATAGCGCACCCGCCACCAACGCAGTCACGAAAGCCATGCGAATCCCGAGTGGCGCACGAAGAACACGGTGAGCCCGGCTACCGCCATGAACGTGGCCGTTGCGGCGAGTGAACGCGGCGACAGGTTCGCCAGGCCGCAGACGCCGTGGCCGCTGGTGCAGCCCGACCCCAGGCGGGTCCCGAATCCGACCAGCAGACCGGATACTGCGAGCCCGGGCAGGCCTTGCGCAAACCCGATGGAGCCCAGGCCGAAGACGGCGGCCGGCAGCACGAGACCCAACAGGAAGGCGACCCGCCATCCCTGACCGCCCGCCCTGCCTCTCACTGCATTGCCGAGAATGCCGCTGATGCCGGCAATCCTGCCGTTCAGCAGCAGGAGGGCGGCCGCCCCCGCGCCGATCAGCAATCCGCCGCAGAGGGCGCGCCAGTAATCGGACGTCACGCTGCGGGTCTGTCGCTACTTGAACCCATGTGAGAAGGATACAGCCTGCGAGTCCTCAGCCGGCGAGATATTCGCCTCGCCGCACACCACGCGCTTCAAGATCGGCGTCCTCGCGGTCTCCCGTCGCATCAGCGTACTCCTGCCGAACAACGAGGCCACGAGGTCGACGGCGACCTCGGCCGTGCGGTTGCGCAGGTCGAGCGAGGGATTCAGTTCCATGATGTCGAGGGAGGCCAGTTGACCGGTGTCGGCGATCATTTCCATGCACAGCTGCGCCTCGCGGTAGGACGGCCCTCCGGGGACGGTGGTACCCACTCCGGGCGCGATTTCCGGGTCGAGGAAATCGACATCGAAACTGACGTGAAGATGGGTGTCGCGCTCGAGGGATTCGAGGGCGTTCGCCAGTGTCTGACGCATTCCCGTCTCGTCGATGAAACGCATGTCGAACACTTCGAGCCCGACCTCGTGCACCAGACGCTTCTCGCCCTGGTCGACGCTGCGAATCCCGATCTGGCGGATGGAGGACGGCGCGATCGCGGGCACGTGACCCGACATCCCGATCAGCTCCTGCGGCCCGAGCCCGCAGAGGCAGGCGACCGGCATGCCATGGATATTGCCGCTCGGCGTGAGTACATTGGTGTTGCAGTCCGCATGCGCGTCGAGCCACAGCACGCGCAGCTTGCGTCCTCGGTCACGGCAATGTCGCGCCACCGCGCTGATCGACCCGATGCTGAGACAATGGTCGCCGCCGAGCAGAATGGGAAGGCGGCCGAGGGACAATTCCGACTGCACGGCATCGTGCACGGCGTGATTCCACTGCGTCACCTCGGCGAGATGTCGGTAACCGCCAACCGGGTCTCGAGCCGGATTGGCGGGACCGCGCAGATCGCCCCGATCGAGCACCTCGACGCCCTGGGACTCCAACTGCGTCTGGATTCGCGCCACGCGCAACGCCTCCGGCCCCATCGACGCGCCGCGCACTCCGGCGCCGATGTCGCTGGGGGCGCCGATCAGTGAGACCTTCGGATGCACGGGTGGCCCTCTCACGCCGACTTGCGCAGCCGCGGCCGTACCCCGAGTCCCAGTGTGCCGCCGAACAGATCCTTGGGATTGGCGAGTTCGGGCACGAGATCGATCTGGCGGGCGATGCCGCTCTCCTCGTGCAGCAACGAGTGCAGAAAACGCAGCGCGGAGTAATCCTCGAGCGCGAAACCCACGGAGTCGAACACCGTGATTTCGGCGGCGTGCCGGCGGCCGGCGCGGGTGCCACGCGCCACGTCCGCGAACTCGGTCACCGCAAAGTCGGCGCCCATCTGTTGAATCTCGCCCTCGATGCGTGACTGCGGCTCGTACTCGACGAAGACGCTCACGTCGGGCATGGCGAGCACGTCCCGGTGCAGTTCGGTCTTGCCCGGACAATCGCCGCCCACCGCATTCAGATGCATGCCCGGCGCAATCATCGGCGGCGTCAGAATCACCGCATTGCGCTTGTCGGCCGTCACCGTCGTGACGATATCCGCGCCCCTGCAGGCCTCGGCGGTCGACGACGCGCGCACCACGCGCAGACCGGACATCTCCGGCAGGGCACGCAGGTTGTGTTCGAGCTTGGCGGTCGCCTTGGGGTCGGTGTCGAACAGACGCACTTCTCGGATGCCCAGCATGGTGTGAAAAGCGATGGCCTGGAATTCGCTCTGCGCGCCATTGCCGATGAGCGCCATGACCCGGCTGTCGGGGCGCGCGAGATGGCGCGCCGCGAGCGCGGACATCGCCGCGGTTCGCAGCGCCGTCGTCACGGTCAGCTCGGACAGCAGCAGCGGATAGCCCGTCGCCACGTCCGCCAGCACGCCGAAGGCCGTCACGGTGAGCAACCCCGAGGCGGTGTTTTTCGGATGACCGTTCACGTACTTGAAGGAGTACAACTTGCCGTCGCTGGTCGGCATCAACTCGATGACCCCGACCTCGGAGTGGCTCGCCAGGCGCGCGGATTTCTCGAACTCGCTCCAGCGGCGGTAATCGCTCTCGATTTCGGCCGCCAGCCGCTCGATGAACCTACCTGCCCCCCTGCGATCGACGAGCCGCAAAATGTCGCTGACACCGATGTAATCGATCATGTCCCGCACTCCCTAAATACCGAACCGGCGCCGCGCCGCCAGGCCAAACCTCATCATCGCCGGAGTTGCAGCCAACAAGAAGCCAACAAAATGTATAATTCGCTTCATTAATTGGTATAAACGTCATGTATGAGTAACTTTTTGTACAAACGGAGTGGATATGGACGACCTGGATCGCCGACTCATCGGCTTGCTGCGCGACGATGCACGGGCATCCGTGGCCTCCCTCGCGAAGACGCTTAACGTGGCGCGCGGAACCGTGCAAAACCGCCTCACGAAACTCGAGAGGGACGGCACGATCGCCGGCTACACGATCCGCGTCCGCCCGAAGATCGATGAACAGCGCATCGTGGCGCTCATGACCATCGCCGTGGAGGGCAATCGACTCGAGACGGTGCTGCGCACGCTGCGCGGCGATCCGTCGATCGTCACTCTCTACACCACCAATGGCCGCTGGGATCTCGTGGCGGAGATCCGCGCCGACACACTGCAGGCCTTCGATGAGGTCCTCGGCCGGGTGCGACGGATCGCCGGTATTTCAGCGACCGAGACCAGCCTGCTGCTCTCCACCCACAAACTGTGACGCCCGCACGGCGGAACGGCGGTCATCAGGGGTTGGCGCGGCTGGAATTCTAGGTTATCTTAAACGTCAGTAAGTTGACGTATAGGTGAGGTTCGATGCTGGGCTTGGCGACGAACAACGTTGGGGGCCGGTTATATTCGGTGACCGAGCTCGGGAACGACCTCGGCGTGACCGCCCGAACGATCCGTTTCTACGAGGACAAGGGACTGATTTCCCCCAGCCGGGCGGGCAACAATCGTGTCTATACGGCACGCGATCGCGGCCGCATGATCCTCATTCTGCGCGGCAAAAAGCTCGGCTTCAGCCTGCGCGAAATCAAGGAATATCTCGATCTCTACGACGCCGATCCGACCCATGCAAAACAGCTGCGCCTGCTTCTGACCGCGGTGCGCACCCGCATCGCGCAACTCGAGGACCAGCGCGTGGCATTGGATCAGGCTCTCGGCGATTTGCGCGACGTGGAGACACAGGCTCAACATGCGCTGGGCGCGCTCGACGCAGTCGCCCGGCGGGCGGCTGGCTAAATTCCCATCTGGAGCAAATAAATGAAAAATGTCGTCATCGCGGGTTACGCCCGCTCCCCCTTCACCCTCGCCAACAAGGGCGCACTCACACGCGTGCGGCCGGATGATCTGGCGGCCCAGGTGGTCGCGGCGCTGGTCGAGCGCACCAAGGTTCGGCCGCAGGACATCGAGGATCTGATCGTGGGCTGCGCATTTCCGGAAGGCGAGCAAGGCTTCAATGTGGGCCGGCTGATCGGCCAGCTCGCCGGGCTGCCGCAATCGGTGGCGGGCATGACCGTCAACCGTTTCTGCGGTTCGTCGATGCAGTCGGTGCACATCGCGGCCGGCCAGATTCAACTCGGGGCGGGCGACGTCTTCATCGCCGCCGGCGTCGAGAGCATGACACGCGTCCCGATGATGGGCTTCAATCCGCTGCCCAATCCCGCGCTTCAAGGCGCCTATATCGGCATGGGCGACACCGCCGAAAACGTCGCCAAACAATGGGATGTCTCCCGCTCGGACCAGGAGGCGTTTGCCGTGCGCAGTCAGCAGCGTGCCGCGGCCGCCGTCAAGGAGGGCCGCCTGGCCGCCGAGATCGTGCCAATCACCACGAAGGGCGGCCGCGTCGACACCGACGGCTGCATCCGCCCCGATACCACGGCCGCGGGTCTCGCCCAGTTGAAGCCGGCCTTTTCCCAGACCGGAACCGTCACCGCCGGCACGTCCTCGCCGCTGACGGACGGCGCCTCCGCGCTCCTCGTCTGCAGCGAGGAGTACGCGGCGAAGAACGGCCTCACGCCCCTGGCCCGCATCGTCAGTGTCGCCGTTGCTGGATGTGCGCCGGAGATCATGGGTATCGGGCCGGTGGCGGCCACGCTGAAGGCGCTGAAGCGCGCCGGCTTGGAGATGTCGGCCATGGACGTGGTCGAACTCAACGAAGCCTTCGCCAGCCAGTCCCTCGCCTGTGCGCGCGACCTCAAGGTGCGCGATGAGACGCTCAACATCGACGGCGGCGCGATCGCGCTCGGCCACCCCTTGGGCGCCACCGGCGCGCGGATCGTCGGCAAGGCCGCGAGTCTGCTGCAGCGTGTCGGCGGCCGCTATGCGCTCGCCACGCAGTGCATCGGCGGCGGCCAGGGCATCGCCACCATTCTCGAGCGGATCTAAAGAGGCGCGCCACATGCAACCCATTCGCAAAGCCACTGTCATCGGCGCCGGAGTCATGGGCGCCGGCATCGCGGCGCAAATCGCCAACGCCGGCATCCCCGTCCTGCTGCTCGACATCGTTCCGGAGGGCGCTGCGAACCGCAACGCCCTCGCCGAGGGCGCGATCGCCAAAATGCTGAAGACGGAGCCGGCGCCTTTCATGTCTGCCCGCGCGGCCAAACTCGTGACGCCCGGCAACATCGAGGATCACCTGGCCCAGGCCGCCGAGACGGACTGGATCATCGAGGCCGTGCTCGAGCGTCTCGATGTGAAGCAATCTCTGTACCGCAGGCTCGAGGCCGTGCGCCGACCCGGGACGGCGGTGTCCTCGAACACCTCCACGATTCCCCTGGCCCAGCTGGTCGACGGCCTGGGCGACGCGTTCAAGCGCGATTTCCTCATCACGCATTTCTTCAACCCGCCCCGCTACATGCGTCTGCTCGAAATCGTCGCGGGTCCCGCCACCGACGGTGCCGTGGTCGACCGCGTCGCCGACTTCGCGGACCGTTCGCTCGGCAAGAGCATCGTCCGCTGCAAGGACAGTCCCGGTTTCATTGCGAACCGCCTCGGCGTGTACTGGCTGCAGCTCGGGGTGATCGAGGCGCTGGATGCGGGTCTCACCGTCGAGGAGGCGGACGCTGTGATCGGCAAGCCCATGGGCATTCCGAAGACCGGTGTTTTCGGGCTCATCGATCTGGTCGGCCTCGACCTCATGCCGCACGTCAATGCGAGTCTGGCCAGGACGCTGCCGCCCGATGACCCATTCCAGGCCGCCAATCGCGATCTGCCGCTGGTGCAGAAGATGATCGCGGAGGGCTACACCGGCCGCAAGGGCAAGGGCGGCTTCTACCGGCTCAACCGCGCCGGCGGCGGCAAGGTCAAGGAATCGATCGACCTCGGGACGGGCGGCTACCGGCCGGAGCGCAAAGCCGACCTGCCCGAACTCGCCGCCGCGGCGAAGAACCTTCGAGGTCTGCTGGATTCGCCGGGCAAGATCGGCCGTTATGCGTGGCGGGTGCTCGGTCAGACGCTGTCCTACGCCGCCAGTCTCGTGCCCGAGGCCGCGGAGGACGTCGATGCGATCGATGAGGCCATGCGTCTCGGCTACAATTGGCAGTGGGGCCCGTTTGAGTTGATCGACAAGCTGGGCACCGACTGGCTCACCGCCAAACTCGAGCGCGATGGGCTTCCGGTGCCCGCGCTGCTGCGCACGGCGCGGGGCAAAACCTTCTACCGCTTCGAGTCCGGTCGCCGTCAGCAATTGAATCGGGACGGCGAATACCGGGATATTGAGCGACCCGAGGGCGTGCTGCTGCTCGAGGACATCAAACGCGTGTCCAAGCCCGTGCTCAAGAACGGCTCGGCGGCGGTGTGGGATTTGGGCGGCGGTGCGTTGTGCTTCGAGTTCACGAGCAAAAGCAACTCCCTGGACGACCAGATCATCGCGCTCATCGGCAAGACCATTCCGCTGGTGCGGGAGAAGTACAAGGCACTCGTCTTCTATAACGAAGGACGAAACTTTTCCGTCGGCGCCAACCTCGGACTCGCCATCTTCGCCGCCAACATCGCCGCGTGGGGCGAAATCGAAAAATTGATCGCGGGCGGCCAGCAGGCGTACAAAGCCCTGAAATACGCCCCCTTTCCGGTCGTCAGTGCGCCGGCCGGCATGGCGCTGGGTGGCGGCTGCGAGATCCTCCTGCACAGCGATGCCGTGCAGGCGCACGCCGAGAGCTACATCGGACTGATCGAATGCGGCGTGGGTGTGGTGCCGGGCTGGGGCGGCTGCAAGGAAATGCTGTCGCGCTGGTCGGCGAGCGGCCTTCTGCCCAAAGGCCCGATGCCCGCAGCGACCAGGGTGTTCGAAACCATCAGCACGGCCACTGTGTCCAAATCCGCCGCGGAGGCGAAAGAGTTGCTGTTTCTTCGTCCTACGGACGGCATCACCATGAATCGCTACCGGCTCCTGGCGGACGCCAAGGCCCTCGCCTTGAAGCTCGCGGACGGCTACGTGCCGCCGCAGCCCGTCGATCTCAAACTGCCCGGCACGTCCGGCAAGCTGGCCTTCACCATGGCCGCCGATGGCTTCCATCGGCGCGGGTTGGCCACGAACCACGACCTGGTGGTGAGTGCCGAACTCGCCGGCGTCCTCTCGGGAGGTGCCGCCGACATCATCGACGTCGTGCACGAGGATGACCTGCTGACCCTGGAACGTGGTGCGTTCATGCGACTCATGAAGACACCTGCCACGCTGGCACGGATCGAGCACATGCTCGTCACCGGCAAGCCCCTGCGCAATTAGCCCGGAGACCAAACCATGCAGACCTATACCGCCCCCCTGCGCGACATGCGCTTCGTGATGCATGAGCTGCACGACAGCGCCGCCCTCACGAAGCTGCCCGGACTCGAGGAGGCCACGCCGGAGCTGCTCGATACCATCCTCGAGGAAGCCGCCAAGTTCCTGGGAGGTGTGCTGCTGCCGTTGAACGCCTCCGGTGACCTCGAGGGATGTCATTGGGACGACGGCGTCGTGCGCACCCCGAAAGGATTCAAGGAAGCCTACCGGGCCTTCGTCGAGGCGGGCTGGGGCGCGCTGAGCTCCGACCCGAAGTATGGCGGCCAGGGCCTGCCCGAAAGCGTGTCGAAGCTGGTCGAGGAGATGATCTGCGCCTGCAACCTTTCCTTCGGACTGTATCCGGGCCTCTCGCACGGCGCCTACCTCGCGCTGCAGAGCCACGGCTCGGAGGAACTCAAGGACTTGTACCTGCCGAAACTCGTGGATGGCAGCTGGGCGGGCACCATGTGCCTTACCGAAGCCCACTGCGGCACGGACCTTGGATTGTTGCGGACCCGGGCGGTGCCGCAGCCCGACGGCAGCTACCAGATCACCGGCTCAAAGATTTTCATCTCGGCCGGCGAGCACGATCTCACCGAGAACATCATCCACCTGGTTCTGGCGCGCATGCCCGACGCTCCGCCCGGGATCAAGGGCATCAGCTTGTTCGTGGTGCCGAAGTTCCTGCCCAAGGCCGATGGCAGCGTCGGTGCGCGCAACGGCGTGAAGTGCACGGCCATCGAACACAAGATGGGCATCAAGGCCTCGGCCACCTGCCAGTTGTCCTTCGACGAGGCCACGGGCTGGCTCGTCGGCGAGCCGCACAAAGGCATGCGTGCCATGTTCGTGATGATGAACAGCGAACGCCTGTCGGTCGGCACCCAAGGCCTCGGTATCGGCGAAGTGGCTTATCAGAGCGCGGTGGCCTACGCGAGAGACCGGTTGCAGGGCCGCTCGCTCGGGGGCACCAAGCAGCCGGACAAACCCGCCGATTCGATCATCGTGCATCCCGACGTGCGCCGCATGCTGATGACCATGCGTGCCTACAACGAGGGCTGCCGCGCGCTCGGCGTTTGGGTCGCGAATGCGCTCGACCGCATGGAGCGGCTGCCGGACTGCCCCGAACGAACGGAGGCGGAGGATTTCATCGCGCTGATGACCCCGGTGGTAAAAGCGTTGTTCACGGATCTGGGGTTCGAGGCCGCCAATCTCGGGGTGCAGACCTACGGCGGCCACGGCTTCATCGTCGATCACGGCATGGAACAGTTCGTGCGCGATGCCCGCATTGCGATGATCTACGAGGGCACGAACGGCGTTCAGGCCCTTGATCTGGTGGGCCGCAAGATTCCCGCAAACCTGGGTCGTTCGCTGCGCCGCTTCTTCCATCCGGTCGCCGAGTTCATCGAATCCCATGACGCCGATCCGGACATCGCGGCGCTGCTGCAGCCCTTCGCCCGGGCGTTCGGCGCCCTGCAACTCGCAACCGCCTTCATCGCCCAGAAAGGCATGAGCGACCCGGAGGAGGCCGGCGCCGCCTCGACCGATTACCTTCGGATGCTCGGCCTGGTTGCGCTCGGTTTCATGTGGGTGCGGATGGCCAAGGTGGCCGCCTCCAAGCTCCCGGGAGCCCTCGGCGAGGATGCGGCCTTCTACCGCGCCAAGCAGGCCACGGCCGCCTTTTACGTCGACCGCATCCTGCCGCAGGTCGGCGCGCTGCTCTACTCCATCAAGGCCGGCAAGGCATCGATGATGGCATTGGAGGAAGCGGCCTTCTAAGACACGCCGGACGTGGCATCCCCGCCCGGGCGGGGATGCGCTGCGCCTTCGAGAGAGATGGGCATCAGGCCTCTGCCAAGACTTTTGCCAGCGTCACGTTCTCGGCGACCTGGTCTCCCACGGCGACGGCGAGTTCGGCGACCGTGCCGTCGTACGGCGCGGTCAGCGTATGCTCCATTTTCATCGCCTCGAGTGCGAGCAGCGTCTGCCCCTTCTCGACCCGCTGCCCCACCGCCACCGACACGCTGACGACGCGGCCGGGCATGGGCGAGCGCAGCGTCCCATCGGCGACCACGGCTTTCCTCAGCACGTCCGCACTGTGGGGCACCGCGAATGGCCACGCCTCGCCGCACCAGAACAACACGGCCTGCCCGTCGATGCTGGCGATCCCCTGGGATCCGGGCGCCGCTGCGCCGGGCGCCGCTGCACCGGGCGCCGCCGCGCCGGCCGCAATCGTCCCGGCGTCGATCTCACCCCGGTAGGTCCTGCCGCCGAGCGCCACGGCCACACTGCCGGTCGCCGGTGCATTTTGCCGGAATCCCGTGAGTGCGCTCCAGGGGTCGGAGTAGCGATGCCGGACCAGCGCCGCCGCGGCGGCATTGACGATCGCGGACGACGGCTCGGCCGGCGGAATCAGCGCATCCCCGCGACGCTCGATGAATCCGGTGTCGACCTTGCCGTCGATGAACTCGCGATCCGCGGCCACCCGCGCGAGAAATGCGGCATTGGTATGGACTGGCCATACCTGCACGGCGGCGCAGACCTGCGCGAGTGCGCGCGCGGCGGCCGCACGGCTGGCCGCATGGACCACGAGTTTTGCCAGCATGGGATCGTAGAAACCGGTGACCTCGCCGCCTTCCTCGATACCGCTGTCGACGCGGATGCCGCCGGGCAGACGCAGGTGCTCGAGCACGCCCGTGGACGGCAGGAAACCGGCGGCCGGATTCTCGGCATAGAGCCGGGCCTCCATCGCCCAGCCGTCGATGGCAAGCGCCTCCTGCGACAGGGGCAGGGGCTCGCCGGTCGCGACCCTCAGTTGCCATTCGACCAGATCCTGCCCCGTGATCGCCTCGGTGACCGGATGCTCGACCTGCAGGCGCGTGTTCATTTCCATGAACCAGATGCGATCCGGCTGCAGGCCCTGGGAGCCGTCGGCGATGAATTCCACGGTTCCCGCCCCCACGTAACCGACGGCCTGTGCGGCCTTCACGGCAATTCCGCAGACGAAGGCGCGGGTCTCCGCCGTCATTCCGGGCGCGGGCGCCTCTTCGATCACCTTCTGATGGCGCCGCTGCAGCGAGCAGTCCCGCTCGAACAAGTGCACGATCTTCCCATGGCTGTCGCCGAACACCTGCACTTCGATGTGCCGCGGCGAGAGAATGTATTTCTCGATCAACACCCGGTCGTCTCCGAACGCCGCGGCCGCCTCCCGGCGGCACGACACCAAGGCGTCTTGGAACCCGGCCGCCGCCTCGACGCGGCGCATGCCCTTGCCGCCACCGCCGGCAACGGCTTTGATGAGCACCGGATACCCGATGGCCGCCGCCTCGCTGGCGAGGCGCTCCGGCAACTGGCTCTCGCCCAGATAACCCGGCGTCACCGGCACGCCTGCCCGCTGCATGAGAGCCTTGGCCGCATCCTTCAGCCCCATCGCCCGGATCGCCGCCGGCGGCGCGCCGACCCAGATGAGTCCGGCCGCCTGCACCGCCTCAGCGAAGCCGGCGTTCTCCGACAGAAAGCCGTATCCCGGGTGAATGGCCGCGGCGCCGCTCGCACGGGCGGCGGCCAGAATTTTCGCACCATCGAGGTAGCTCTCGCGGGCCGGCGCGGCACCGATCGCAACGGCGCTGTCCGCCTCCCGGACGAACGGCGCAGCGGCATCGGCGGCCGAATAGACGGCAATCGTGCGCACGCCGAGACGCCGCGCGGTGCGGATGATGCGGCGCGCAATTTCGCCGCGATTTGCGATGAGCAGCGATTCGATCACGGGCTACATCCGGAACAGACCGAACTGCGCGCGTTCCGGAATCGGCTTGTTGAGGGTGGTCGCAAAGGCGAGACCGAGCACGTCGCGGGTCTGCGCCGGGTCGATGATGCCGTCGTCCCAAAGGCGCGCCGTCGCGTGATAGGGATCCCCTTCAGACTCGTAGCGGGCGCGCACCGGCGCCTTGAACGCCGCCTCCTCCTCGGCCGACCACGGCTCGTTGCGGGCCTCCATGGCATCCCGTCGGATTGTCGCCAGCACCGCCGCGGCCTGTTCCCCGCCCATGACGCTGATGCGGCTGTTGGGCCAGGTGAACAGAAAACGCGGCGAGTAGGCCCGCCCGGCCATCCCATAATTCCCGGCACCGAAGCTGCCGCCGATCAACACCGTGATCTTCGGCACCGAAGCCGTCGCGACGGCGGTTACGAGCTTCGCCCCATCCTTCGCGATGCCGCCCGCCTCGTACTTGCCGCCGACCATGAAGCCGGAGATGTTCTGCAGGAACAGCAGGGGAATGCGACGCTGGCAGGCGAGTTCGATGAAATGTGCACCCTTCAGCGCGCTCTCGGAAAACAGCACGCCGTTGTTGGCGAGGATGGCGACGGGGATTCCCCAGATGTGGGCAAAGCCGCAGACGAGGGTGGCGCCGTAGAGCGCCTTGAACTCGTGCAGTTCGGAGGCATCGACGATGCGCTTGATGACTTCGCGCACATCGTACGGCGCGCGCACGTCCGCGGGGATGATGTCGTACAACCCCTGCGGATCGAGCGCCGGCGGTCGCGGCACACGCAGGTCGGGTGGCGGCGGTTGCGTGCCGTTCAGGCGGTCGACGATGTCCCGCACGATCAGCAGGGCATGTTCGTCACTTTCGGCCACGTGATCGACCACGCCGGAGCGCCGCGCATGGGTGTCCGCCCCGCCCAACTCCTCGGCGGATATGATTTCGCCCGTGGCCGCCTTGACGAGCGGCGGTCCGGCGAGAAATATCGTGCCCTGGTTCCTGACGATGACCGTCTCGTCGGACATCGCGGGCACGTACGCACCGCCGGCGGTGCAGCTGCCCATGACGCAGGCGATTTGCGGAATGCCTTCCGCCGACATTTGCGCCTGGTTGAAAAAGATGCGGCCGAAATGGTCCTGGTCCGGAAAGACGTCCGCCTGATACGGCAAATTGGCGCCCCCGGAGTCGACCAGATAAATGCACGGCAGGCCGTTCTCCCGCGCGATCGTCTGCGCCCGCAGGTGTTTCTTCACGGTAAGCGGAAAATAGGCGCCGCCCTTCACCGTCGAGTCGTTCGCGACGACCATGACCTGGCGACCCGAGACACGCCCGATGCCGGCGATCACGCCCGCGCCGGGAGCCTGGTCCTCGTACAGACCGAGGGCCGCCAGCTGACCGATCTCGAGGAACGGCGAGCCCGGATCCAGCAGCCGTTCCACCCGGTCCCGCGGCAGCAGCTTGCCGCGAGCGGTGTGCCGCGCACGCACGGCCTCGGGGCCGCCGAGCGCGGCCTCCGCGACGCGCCGGCGCAGTTCGGCGGCGAGCGCGCGGTTGACTTGCGCATTGGGGGACACCGCCGTCATTCGCCGATCAGTTCCCGGCCGATCAGAAAGCGGCGGATCTCGCTCGTCCCCGCGCCGATGTCGTAGAGTTTTGCATCCCGCAGAAACCGCTCCACCGGCCATTCCTTGGTGTAACCGGCGCCGCCCAGGGCCTGGATCGCCTCCAGGCACGTGCGCACGGCATTTTCCGAGGCCAGCAGAATCGCACCCGCGGCGTCGACCCGGTTGGTCTTGCCGGCATCGCAGGCGCGGGCGACCGCATACACGTAAGCCCGCGCAGAGCTCAGAGCGACGTACATGTCGGCCACCTTGCCCTGCATGAGCTGAAACGAGCCGATCGGCTTCCCGAATTGTTTGCGGTCACGCACATAGGGCAACACCACGTCGAGGCACGCCTGCATCAATCCCAGCGGTCCGGCCGAGAGCACCGCGCGCTCGTAGTCTAGTCCGCTCATCAATATGCGTATACCGCCGTCCGCAGGTCCCATGAGACTGTCGCGGGGCACCTCGCAATCCTCGAACACCAATTCCGCGGTGTCCGAGCCGCGCATGCCCATCTTGTCCAGTTTCTTCGACACCCGAAACCCCGGCATGCCCCTCTCCACGATGAACGCCGAAATCGCGGCAGGCGCCGCGCCCGTGCGCGCATACACCACCAGGGTGTCCGCCTCCGGTGCATTGGTGATCCAGAATTTCGTGCCATTCAGCACGAAGCGGTCGCCGCGGGCGGTGGCGCGCAACTGCATCGACACCACGTCAGACCCGGAGCCGGCCTCGCTCATGGCGAGCGATCCCACGTGTTCGCCGCTCAGGAGGCGCGGAAGGTAACGTCGCTTCTGATCCGGCGAGGCCCACCGGCGCAACTGATTGATGCACAGGTTCGAGTGCGCGCCGTAGGACAAGCCCACGGAGGCGGACGCGCGCGATATCTCCTCCATGGCGACGACGTGCTCCAGATAACCCAGTCCCAATCCGCCGAATTCCTCTTCCACCGTGATGCCGTGCAGTCCGAGCGCGCCCATCTCCGGCCACAGGTCCCGGGGAAAGGTGTTCGTCGCATCGATTTCGGCCGCGCGGGGCGCAATCCGTTCGGCGGCGAAGCGCGCGGTCGTCTCGCGGATCGCATCCGCGGTGTCCCCCAATCCAAAGTCCATCGGCAACATCGACATCGGGCGTGCCCCCCCTCGTTGATCGTCACGGCAGGCACGCATGCTAGCGCCCCTCGAACTCATAATAAAATTGAAATATCGATGCCATGGTCATAGCTTTTGTCTATAGTTGGCAGCATGGTCGACCGCTACCTGCTGCGCTATTTCCTGGCCGTCATCGACACGGGCAGTTTTTCCAAGGCCGCCAAACAGATGAATGTCGCGCAGCCGACCCTGTCCGTGGGAATTGCCAAGCTCGAGCGCCTGCTGGGCACACCGCTGTTCCAACGGTCGAGCAAGCGCATCCAGATCACCGAGGCGGGAACGCGCCTCGCGGCGCATGCGCGTCGCATTGAAAGCGAGTTCAACCTGGCCGAAGCCGCGGTCTTAGGGC
>Ga0182030_10008655_pt1 | contig 21007 bp, 14 predicted proteins | sample 812S3MmetaG_FD_121299 | JGI IMG/M metagenome (GOLD analysis project Ga0182030, IMG submission 121299) | Permafrost microbial communities from Stordalen Mire, Sweden - 812S3M metaG (Illumina Assembly) | ecosystem: Environmental > Terrestrial > Soil > Wetlands > Permafrost | place: Sweden...
CTGCGGTTGCCCGAACCCGACCTAACGAAGGCGCGGGAGATAGCGACACGCAAGGGCATGGGTTACCAGACCCTCCTCAAGATGCTGGTGCATGAAGGCCTCCGCCGCGAAGCGCGCCGTCCGTGAAGCGTTAGGTACGCATCGCGTTTTGGCGGACCGCAACAAATGGCTGGGCCGGCATCGCCGGGATAGCCGAGCGGCGAGAATTCGCGTGTTCCAGGGTCAATCTACGGGAACTCCGTGTCACGCCCCACAACGCATTTCGAAGCCTGACAATGATGGACATGGCGAGAATGGCTCGCGTTATAACTGCGCAGCCGCTGATGCCCTTTTTGCCCGATATCGGTTTTCGGTCGGAACAGGGTTGAATTTGTCGACGACCAGCAACCTGTCCACGGCTCTGCTTCTTATAAGGCGCAACCCAAGCTGGCGTTCCAGCGCTACGAAGAGAAATTGGAACCAGGCCGCCCTTGCACCTCCGCTCCGTTTCCGAAACAATAGCAGCTTCATGTCGAATCCCCAACCGAAGTACGCCTGGTACAAAGAGCTCACCCGCTATCAGTGGTTCGTGCTCGCCGTATGCTGCATCGGTTGGATGTTCGACACCATGGCGCAGCAGATCTTCAGCCTGGCCCGCAAACCCGCCATCCAGGACCTCATGGGGGCGCGCGCCACAGACTCCATGGGGGCTTACGCCACCGCCGTCTTCATGGTCGGCTGGGCCACCGGCGGCGTGGTCTTCGGTATCCTCGGCGACCGCATCGGCCGCGTCAGAACCATGATCTGGACCATCCTCTGTTACACCCTTTTCACGGGCCTCAGCATGTTCGCCACCGGCATCTGGGACTTCGACGCCTACCGCTTCCTGTGCGGCCTGGGGGTCGGCGGGCAGTTCGCCGTCGGGGTGGCGCTGGTGGCCGAAGTGGTGCCGGAGCGCGCGCGGCCTTATGCCCTGGGCACGCTACAAGCTTTTTCGAGCGTCGGCAATATGTTCGCCGCCACCACTGGGATCCTGCTGGGTCTGTTGGAACGCTCGGGCGCCATCCATGGGGCGTGGCGCTGGGAGTTTCTCTCCGGGGCGCTGCCCGCGCCACTCGCCTTCGTCGTCTTCCGCAAGTTGAAGGAGCCCGAGCAATGGCTCAAGGCGCGCGCCGCAAAGGAGCGGCTGGGATCTTACCGCGAGTTGCTCTCCGACCCGCGCTGGGGACGCAATTCGCTTGTCGGCCTGACCCTCGCGGTCGCCGGCGTGGTAGGGCTGTGGGGTATCGGCTACTTCAGTTACGACTTATTCCAGCCGGTTCTGATGCGCACCTTTAGCGCCCAGGGACTAAGTGGCGCCGCGCTCGCCGGCAAGACCACCACCTGGATCGGCATTACTTCCATGTTTCAGAACCTGGGAGGCTTTTTCGGCGTCTACGCGTTTACCTATTTGACCCACTACACCGGACGCCGCCCGGCGTTCGCCGCCAGTTTTCTGGCCGCCATGGGAATCACGGCCTACACCTTCTGGCACCTGCACGCCATTAGCGACATCTTTTGGATGGTCCCGCTGATGGGCTTCTCGCAGATGACTCTCTTCGGCGGCTACGCCATCTACCTGCCGGAGCTTTTCCCCACGCGCCTGCGCAGCACCGGCACCAGTTTCTGCTACAACGTGGGACGCGCGGTGGCGGCGCTCGGCCCGTTCACTTTCGGCTACCTCACGGGCAGCGTCTTCGCCCGCCACACCGAGCCCATGCGCTATGCCGGAGTGAGCATGTGCCTGGTATTCCTGCTGGGACTGGCGGCGCTGCCGTTCGCTCCGGAAACGAAAGGACGGCCGCTGCCGGAGTGAGGCGTGCTGTTACCGGATGCTGTGGCCCGCACCGTCTACGTGGCCCGCTGCCACTGGATCCTGTGCGATGATCCTCTCCTGAAGACCGCTCGTACCGGAGAGAGGGTTTTCGGTTCCAGCCATCCCCACTGCTACACTAAATGCACGGCATGGCGGCAAACGCTGCGGCGGGCTTGAATATCGGCGAGTTGGCTGACGATCGCGGCGTTCGCGAGTGTCTCCAGTGGTTTACGCGCGAAAGGCAGTGGATCAACGAGACCCACCTGCAGCTCTGCCGCGTCCCGGCGCCCACTTTTCTCGAACAGGAGCGCGCCGCCTGGTTCCAGGAGCAGCTCAAGGCTCTGGAATGGCCCGCCTCCATCGACCGCGCCGGCAACGTCATCGCCGCCCAGGGCGACGGACCCTACGTGGTCCTCAGCGCCCACCTCGATACCGTGATCGCGCCGCGCAATAAGGATGATATTTCGGTCGACAACGACGGCCGCTTCTGCGGGCCGGGCGTCTCCGACAACGGCGCCGGTCTTGCCGCCCTGCTGGCCATGGCGCGCGTCTGGAAGAGCGCCGGCAAGCTTCCCGAACTCCCCCGCAACCTGCTGCTGGTGGCCAACGTAGGTGAGGAGGGCGAAGGCAACCTGCTGGGTATGCGCCACCTCTGCAAGCAGCAGCCGCTGGCGCGCAAGATCGAAGCCATGGTGGTGGTGGATGGCGCCAACACCGACCACATTACCAACCGCGCCCTGGGCAGCCGGCGCTTCGAAATCGCCTTCTCGGGCCCCGGCGGCCACAGTTGGAGCGATTACGGCGTCGGCAATCCGTTGCACGCGCTCTGCCGGGCGGTGGCGCTGTTTGCCGAAACGCGCCTCGAGGGCACGCCCAAATCGGCCATCAACGTGGGCCTGATCGAGGGTGGATCGAGCGTCAACGCCATCGCCCAACTGGCGCGCGCCAAGGTGGATATCCGCTCGGAAAGCAACACGCGGATGGGCGAACTGGTGGACCTGCTCTCCGCCGCGGTGGACCGCGCCCGCGAAGTCGAAAACCAGCGCGCCACCGGCGGAAAGGTGGCCAGCAAGCTAAAGGATATCGGTTCGCGGCCGGCCGCGGCGCTGCCGGAAGGCGCGCCTATTCTGCAATGCGTGCGCGCGGTGGACGCCCACCTGGGCATTCGTTCCCACCTGGATTGCTCCTCCACCGACGCCAACATCCCCCTTTCGCTGGGAATTCCGGCCATCGCCATCGGCGCCGGCGGATTGGGCGGCGGCGCGCATACCACGCAGGAGTGGTTCCGTCCCGAGGGGCGCGACCTGGGCCTGAAGCGTATTTTTCTGATTCTGCTCCAGCTTCTGCGCGGCACGCCCGCCGAAGCGCCTGGGAGCGCGGGCCAGTGAATCGCCGCCGCGCGGCCGAAGCGGCGCTGATCGGCAGCAAGCTCCCCCTGCTCCAGCTTCTGCGCGGCACGCCCGCCGAAGCGCCTGGGAGTGCCGGCCCGTGAATCGCCGCCGCGCGGCCGAAGGGGCGCTGCTCTTCAACACCATCGTCTGGGGGAGCACGTTCGTCCTGGTCAAAACGGCGCTGCGGGATGTTTCCCCCGTCCTCTTCCTGGCGCTGCGCTTTTCCCTGGCTACGGGGGCTGTGCTGGCGGTCTTCCGGCGCAGGGCGTTGCCGTGGCAATCGTGGCGGACGGCCGGCGCCGGAGCCCTCGCCGGGGTCTTCCTCTTTTCCGGCTACCTTCTTCAGACCATGGGGCTGCGGCTGACCACCGCGCCGCGCTCGGCGTTCCTCACGGGACTCACCTCGGTCGCGGTACCGTTGCTCGCGGCCCTCGTCTATCGCCTGACGCCCCAGATTTCCGAAGTAATCGGGGTACTGGTGGCCACCGCCGGACTGGGGCTGATGACACTGCCGGGCGTCCTGGGGCGTATGGGGCAGGGCGACCTGCTGACGGTGTTGTGTGCGGCGGGATTCGCGGCCCACATCGTCACGCTGGGCCATTTCAGCGAGAAAATGGGCCATGAGCTGCTGGCGGTCAGCCAGATTGCGGTGGCGGCGGTTTTGGGTTGGGCGTTGTTCTGGTGGGTGGAAAGACCCCGCGTGACGTGGCGCCCGGCGGTAGTCTGGGCGATACTGATTACAGGATTGCTGGCCACGGCCCTGGCGTTTTCGGTACAGTCGTGGGCGCAACGCTACGTCTCCCCGGCAAGGACAGCCCTGATTTTCATGTTGGAACCGGTGGTCGCGTGGATCACGTCGTATTGCATGGTGGGTGAGGGCCTTTCCGGGCGCGCCGCCGCGGGCGCGGCGCTCATCCTGGGCGGGGTGGCAATCGTGGAATTGAAACCCCTGAACGCCCGCCAACATCAATTCCACTAAGAGGTTCCATGAGTTTTGTTAACAGATTACGCACCCAGAAGTTGCTGTCCTTCACGTTGATGCTGTTCACGTTGTGCATCGGTATCGTCCTGGGCACCCTGATCGGCTCCGGAGTGAAGGCCGCCAGGGACAATAATCAGGCGCCGGGGGCGACGCCGCTGGTGATTCCCAACCCGGTCGAATTGTCCAACGCGTTCACCCAGATCGCCAAGCAAGTGGAACCGTCGGTGGTGAATATTTCCGTCACCTATGCGGTGAAGCCTTCGCACGGCCGCGTCTCGCAACGGCGCCAACTCAACCCCGACGATGGCGATGACGGCGGCGGCGCCATGGACGATTTCTTGCGCCGCTTCATAAACCCTTTCGGAGGCGATGGACCGGAATCGCCGGGCAATGAGGGCAAAGCTCTCGGGTCGGGCGTAGTGGTGGACGCCGCCGGCTACATTCTCACCAACAACCACGTGGTTGACAATGCCTCCCGCTTGCAGGTGAAATTCCCCGGCGACACCAACGAATACGACGCCAAGGTTGTGGGCACCGACACGGCCACCGACCTGGCGGTCATTCGCGTGCAAGGCAAGCAGAACCTTACGCCGGTCAAGATCGGCAATTCCGACGCCGTGCAGGTGGGCGATTGGGCCATGGCGATCGGATCGCCGTTCGGCTTCGACGCTACCGTGACGGCGGGCATCATCAGCGCTAAAGAGCGCACGATGACGGACGACAATTCCATGCAGTTCCAGCATTTCCTGCAGACCGACGCGGCCATCAATCCGGGCAACAGCGGCGGACCGCTGCTGAATATGCGCGGCGAAGTAATCGGCATCAACACCGCCATCGCCTCGCGGACCGGCGGCTATCAGGGTATCGGCTTCGCGCTTCCCATCAACACCGCGGCGGCGGTCTACAACGAGATCATCAAGAACGGCAAGGTGATTCGCGGATCTATCGGCATCGGCTTCATCCCCGGCGACGACCCGCGGGCGCAGGCGGCGTTGAAGGCCAGCGGCACCAACGATGGCGTATTCGTCCTGGACGTGACGCCCGGCGGTCCTTCGGAAATGGCCGGAATCCAAAAAGGCGACATTATCGTGGCCATCAATGGGAAAACCATCCACGGGGGCGACGATCTGATCAATACGGTTACCGCGACCCCGGTGGGCAACACCGTCGGCGTCACGGTGCTGCGCGACGGCGAGCGCGACACCCATAAGGTGGTGGTCGGCAACATGGCGCAGATCTTCCCCGAGCAGTTTGGGGCGAGCCAGCCGGCGGAGCCGAGCAAGCCGGGAGCCACCAGCATGAGTTTCGGCATGACCATCCTGCCGCTCACCGATCACCAGCGCGAAAGCATGGATCTTTCGGAGAAGGGCGGGGTTCGGGTGCAGGAAGTGGAGCCCAACTCTTTTGCGGACGACCTGCATTTGTTCGCCGGCGATGTCATCCTGTCCATCGGCTACGTGGACAAGGGAACTCCCGTGACGGTGCCGGTGAGTTCGGTGGACGACGTCAAGCGGGTCCAGGCGCAGCTCAAGCCCGGTGACTCGGTCAAACTCCACATCATGCGCCGCGAAAGCTCCCGGAGCCCCTGGGTTTCGGACTATAAGGCCGGGGTTGTGCCCAATACCGGGCGGTAACCCAGCCCCAATCGCCTACGGCGGCCGAAATTAACTTTCGCCACTGTTTTTTTGTCTGCGCATCCTGGTACACTAGTGCACTAATCATGCGGAAGACCCCGATCTTCGCGGCTGTCATGACCATGGCAGCCCTCGCTTGGGCCGGTGGCCCAGCATCCACCCCCGCGCCGAACAAGGCGCCCGCCAAGAGGGCCGCGACTGCCGCAGTTGTCAAAAAAGCGCCTGTCAACGCTCAGGCGGCTAAGCCCATGGTGGCGAAGAAGCCGGTAGCCAGCGCAGCCGCGATTCGCCGCGGCAGGAAATCTCCCGCGCCCCGCTTTACCACCTCGTGGCGCAATCGCCAGAGCGCACCGACTCCGGACCGGTACAGGGAGATTCAAGAGGCCCTGGTGGAGAAGGGGTACCTGTCATCGGAAGATGCCACAGGGACTTGGGGCCCATCGTCCGCCGATGCCCTCAAGAAGTTTCAGGCCGAGCAGACTCTGGACACCACCGGCAAAATCGATTCCCTTTCCCTCATCGCGTTAGGATTGGGCCCGAAGCACGATACGACGGTCCCCAGACTGGTGGATGGCAACTTCGTGCAGGCCGAATCCGGCCGCAACTAGGCCGCGGCCACAAGATATTGGGGCGCTCTGTCGTGCCTCTGCGCTCCGACCAAATCCGATTCCTATGCCGGCCTTCCCAGTGCCCGGCGATTGCAACCGTGAGACCCTTAGCAGGTTGCGGAAAAACGGCGCTGGAGCACTAATACTAATGCAGCTTCCAGGAGATGCCGAGCAGGATGTCCGCCTGGTTTTGTGTGGATTGAGACTGTGGGCCGTTACCGAAGTACACTACGACTGGCGTGTTGTTCCAATGAGTGTAGCGGACCGCCGGTGCGAGGCGCAGGCGGCCGATTCCGAACTGCACGCCGCCCCCCACGACGATGCCTTCGCTTGTGGGGTAATCCGTGTCGTCGGTCGTACCATTGGTGTAGTAGTGGACGGTTCCATTTATGACGCGCGGAGCATATCCAGCTTCTAAAAATGGCTTGATGCGGGGAAAGGGGAGTTTATATTTGAGCAACATTGGGAACTCCCAAGAGTTTGCGTGCTCGTCAAACTGGCCGCTGTAAAAACTTGACGCCTGATAGCCTTGGCGCCGATACAGTGCGTCAACCTCAAATCCCAGACCGAATGGCAAACCGATGTCCAATTTAGGGCCAAGCACGTAGCGCCCTGACACACTCGTAGCTGCCTCACCGGTCAAATCGTTGGTGGCCCGCATGCCGCCGATAGCTCCAATCGCGAGCGATTGTCCAAAGGAAACAGAGCAGGTTAACGCACCGGCGGCAATCAAGAAGAGACTTCGCAATCGCGCGCTCATGTTCACGGAGTGAGCAATCGCCCGGCCAGACGGCGGAGGCGGGTCACCAACCCGCCGCAGGAAAAACTCTTGAAACACGTTACCGACAAAAATGTCCTGGTCGTCTAATCAACATGCGCGGTCGGAATCTGATGGCCAGCCCGGTTGGTGGCTCTAGCGGGCAGCGGAAAAACGATGAGTTCGCGCATGAGTCAGGGGAGAGGTGGGCCCGAGGCGAAGCCCGGCCAAGCCTCTACCGCTCGAAGACCACGCCCGCCGAGGGCAGAATGGGAAACATCTTGTCGAGCGTGATGTAGGCCTGTTTGGTGCTGGCGGTGAAGCCGTTGAAACTCTCGAAAACGTAGTTGGTGCGGTTGGTGAGATTGATCAGTTCTCCGTAGAGCGTGAGCTTCCACTTATCGTGCGTCCAGGCCTTGTTGATGCGGAAATCCGCGCGCGAATAGGGACTCAGGCGCAATTGATTGCGGCTCACCGCCACATAGTACAGAGCCCCGGTCTGTTGCAGATACCCGGGGATGGGGAAGCCGCTGCCATAGCTCCAGCGCATGCTCAGGTTCATGCTGGGACGCAGACGATACCCGCCGTACACGTTCACCGTATGGCGCTGATCGTAATCCGAGGGGAATGTCTCGTGGGTGATGCCTTCCCGCATGCCGGTGCGGCCGAAGGCATACGAGACCCAGCCGGTGAGGCGGTTGGCGGTGGAATGCTGCACAAAGATCTCCGCGCCGCGGGCGTAACCGCGCAGCGAATTCACGTAGGGTGGGTTGAACGGCGGCGAAAACACTTTGCCGTTGACGATGCGCGCGTCAGCCAGCGGCTGAAAGGGCAGGTCGCGGTCGGCGCGGTTATAATACTCGGCGCGGATGCGGGTCCGCCGGCCGATGCGCTGTTCCAGCGCCGCGGTGGCCTGATTGGACCGTGTCGGCAGCAGCGCGCGGCTCCCCAGCGGCGATGTCAGCAGCGAGATCTCGGGATACTGTACGTATTGCCCGAAAGCCAATTGCACGCTGGTGGACCGGGTGATGCCGTACGAAACCGAGGCCGAAGGCGAGACGGCGGTAATCCGGTCGATGGAGTGATGGTCCCAGCGCGCGCCGGCGGTGACGTGCAGCCGCCCCGATAAGCCCGTCCAGGATTGCTGCAGGTACCCGCCCAGGCGCAGCGCGTTGCCATTGAAATGGTCCAGCACCTGCGGTGCGGTGACTACCGACTGGTAGAGATCGGAGTATCCCTGGTCGCGCACCTGGCGCATCGACCAGCCAGCCTCCAGGGGGCTCGCGGCATTCCACAGCCAGGTGGCGCTGGAGTTCCACACCCATTCGCCGTAGAAGCCCGCGCTGGTGGGCAGATCGTTGGGATTGTGGTCGTCGAATTTCTCGCGCATCCAGGCGGCGTGGCTCACCACCATCAGGCGCTCGGTGGGCGAATACCGCCATCCCAGGTTGGCGAAGGTAAAGTGGTAGCCGGCAGTGGCAATGGAATTGACGCCCAATCCGTTGTTGTTGGGGCGATTCAAATCGGAGAAGCTCTCCAGAAAATAGAGCGTTACGGTGCTCTTGGGCGTCAGGTCGTAACTGAGGCGCGTCTGCGCGTCTTCCAGCCCGAAGATGAAAGTGGTGTCGGGGAAAGTGCGGGCGAGGATGTACTGCAGATAGCTCTTGCGCAGCACCGTCAGCCAGGAGCCGCGATGCTTCTTTTTGCCGAAGGGGCCTTCGGCGGTGAGGCCGGCGTTGGAGACACTGGCGCTGGCGCGGAAGTCGATGCCGGTGAGGCTGCCATCGCGGGTGGTCACGTCCAGCACGCCGGCTGAGCGGTCGGCGAAGCGCGCCGGGAAGGCGGACTCGGTCAGTTCCATGGCTTCCACCATGTCGCCGTCGAGAGAGGTGCCGCTGCCGGTGACGCTCTGGCCCTGGATCATATGGAACGGCTCGTGCAGCAGCACCCCGTCGGCATAGAAGCCGATGCGGCTGTAATCGGCCCCGCGCAGCGAGAAGCGGGCGTCGAAATCGTTGTTGGAAGTGACGCCGGGAAGACTCTGGACGGAGCGCAGCGGGTCGTCGGCCAGCACGCTGGCCAGGTTCTTGATATCGTTGCCGGCCAAAACCAGGGCGCCGGGACTGTCTGGGCGGGCCGCTTCGAACGGGCTCGCCTGGGTTTCCACAGTGTCCGTCTGGTGGAACGTGTCGGGACTGAGGACGATCTCGAAATCCACCTCGCCGCCGGCCTCCAGATGAAAGGCTTTGGTCACCAGGTGGTATCCCACGGTGGAGACGTTGAGGATGTAGTCGCCTGGCGCCACGCCGGAGAGGCGGAACTTGCCGTCGCCGCCGGTGGTGGTGCGATAGGGTCCGCCGCCGAGCAGGATTTCCACGCGGGCCAGCGCCTCACCGCCGCGGGCATCCACCACCGAGCCGGCGACCTCGCCGGTGGTTTGAGCGTGGCCGCGAAGGGCCAGGGCGCAGCAGGCGAAGACCAGTAACCTGGACATGAATAGGACCGATGATAGCGCGTGGCTGGGGCGTACGCGACCCCAGTCGCGTGGGGGGACCCTGGTCCGCCCATAGACGTTCCAATGAGCGCTCAGAGGGATCCCGTCGCTGAATTGCCCGAGGAGAAGCCACTCCGAGTTTCCGCAAGATGCCCGCCATGCCGGCGCGGACAGGTTCGTAGTGACGGTCGAGCGGTGAGCGCCCCCTAAGTGCCCGTCAAGAAACAACCGTACCCCTTCGCCAGGACCGCTCCCTACGGTCGCGGCTCGGAATACCGTTACCGAACCGGGCCCGGAGGGCACCGCGTCAGCAAGCGGTCTTTGTCCTTTGACGAGCGGGCTAGTTCCCCTCCGGCGGCAACACGTGCTCCCGGGTATTGAGGGTCGCGTTTTGCGGGTCCCCCATCACGCAGTGCCAGTCGCGGAAGGTGTTCTTGTAGCAGTACCCCGTGGCGGCCGGCAAGTCGTTCACGCTGCAGTTGTGCGTGCGGGCGTACGCATTCTGGTCGGGGCTCGTTTGGGTGCACTGGTATTGGGTGAGACTGCCGCGGATGTCCCAAACCGGTTGGCTGGGATCTATGTCTGCCTGCATGGATACAAAGGACGGCGTCGGGGAGTGAGAAGCCGGGGCCACCTGCACCTTCACGTTGGTGACCAGGAACGGGCCGGTCCCCAGCACATGTTCGGTATCGCAAATGACATACTGTCTCGCCTGATCGGGCGAGGGAGCGCCTTTGGCGGGCGCCGTCCGCGAGGCGCATGTCTTTGGCTCCCGCGTGCCGAATTTCGCTCCCACACCGTTCCCCGGGCGAGGCAGATAGGGCAGAGCGGCGGCGGTTTCCGCTTCCTGTCTTTTATCTTCCGCGGTGGCCGCGCGAGGCCGCAGATCTTGCGGAACGGTCGTATAGTCGCTGGCCCCGCAAGCGATCCCATATCCGTTATTGATCAGAGGTCTGGTCACCTTGCAGGGCATCCACGATGTCCCGAATCGGAAGTCCACGTAGTCGCCGACCTTAAATTGTTGGGCGTGTACAGCCGGCGCCATCCCGGCAAAAAGCAGGCAAGGCAGTAAAGCTGCGTTCCTGGTCATACGAGTTCCTTTCTCTTGTGGTGTTACTGCTCCAGTCCGAGTTGCTGGCGCAACTCATCGACATCCGCGCGCCCCTCATCGGAAGTCGCACCTTCGGGCGCGAGATGCAGATACAGACCCTTCCTGGTGATGATGTGAAATGCTCCGACCTCTTTACCTACTGCCGTGTTCATGCGGATCTCCACGATCTCCGCCGCCGGGATCACCAACGGCGCTTCTCCACCCGTCGGCGTAAAGGTCAGATTGCCGCCCTCGACCAGCAAGAGAGCTCCGCAGGGCGGTTCGAAGTAATTCGCATCGCCCAGGCGGGAATGGTCGTGGAAGACTCGGATCGGCTTGGCCTCGTCGCCGCGTCTGGCCTGTCGAGGACGCGCATAACCCGCCGGCGCACCGTAAGGCGCCGGTCGTTGCGCGTAATACTGCGGATATTGGGCCTGCTGCGGAGGATACCCCTTCTGGGGCTGCCCTTGCGTTTGCGACTGAGGATACTGTGCCATCTGCGGCTGGCCTGGCACTTGCGCCTGCGGATACTGCGCCGTCTGGGGCTGCCCTTGCATCTGCGCCTGCGGATACTGCGGATAGCGCATCTGCTGACGGCCTTGCGGTTGTGGATACTGCATCTGCGGCTGGCCCTGCGGCGTCGACTGCGGCTGGCCCTGCGGCGTCGACTGCGGCTGCCCGACGGGCATCGGCTGAGCTTGCGCCATGGGCATCGGCTGAGCTTGCGCCATCGGCATCGGCTGGGCTTGCGCCATGGGCATCGGCTGCGCTTGCGCCATGGGCATCGGCTGAGCCTGCGCCATGGGCATCGGCTGCGCTTGCGCCATGGGCATGGGCTGGGCTTGCGCCATGAGCACCGGCTGAGCCTGCGCCATGAGCATCGGCTGAGTCTGAGGAATCGGATTGCCTTGCGCATCCACCGCAATCGGCATCGGCTGCGCTTGCGGAATCGGATTGCCTTGCGCATCCACCGCAATCGGCATCGGCTGGGCCTGCGGTATCGGATTGCCCTGCGCGTCCACCGCAACCGGCATTGGCTGGCCCGGCATAAGGGCCATCGGCTGGGCTAGATAGCCTGGCATCGGCTGCATCACCGGCTGCGGCTGAAATCCCGGCGCGCCCACCGGCTGTTGCGGAAACATGCTCTGCGGCTGCATGGGGACAGGCGCCACCGCGCCATTCGCCGTCCGGAAGGTCTGTCGCACTGTCCCGGTGGTCTGGGCGGTCTGCCCGATGGCAGCCAGGAGGGCCGCCAGCTTGTCGGGCCCGCCGCGCGTCGTCGAGCCGCCGGCATTCAGCCGCTGGTCGATCCCCGAGTCCAGCCAGCCGGCCATTTCGTTCCACGTCTTCGCCTGCTCGCTTTCGCCGCTTTGCTCGGAAATCAGCGCGATGGCGCGGTAGATACCCGCTTCGACCGCCGGCTCGTTGGGATAGAATTCCAGCCAGCGGCGATAGGCGCGCAACGTGGCAGCCGGATTGCCCTCCTGTTGGGCTTCGCGCACCGCCGTCTCCGCTTGTTTGCGTGCGTCCCGGTCCACCGGCACGCGCAACTGCGCCACCGCCCAGAGACTGATTACCGGCAGCGCCACCAACGCCGCCTTGACCATCGTTTTCCCGTTCATGCTTATTCCCTCCTTCAATTCCGCCCCGTCACGACAAACGGCGCCCAATAAAACGGGTGCGGGTATTTCGCCCGCACCGCCAGGGCCGACTCCCGCAGCGCCGCCGCGGGCGTCAGACCGCCCTCCATCTGCCGGTAGAACTCCTCCATCAACATGGCGGTCGAGTCGTCGCTCACCTGCCAAAGACTGGCCACCACCGTGTCGGCGCCCGCCGTCAGGAAGGTGCGCGTCAATCCCGTAATCTCGTCCCCGCCGCGCAGCTTGCCCAATCCCGTTTCGCACGCGCTCAGCACTACCAGCCGCGCGCGCAGCTTCATCCCCACAATCTCGTAGAGCGAAAGCCGCGACGGCTGCCCCGCCGCGGGGCTGGTCAGCAGCGCGCTGAATAGCGGCGCATCCGGTTCCAGCACGCCGTGGGTAGCGAAGTGCGCCGTATCGGCGGTGAGCAGCGCGCGCCGCGCCGCGTCGTGAGTGAACGCAACACCGGACACCCGGATCGCCTGCGGATAGTCCGCCGCAATGCCCGCCGTCTCCCGCAGCGTCCCCGGCAACGGCGGCATGCCGTCCACCGCGCTCGTCCCCAGCGCTCCCAGAAACAGCGCGCCTATCTTCGGCGTCGCCTGGCCCAGGTACAACAGCGCCGACGCGCTGGGCAGATAGCTCACCGCGTAGGCGTCCACCAGCTCCCGCCCATCCGGCAGAAAAAGCGCCGGAAACGGCAGGTAGTTCAGGTAGTCCGCCGGCACCACCAGCATCTGCCTGGAGTCTTTCGGGATTTTGGCCGCGAGCGGCGCCACCAGCGCCTGCGACACCTCTTCCGCCAGCGCCTGCCATTCCGATTCCGGATTGGCCAACAGGCTTCGCAGCCGCATGGCGTTCTGCCGCAGCTTATTGGTGTCGACCTTCCAGGCGAGCTGATCGGCGCTCGTCGGGGTCACCACGAAGGCCGTGATTTCGCCCTCCAGCAGACCGTATTCCACCAGGACCGTGTGCGGCCCCAAAGCCTTCTGAATCTGCGCCAGCGGCGGCGGCTGGAGCGACAGTACCTGCCCGCCGCGCGATTGCGCCAGGCTCGCCTGCTCGCGCGCCAGCGTGAACTTCGCCTCCAGGTCGCGCAACTCCACCTGCAACGCCGCCGGCTCCCGGCCGGCGTCGCGCAGCACTGGCGCGTTATCCGGCGAGAGCTCGAAGCGCAGGTCGGTCATCTTTTTTTCCATGTCCCGCAATTGCGCCAAGGCGGGCGTGGCGGAGTCCGCGGCAAACCGCCGGCCTTGCAGCAGTTCGCGGAAGCTGCGCGCTTTGGCGTTCTCCAGGTACCGCCATGCGTCGTCGCGCAATCCCGCGCGCGTCAACAGCGCGATCAGCCTGCTGTACAGGTCCGCAACCGACTCGTTATCCAGGAAACTCTGCCGCTGCTCCTGCTGGCTCAGGCCGCTGCGCATGCGGTCCAGCTTGGCGACCGCCTGGCGGTACCGTTCGATCGCCGCCCGCTTCTGGTCCGCTTCCTCCAGCACGCCGTGCAGATAGTCCAGGCGCCATTCGGCGTCGGCATACTGCAGGCGATGCGCTATGGCCTCGCCTTCCGTCAGTTGTTCGGCCGCCTTCTTGCCGGCGTCCGGCACGCGGGTTGCCGCTTTGGTGGCCAGGTACCGCGCCAGGGTGAGCCGCGTGGCCAACTCCTGCGGATAGTCGCGCGCCGCGCGCAATCCGTCGATCGCCTGTTCATACGCCGCCACCGCGGCCGCCGGCTCCTCGTCGAGCGTCCGTTCCAGGCGTCCCTGTTGCAGCAGCACGTACGGCCGGTTGGCCTGGCTGACGGTGCGCAGCAGCTTCTGCAGCATGCCGCGCGCGCCATCCGGATCGTCGTCCAGCGCCAGCGCGCTGGCCGTTCCCATGGTGGCTTCTTCCTGCTCGGAACGCAGGCGATCCCGGCTGGTGGCGGCGGAGAGCGCCGCATAGGTTTTCAGCACAGTGTCGAACGCGCGCCGCGCCGGCCCCGCCTCGCCCAGTTCGATGTACGTCTCTCCCAGAGAATTCAGCACGTTCAGGTAAGATCTCTGCTGGACAACGTTATCCGGCACGCCGCTCGCCGGGAACATCCGCTTTTCGGTTTCCGCCGCTTCTTCCAGCGCCACGGCCCGCTGCCGCATGCCGTTGACGAACCCGTAGCTGGCCGCCAGCGATTGCAAGCTCTGGGCCAGTTCCCCCAGGTTGCCGCTCGAGCGGGCCGCTTCCACCCGCGCGGCATCTTCGCGCATCACCGCATCCATGTCGCCCGCCAGCCTTCGGCGCTGGCGGATGATCATCTCCGCAAAAGGCGCCACCTGGATGGGCAACCCGGGGACTCCCGTGTCCGCCATCCGCGCCAGATCCAAAGCTTGCTGGTACGACAGTTGGCTAAGCCCGTCCACCACCGCACTGGCCAGTTGAGCCGCTGCTTCCCAGGCGCAACTGGCGGCGTCCGGCGTGCCTGACGTTACCGCCACCGCGTCTTTCACCGCGTCGATTCCGGCGGCGTACTTCCCGCCGGCGAACAGCAGTTCGGCCTGCGCCAGCCGGGCGCGCCCCTGGTAGAGCGGCGACGCTCCGATAGCGCGGTGCAGCATCAGTTCCACCTCCTTGCCGGCCTCCTCGCGCTTTCCTTCGGCCAGCAGCGTTTGCGTGATTTCCTGAGCCAGAGTGCCCGCCGTGTTGTCTACCGGGTCGGGCCACTCGGACTCGGCTTCGCGCAATTCTTCCATGGCTTCCGGCAGGCGACCCAGCGCGCGCAAGTCTTCTCCGATGGCCTTATGCATCAGGTACAACGGCTGACCGGCTTTTTGGTCCAATTCCAGCCCCTGCCGCGCGCAGGCCAGCGCGGCGGCGTAGTCGTGCTCGTCGCTGCGATAGTAAGTTTCGTTGAGGAAGGCGTAGGCGGCCGCTTTAGCCGGATTGTTGCGGAAGATTTCGAGCGCCATCAGGCCGGCATACGCGCCGTGCAGGCCGGCCCAATCGTCCAGCGTGGCGTTCTTGTCCAGGCCGCGTTTCATCACTGCCTGCAGCAGTTGTTGCGCCGGCTCCGCGCCCACCTGGCGAAAGACCGCCGCATCGCCGGAGGGGTCGCCATGCAATTGCGAAAGCAAGACCTTTCCGGCGGCCAGGATCGGATCCGAGGTGGCGTCCTGGCCGGAGGCGCAGAGCGGCAGCCACGCCAACAGAACTATGCAAGCTCTCTTCATGACCGTCACATGCTCTCTTTCGCCGCCGGATGGCAGCCTCAGTTCACGCGAATCGCACTGCCGGAAAGCTGCTGTTTGCTGACGTCATCCAGCAGGATAAGGGTGCCGGTGGTGCCCGAACGGACGGTGTTGATCGGCAGGTTGTAGGCGCCTTGCGCGGCGGGGATCCCCGACGCCAGCCGCACCATGCCCGCGGAAGTCTGCAGCCAGATGCTTACCGTCTCGCTGGCGCTCGCAGTGCCCGTGCCGGTCCAACTGATTCTGTGGGTACTGTTCACGATCCACGATGGCGAGTCCACGCCGAACGCCGTCAGCCGAAACGGGCCCGCTGACTGAAGCTGGTAGCCGGTATTGCCCACCGCGGTCGGTATGCCGGTGGTGCCCGCGGCGATGATCTGCGGCGACGTTACGGCCTGGCTGATGTTCACCAGGTTCGGCAGTCTGGCCGCCATGGCCGCCTGGTTGGTGAACGATCCCCCGTCGTTGCTGATGACGCCGGCCCCGAATATGGCGGCTAACCCCACTGCACTGACGGCCGACAAGGGGTTGCTCACGACCTGAAAATTGCCGGCGCCCGATGCCACGATATTTCCCCCGCCATTCAAGATGATGTTTCCCGCGCCGGAAGCGACGATGTTCCCGCCGCCGTTCAGGATGATGTTTCCCGCCCCAGACGCAACGATACGACCACCCGCCTGAAGTTGGAAGTTGCCCGCGCCCGAAGCCACGATCCTGACGGGATTCCCGCTGTTATCCACCAGAATGCCGTTCGGACTCGACGACGCCGTCACGGTGAACGACCTGCCGGCCAGGGACACTTGGTAATTGCCCGCGCCCGAAGCCACGATCGAGGATCCCGACCCGCTCAGAAAGTAGAAACCACCGCCGCTGATCGCGGCGCCGGCGGCATTCACGATCGCGCCGCTGGCATTCAAACCAACCATCGCCGCGACTGCGCTGGCGGTCGTTGGAGCGGTCATCGTCACCAGACTCGTGACCGAAGGCGCCGTGATGGTCGCCGTGAACACGTTGGATACCTGCTTGCCGGTGCAGTTATCCCAAAGAGTCAAGGTGATGGCCCCGGCGCTCGTGAACCGCATCGCCAGCGGCGCTTGCTGGGCCGTGATGGGTACCACGCCTGAGAACGGGACCGCGGTAGTGCCGTTCACCAGCATGCGGATGCCCGACGCACACAGGGTCCCCGTCGGACTGGTGGTCAGCGCCCATGTCACCGTGGGGGTCGCCGAAGCCGAAAAGCTGGCCGGTCCGGTGATCTGCGCCATCCCCGGGGAGTTCGCCATGTTCGGCGCGAAGTGGTTCTGGACGTTGACCCTCAAGGCCGCGTAGCTGCCCCAACTGCCGTAATTCGACGTGTTGCAATCGCCCAAGGTGCTGAACAATGTGGACTCGGTCTGCACGGGGCTGTGCCCGTTCAGTTGCTGCCCAAGGTCCAGGAAGGCTTGCGCGATCCAAGGGTCCTGGCAAACCAACGACGCCTTCGCGTAATTGGCGATATTGGCTGTCGTGAAGGCGCCCCCGGCGTAGCGGTTGACATCGCAGATTTGCGCGGCGTAAGGCTGGCCAGTCTTGATCCGTGCGGTGTAGCTGGCGACGTTCGCCGAGCCGAAGGCCGCCGCAAGGCCGGCGTTGATGGTAGCGTTGGAGCACTGGGCCGCCGCGGAACGCGTGAACCCCAGGCTGCCTAACAAAAGCGCGAAAACAAACGCTTGTCGATTCATGTGGTTACCCCTCGATTGCGCCAACCGGCTGGCGATACCCTGGAGCGCGCCGGCTGGCTACACAAGAGAAAGTGGGTCCAAATAGGCGCTTTGTGACTGGCCGCGCAAAAGAAACTTGCGCAAGCCCCGTAGTGCCGTCCCCCATCCTTCATTCAGGCGGTCCGGCTGGTGTTGGGCGCTGATGTGCATGGCTCGGAATCGAGCTCTATTGTTTGCAGTAACTTACCGAGGTCACGTGCGTCTCCCTATGAAGGCGGGTTTACTGGCGTTGCGGCTCGTGTGTTCGCCTCCCGGCTCACCCGCTCCATCGCGGAAACCGCGCTCGGACGGTTTACAGGATCGCCGAGGCTTATCCTGGCTTGGCGGCCGCGAGGCAGCTTAGCGGTTTTGGAGACCGGTACCCGGCAACCGATTCCCCCGGTTTCTCATCTATATTGGGAGGACACGCCGGATCTTCCCATGGAAAGCTGGACCGCACGCCTCGTGGAACACGGGTATCTCATCCTGTTCGCCCTGGCGTTTCTGGAAACCTTCGGCTTGCCGTTCCCGGCGGCGCTGGCCCTGCTGGTTGCCGGCGCGGCCAGCGCGCGCGGGCTCCTCAACCCCTGGTGGGCGGCAGGCGGATCCATCGCCTGCATCGCCGCGGGCGATTCGCTCATGTTCCTGCTGGGACGCCACACGGGCTGGTGGCTGCTGACGCTGCTGTGCCGGCTCTCGCTGAACCCCGAATCGTGCGTCCTGCGGTCGGCCGACGCCTTCTATCGCCGCGGCCGCGCCTTGCTGGTGACCGCCAAGTTCCTCCCCGGAATCAGTATCATGGCGCCTCCGCTGGCGGGCAGCATGAACATGCGATACGCGCAGTTTCTGCGGCTCGACGCGGCCGGCGCCACGCTCTACGCCGGCGCCTATTTCACAGTGGGATATCTCTGCGGCGATGCCCTGGGGAGCCTCACCCGCGGTTACCAGGCGGTTGGCCACATTCTGGCCTGGATAGTCGCCGGCGCGCTGGTCTTCTACGCGGGGACGCGGTTCTGGACGTGGCGCAAGACGCGCGAATTGCGGCAGGCGCCCTTCGTGGAACCGCGTGAAGCGGCGCGCCAGCTCGCCGCCGGCAAGGCGTTGGTGTACGACGTCCGCAGCCACGGCTACTACCAACGCAACGCCGTGCGCATCGAAGGTTCGCGCCGGCTCGACCCGAACGCGCTCAACCAGGTGGACCTGGCTTTTCCGCTCGACAAGCAAATCTACGTGTATTGCACCTGCGTGCGCGAGGCCACCAGCGCGCAGGTGGCGCATATTCTGCGGCAGAAAGGCGTGCTGTCGGCGGCCATCAAGGGCGGCCTGCATGCCTGGAAGAAGGCCGGCCTGCCGGTCGAAGCGATTCCCACGGAGGAGTTGGCGGCCCTGCCGGTATTCGATTCGTAGGCCGTCGGGACTTCACGCGATGCGCAGCGCTTTGACGCGGTCGCGCAACTGCGCGGCCTTCTCGAACTCGAATTTGCGGGCGGCATCGCGCATGCGCTCTTCCAGTTCGCCGATAAATCGCGCGCGCGCCTCTGGCGTCAGGCTGTCGACTTCCTCGTCGGACTCCAACGGCACGGTGACGTAGTCGCCTTCGGCCACCGCTACCAGGCTCATATCGATCGGCCGCACGATGGATTGCGGCACAATGCCGTTGCGCTCGTTGTACTCCGTCTGCACCTGGCGGCGCCGCGAGGTCTCGTCCAGCGCGCGCCGCATGCTGTCGGTCATCACGTCGGCATACAGGATCGCGCGCCCTTCGATATGCCGCGCGGCCCGGCCCATGGTCTGTATCAACGAGCCCGCCGAGCGCAGAAAGCCTTCTTTATCGGCGTCCAGAATGGCCACCAGCGACACTTCGGGCAGGTCCAAGCCCTCGCGCAGCAGGTTGATGCCGATGAGCACGTCGAACTCGCCGCGCCGCAGGTCGCGCAGGATGCGGATGCGCTCCAGCGTGTCCACTTCGGAATGCAGATACCGGCAGCGCACGCCGACCTCGGAATAGTACTCCGCCAGGTCCTCCGCCATGCGCTTGGTCAGGGTGGTCACCAGCACGCGCTGGCCGGCTTCGGCGCGTTTGCGGATTTCGCCCAGCAGGTCGTCCACCTGCCCCTTGACCGGCCGGATCTCGACCGCCGGATCCACCAGGCCGGTGGGCCGGATGATCTGCTCCACCACTACGCCCGCCGTCTTGGTCAGCTCGTACGGCCCCGGCGTGGCCGATACGTAGACCAATTGGTTGACGCGGTGTTCAAACTCCTCGAAGGTTAGCGGGCGGTTGTCGAGCGCGCTCGGCAGGCGAAAGCCGTGCGCCACCAGCACTTCTTTGCGGGAGCGGTCGCCATGATACATGCCGCGGATTTGCGGCACCGTCTGGTGGCTCTCATCGAGGAACATGAGCGAATCGTGCGGCAGATAGTCCAGCAGGGTGGGCGGCGCTTCGCCCGGCAGGCGGCCGGAAAAGTGGCGCGAATAATTCTCGATCCCGTGGCAGTAACCGATCTCTTTCATCATCTCGAGATCGAACATGGTGCGCTGATAGAGGCGCTGCGCCTCCACCAGCTTGCCTTGCTTCTCGAGCTCCTTGTGCCACCAGTCGAGCTCCGTGCGGATGCTGTCCATGGCGCTGTGCCTGGTCTCGTCGCTCATCACGTAGTGCGTCTTGGGATAGATGGGCAGGCGCTGGTAGGTCTGCTTCACCTGCCCGAGGAGCGGATCGATTTGCGCCAGGCTTTCCACTTCGTCGCCCCACAACTCGATGCGGTAGGCGTTATCGTCGTAGGTGGGATAGATCTCGATGACGTCGCCGCGCACGCGGAACGTCCCGCGCCGGAAATCGGTTTCGTTGCGGTCGTAGAGAATGTCGACCAGCTTGGCGACGATCTCGTTGCGCGAGATCTTTTGCCCCTTTTCGAGCATCAGCAGCATGCCGTAGTAAGCTTCCGGCGAGCCGAGCCCGTAGATGGCGCTGACGCTGGCCACGATCACGCAATCGCGGCGCTCAAACAGGGACTTAGTGGCGGCCAGGCGCAACTTATCGAGCTCGTCGTTGATGGTGGCTTCTTTTTCGATGTAGACATCGCTCGCGGGAATATAGGCTTCCGGCTGGTAGTAATCGTAGTAGCTGACGAAGTATTCGACGGCATTGTCGGGGAAGAACGACCTGAATTCGTGATAGAGCTGCGCCGCCAGCGTTTTGTTGTGCGCCATCACCAGCGCCGGCCGGCCCATGGCCTCGATCACTTTGGCCATGGTGAACGTCTTGCCCGAGCCGGTCACGCCCAGCAGAACCTGGTGCTGCTCGCCCTCGCGCACGCCGCGCGTCAATTCGGCGATGGCATTTTCCTGATCGCCGCGCGGACGGTAGTTGACCTTCAATTGAAAGCCCATGCTTACAGATTGGCACAGGCGCATTGGGGGTGGGACGGTGGCCCCTTCTCGGGCGCTTGTCAACCGATTTGCGGGAAACCGCCTCCGGCGACCGCTCCCTCACGGGTCAATGCCGCATAGTTTTCCCACTTGCGGGCATCTGCGTAAATGGTGGGGCGGACGCCCACGTCCGCGGCCGACCCCCTGGTCGGCCTCTTCTCGATGCCAAGCCTATGAATCCGCAGCAG
>Ga0182030_10008656_pt1 | contig 21006 bp, 20 predicted proteins | sample 812S3MmetaG_FD_121299 | JGI IMG/M metagenome (GOLD analysis project Ga0182030, IMG submission 121299) | Permafrost microbial communities from Stordalen Mire, Sweden - 812S3M metaG (Illumina Assembly) | ecosystem: Environmental > Terrestrial > Soil > Wetlands > Permafrost | place: Sweden...
CACGCTTTTGTCGTCCGCAAGGATGATGTCGTCAGGATCACCCTCCACGTCCACCGCAGCCCACCCCGCGTTCGTGACGTTCGCGAAACGCCCCTGGTAGTTGAGATAGGATGGAACATAGTATGAACCTATTCGGGCAAAGAGTCAAGCCCGTATTTCAGGAGCGAGGGACAGGCCTTCGGGTGACTCCTGTGCAGGCTTTCAGCCTCGCCCGCACACCCGCCTACGAGCCAAATATCGAAAACAAACCCTTGCAAAGTAGCCGGCGCGCAGCGGCCGATCGGGAAAGCTGCCCTGCGCAGCGCCGCTGCCGGACGCGGCAAAACACGCTCAGCCCCGCCGCCACGAGCATGCCGAAGCGCCACCCCTGATGGCGTCCACTGCCCAGTGGTTCTGCCGCGCGGACTGCGGGATTTTTCAGCAGGATGCCGAGAACGACGGCACGGCAAGGGTTTCGGGCATGGCAGCGCTGTAGCCCAATTGCTTTTTTTATTGGCCCGATGTGAACGAAATCACATCCGGGGTAGGCGTTCGAATGTATTTCTCAGTGCAACGCAACATCGCGCCAAACCCAGGAGTGAGGCCATGGTTTCTCCCGAAGACGATGTGCACTCCTCGTCCAGGCAAGTTGGGCCGCAACCACCTGCGAACGACAGTTCGGTCCGTTGGCGTCCGAATGTCTCGACCAGCGCCTCCGGCAAACGGAGCCATTTCGCGCCACTTAGCGCCGAGGAGGAACTGACCTATCGGCGCTGGAGACGCGCCACGCTGGCCTTCTACGGCGTCTTTTTATGTGCCGTCGCCGCCATCGCCATCGCCATCGGGCCCAGCGATCGGTCAGGAACCGCGGAAAAGGGCGACCTCTATTCAGCGCTTGCATCGGCCGTCCAGCGACATTCGCATTAGCGGGGTGGGCACACCGGTGCGAGCCTCGTATCGCCGACGTGCAGAACAAGCCTACGGCCGCGCCGTCGCTCACGACGCAAATTGCCATGCGCCACACCGGTGAATTCAGGCTGTTGAAATCCCGGATGTCCAAATACAGGAGCGCTTCTTGCTCGCTGGCAATCAAAACCGTGATTCCAGGGATGTGCTGACGGCGGTCAGGCGTCTGATGACGCTATTTGCGCGAGAGCTGACCCGCGCCGTCGTTGCTGCGTTCAAACCGGAAACGGATAAGCCATCCAGCGAAATTCTGAAACGAGACCGCATGGCCTAGCCATGACGCAAGATCAGTCCGGCGGGTTGCAGCCGACCCGTCCTGCGGTCCTGTCCTGACATCCTCGCCTTACGGATTTTCGGTCGGCGTGGACTTTTGGCTATCGGCTTCCAGGCATCCAATGATGTAAGCCGTCAGGTCTCTGGGCAGGACCTTTGCAAGGTTGGCCTTGTGACGGCATTCGAGCTGCTCGATATGCATGGTACGCCGCCTTTCCGTCGCCAGCGGGGCCCGCCAGATCCTCCGCACCATGATCGGCGAGCCATCGGAATCGAACTGCAGCTCGTATCTCTTGCCGTTCCTGTCCACCGCGCTGCAGGAGATGCTGGAAACCTGCCTTGTCGCGAAACTTCCAAGCTGTTTGCATATACCGGTCGACAATTCCACTGTCGGCACTGGCAGGCCATCGACCTTCGGTCTGTCTTTGGAGTTCAGCAGCATACGGTCGATTTGCAGCTCGTAGGAATTATCCTGCTCCCTCCGGCTGTTTTCGCCGGAAAACGTCACGATGTGACTGTCGTCAGCGGGGTCGTCGAGCGCAATCGCAAAATTGGCTCGCCCCTGTCCGCTATGGAAGAAGGCAACCGCCCGACACGCGAAATCACGCCCCGCGATCTTGAGCGTGCTGCAATTGCCCGACATTGACGCCAATATATCCATGTCCGGTTCTTGCTGCCCGGTCTCATTCGCGACAAGAATTGCGGCCGGTCTAAATGTCTCGACGTCGTCGGCCATCCCACCTGAAAATAGCGGAGACGGCGCCCGGACATCGCCGCGATCAGCCTTCGCAGGGAGCTGTTTCATATTATGGACATGCTGCAGAAGTCGGCTGCCATGGGACGGCTCGGCAACCGACGGAGTTGCGATAAAAATAACGGCAACGACGAAAACCTGCCAGCAGGGACGCGCCGTGATGCCCGATTGACAAGACATCAGATTGAACGAGCGCCGTGCAGTAACACTTCGACCATGGGTAATGTCCGCCCCCTTGTGCCGGGCCCGTCGCCGACTCTTGAAACCCGACGAAGCTTGAGTCACGAAGGAGTCAAAATTGCGGAAAAGCCGGCCTATCCGCCGTAACTTCCACGGCGTAGGCCCCTCGCAGCCCCGTGCTTGTTTGGACATCGAACGCCCGCGCCTCGACCCGACCGTTGCGCGATCCGGAATAACCTTCGATGGCCTCGCCGGCGCCACGGACTGGCAGCCCGGCGGGCGCGCGCCGGCGCGCCGGACCGATTCGAGCGTCAGGATTTTGCCGATCCCGGCTCGGCCATCCGGCGATGCTGTTTGGCGAGCACGGCCGCTGGCGTTACGTTTGCGACCGCGGACTGGATCTTGTTCTTCATGCCGGCGACCACGTCGCCCTCGCCTTTCATCATGGCAGCAAACCCGACCTCGGCGACGTCGGCGGCATCATCCTTCTTTTCGCTACCGACGGCTGTGTCGTTCATGCCGGCCCGCTCAAAGAATTTGGTCTCGGTAGCGCCCGGCATCAGGCAGGTTACCGTCACCCCGGTATCGCGCAGCTCTTCCTGCAGGGCAAAGGAGAATGAATTGAGGAAGGCCTTGGTGCCATTGTAGACCGCCTGAAAACTCCCGGGGATAAATCCGGCAATCGAGCCGGTGATCAGGATGCGGCCGGCCTTGCGCCGCCGCATGTCGTTACCGATCCTGTGAATGAGATAGACCGTGCCGGTGACGTTGGTATCGATCACCCGTTTCGCCGCGATGAAGTCCTGATCCGGGAAGGCACCTCCCAGCCCCCTGCCGGCATTGACCAGCAGGGCGTCGACCGGGCGGCCGATCCGCTGTGACGCTTCATACAGCCGGTCGACGCCTTCGCTGGTCGAAAGATCCTGCTGCACGGTTTTCGACCACCGCACCCAGCGCGCGGATCTCAGTCGCCGCCCTTTCAATTTCGGGTTCATCCGCGGCGATCAGAAGATCAAAGCCGCTGCGGGCGCCGCATTTGGCGAGCTCCAGTCCGATGCCGGTGGAGGCGCCGGTGACGATGGCGAATTGTCGGATGGCGGACATAGCAGATCTCCGTGCTGGCCATGAGAATTTCACTTCATAACCGCCGCCTTCCGCGCCTGTTCCGCGCGCTTGTTTTGAGTTCGGCGCGGAACAACCTATCGCGAGAAATCTTTTAGTTTTCGACTCACACGAAGGATTCAAGAAGATGAAAGCACTGGCGTGGCATGGCAAAGGCGACATCCGCTGCGAGACCGTTCCCGATCCCAGGATTCAGGATGGACGCGACGCGATCATCAAGGTCACGGCTTGCGCCATCTGCGGTTCGGACCTCCATATTTTCGATGGTCTGATTCCCTCGATGGAGAAGGGCGATGTGCTCGGCCACGAGACCATGGGCGAGGTCGTCGAAGTCGGCGCGGAAAACCAGGCCCTCAAGGTGGGCGACCGCGTCGTGGTTCCGTTCACCATCTCCTGCGGCGAATGCTTCTTCTGCCAACGCGGCTTTTTTTCCGGCTGCGAGCGTTCCAATCCGAATCTCAAGATGGCCGAGAAGCTGTGGGGACATTCCCCGGCCGGCCTGTTCGGATACTCGCATCTGCTGGGCGGTTTTCCCGGCGGTCAGGCCGAATATCTGCGTGTGCCTTTCGCGGATGTCGGCCCGATCAAGGTGCCGCAGGGACTGAGCGACGAGCAGGTGCTGTTGCTGTCCGACATCTTTCCGACCGGCTACATGGCCGCGGATTTCTGCGATCTCAAGGGCGGCGAGACGGTCGCCATCTGGGGCTGCGGTCCGGTCGGCCAGTTCGCCATCCGCAGCGCGTTCCTGCTCGGCGCCGAGCGGGTCATCGCGATCGACACCGTCCCGGAGCGGCTTGCCATGGCGCAAGCCGCAGGAGCCATCACGCTGGATTTCCGCAAGGAGGACATCTACGAACGCATCCAGGAAATGACCGGCGGCCGCGGCGCGGACGCCTGCATCGATGCGGTCGGCACCGAACCGGATACCGGGTCCGGCGCCGACGCCGTGCTCGACCGGGTCAAGGTCGCCACCTTCCTCGGAACCGACCGTCCCCATGTTCTTCGCCAGGCGATTCATTGCTGCCGCAACTTCGGCACGGTCTCGATCGTCGGCGTCTATGGCGGCTTCGTCGACAAAATACCGATGGGATCGGCGATCAATCGCGGCCTGACTTTCCGGATGGCCCAGACGCCGGTGCAGCATTATCTGCCGCAATTGCTGGAGCGGATCGAAAAGGGAGAGATCGATCCGTCTTTCGTCATAACCCATCGGGCCGCGCTGGCCGACGGTCCCGAACTCTATAAAACCTTCCGCGACAAGCAGGATGGCTGCATCAAAGTCGTGCTGAAACCCTGATCACGTCATGGCGCGAATTCTGATCGGAACGTCGGGATGGCATTATGACTCCTGGCGCGGGCCGTTCTTTCCCAAGGGTCTGCCGATCAAGAACCAGCTTCAATTCTATGCCAGCCAATTCGCCACCACCGAGCTGAACGGCGTGTTCTACCGGACGCCCACGCCGAAATCGGTGAAGGCCTGGCGCGAACAGACCGGCAATACTTTCGTGTTTGCCTGGAAGGCATCGAAATTCATCACGCACTGGAAGCGGCTCTCGTCAAATTCGGCGAACAGCCTCGAACTGCTCGAAGACCGCCTGTCGCTGCTGGGCGACAAGGCCGGACCCATACTGTTTCAGCTGCCGCCGCACTTCGAGGCCGATGCCGCTCGCCTGACGGCCTTCTTCAAGCTGTTGCCGAACCGGCGCCGCTACTGTTTCGAGTTTCGGCATCCGAGCTGGTACGCTCCGGCTATCGTCAGGCTGTTGTCGGAACACAACGCCTGCCTCTGCATCTCCGATCATCACGATGCGCCGGCGCCATGGAAGCGCACGGCCGACTTCGTCTATGTCAGGGGACATGGTCCCCACGGGCGATACAAGGGACATTACAGGCCGGACGTGCTGGCCGATTGGGCCAGGCGGATCAGATCCTGGAACAAGCAGGGATGCGATGTCTTCGTCTATTTCGACAATGATCAGAAAAGCGCGGCACCCGCCGACGCGCTCAAGCTGCGCCTTCTTTGCAATCGAAAGAGCGCCCGCGACCTGGAACGATCCTAGCTGTCCCTGATTAGTTCGACATCGCGCAATAGCCGATTGCAAACACCGCGGTTCGGGCAATTCCATGACTGAAGTCTTCGACAAGCGTTCCCGGTCGCTCTGGATGGAGGTCAAGGTCGCACCGACCGCCCACCGGCTGGACGGCGACAAGACCTGCGACACCGTCATCATCGGGTCCGGCATCGCCGGCCTCTCCACGGCCTACGAACTCGCCATCCGGGGTCAACGGGTCATCGTTGTCGATCGCGGGCCGATTGCAGGCGGCATTACCGCGCGCACCAGCGCGCATCTGGCGCCGCTGTGCGATGATTTGACCTCGGCGATGATCGGGATACGAGGTGAACACGCCTCGAGGCTGTTCTACCAAAGCCAGGCGGCGGCAGTCGACCGCATCGAAGAGATCCAGAAGCAGGAGCAGATCGATTGCGATTTTCGCCGCCTCGACGGCTATCTTTTTCAGGCGCTGAACACCGATTCGAAGATCATCGACGATGAACTCGACGCGGTGCGCAAGGTCGGCGCGCCGGTTCACCGCCTGGTCGGCGTTCCCCTCGCCCACTGCGAAAACCAGCACGTGCTGCGATATCCGCGGCAAGGCACATTTCATCCGCTCAAATATCTCAGTGGCCTGGCCGCGATCATCGAAAGCAAGGGGGGCGCCTTCTATTCCGGAACCACCGTGCGGCAAATCGAGGAGCAGGACGATGGGACGGTGCTGGTAACCGCGGACGGCGGAAACATCGCCGCCCAGGCGGCGGTCGTCGCCAGCAATTCTCCCATCAGCGACAGGTTCGCGCTGCATGGCAAAATGGCGCCCTATCGCACCTATGCGATGGCCTTTTCGATCCCCCGCGGCGCGATCCCGGATGCGCTGTACTGGGACACGCTGGACCCCTACCATTACGTCCGCCTCCAGCCGGGCGAGAACGGGATGGACTACCTCATTGTCGGCGGCGCCGATCACAAGACCGGCAAGTCCAACGATGCCGATCTCCGGTTCGAAGCGCTGGAAGCCTGGACGCGGAATCTGGTTCCCGCCGCCAGGGAGCTCACCCATCGCTGGTCCGGACAGGTGCTCGATACCATCGACTACGCCGCCTTCATCGGCCGCAATCCCGGCGACGACAATGTCTATGTCCACACCGGGGACTCCGGCCAGGGCATTACCCATGGCGTGGTCGGAGCCATGATCAATTCGGCGCTGATCCTGGGGGCGGATGCGAAATGGTCGGAAGTCTACGATCCCGCCCGCATGACGCCATCAGCCGCCGGCAACTTCCTCAAGGCAAATATCACGGCGGTGAAGAACTTCGCGGAGTATCTCGCGCCCGGCGAATTGTCCTCGCTGGACGATTTGAAGCCCGGTCAGGGAGCCATCGTTCGGGAAGGCCTCAGCAAGGTCGCCGCCTATCGCGACGGCACCGGACGGTTGTTCAAGCGGTCCGCGGCCTGCACCCACCTCGGCTGCCACCTGCACTGGAATTCATTCGAGACCTGTTGGGACTGCCCCTGCCATGGCTCGCAATTCGCCGTCGATGGCGCGCCACTCAATGCCCCGGCGGTCAGTCCGCTAGCCGGCGTCAAAGCCGAGAAGTGACCCGCGGGCCGCGTTCAGTGTCCGGTTCACGACATCACCTCGCAACGAGCGCGAGGAACTACCGTGCCGGAAGAAAGTTGATCGCTCAGCCTCTTTGAAGGCTCGAATATTTCATGATGGAGCGAGACATGGGCCTGTTTTCAAAAGACATCAAGACGATGGAAGACCTTCTGCTGCACGGCCTGAAGGACATCTATTATGCCGAACAGCAGATCACCAAGGCGCCGCCGAAGATGATCGACCAGGCGACCAACCGCGATCTTTCCCAGGGCCTGAAGAACCATCTCGAAGAGACCAACAAGCAGATCGAGCGGCTCGATCAGGTGTTCAAGAAGCTCGGCCAGAAGCCGTCCGGAACCGACTGTCCCGCGATCGACGGGCTGATCAAGGAATCCGACGCGACCTCCGGCGAGGTCGACGACGAATCCGTGCTCGATGCCGCGATCGTGGCGAATGCCCAGGCCGTCGAGCACTACGAGATCGCCCGCTACGGCACCCTGATCGCCTGGGCGGAAGAACTCGGCCACGACGATATCGTCCGGTTTCTGACCACCAACCTGAACGAAGAAAAAGCCGCCAATACCAGGCTCAACACGGTTGCGCTCCGCAAGGGCGTCAATCGCAGGGCGGCAAGTTGAGGAACTTGGATACGCAACACTGAAAGAACAGGACCGTCATGGCAACCCCGTCGGAAGATCATATCAGGGCTCGCGCCCATGAACTTTGGGAACAGGCCGGAAAGCCCGAAGGACGGGATGACGAGTTCTGGCTGCAGGCCGAACAGGCCTTGAAAGCAACGGAGGAGCTTCGCGATATCGCAACCGCTCCTCCGCAGACGACCTTGCCCGGGTAGGAAGAAACCAATGGGTGCCGAGGCGTATCCAGTTGAAAAACTGCTTTCCCGGCGTCCAGCGAACGCCTCGCGATATTGGCGCGCGAGATATCCGCGTCGGAAGCTTTTTTTCGACTCCGGCTACCGACAGACCGGGTCATCCGCATAGCCGAAATCCGCGCCGGAGCGCCGGGGATGTCTGTTTCAAATTCCAGCACACAGCGGCCGATGTGTCCGACCTGCAAGCACAGGATGGGATTGGCGCGAATTTCTCCGGGCGAGCGCGGGTTTGAGGAACGGACCTTCGAATGCAGCACCTGCCATCGCCTCACCAAGGTGTCCACGGCCGTGGATCCGCTGAAGACTGATGCCCTGGGGTGGCGGGCCGGGGAGCCGAAGGCTCCGCGCTAGATCCGGCGCTCCGGGACAAGGCGTCGTCGGCGGCTGGAATTCCGAAAATTAGTTCCTCCGTTTTGCAATCGAGATCCTGTCCATTTCCGCCCGGTAAATTTGTCGGTTGTTCTCGTCGCGAACAACGATGGCATGGCCGCCCTGCAGCAGGTGTGGCTGCGCCTGCGCGAGCCGATCGGCTATTTCATCGGCCAGCGCCTGGGCGTCCAGTTCGTCCGCGCAATCATGCAAACCGCGATCGGCGACAAAATGATGATCTTCGAGATTGAAACGGTAACGGGGCATTCGCAGTCAAGGTCTCTCGTCGGCCGGTTATCTTTGCCCAGGTGCCGGGCTTGGTCGTAACTCCTCGCTCGCAAGGAACAGCTTTGCCGTAGCCGCGAACCGGAAAATGCTCCTTACGGGTACGGCCTGCGCAGGCCGCGTTTTTTTGCCGCTTCCATCTGCCCGCGCTGTTTCGCCAACGCGCTTCGTCTCTTGGGTTCGGCCTTGCTCGGGACAATGACCGATCGTGGCGCACGCCCGCCGCCGGGTTTACCGGTCGGATGCGAAGCCATCGGCGCCGCCGCATTTTTCCGATCCGAATCGGCTGGTTGGTTCTCCATCGGCGGAGGCAGCTGTTTCTTCGTCATGGTCGAACCTGTGATTGCGGCCGCCCCGGCTGGGTCAACCCACTGCAATATTGTCCCTGGATCTGATCGTCGCACCGGGCGATTGCGAGGGCATTTGAACGATCCCTGCGGAATCAGGCGATACGCTGTCGCGGACCAGCCGGTGAATGAAATCGAGCTTGACCAGCACGTGCGGCGACAGCACAAACGGATAGAGATCACGCATTCCCATCGCACGGTTGACGCTGTTCATCGCAAAGACGAAGGGCAGCCATGCCCTCGAGATCGGATCAAACGACCGGACGAGGTAAGGATCGAAGTCGATCCGCGCCGACAATCCGCCTTCGTGATCGCGCGCGGGGTGCACTTCCAATCCGAATTCGGCGGCCATCTCCAGGGTATCGACGATATGGAGATAGTGCGCCCAGGTTTCCGCAAAATCCTCCCAGGGGTGCATGGTGGCGTAGGCCGACACGTAATGCTGTTGCCAGTCCGACGGTGCGCCCGTGTCGTAATACCGCTTAAGGGCTTTGTCGTAATCGATCCGGTCATCACCAAAGATCGCCCGACAGGCATCGAGCTTGCCGCCGTCGCGGACCAGAAGGTCCCAGAAATGATGCCCGACCTCGTGACGCAAATGTCCCAACAGCGTGCGGTAGGGTTCGTTCATCTGCAGGCGGCGGCGTTCGCGCTCGATCGCGTCGGTTTCGGTCAAGGCGACCGTGATCACGCCGTCGTCATGCCCGGTCATGACCTTGTGGCCGGTGGCCGGATCGTCGGCGAGAAAGTTGAAAATCAGGCCATGCCGCGGATCTTCGGCACGGGTTTTCAGCGGCAGCTTCCAGCGCATCAGCGAATAGAACAGCCGATGCTTGGCAGTCTCCAGCTCGCGCCAGCCGGCCAGCCGGGTCGGATGAGAAAGATCCGGCACGGTGCCGTTGTGGCGGCAAGCCGCGCAAAAGGCGTCGTTAGAGCCTTCATCCACGAGCCAGTTGCAGGCATCGCGCTCGGCGTTCCTGCACAACCAGCGTCGTTGTTCCGGGTTCCCCAGCGGTTGCCACTGATCGCCGGCCGGCTTGAGCGCCGACAACGTCATCCGCTCCGGCATGAACGCCAGGCGGTGGCCGCAGCGGCCGCAACTGCGATTTTCGAAGTACACGATATTGCCGCAGGCTTGGCAGGAAAAGAGCCGCATACAGGGTCCCCACTTTGGCCACTACCGTCTGTCAAAGACAAAGCCTGGCGCTGCTGCAGGAGCGCCAGGCCAGGTTCAGGCTTGTCTGTCTCGACAATGCGGTGTCCGGTCCATCGTTCCCGCGCAGCCGCGAAAGTTGCCGGTCAAGGGCGTCGTCCGTCGGCAATTCATCGCAATCCGGAAATCTCCTGGCGGGTCGCGGCCAGGAACCGATGCAGGGGGCAGCGGATTCACTCGGCGAATGGAGCGACAGCATGCTGACGAGAGGACGGCCGGATTTCAGGACGGTGGATCGGTGGGCGATCGAGCTGCTGTTGCAGACTGGCGCCATCCATAGATGCGACCACCACGGCTGGGCGAAAGATCGGACCGATCCCGATGCCCGCCGCGAAGCGTTCCGAATCGCGCGCGAGCAGCCGCTCGCCGGCCTGTCGCCCGATCAGGCGCTCGCGGCCGTGCGCGAGGCGCTTGAATCGGCAGGCGATACCTGCCCTGAATGCGACTGAGGGAACCGAAGGCCGCCTGACCGATTGAGTCGCCGTCTGAAGTAGGGAGTTCCGAGATGGCGCCGCGGGCAAACTGGAAGGGCTTTTTGCGGCTGTCGCTGGTGACTTGTCCGGTCGCGCTGTTTCCGGCGACCTCGGAGAGCGAAAAGGTCTCCTTCAACCAGATCAACAAGAAGACCGGCCACCGCATCAAATACGCCAAGGTCGATGCCGAGACCGGCGAGGAAGTGGCCAACGAGGACATCATCAAGGGCTACAAGGTCGATACCGACACCTACGTCACCGTCGATCGGGACGAACTCGACAACATCGCGCTCGAAAGCACCAGAACCATCGACATCGATGAATTCGTGCCGAAGTCCGAGATCGACGAGCTTTATCTGGTGCGGCCCTACTACATCGTGCCCGATGGCAAGGTCGGGCATGACGCCTTCGCCGTGATCCGCGAGACCATCCGCACCATGGACAAGGTCGCCATCGCGCGTGTCGTGCTGACCAACCGCGAGCACATCATCGCGCTGCAGGCCCGCGGCAAGGGCCTGGTCGGAATGCTGCTGCGCTACCCTTACGAAATCAGAGACGAGAGCGAGTATTTTGACGACATCCAGGACGTCAAGGTCACCAGGGAAATGCTCGATCTCGCCAGGCACATCGTCGAGACAAAATCCGCCAATTTCGAGCCGGAGAAGTTCGAAGACCGCTATGAGAATGCGCTGGTCGAGCTTCTGAACCAGAAGCGCAAGGGCGAGCCGGTGCGCACCGCGGTAAAGCCGCGCGACACCGGCAATGTCGTCAACCTGATGGATGCGCTGCGCAAGAGCCTGACCACTGCCGGCAAGCCAACGCCGAAGCCGGCCAAGAGCCGCAAGCCCAAGAAGGCCGCATCGGGTCAGCGCGAGATGCTGATGGCTATTTCCGGCAAGGGCGAAGCCAAGGGTGAGGCCAAGGCCAAACGCCCGGCCCGTCAGCGCAAGGCGGGATAACGGGCGTCGGCCGACCACGCTGCAGCGGAACCGGCCGCCATTTCACGGTGCGTCACCCGCAAGGCCGCGTCATTCGGCACCGTTCCCAAGGAAAATTTAATGTCCGGAACCGGACATATATGATAGCGCTGACCACCATCATCGACCCGTGCTCGGCGTCTATCGATGACTGAGAGCCTGTGAGCTCCCCGCCTGATCCCAGCGGTGCGCCAATGGCTGATGCGTCATATTTTCGAGACAAGGCTTCCCAGGCGATGCGTCTCGCCCGCGACACAACGGACCCGATGCTGGCTCAAAGCCTGAGCGAACTGGCCGCCGAATATACGGCGCGGGCAATCCACATCGAGACGATGGCCTTGGGCAAAGACCCGGAAGATGATTGAGCAGGACTTGCCGCCTCCTGAATGCGAGGTCGCGCTGGGCAAATCACATCATTGCTCGTTGACTGCGCCGCCTCGGAAACACCATGGCATCATATTCACCGCGGCCTGGCCTCACACCGCGCCGACCTCGAACACCTCGCCGTCATAGCCGGCCTCGAGCGGAATGCGAAGCTGGCGGCCGCCGTTGAGCCGGGTCATCACCGGCATCACGGTGACGATGGGCCTGCCGCTGATGTCGTCGAGCGCGGCCTTCACGCTTGGCTGCTTGCCGAGCCTGATCAGGTTGCGCGTGGTCGGAAACGGCAGCTTGAACCGGCCGCTGTCGCCGCCCGCCAGCGCCTCGCGCGGCGACAGCCAGATCGAGTCGGTGGATTCACGGCCATCATGCGCGCCGACCTGCTCCGGGGGTGCTGCCGCCAGAAAGAACCAGGTGTCGAACCGCTTCGGCATGCCCTCCGGCGTGATCCAGTGCGCGTAAGGCTGCAACAGGTCGAGCGCCAGCACCATGCCGTTGTCGGCGAGAACCTGCTGGAATGATATCTTGCCCTCGCACAACTCGGCGCGATGGCGGGCTTCGATCTCGCCTGCCCTGATGGCATCGACCACGGCGTCGGATTGCCGCGGCCGCGCCAGCAGGATGCCGCTTTCCTCAAAAGTCTCGCGGATCGCGGCGATCCGGAAACTCAATTCGGTTTCGTCGAGCCCGGCTCCGCCGCCATATAGCTCAGGCCGGCCAATAATCTCGCGGTCGCCCTTGTCGACGCTGCCGCCGGGAAACACCAGCGCGCCGGAATTGAAATCGATCTCATAATGGCGCACCATCATGAAGACCTCGATTTCCTGCTTCGGGCTGTCGCGCAGCAGCAGGATGGTGGACGCCGGACGCGGCACAACGGTTTCGATGGTCATGGACTGTTATCCTCCACCTCATCCTGAGGCTGTGAAGCAATTTCCGACCTCATCCCGAGGAGCGCGCGCTTCGCGCGCGTCTCGAAGGATGGGCCGCGGGCCGCATGGTTCGAGACGGCGCAAACGCGCCTCCTCACCATGAGGTCTTTTCTAACCCGCCGCACTGGATTGCGGCTGCAGGTTGGCGCGGCGGTCGACCCGCGCGACCCGCGACAACAGATAATCCACTTCGGCCCTGGCCGAAGGCGTGATGTTTGAACCCGGCTTGCGCTGCGCGCTGGAGGCCATCACGCCGCGCTTCTGCAGCACATATTTGCGCACCGCCAATCCGGCGCCGGGCTGCTGCTCGTAGCGGATCAGCGGCAGATGCGCGTCGAACAGGTCATGCGCGGCATCGCGCTTGCCCGCTTTCGACAATTTCACCACGTCGATCAGCAGTTCGGGAAAGGCATAGCCGGTCATGGCGCCGTCGGCGCCGCGCTCCATCTCGAAATCGAGAAACAGCCCGCCATTGCCGGTCAGGATCGACAGCGGCCGCAGCGAGCCATCCTTCTGGAAGGCGCGCAGCGCGGAGATCTTTTCCAGTCCCGGCCAGTCCTCGTGCTTGAGCATCATGCAGGACGGGTTGTCCATGACGATTTTGCGGATCACAGCGGGGGTCATGATCACCGTCAGCGTCAGCGGATAGTCCTGCAGCACCCAGGGAATGTCGTCGCCGATCGCTTCCACCGCCTGCCTGAAATAGGAGGTGATCTGCTCGTCGGTGCGCAGATGCGTCGGCGGCGCGATCATCACCCCGGCGGCGCCGGCCTCCATCGAGGCCCGCGCCAGCGAACGCATCGCGGCGAACCCCGGCGCCGAGACGCCGACGATGACCTGCATCTTGCCGGCGCGCCTGACAAAGCGCCTGGCCACCTGTTCGGCCTCAAAACCCTCGAGCTTCGGCGCCTCGCCGAGAATGCCGAGCACGGTGACGCCTTCACAGCCGACCTCGGCGTAGAAATCGGTCAACCGGTCGATCGACGGCTCGTCGATGCGGCCGTCGTCGTGGAACGGCGTCGGTGCAATGGCGAAGGTGCCGGCGGCCTGGTGGGTGAGCTTTGTCATCGGTGCCTCTATTTCCGCTTCGTCATTCGGAGGCAGCTCGCAGGGCTGAACCTCAGATGTGCAATTGCACATCGGGGAATCTCGGGATTCCGGGTTCTCGCTCCGCGCGCCCCGGAATGACGTTTCAATTTCAAAACCGCCGCGCGCCCATCTTGATTTCCTCATCGGAGAAGAAAATCTCGCTGGCGTGTTCGACCACATCCTGGGCCTTCCATCCCGTATGCGGCGGCTTCCATCCCGGCTTTTCCATCATCCGCATTTCACGCACGCCGCGCGGACCGGAGACGCCGAGAATCTTGCCGGTCTGGTCGCCCGACAAGTCGCTGACCATGTATAGCACGGCCGGCGCGATGCCGTCCGGCCCCAGCGCCGCATTCGGGTTTTCGATGTAGCGCGGCAGATCGGCGGTCATCCGGGTCAGCGCGCCCGGCGCCAGGCACCACAGCCGGATATTGTATTTACGGCCCTCGATCGCCAGCACGTTGGTGAGGCCGAAAATGCCGCCCTTGGCCGCGCCGTAATTGGACTGGCCGAAATTACCGATCAGGCCCGAGGTCGAGGAGGTATTGACGATGACGCCGCCGCCGTTCTCGCGCATCCAGCGGAACACCGGCTGGGTGACGCAGAAGGTGCCCTTCAGATGCACCTTCAGCACCTTGTCCCAGGCCGCCTCGGTCGCCTTGGCGAAGGTCTGGTCGAGCAGAATGCCGGCATTGTTGACCAGGATGTCGGCGCGGCCGAAATGCCGGATGGCGTCGTCGAACACCGACTGGCCGCCTGCCATGGTGGAGATATCGGCGCCGTTGGCGACCGCCCGGCCGCCTGCCGCCTTGATCGCGTCGACCACCTGCTGGGCCATCGAGGCATCGCCGCCGCTGCCGTCGCGCGGGCCGCCGAGATCATTGACCACGACCGCGGCTCCCTCGCGCGCGAACAGTTTGGCATAGGCCTCGCCGAGCCCGCCGCCGGCGCCGGTGATCAGCGCAACCTTGCCGTCGAGTAGTCCCATGGTGGTTTTCTCCCAGTATTCTCGTGTCCCGGACGCGGTGCAGCGTGCTTTACGCTGCGCCGCAGAGCCGGGACCCATTGCTCAAGCGTGGGCCCCGGCTCAGCAGTGCAGCGTAAAGCACGCTGCACTGCGTCCGGGGCACCAACATATTACCCCAGCACGGTCTTGCCGCTCTTGATGACGGCGACATCACGCGTCTTCACGCGGGCTTCGAATGAAATCACGTTGCCGTCCTTCCACAGATCCATGGTCACGGTCTCGCCGGGATAGACCGGCGCGGAGAACCGCGCGGCGTGCCGCCGGAAGGCGCCGGCATCGTAGTCGGCATAGGTCTGCAGGATGCCGCGGCAGGTGATGCCGTAGGTGCACATGCCGTGCAGGATCGGTTTCGGGAAGCCGGCGCGCCTGGCGAATTCGGGATCGCTGTGCAGCGGATTGCGGTCGCCGCACAACCGGTAGACCAGCGCCTGGTCGGGGCGGGTCGGGATATCGATGGACCGGTCCGGCGCGCGGCCCGGCACCTTGTGCGGTTCGGGCTGGCCTTCGGAGGGCCCGCCGAATCCGCCGTCGCCGCGCGCAAAGCGCGAGGCGACCAGCGTCGCCAGCGGCTCGCCCTGCTCGTTCCTGAGCACCGTCTGGTGGCGGATCACCGCCCCCTTGTCCTTGCCCTTGTCGAAGGCGTCGAGCACGGTGGAATCGGCGGTGATGTGGGCGGCCACCGCCAACGGCTTGTGAAATGTGATGTCACGCTCGCCGTCCACCACCATCACGCGGTTGAGGTTCATCTCCCCGGGTTGGGCGCCCCATGCCGCGACCGAGGCAAAGGTCGGCACCACCTTCAGCGCGCGCGGCGTGGCGACGGCCTCGTTGACGAAAGCCAATTCCTTCTCGTCGAGCGGATCGGCGCCCATCCCGATGCCGTAGGCGTACAGCATCACCTCGCGATCGCCATAGGCGTATTTCTGGCCCAGATTCTTCAGCGCCATCAACTCATCGTACTTGATCGGCATTTGCTGACTTCTCCCGAGTTTCTTATCGTGTCGCCGCAACACTTGCAGCCGTCACCCCCGCGGATGCGGGGGCCCAGTAATCACCAACGCCAGCGATTACTGGATCCCCGCGTTCGCGGGGATGACGGCTTTGCCTGCCGCCGCCGCGTCCATCAACTTAGCTTCACACCGGTGTAAAGAACGGCAGCGGCGCGCCGTCGGTCGGCTTGAACACCAGCTTGACCTTCTGGCCGATCCTGAGCTTGTCGAGGTCGCAGTCGACGATATTGGTCTGCAGCGACGGGCCTTCCTTCAAGGTGACATAGGCGATCGCGTAAGGCCCGGTCGCCGACTTGCGCATCAGGCTGAACGTATAGATCTCGCCCTCTCCCGAACTTTCCTCCCACACCGTCTGGTCGGAAAAACAGAACGGGCAGATCGAGCGTGGAAAATAATGCGGCTCGCCGCAGGCGGTGCAGCGCTTGATCAGGAGCTTGCCCTGGGCCGCGGCGTCCCAGAACGCCCTGGTTTCGGGATTGCCTTGCGGCGCCGGGTATTTTTTCACTTCAGCCATCACGCGCGCTCCAGGATGCAGGTCGAGGCGGCGTGACGCACGCCGAGCAGTCCACCGGTGCCGTGCGCGATCGCCAGATCGCAATTTTGCACCTGCACCTTGGGATGCGCCTGGCCGCGCAACTGCCGCACCGCCTCGATGATCTTGGTCATGCCACCGCGGTTGACCGGATGGTTGCTGCAGAGACCGCCGCCGTCGGTATTGAACGGCAGCTTGCCGACGCCGGAAATCAGGTTGCCGTCGGCGACGAACTTGCCGCCCTCGCCCTTCCTGCAGAAGCCGAGATCCTCGAGCTGCATCAGCACGGTGATGGTGAAGCTGTCATAGATCGAGGCGTATTTGATGTCCCCAGGGGTCACGCCAGCCTCTTCGAACGCCCGCGGGCCTGACCAGACTCCGGCGGAATAGGTCAGGTCGAGATCCTTGCCGCCGCGCGGTCCCTTCATCGCCTCGCCATGGCCGATCAGGCGCACCAGCGGCTTTTTCAGGCTTCTGGCGATTTCCGGCGTTGTCACGATCAACGCACCGCCGCCGTCGGTGACCACGCAGCAATCCATCCGGTGCAGCGGATCGGAGATCATCGGCGAGTTGAGTACGTCCTCGACGGTGACGACGTCGCGCAGCATCGCATGCTCGTTGTATTGGGCATGGTGGGATGCCGCGACCTTGATCCAGGCCAGCTGCTCGCTGGTGGTGCCGTAGTCGTGCATATGGCGCATGGCACACATGCCGTAGGCGTTGTGGGTGGTCGCGCCATAGGCGGCCTCGAAATCGGCCTCCGCGCCGGCGACGCGCGGCGGCATCGTGCTGGTGCGCGGCTTGCCGGCCAGCGTGATCAGCGCGATCGAGCACTTGCCGGCGGCGATCGCCTCGGCGGCATGGCCGAGATGGATCAGGTAGGAACAGCCGCCGGTCTCGGTGGAATCGATGTGGCGCACCTTGAGGCCGAGATAATCCACCATCGGCCAGGCGCCGCCCGGGGCGTCGCCTGCGCAGAAATAGCCGTCGATATCGGCCTTGGTCAGGCCGGCATCCTCGATCGCGCCCTTGGCGACTTCGGCATGCAACTGGGCGGTGGATTTATCGGGTGCATGCCGGGTCGGATGCTCGTAGATCCCGGCGATATAGGCCTTGCCCCTGATGCTCAATAAAACTCTCCGCCGGTGTTTCTTCCCAGCGGTTTTCTCGCCTTTCGGCGCCGCCTTGGCAAGCGCCGAAATATTCCGTCAGGCGAGACGGCAGCCCTCGTCATCCCCCGCGAAAGCGGGGGATCCGGTACGCCGTGGACGCTCGGTCGATAACTCAGCCTCTCTGGAATGGGAGTACAGCGTTTCCATGGAACCGACCGGATTCATCGTTCGTCATTCCGGGATGTGCTCTGGCCGGCGATAGCCGGGCGGAGTGCAGCCCCGGAATCCATAGCCCCTGCGGTGGTTATGGATTCCGGGCTCGCTCACTCCGCGCTTCGCGCGTCGCAGGCGCCCCGGAATGACAATGGTGGTTGATGGTCGCTACGAACCGAAATGATTCGAAATCTACTCCGCCGCGATCTGTCGTGGCGCCGGCGGCGGGTTGGCGAGATCGGCGGCGAGCTGGGTGTAGCGCGCCTTGGCGTCCGCTACCGATTTCTCCTTGACCGGACCGTAGCCGCGGATCCGGTCCGGCAGCGACAAAAGCTCGATCGCGGTCTCCAGCGTCAGCGGCGAAAGCGCTGCCAGCACGCCGGCGACGTCCTTTTCGTAAGATGCGATCAGCTCGCGCTCCAGCCTGCGGTCGGCGCTGCGGCCGAAGATATCGAGCGGCGTGCCGCGCAGAACGCGCAAGCCGGCAAGAATCCGGAACACCGGCATCATCCAGGCGCCGAAGGCGCGCTTGCGCGGCCGCCCCAGGGCATCGACGCCGCCGCCAAGCAGGGGCGGCGCGAGGTTGAAGCTGATCTTGAAATCGCCGTCGAACTGATCGCGGAGCTGCTTTTCGAACCGGCCGTCGGTATAGAGCCGCGCCACTTCATATTCGTCCTTGTAGGCCAGCAGCTTTGCATAGTTGATCGCCACCGCGCGCGGCAAGGCATCGCCATAGCCGGCGTCGGCGGCGGCGTTGCGCACCTTTGTCACCAGGTCGCGATAACGCCTGGTGAGCTTCTTGTTCTGGTAGGCGGTCAACAGCGCGCCGCGATGGGCGATGATTTCGTCCAGCGACATCGCTTCCTGGGTCTTCGGCGCCACCGTCTCGTCCTGGCCCTTGAGCATCGCCGCAAGCCGCGCCGGATCGGCCACCGCCAGCCGCCCAAGCTGGAACGCCTGGGTGTTCATCTTGACCGCAACCCCGTTGATCGCGATCGCCTGCTCGATCGAGGCGGCCTGCAGCGGCAGCAATCCGTTCTGATAGGCATAGCCCATCATCATCATGTTGGTGGCGATGGAATCGCCCAGCAGGGTTTCAGCGGGCTTGGTGAAATCGAAGAACGCGGAATCCTTGCGCAACGCGGTCTCCAGCACCGCATTGACCTTGCGGCTCTGGAAATTGAAATCGCGGTTCATGATGAAATCCGCGATCGGAATCAGGTGGGTGTTGATGACGCCATGGGTGCGGCTGGATTCGCACAGCGAGATGGTGTCCTTGGCGACCGCCACGACTTCGTCGGCGGCAATCACCAGATCGGCGGTGCCGGTGACGATGCGCGAACAGGTGACGTCGGCGGTATGCTCGGACAGCCGGACGTGGCTCAGCACCGCGCCGCCTTTCTGCGCCAGCCCCGACATGTCCAGAATCATGCTGGCCTTGCCCTCGATATGGGCGGCCATGCCGAGCAGCGCGCCGATGGTCAAAACGCCGGTGCCGCCGACGCCGCCGACCGCGACGTTGTAGGGCCGCTCGAGCGAAGGCCGCGATGCCGGCTCCGGCAGCTCGCCGATGCTGCCGAGATCGGCCGGCGCGCGGCGGCGCAGCTTGCCGCCGTCCACGGTGACAAAGGACGGACAAAAACCCTTGAGGCAGGAATAGTCCTTGTTGCAGCTCGACTGATTGATGGTGCGCTTGCGCCCTACCTCGGTCTCCAGCGGTTCCACCGAGATGCAGTTCGACTGCACCGAACAATCGCCGCAGCCTTCGCAGACCGCCGGATTGATCAGAACGCGGCGGGCCGGATCCTCCAGCGTGCCGCGTTTGCGGCGGCGGCGCTTTTCGGCCGCGCAGGTCTGCACGAACACGATGGCGGAAGCGCCCTTGACCTGGCGCAGCGTTTTCATCACAGCGTCGAGCTGATCGCGATGCGCGGTTTTGGTGCCGGGCGCGATGTCGGAGGCCGGATAGGCGTCGGGATTTTCCGACACCAGATAGATGTCGCGGATGCCCTCGCTGTGCAGCTGGAAGGTGATCTGCTGCGGCGACAGCTCGCCGTCGACATGCTGGCCGCCGGTCATGGCGGTGGCGTCGTTGTAGAGGATCTTGTAGGTGATGTTGGCCTTCGAGGCGATGGCCTGGCGGATCGCCAGGCTGCCGGAGTGGAAATAGGTGCCGTCGCCGAGATTGGCGAAGATGTGTTCCTCGTTGGTGAACGGCGCGATGCCTACCCATGGCACCCCCTCGCCGCCCATATGGGTGAAGGTTTCGGTGTTGCGGTCCATCCACAGCGCCATGAAGTGGCAGCCGATGCCGGCAAACGCCCGGCTGCCCTCCGGCACCTTGGTCGAGGTGTTGTGCGGACAGCCCGAGCAGAAATACGGCGTGCGGGTAATCGGCGCTACCGCCTGCATCTGGGTGGCCTGGCGGCCGTTGAACCAGTCGGCCTTGGCGCGCAGCATCGCGGCGATTTCAGGATTGAGATCGAGCCGCAGCAGCCGCTCGGTCAGCGAACTCGCCAGCGACGCGACGCTGAGTTCCTCGGCGAAGGGGAGGAAGCGCTTGTCGTGTTCGTCCATCTTGCCGACGATGCGCGGCCGGACATCGTCGCGCCAGTTGAACAGTTCCTGCTTGACCTGGTTCTCGACGATCTCGCGGCGTTCCTCGACGATGAGAATTTCTTCCAGCCCGACCGCGAATTCGCGCACCCCCTGCGGCTCCAGCGGCCACGGCATGCCGATCTTGTAAAGCCGCAGCCCGATCCGGGCGGCGACCTCGGGCGTGACCCCGAGTTCGCGCAGCGCCTGCCGGATATCCTCGTAGCTCTTGCCCGACGCCATGATCCCGAACCGCGCATTCGGCGAATCCATGGTGATGCGGTTGACCTTGTTGGCGCGCGCGAAGGCGATCGCCGCGAAGCCCTTGTAGTCCTGCAGCCGCCGGTCCTGGTCGAAACGGTCGTCGGGCCAGCGCAGGTTGAGGCCACCCGGCGGCATTTCGAAATCGGCCGGAATGATGAAGGGCTTCATCTCGTCGCTGAGGTCGATCTCCGCGGTGGTCTCCACGGTCTCGGTGATCACCTTCATGCCGACCCAGCAGCCGGAATAGCGCGACATCGCGATGCCCAAAAGGCCCATCTCGATCATCTCGTGGATGCTGGACGGATAGAGATAGGGCATCAGCGCCGAGATGAAGGCGTGGTCGGACTGATGCGGCACGGTGGAG
>Ga0182030_10008657_pt1 | contig 21004 bp, 15 predicted proteins | sample 812S3MmetaG_FD_121299 | JGI IMG/M metagenome (GOLD analysis project Ga0182030, IMG submission 121299) | Permafrost microbial communities from Stordalen Mire, Sweden - 812S3M metaG (Illumina Assembly) | ecosystem: Environmental > Terrestrial > Soil > Wetlands > Permafrost | place: Sweden...
AGAACCCACACCGGCCTGGACCATTCCGGGGACGCTGGGGGTCACCTGCTCTCCGGTGCACCCCCTTCCGCCGTCATTCACGACGGGACCGTGGGATCAGCCGCCCTGCTTCACGAAGTTGAACGGCACGCTGATCGTCGACCCGCTGGCCCCCGGGGCGTCGAACTTGGCTCGCCGCGCCACGGACGCGATGCAGCCTGCGACGCCGCCGGACAGCCCGCTGTTGCTGGCGACGCTCGCCGAGTCGACCTCGCCGCTGGGGGAGACCTTGATCAGGATGACGATGCGTCCCGACTGCGTGGGGTCGTTCTCGAGCCCCTTCTGGTAGCAGCGCTTGGCGCCGGGGTGGATCTGGCTGCGGATGACGGCTTCGGCGTTGGACACCGGGACGCTCATCGACGACCCGCCGTACTGGACATCACCGACCGGAACGACCTTCACCGCCGCGCCTGCGGTGGTCGACGCTCCACCCGTATCGCCGCCGTGGATGTTCTGGAGGCCTCCCGGGCCCTGTCCCGGTTTGATCGGGCCGCCCGCGCCACCGGGGAGGTTCAACCCGCCCGTGGTGTTGCTGATGCCGCCCTGCCGATTGGCCAGGCTGTTCAGGTCGACCGGCGCGCCGTTGTCGTCCTTCATCGCGCCGTTGATGTTCGGACCGCCGTTGAGAGAGGCCAGGATGGCGATGCGCGCCTGATCCGCCTCGTTGAGGAGGCCGGCCACGACCTTCGCGTCGGGGGCCTGCTGCCCTGCCGGCTTCGCCGGAGCGACCTTCGGGGCGGCCGTGGGGGTGGGAGCGGTGCTCGTGGCCGTCGAGCTCGCGGACGCTTCCTCCGCGACCTCCGTGGGCGGTGGCACGGTCTTCTGGACCATGTCGAGCAAGCTCGCGCTGAGATCGTCGTTCACGACGGGGTCCATCCAGTCGCTGTACATCGCGCCGACGAGGCCGAAGTGCAGCAGGAAGCTGAACGCCGCGATGATGGTGAGGCTCCAGTCGATCTGGCTGGCGACCCCTCCTTTGACGGAGAGCGGGAGCTGCGGGCGCGGCTGGACGGGCGGCGGCGCGACGAACTGGAAGAGGAACGTCGTCTCGCCGATGACGACCTTGCCGCGAGCCTCGTCGGTCAGGCGGACCTGGTAGGCGGGGCCAACACGCTTGGCTTGTCCCTTGAGGGAGACGAGATCGGTGATCCCGCTGGCGAGCGCGACGCGCCCGGTCATGCCGTCGAGAAAATTCAGGTAGTAGTCGGGGCCGATCAGCTCGAAGAGCTTGAACTGCGACGGGACGTTCGCCTGGACGACGAACATCGACTTCTCGCTCGGGCCGACGGACACGCTGGTGCGCTGCTTGACGATGCGCTCTTCGAGGATCCGGCCCGACGCGACGAGCCCGATGCGGAGCACCTTCGGCCCGGTCGCCTGCTGCATGGCCCGCATCACGGCGGTCATCTGCCCCGGGCGGGTGGCCCCGTGCTGTCCGGTGCCGGGCTGGTTCATCTGCGACATGCCGAAAGCGCCTTTCTCGGAAGCCTGGTCCTTCGTGCGTTAGACGTGCCGCGCGAGGCGAAGTTCCCTGGCCGTGCGACCCGCGGACGATCGAAAGTCTACACGAGCGTGAGCCTCGGGAAAAGCTCGTGAATCCGCACGCATCAGAACGCCCCTTCCAGCCCCAGCGACCCCCCGCCCACTCTCGGCGCGAGGACGGGGGCGATTCGCCCTGCCTTCGGCCCCGCCGCCTTTGGCCACAGCACCCACGCGACCACGGCACCCACGACCAGCACACCGCCTCCCACGAGCATGACCGCGCCGACCGTCCCGTCGCTGTGCTGGGCATCGACCGCGGAGCTGAGCTGCTGGCAGGTCGCGCTGGTCGGCGCGTCCGTGCACCCGGAGCTCGGCATCGACGCACGCAGGCCCGACGCCGTGCTCGACTGGCTGCCTGACTGCCCCAGGAAGTAGGCGCCGCCGCCGATGGCCACGGCCCCGAGGACGAGCAGCGAGAGGCTCGTGACGTTGCGCCGGGAGAAGAACGACGGGCCGGGCTCCGGCTCGCCCGCCGTCGGCGGTTCGCTGGTGACCGCGACGGGCGGCTTCAACGTGACCCCGATGACCCGGTTCCGCTCGCCCGCGCGCAGCACGACTGTGGCTTCGGCCGGATCGCTACCCGGGCGCGTGAACCGGAAGATGTGCTGTCCGGGGTCGACCTGCACGGGCTTGCCGTCGAGCGATTCGGCGAGGAGGCTGCCGTCGAGAGTGACCTGGGCGTTCGTGAGATCCTGTCCCGTGTCGTCCTTGGCCCCCAGCACCACGGTGGGTGTGGCCTCGTCTGTCTCGTGCAGCCACCGGTTGCAGGACTGGGCTACCACCTTGGGGCAGACGTCGCGAGCGCACCTCGCGAAGGTCTCCCGGGCCAGCCCGTATCTGCCCTCGTCGCGCAGCGACTGGCCCTGGTCGGCCGCCGCGATGCACTCGGCTTTCGCGTCGGCAGCATGAACCGGCGGCGACACGGCGGTGAAGGAAAGCCCGACCGCCGCTGCGAGCAGGAAGGCCCGCGTCATGATCGCTGCAGGATAGCTCACATGCACTGCGGCTTGAAGTGCACGTGGCCCTTGGCGTCGGTCGTGTACGGGGGATTGCAATCGGCGGGATGCGCCGTGCGCGCGGGTAGCGGGTGAGGTCCCGTCGCCGTGGGTGTCTGGCGGGCCGTCTGGGTCGGCGTCGGGGAAGCGGAGGGGGCCGTCTCGGATGCCGTCGGCTCCGCGGGCGTGGGCAAGGGCTCGTCGGCGGAAGCGGTGGGCGTCGAAGACGACGACGCAGCGGCCGAGATCACCGGTGGTTCCGCGGACGGCTTCGGAGAGGCCGAGCGGGTCACGGCCACGATGACTGCAACGAGGAGCACGAGCGCCGTCGCGCCGATGCCGACGGCGAGCCACGTTCCCTGCCCACCCTTGCCGGGCGCCGAGGCCTTGCGGGCGGTCGTCTCCTCGGGCGCGCGAAGGCCGACCGGCGTGGGCGCGTCCGGCGCTTCCCGGCCTGGCGACGTGGGTATGCGCACCGAGGTCTCGACGTCGTCCTCCGAGGCCCCCCGCTCGATGTCGGCGATGCGCTTCGCACGCTCCTCCAGCTCCTGCGCCGCGACGCGCTCGACCCAGTCCCCGATCTCGGCCGCCGAGGCGACGCCGAACGTCGCGTCGAGCTCCTGCGCCATCTCACGGGCCGTCGCGTAGCGGTTGCCCGGCTCGCGCTCCAGACCTCGCATCACGATGCCATCGAGCGACGACGGCAGCGCCGTCGCGATGGAGCTCGGAGGCGGCACGTCCCCGGCGAGCACCCGGGCCATGACGTTCGCCTCGTTGTCCCCCTTGAAGAGCCGCTCGCCCGTGAGCGCCTCCCACAGCACGACTGACGCGGCGTACACGTCCGTCCGCCGAGTCACGGCCGCACCCTGGATCTGCTCCGGCGCCATGTACGACAGCTTGCCCTTGAGCTGCCCGTCGCGGGTCTCCTGCATTCTCCCGGCGGCCTTCGCGACCCCGAAGTCGAGCACGCGCGCCACGCCGTCGGTCCCGACGAGCACGTTCTGTGGCGACACGTCGCGGTGCACGATGTCGAGCCGCTCACCGGCCTCGTTCTTCGCCTCGTGCGCAGCGTGCAGGCCGTGCAACGCTCCCGCCACGATGCCGGTGGCGATGAGTGGCGGCATGCGCTCGCCGGCGCGCCTGGCGGCCCGGAGCAGCTGAGACAGCGCCGCGCCGCGCACGTAGTCCATCACGAGGAAGAGATCGTCGCCGGCCTGCACGACATCGAGGGTGGCGACGACGTTCGGGTGGGTGATGCGCGCGGCGAGCCGTGCCTCGTCGAGGAACATGTTCACGAACTCGGGGTCCCTCGCGAAGTGGGCGTGCAGCCGCTTGATGGCCACCGAGCGCGCAAAGCCGGCCAGCCCGGTCAGCCGCCCGAAGTGCACCGTCGCCATGCCGCCCGACGCGATCTCGCCGTAGACGATGTAGCGTCCGACGGTCTGCGGCCCGGACTTGGCGGCCCCGCTGACCATCTCCCTCCGATGGTACCCGAGAGCGCGGAGAATCACCCGATGGTTCGGGGGACGCGGGCTACTGGCAGGGGCAGACGCCCTGCGCGTCCTTGCAGAAGTTTTGCTGGCAGTTGTTCGGCGTCCCGCCGGCGCAGGCGTTGTAGTCGCAGCCTCCCGGGTTCGAAGGGACGCTCGCGTATCCGGCCGGCGGAGTCTGGCCGAACGGAGTATTCGAGGCGCTGCAGTAGTACACGGAGATCACGCAGACCCCGTTGACGGGAACGCTATTCAGCGTCTGCCCGGCGGCCGGCGGCGAGCACGTGGACTGCGGGAAGGGCGGCTCGGCAGTGTACGAGCACCCGCCGCTGACGCAGGCTCCGGGCGATTCGTGGCACTTGTCGGGCGGGCTCGTGCAATCGGCGCCGGTGCAGCAATTCGAGGTGGGGATGCAGGTGCTGCCGCAGAGCTTGTCTCCCGACGGGCACGCGCAGCCAGAAGCGGTGCACTGCTCGCCGCCGGTGCATGCGGGCGCGCCGCTGCACGTGCAGCCACCGGCGGTGCACGTATTGGTCGTCGCGCCGGCGCAGTCGCTGCTGGTGCAGCACTCGCCCGATGGGATGCACGCGCCGTCGCACGACTTCTGCCCGGACGGGCACGCGCACCCCGCCCCCGTGCACACCTGCCCTCCCGCGCACGGGATCGCGCCGTTGCAGGTGCAGGTCCCGCCGCTGCACGTGTTCGTCGTCGCCGCCGTACAGTCTGCGCTCGTGCAGCAGCTCGCCGAGGGGATGCACGACGTCCCGCAGAGGCGGTAGCCGGTCTGGCAGCCGCACGTGCCGCCGGTGCACTGTCCGCCGGTCCCGCAGTCGCTGTTGGTGCAGCAGCCGGAGCTCGCCTTGCAGGTCCCGTTGCACAGGGTCTGCCCCGTCGGGCAGGCGCAGCTACCGGCCTGGCAGGTTTGCCCTCCGGTGCAATCGGCGCCGGTACAACAGCTCGTCGAGGGGATGCACGTGGCGTTGCACAGCTGGCTACCGGCGGGACACGTGCATGCGCCTGCGTCGCCGCATGCGAGGCCTCCTCCGCATCCGGCGTCGGCGCAGCAGGCAAGACCCAGGGCGCCGCACTGGCCACCGCCGCCTTCCGAGGCGTCCGTCAGCGAGGTGTCGCTCGCGGAGTCGACGTGGGCGTCGGAGCCGACCAGGCCGTCACCGACGGTCGCGTCGTGCAGCGTGCCGGCGTCGCCCCCGTCCGCCGAGTCGTCGGGGCAGACGGCTTTCTCCGCGCAGGTATTGGAGCCGCAGCCGGAGAGCGACGCGACGCCCGATACGGCGAGCGCGGCCCAGAGGAGCGACGCGTACCCGTTTCTCCTCATCGGCCTGTCCATAGAACTAGCAGAGGACCAGGGGCTCAGGGCTGAACAGCCACGATCTGACCGTTCGCGTCGACGCCGTTTCCGTCGGTGACGTACACGAGCGCGTTCTGGCCACCGAACACCCCCGGCAGCGTCGCGTTGATCTGCGACGCGCTGGTGTAGAAGAACGGCGAGCCGGCGGCGATGTCCCACTGCATGCCCGTCTGCCGCACGTGGACGACGTCGCCCGTCGCCGAGAAATCCGCTCCGAAGATCGCGAGCGTCGTCGAGGCGTTGATGTCGTTCGCCTGGTAGTGGACCCCGTCGACGACGCCGCCCTGGCTGATGGTCGGGCAGCTCAGTGGGGTCGGCGGTGTGGACACCTGGGTCTGGTAGAGCGTCTGGAAGAGCCCGGCCGACAGGCTCGCCGCGCCCGAGGCCTTGTAGAGACCGAATCCGTCGACGAAGTCGTTCGGCTGCGTCGGCGGGGTGTTGTCGATGATCTGCCAGAAGATACCGTACGAGGCGCCCCACTGCGCGATGGCGCCGATGACCGACGCCGTGCGCTCCATCGCCGCGCACTCCCCGAGGTCGGTCTCCTCGCGGGGCGCGCCGAACTCGCCGACGAGGAAGCGCGCCGGCGACGTGGACGCATCGTGCTTCTTCGCCCAGCCCAGCGCCGTGGTCAGGTCCGCCTGGAGTCCCGTGACGACCTCTGCCGGGGTCTGGTCCGGGCCGAGCGACTGCCACGACGAGTACGAGTAGTAGTCGACGTCGACCGCGGGCACGACGACGCTGATGACGCACTTGTTCGCGGTCGTGTCGCAGGGAGCCTGCGTGGAGAGGTTGCGAAGCAGGTTGAACTCGACCCCCGAGTAGAGCCTGGACGTGGTGGCCGTCGTGGCCGAACGCGCGTCCACGACGCCCGCCGCGCGCGCGTTGGTCCAGGCCACGAAGCCATCCCATGCCGCCTGGCTCGACGCGACCGGGGCGATCGCGTTGTCCCCCTCCCAGTCGAGCAGGAGGAAGGTCTTGCCCGGGAAGGTCGAGAGCAGGGCCGAGCCGAGCTGGGCGATCGCCTGGCGCTCCGCGGCGACCTGGGCCGCCGTGTAGCCGGTGGTCCAGTCGCTGGCGTCGTCGCTCTCCGAGTACGTCGTCAGGACGTACGTGTCGAAGCTCGGGCTCGAGAAGAGTGTGCGGTACGCGGTGCTCGTGGCGGCCGTGGCCAGATCGAAGGGGCCGGCGTCCGCAGGGGGCAGCACGCCGTAGATGTCCTCTGATCCGAGATAGACGCGGACGGTCCGCGCGCCGAGCGCTGCGACCTTGTTCGCGGCCCAGTTGAGGCGGTCCGGCGTCCCGGGCCAGCTCGTCGTGTCGAAGCCCCACGCATACACGCCGATGCGGTCGCGCATATCCGTCGGCGCGGTGAAGGCTGCACCGTCAACACCGTTGCCGGCGTCGCCGCCGGCCTCGAGCGGCGCGTCACCCGTGGCGTCGACGACGGCATCGCTGCTGCCGGTGTCGTGGAAGCTCGAGGCATCGACGCCGCCCGCATCGTCACCCGAAGGAGCGAAGCCATGGCTGCCCGAGCTCGCGCATGCCGCCGCGCCGCCCACGGCGCACGCCAGCGCGGTCGCGGCGAGGTTACGCATCGGACGAACCGTGGCTCAGCACCAGCAGGCGGGCAACGAGGCGTTCGGTCACCTGGTGGCGTTCGCGGACAAGGTGCCGCGTCCGCAGGTGGACCGCCACGCAAAAGGCCGTGCCGGCGATGCCGATGGTCAGGGCATTCAAGGCGGAGACGAGCGCCACACCCAGAGCCGGCGCGCTCCCCTCCTCCGACGGAAGGGACAGCCCCTGGAGCAACGAGATGCAGCCAAAGAGGAAGCCGGCGCTCGTGGCGATGCTCGCGCACACGCGCGGGACGCGTGCCCAGCGCTGAGCGGTCCAGTCGAGCTCGAGGAGCTGCTCGGTGACGAGCGCGTCGCGGGAACGGGGATCGGCCTCGCCGAGGGCCTGGAACAGGTCGCGCTCCCACGTGGGCTCGGGCTGCGCCGCGACGGCGGCCCTCAACGTCCGCCAGTCCGTCTCGTCGCGCACGGCGTCGAGGAGGAGGCCTGCGTCCAGCCTCGTCGGCGCGACGGCCCACGCCAGCCTGCGAGCGCTCGCGAGCACGCACGCCAGCGCGACGATGGCGGACAGCAGCGCGATCAGAACGGGTCTTTCCTCACCGCCTCTTCGATGCGATCGAGAAACGGCTGGCGTAGCTCTGCCAGCGTCAGCTTGGCCTGGATCTTCGCGACATCGACCGCAGCGATGGGCTTCTGGACGCGACCGACGATGGTGATCTCGCCGACCTGCAGCACGCCCGCCTGCGGCTTGGCGGGCTTGTCCTGCGCCCACGCGACGCTCGACATGCAGGCGACGCCCGCGAGGACCGTAGCCACGACCAGGAAGATTTTCATCGGCGTCTCCCTACTCTGGCTCATTTCGGCAACGTACGCACGATGTTGCCCGACGACGCGGGCGGAGCACTGCTCGCCGCTGCCGGGGCCGCGCTCGGCTTGGGCGCCGTCGATGACGCCGGCGGGGGCGCGGCCGATGCGGCGGGAGGAGGAGGCGCCGCGGCGGCCTGCTTCTTCAGCTGAAGCTCGCTCTGCTTGCGTTTCGCGGTGCTCAGAAGCTCGTCGATGTCGTCCCCGGGCCCCTTCGCGGCCCGTGCGCTGCGCATCGATCGGTACGTCTCGAGCTCCTGGATCGCCTTCGAGAGCTGGGCGTCCTGACCCGAGACGCCGGGGACGTTTGGCGAGAAGAGATACAGGAGGCCGAGGTCGTAGTGCGCCCCGGCGAGCGTCGAGTCCATGCCGATGGCCGTGTCGAACTCCTTCTTGGCGTCCGCGGGTCGACCGAGCAGGCGGTAGCAATCGCCGAGGTCCAGGTGGGCGATCGGCACGTTGGGTGCGTATCGGACGGCCTTCTCGAGCGGTCGCTGAGCCTCCGTGGCATTGCCCGCCTCGAGCTTCATCTCGCCGAGGTTGATGTACGCCTCGAAGAGATCCGGTCGCCGCGCGAGGGCTTTCTCGAAGTCGACGAGGGCATGCTTGCGATCCCCCGATTCCCGCTCGATGAGGGCTCGGATGAGAAGACCATCCGGGTTTCCCTGGTCGCGCGGCGGGATGGAGCCGTCGTCCGGTCCGTCGAGGATGGCCTGAAGCGCGTACTTGGCGAGGTCCCACCTGTGACTGCGGTAGTAGTCCCGCGCGATGACGACCATCGCGTCCTTGAAATCGGGCTGCTTGGCGAGCGCTTGCTGCGCCAGCTGCTGAGCGCCGGGGCTGTCTCCCTCTATCGACTTGACCTCGGCCAGGTACGAAAGGATACGCGCCGAATCCGGGGTCTGCGCCTGCTTGCCGCCGAGGAACGTCTCGGCCTCGCTTCCGCGCCCCGTGCGCGCGAGGAGCAGGGCGTAGGCACCCATGGCGACCTCGTACTTCGAGCTCGCGCTGTACGAGGCTCGATACGCGTCGAGCGCCCCCTGGTTGTCGCCGAGCCGCTCGAGCACGCAGCCGAGGGAGTACCGGGGCGAGCCCGCCCTCGGCGCACGGCTCGCGGCGTCCATGAAGGCGGTCTTGGCGGCTTGCAGGTCCCCCGCCGCCCACGCCTGGAAGCCCCGGTCGTAGGCAGCCTTGGCGTCGCCCGAGAGCTCCGAATCGGCCGCCGGAGCCGCCGCAGACCCCACCTGCTGGCCTGCCGTGCTCACCGGAGGCGGGGGCGGCGCCGCGGTCGCCACGGACTTCGCCGTCGAAACCTTCGGCGGCGGAGTGCTCCCTCCGCAGGCCGCCGCCGAGAACCCCACGGCCACAACGACCGCGGCGAACGCCACGGGGACCCGAACCGATGCCCGTCGCATGCTCACTGGTCTTCTCCTCACGGTGCCGCCGGGAGCGGCATCGACGCTCCGTTGGACGGCGGGGTCGCCACGACGCCGGAGCGCCACTGCAGGAACTCGCCATTGCGGTAGACGAGCTTGCTGTTCGGATCGAGCGGATCGGGCGTGTTCTCGACGTACCCCTTCATCTTGTCGTCGCCGAGGTAGTCCGTGAAGAAGGCCAGACGCGAGACCGCGTTCTGAACGGTCGGGTCCTTCACGTTGTACTTCCGCGCAATGAGCGCGGCCGTCACGTACTTGCCGACCAGCTTCTGGTTACACACCTCGAGGTACTGATCCTTGGTCGACCGCCACTTGCTGCGGACTGCGTCCTTCGTGTCGTCGATTGCCTGCTGGACCTTGTCCGCCTGGTCGCTCTGGTTCGCGGCGTTGAGCTGGTCGACGATCTTCGCGAGCTTGTCGAGCTTCGCCTGCTGGTCGGCGGTGAAGTACTTCGGCGCCACGAGGTCGAGCCCTGTCCGGATCGAGTCGTACAGGGTGCCGATGCGTGCCGTGGAAGCGGACGCCCACTGGAACGACCCGTAGCGCGTCGCCACGGTCTCGAGCTGCGGACGCCAGGTCTTCTCGGCCTCGCCGAGGTCCTTGTCGACCTGCTTGATGACGTCGCCCACCGTGCCCGTGTAGTGGTGGTGTCCGGTCGCGTAGTCGAAGCTCGCGCGCACCTGCTCGTCGACGAGCGTGAAGTCGGCTTCGCCCCCGTAGTCCGAGTAGGGCGCGTCGGTCGCCTGCATCTGCGCCGTCTTGCCGTCGGGAGTCGGGACCGAGATGGGGTGCGACCGGAAGGTCTCCCAGTCGGCGATGCTCGTCTTGAACCAGTTCCTGTATCCGGGATCGTTTGCGGCCTGCATCATCTTGGCGATGCGGTACGCCGACTCGAGGACGTAGCGCGACGCCTCGGATCTGTTCTTGTTGGCCGTGTGATACTGGGTCAGCGTCGCAATCGCCTGGCTGCGTGCGCTGGAGTTCCCCGCGGAGTCCGTGCCGGTGGGGTTCCACTGGCCGTAGTCGAAGCTGGCTCTCAGGTAGTCGGCCTCGGCCCGCTTCTCCGTCGGGAGGCGCATCTTCGGGTCGACCAGGATGTCGTACATCTTGGTCATGTTCGAACGGTCCCCGAGGTTCGAGTAGAGGACCATCCCGATGCGCGCGGCGTTCGAGCGCCGCTCCTCGTCGAAGCGCGTGTTGCTCGCGATGCGACCGAACGACTCGGCCGCGCGCTGGTAGGCGAAGAAGCCGTAGTACGTCGTCGAGAGGGCGTCGTACGCCATCCCGAGGTACTTGATGCGTTCCTTGTACTGCGCCTGGTCCGGCCCGGCCTTCTGCTTCGTCTCGGGATCGACGCCGCCCTTGTCGAGGCGCTCGAGAATGTCCTCGCTCCCGTAGTTGCTGATGAAGAGCTGGTAGAGCTCGATCGCCTTGTTGAACTCGCCGACCTGCTTGTAGCAAAAGGCCGAGTTGATCGCGGCCGCAGGGGCGTCCTTGTGCCCTGGAGCGACGCGCAGCGCATCCTCGTAGAGCTTGCCCGCCTTGCGCCACAGGACGTCCTTCTGCGGTCCCGACGGAGCCGCTTTCGCCGCCTCGAAGGCCTCATTCGCGTCCTTGAAGCGCGCGTTCACGAGGATGTTCGTGACGACCGACCCCTTGTTGTGAATGTCGATGTCGTCGGCGGTCGCTGCGCCCTCGACGGCGCACGTCTTGGCCGGATCCTGATCCGCCTTGGCAAGCTCGATCGCGCGCGCCGAGTCGTTGCTCTTGGTGGCGATGTTGAGCAGGCCATTCCACGCCTGGACCCCGTACTTGTTCTTGCGGCAGTTCTGGTCGTAGATCAGCTGGTACCGTCGCTGCGCCTCCTTGAAGTGTCCGTAGGCGTAGTCCTGGTTCGCGGAATACATCGCGTACTCGAGCGCGTGGTTCTGTTTGTCCCGCTCGGCCGGGACGCGCTGCACGTACTCGTCGCGGGCAAGTATGGACTTCTGGATGACGTCGGGGATCGGGTCCTCGACGACCTTCTTGGAACCCTCGGTCCCCTCGAGCTTCGGCTCGATGCGCTGCTCGACCCCCTGGGTGCCGCTGGAGTCCTTCCACCGCTGGTAGGCGAGATCGCGGTCGACGTCGGCCAGGTCCACGACGAAGAGACCCGCGTTGTCGATGAACTGATCGTCCTCGTCGGAGTCGCGCACGTCGACCGCCGCCTTGATGGCCGTCGCGATCTCCTGAGACGACGGCTCGGGGTACTGGCGGGCGTCGAAGTTGTGGAGCACCACTTCGAGACGGACCTCGTTGTGGAGCGAGTCGGCGTAGAAGTAGCGGCTCTTGTAGGCGTCCCCGGCGTTCTCGTCCTGCTTGAGATACCCAAGCCACCCCAGCGCCGCGAGCCTGTACTCCTGGAGGGCGAAGTTGGTCAGACGCACCTGCTCCTTCGGATCGGTCGTCTGCGACGCCTGGTCCACGGCTGCCTGCGCGTTGCGGGTGTGCGTGATGGCGGCGCCCTTCAGGCCCGTGCGGACGAGCTCCTCGGCGCGCTGGAGGGCTCCCGGGTTGTCCTTGTTGGCGTCGACCCAGGGCGTGTCTCCGATGTACTTGGCGAGAGCCGTCCGCGCCTCGAGCACCTTGGCCTCGTAATCGTGGCGCTCGTCACCGACCTTGGTCTGACGGACGAGCAGATCGTAGACCTCGGCGATCGCGTTCTGCGTCTCGGGGGCCGAGGGATCCATCGGCCACTTGTCGAGCGTCATCTGGTAGACGGCGAGCGCGTTCTTGTACTGGTTGATGGCCCGGAACTCGAGCGCCAGCGCCTTGTAGATCTCGATCGTCCACGGCCTGTCCTGCGGGACGAGCTGCGGGTTCTGCACGCGCTCGATGGCCACGCGCAGCTTGAGCTCCCCCTCGGCCGGGCTCTTCGCCGTATCGAGGACGTCGGGTCGAGCGATGTACGGCTCGTCTGCACCGGGGCCCGTGAAGTCGAAGTAAACGAGCGAGCCTGCGATGTACGTGAACGCTTCCTGACGGAAATCGGCGCCGGGATCGCCCGTCAGCTTCTGCTGCTCGTCGGTGTAGTTGAGGAGGTGCACGAACTCGTGCACGGCCGCCTCGTATCGCTGCTGCTTGAACAGCGTCCACGAGTACTTGTAGAGCGCGACCCCGAAGAGCGGCGGCTTCTTGTACTGCATCGAGCGGCTGTAGGCGCTCGCCGCGCGGTTGTAGTCCCACACGGCGAATGGCTCGTAGTCGAGCACTCCGCCGGCGATGTCGGTCTGATCGAACTCCCAGTCGCCGATGCGCCACCAGACCTCGGCGACGTATTTCGGCTCCTGGCCGGGAAGGATGCTCGGCTGTGGAATCGCCGCGCAATCGGTCGCGTACGGGTCGTCGTACGAGGCCTCCTCCTTCGGGCCCTTCTTCAGCGACTCGGGTGTGGGGTACTTGCTGCGCCACGTCTTCCAGTAGGCCTCGTCGTGGTCCTGCGGCATCGGCGAGACCTGGTCGACGTCGGGATCCTTGGCGTCCGGGGCGACCGGGTACTTGTAGTGGTTGTGGCAGACGAGGGAACGCCACACTTGCTCGGCTTCGGGGAGGCGGCGCGAGTCGTTCAGCGCGTGCCCGAGGAAGTAGTAGATGCCTGCGAGCTCACCGTACTTGGGGAACTCACGGATGACGCGCTTGTAGAGGCCGATGGCAGGCTTCAGCGTGATGGCGAGATCCGAGTTCGGGTCGTCCTCGCCGCGCGCGCGCTCCTCGTAGAGCGCTGCGAGGCGGTACATGGCGTCGGGGGTCGCCTCCGGCTGGGCGTTGACGCCGCTGTACTTGTCGACGAACTCCTCGAGCCGCTTGATGGCGACCTCGCGCGCCTTCTTCAGCTCGCCCTTCTCGATCCCGATCTCGCGATCGAGGCCTCCGAGGATGGACCGCTTCTTCTCTTCGTAGTGAAGGGTGATGATCGTGGTGATGGTGTCCTTGTAGTCGCGGGCACCCTTGGCGTACGCGTCGGTCTCCTGGCGCATGGCCTCGTACGCCGCGAGCTGCTCGGGCGTCGGAGGGGGCAGAGGCGGAGCGTGCGGTGCAAAGGTCGGGACCGGCGGGGCAACCGGTGTCCCCTGGGTCGCCGAGCGCACCGGGGCAGCCGTCGAGGCATCTCCGGTGGACGTCGAGCCCCCTGATCCCGCGTCAGCGGCCAGCGGCGCACCGGCATCGGCTGCCACGGGCCGCGGCTGCGCGCCGACGCTGACGGCGTACACCATGGAGAGGGCCGTCATCGCGCCAGCAATCGCCCGCGGCCATCTCGATCCCATCGAAGCTCGGCTCGCCATCGTCATTCCTCGGTCGTTCTCAGCCGTCACTTGCTCGGCTGCCCGGGCTCGACGCCGTCGTCCCTGACTTCCTTCAGCTCTTCGTCGAGGAGCTGCTCCTGCCTCGAGCGCTCCGTCTGCAGGCTCCGCACGCGGTCGAGCTCCTCTTCGCGAACTTCCCACGCTTGCTCGGTCACCCCGACGTCCGCGCGGAGGACGATGTTGCGGAGCTTGTCCTTCACCAGGCCGAAGTTCCGCTGCGCCACGTGACCCACGAGATCGCGGGCCTCGTTGTCGAGCGCATCGAGCTGCACCTGGTAGTGACCGATGTTCTGACGCTCCGTTTCGACCTTCTGCTCCATCTGGCCGGAGCGCTGAGCCACCTGCCCCTCCAGCTGCCGGAGCGCCCCGACGAGCTGCGACTCGTACTGGGTGGCCTCCGACAGAACCGCGCCGGCCTGGCCGGCAAACCGTTGCGCGCCCCCGCCGCCGGAGGCGAGTCGCACCTCGTGCTCGAGGACCTCGCGAAACTGATCGCGGGCCGCGGCATCGTTCTGGTAACGCGCGTCGCCGACGCCGATCTGCGCTCGACCCATGTCGATCTGCCGGCGGATCTCGATGATCTCGTCGTGGTAGCGCTTGAGATCGTGCTCGTTGGCGTCGAGCTCGGCCTGGAACCGCTGGAGGCCCGCCGGATCACGCGCCACGCCCATCTGGGGACCGTCAGTCAGCACCCGGCGCAGGCCGTTGACACTCGCCTTCAGCGCGTCCACCTCCGCCGACCGACGCGTGAGCTCCTGCGAGAGCGTGTTCCACTGCGATCGGCCCTGCTGCTCGCGTTTGCCAAAGTCCTCCTGCGTGACCGGGAGACCCTCGATGGCGGCCATGAGAGCCCGACGCTGCTGGCGGACCTGCCCGATCTCGCCGCCGAGATCCCCCGACTCCTCTCGGTCGAGCTGATGGGCGATGGTCAGCCTCGCGCGCGAGACGCGGTTGAGAAGTGACAACGCAGCGGTCTCCCCGGCCTCGAGCTCCGGGAAGGCACGGACGCGGTTGGAGGCGCCCATGAGCGCCGTGAGCTTGTCGATGAGAATGTTCGACTCGCGGATCAGGGTCTTGCACTCGTTCACGTCGTCGATCACCGCAAAGGCCAGCGGCCCATCCTCCGCCTCGCGTGCCCAGCGGATGGCCAGCGGTGGGAGCTGCTCGTTCTGGTCGAGAAGATCGAGCTGCTGCTGCGCTAGCTTGTCGTAGTAGACGCTCACGTCCTTCGTCGAATCGAGAAAGGACTCCACCTTCGCGCGCATCGGATCGTACTGGGCGAGGACGCCCTGGTAGAGCTGAAGCGCGCGATCGAACGCGCCCGCGCGGAGCAAGAGGTCCGCGCGGAGCAGCGTGCCGTCGCCGATGTACTGGCTGTTCGGATCGCTGACCATGAGCACTTCGAGCGCCCGGTCGGCGCGCTGCACGTCGCCGAGGCGCACGTACACCCAGGCCAGCTCGTAGAGCATGGTGTCGAACTCGGGGCTGTCCCGGTTCACCTTGGCGTACGCCTCGCTGGCCTGCTGGTACTGCTCCATCTCGTAGAAGAGGCGCCCGACGGCCATCCACGCGAGATCGATCACGTGCTTGTGCTCGGGGCTGTCCGGAGGCTGCTCTGTGACGACACGGAACGCCTCGATCGCCTGCTTGTAGTTTGCGCTCGTCGGCCCCTTGCGTGTGGCGTCGCCACCCGCCGCACGCGCAATCTTCAGCGCGACGAGGCCCTGGAAGTAGCGCGCCTGATGCGTGTAGGCCGTGCCCTTCGCGACCTGGGAGAACGCCGCAGAGGAGTCGTTGTAGGAACCCTGATGGAAGTAGGCCTTGCCCTTGGCGTAGAGGAGCCCTGCATCGATCTGCGCCGGGGGAACCTGGTTGAACTTCTCGAAGATGGACGCCAGCGTTTCGGGCGGATCGTTCAGGCGCAGGGCGACGTCGACCAGGCGAGCGAGCGCCCTGCCGAAGTAGGCCTGAAAGCGAGGCTCGTTGCCGTGGTCGACGAGCATCCGGTAGTCGCGCCGCGCCGCGAGGTAGTCGTGCGCCGCGTAGTACGTCTCGCCGCGTAGCCACAGCGCGTCGGGGTAGCTCGGGGTGTTGGCGTACGCCTCGAGGACCTCGCTCAGGACCACGATCGCGCGACCGTAGTCATTCATGCGAAAGAGAAGCTCGCCGTTCGCGAGCTTCTGCTCCGGCGTCTGCTGCTCGGTCCGGGCCTTCTCCACGATCGACTGAACGCCCGCCATCTGGCGGCCCACGTAGACGAGCTCGTTCTGCGCGGACGTGACGGCGTCGTCGGCGCGTGCGTCACCCGCGAACGCCCAGGCGAGGGCGACGCAAGACGCAACCACGCCGAGGCGCGCGAGCTTCACTTCTTGCCCCCCGCACTGGGAACACCCGCCGCACCGGCCGCAGGCGCGGCCACGGCGGCGCCTCCCGCGAGAGGCTGCAGCTTCTCCTGCCATTCGATCGTCGGGCGCTGCTCGAGCGGGGTGGTCACGCCGCCCTTCTCGAACGACGTCGCCGTGATGGTGATCGTCTTGCCCTCGACGGCAGTGAAGGCGTGGCTCGACTTCACCTCGAACTTGTACCCGCGCAGGTAGGAGAAGACCCCATAGCCGTTGCCCTGGAACGTGAGCGCCACCTGGATGGTGTGGTCACCCGGTGGAACCGAGCCGCTGTAGATGGGGATCTCCTTCTGGTCGGCCAGAGCACCGCCGTCGTCCGCGCGGTTGTACTGAACCTGCCCGTCGATGACGAAGAGCGCCTTCGTGAGCTGGAACGCGCTCGACATCTCGTTCTTGAAGTCGACCTCGGAGCGCGAACCGGCAGCGCCGCCGCCGATGATGGTGTCGCTGAGCAGTGCCAGACGGGTGTGGCTGCGGCGGATCTGGTCCTTCAGCTCGTCGACGCGCTGCTCGAGGTCACGGAGGCGCACGGCGTACGTAGCCCCGCTGACACCCTGGGTCTCGGCCGGCTTCGTGGCCATGTCGACCGTGACCGCGGGGGCAGCCCCGACGGCGACTGGCGCGGCGCCGGAGGGAGCCGGTGCGGTCGATGCCGCTCCCGAGGCGACCGCCGTGGGCACCGCCGCCGTTGCAGCGGCCGAAGAGGCCGCAGGGGCAGCCCCCTTCCCAGCCGGTTGAGCCGCAGCCACGACCGAGTACGCGGCCAGGGGAAGGACCAGGGCGAGAATCATCGTCAGTCGACGTCGCATTCGAAATTCCCCTTCGATAAAAACCCTGGCACTTTGCGCCCGAGCTGACGCGGGACAGCCGCGATAGGTCCGCGTTTTACCTCGTCAGCCCGGCAAGGACGGCGCCATGAGTGTAGTTTCGTGAACGCAGGCTTTGCAACTGCCCCAGCCGAGGCGAAACATCTCACGTTTTCGCGTAGCTAGCTCGACCATGGCGGTACTTTCCACCCTCACGGGCACGCCGGAGGGGTCGGGCACTGGAAATTGGCTACCCGGATGAGCGAAGATCGAACCGCAGGCTCGCGCGTCGGATCCACCGGTTGCTTTCGACCCAAGGATTTTCGGAGGAGGACCCATGGCCCCCGCGCGCTACCCCGTCTGTAAGGCTACGACGTCGACACGAGTTGGGAGAGCGGGTGTCATCCTCACGCACCGAAGCGACCGACGAAGCGCTCATGATCCGGTTCCAGAGCGGGGACCGGTCGGCCTTCACTCTTCTCGTGCGCAAGCACCAGGGGCCCCTCTTCAATTTCGCGCTGCGGCATCTGCGAAACCAGCCGACCGCGGAGGAGGTCGTGCAGGACGCGTTCATCCGCGTGGTGCAGAACGCCGCCGACTTCAAGCACGAGGCGCGCTTCTCGACGTGGCTCTACACGATCGCGCGGAACCTCTGCATCGACCAGATCCGCAAGCGGGCGCTCCGGCGGCATCCCTCGCTCGACGAACCGAGGAGGTCGGAGGAGAGTGACGGGCCGACCCTCGGTGAACAGACGGCGGACAGCCGCGCGAACGTGGAGCGCACGGCCGTGGCCGGCGAAATCCGCGAGCGGGTGCTGGCGGCGGTGGACGAGCTCCCGGAGGAGCAGCGAGAGGTTTTCCTGATGCGAGAGGTGTCGAACTTGCCGTTCAAGGAGATCGCCGAGATTGTCGGCGTGCCGGAGAACACCGTGAAGAGTCGGATGAGATACGCGCTCGAGCGCCTGCAATCGGCGCTGAGCGACTTCGAGGAGTACGCGCGAGCGCTGCGCTAGGCGAACCATGGATTGCGAGAAGTTCGAATCCGCGATGATGGACGAGCTCTATGGAGAGCTCGACGAGCTGACGAGCGCAGCGGCGAAGCGACACGTCGCGGGCTGCGCGCGCTGCTCGGCCCTCATCGGCGGCCTGAGGGCGACGCGGCGTGTGGCGATAGTGCCGCTCGTCGATCCGCCCGCGGACCTCGAAGACCGCATCCTGGCGGCTGCGCGAGACGCGCAGAAGGTCGTCCCCATCGGCCGGCGGGTGGCGCGCGCCGTGTCCCTGGCGGGTAGCTGGGCCATGCGTCCGCAGACCGCCATGGCCGCTCTCTTCCTCGTGATGATCGGTACCAGCGTGCTGCTCTTGCGGGGCAAGTCCTCCCGGGCGCCCGCCACCGCCGACGTGACCGTGACGGAACAGGGGGCGCCTGCGCCCGTGGCGTCTGCGGCCGCGACGGCCACCGCGGCTCTCGACCAGACGACGACGCTCCCGGCGGCCTCGGCGACGCTGGCTCTGCGAACCATCGAGACCAAGCCCGCGGCTTCCCCCACCCCCGTCGACCCGGCCGAAGATCTGCGCCAGCCGCGCGGAAAGGGAGGGTTCGCCAAGGAGAAGGACGACGACGGCCTCTCGGCAGGGATCGCCAACGCGTCGGCGCCAGCAGGAGCGCCGAACAATCTACCGCCTGCCGCCATGGCCGGACCGGCCGGGTTCGGGCAATCAGGCGGTGGAGCGCAACAGCGCGCGCAGCAAGCCGACAAGCAGGTCCAGCTCTCGCCGTTCGACACCGCCCTTCAGTCCTACCGCGGGGGACGGTTCGACGAAGCGTCGCACGCCTTCGACGGCCTCGCCGGGGCCGATCCGAATGCGGAGCTCTGGGCCGCGCGCTCGGTCCGAGAGAGCAAGGGGTGCCGCAACGCAGTCGCTCGCTTCGACAAGGTCGCGCAGCGAGCCGGGGGCACGTCCCCGGGCTGGGACGCACTGCTCGAAGGCGCGCTCTGCTACCGCGCCATCGGTGACTTCGGCAACGCGCGCGTCCGTCTGAACGCGCTGCTCACCGTGGACTCTCACAAGGACCGTGCACGCGCCGAGCTCGATCGCATCAACCAGCTCCAGCAGGCGCAGGGGAACACCGGTCCTGCTGCAGCGGCGGCCCGCCCCTCTCCCAGGAAAGCCGCCGCCCCTGCCGCGACCGCAGCGCCTCAGAGCTCCGCCCCCGTGGACTCGGCCTACTGAAATGACGGACCGAGACGCCCTCGTCGCCGCGTGGTCGGCCAAGGACCGCGCCCGTGCCGTGCTCCCGGCCGACCGCGAGATCATCGACGCTTCCGCCAACATTCGCGCGCTCATCCTCGATGTGGTCCTCGCGGGAGCGCCGGGGGACGAGCTCTACGACGCCTCCGCCGTCCTCGGTCGACTCATCGCGCAGCGAGGGGGCTCGCCCACGCTCGCGTCGGCGACGCTCGACCACGCGGCCGATGTGCTCGACGCGCGATCGGCTCCGTGGCTCGTGCCGGCGCGAGCCGCCGTAGCCGAAGGCTTCTCCGCGACGGTGATCGAGGGTGCGCAGCTCGAAGCGATGCGCACCTGGGAGTTTCCGAGCTGCGTGGTCCCCCTCGGGCAGGCCGGGCTTGCCATCTGCGCCGGTCACCCCTCGGACGACGACGAGGTCCTCTCGGCGTGGGCGGGGCGTGTCGCCAAGGCCGCCGCGCTCGCCGGTGTGAGGCGGGCCGTGCTTTCGGGTGGCGAACGAGCCTCCGCCGCCCTGATCGACGCCCTCGCCATCGTGGGAATCGAAGTGAACGCGGCGCCGAAGCCGCGGTAACCTCGGCGCGTCTTGCGCGCTTTGCTCGTCACTGCCGTGCTGGGCTCGTGGTCCTCGGGGCGCGGCCACCGTCGTCAGCGTCGGACACAGCGGCTGGCCAGCGGGGACACGCGCGCCAATCCCGTCGTCGCCATCGGTGGCTCCGGTCCGTTCATCGCGTTCGCCTGGGAGGACCAGACAGCCAGCCCACCGGGCATCTATGCTCGCCGCTTCCCCCTCCCGCCGTGACGCGAGCTTCTCAGGAAGGGTCGCGCACGTAGGCAATCGTCCGGATCACCTCGACCAGCCGCTCGCGCTCTTCTGGGAGCAAGTTCACGAAGCGGACGCCCATGCCGGGGTTCGGGTTGTCACCGTCCGCCCGCACGGCGTTGATCCACGCGACCTCGCCCTCCAGCTTGAACGGCTCGTAGCCGGGCGGCTCGAACGACAGCACCAGCGTCGTCCCCAGCGCCAGCGGATCCGTCGTCTTCACGAAGATGCCCATCGCGCTGATGTTCGCGATCGATGCGTACAGAAACGTTTCGTCCGTCGCGCAGTCCACCGCCCACTCGACGTCGAAGCGGTCGTGGCTCCGGCGGTCGTCACGCTTCGGCATCGGATCCGGTTCGAGGGAGGCCGCTCCGAGGATCGCCTTCGGGTTCTTCGTGATTGCCATGTCGCCCTCCCAGAGTTCCGTGCCCCCGCGGCCCTGCGTTACTGCACGCGCAAAGGTCCGCCGTTGATTCGATTGTCGCCGTCGTTCGGTCCGCTCTTTACCTTGAGGCGCGTATCGCCCGCGAACAAGCCGAAGTAAATCGAGTATGTGCCGGGCGTGAAGTTCGGCTCGAGCTTGAACTCGTGGTCGTCCACGAGGAGATCTCCCGGGAGCCACAGCGACATCGGGTACTTGCCGTTCATCGGCTTGTGATCGCCGTTGTGGCGCCGGTGGTAGCCGTCGATGTGGATGAAGCCTTCCCACTCGGTCGTGACCGGCGCGAGCACCTTGTAGTAGGTCTTCATGTGGTACGTCTTGCCCGGCGCGATCGAGTCGACGAGCTTCCCGCGTTCGTCGAGCAGATCGATGCCGATGACGTCGAGCTTGTCCTCCATGTTCGCGTCCAGCGGACGCTGAGGGTGCGGCATCGCCGAGAGCACCATGGCCGACAGCGGGTTCTCGTCCTTGTCGCCGGGGCCGAACGACGATGCAGCGAGCAGGATCTGGCTCGACCTCGCATCGACGATGGGCAGATTCGTTCGCGTTTCCGGCGGGGAGTGCTCCCGCCACAACTGATTGAGCTTCGGAAGCTCCTCGGCCTTCATCGCGAGGCAGCGCCGCTG
>Ga0182030_10008658_pt1 | contig 21003 bp, 17 predicted proteins | sample 812S3MmetaG_FD_121299 | JGI IMG/M metagenome (GOLD analysis project Ga0182030, IMG submission 121299) | Permafrost microbial communities from Stordalen Mire, Sweden - 812S3M metaG (Illumina Assembly) | ecosystem: Environmental > Terrestrial > Soil > Wetlands > Permafrost | place: Sweden...
CACGAGCGCCGCCTAAGTGATGCTTTATTGAATGCCAACGCGGCTATTGGTAAATGTGCGCCCACGGCGGCAATGTTTCGGCAGCGTGCCAGTGCCAACTATATGTTGCATGACTACGAAAACACTTTGAAAGACCTTGACCAGGCCTGCAAAATGTCGCCACCGACAGCCGAGGATTATTTTACTAAAGCCAATTGCTTTAGCAATGCCGGAAATTCAAAGGCGGTTATAGAAAATGTCGGGCTGGGGCTCAAGCAGGATCCAAAAAATGGCGAAGCGTATTATCTACGAGCGAAAACCTACAAAAATTTGAATCAAAACGCATTGGCAGAAGCAGATTTTGCTAAGGCCATGTCATTGCAAAAATAAACGCGCCCGCCATTTGCCAGGCGTGGCGCGTATTATTTGAATTGTTTTTGACTGTCTGGAGATTAGCGATAACGCGTACTGTGACCATCGCAGTTTCACAAACCTAAGGATTTACAGCGAGTTCAACTTGTTGTTGTGACAAGAGGAGTTCGCGTTTCTTCTCTTCCTTCTTTTGACGTGTAATAAGCAATTCGTCAGCATGTTCTTCTGCCCAAATTTCAAGATGCTGAAGTACTGGTACCAATGTTCGTCCAAGCTCTGTCAATGAATATTCGACTCTTGGAGGCACTTCGGCGAATACCTGTCGAGTGACCAGACCGTCAGCTTCCAGTTCTCGCAGTTGGTGCGTCAGCACTCTTTGTGTTACACCTTTCAGTTCGCGGCGCAGCTCATTGAAACGCAGCGTGTTCTCTCGCAGTTTACAGATTATGAGAACCTTCCACTTATCAGACACCATAGCGATCGTGGCCATGATCGGACATTCTAGCTTGGAACTCATTTTGTTCACCTTTGCTTCGGGATACCCAACGTCGCTCTATGTAGCTAAGTTACCTGTAGAAAATAGACCGACTATCTTGCATCCTATTACCAATTCGGATGAGCCGCAAGATTATCTGCAAATAGTTAACTATCTGGTTAGTTAAATTTGCCGAGAGCGCTCGCATCGTACCGTTCCCCATAAGCTCAACAATTGGATAATGTAATAGTTTGTGAATACTGCTGAGTTGGACTAGTCAGTATTCCCATTTTTAATTTTTGAAAGGTTCGCGAAATGCGGATACGAGTTTTCGTGGCGTGACCGTTCTATGATCGCCGAATCCCGGAGTCTGCACCATAGGCGGTACTAGCCTTGGCTCAGGTTTGTCGTATGTCTCTATCGTTTGTATCGGTTCCAGCATGGCTTATACCGGTTTTTGCGATTAAGGCGCATAATAATAGCAGCGGTTTTATAAGGTTGAATCTTATCAGACGTAAATCCCTCTTGAAATCAAGTTTTGATGCGGGTTTTTCCCTGAAATCAAATTCCAAAAAACTAGGCTGTTACCTTAAATCAAGGCTTTCTTGCCGATTCTTCGTATCGGAAAGTCCAAAAACTCCCGCCCTGGCTTTTAAACTGAAGCCTGATAGGGAATAAAGTTGCTGTCACCCAAAATACTCTAGAAAACATGTATGTTAAAGAAAACAGGACCAGGCGCCTTTCTGCAAAAATTGCCCGCAGCACCGGGCTTGCCAGAAATTCATCACTTCCTCAAGCAAGCGCTCGAGAAACGTGGGAAGCACGTCCAGCTCTCCTGGTTTACCATCGACAGAACTATTGAATTCACTCTCGACATCATAAGCCCAATCAAAGGCGGCGACCCAGAGTGGCGTTTGTACAGCCTTCAGGGCACTAAGCGCGAGTTCATCTGGGAGTATACGAGCTGCGATGTGTTGCTGGTTTACAACCTGACCATGTCGTCAGCTGGTGAAATGCATGCCACTATCAGAGCTGAAGGACAGCTTAACGTCTCTGAATTTCAGCGTGACACTGCCCGCAACACTGGCAAGCAGTATATGGTCGACATCGAAGCTTCTCATGCCGAACACGGTAAGGGAACTATGGTGCGCGACAACTCCTGGTCCAGAGCGAGCATGCCAATCCAGGGCAAGCTGGGCAATATCTCCATGGCTCAACTTTTGCAATCTTTCCTCCCAGGCAAATCTACAGGAATGCTGGAAGTGAAAGGTCCTGAAGGAAGCTCGATGGTTTGGTACGAAGAAGGCATGCCTACTCACGCTGCGACCGGCAACCTGGTTGGTGACGATGCTGTGATGGCGATCATGGGGTGGAGAGCGGGCGACTTCCAGTTTGAGCCGCGCGTAAAAACTGAACTCAAGACCGTCAGGTCGATCATCGAATCGCTTGTTGTACAGGGTACTCAACTAGCTGATCGCAAGGCGTATTTGAAGAGCGCTGGTATCGACGAAAGAACTATTCTGGTGCCTGTTAATCCACATTTAACCGAACTCGACTTCATTCAGAGAGTGAGCCGAAACGCACCTATGGATATTGGAACTCTTGGTAAGTTTTACCAGAGTCTCGACGGACGGAGAACTTTGACCGATGCCTCGAGTGCTGTCGGCATGTCCGTTACTCAAATCTTTATTCTCGTGTATCACCTGCTTATTTGCGATTGCATCAAAGTTGGTGCCATTCAGCCTCAACACAGTGGACTGGCAGCTCCAAATGGTGCTCCGGCTCCTTTCGCGATGCCACCCGCAGTGACGGCTAGGCCTGGCGTTGCTCCCAGTTTTGCCGCTGCGGCTGCGGCAGGAGTGCCCGGTGCTCCTGGTACTACAGGTAAGCACTCAGCTCTTCCTGTTGAACCTAGAAATATCGATTCCGGTGCGATTCAAAGCGTGATGATGAGCCTGCGTCGGGCGGAAACCGGCATGTTTATCTATCCGGCATTTCTGTATTTTCTTGAACAAGAATACTTCCGCAGCTATCGATCCGGCAGTCCTTTATCAGTGATCGTGTTTGAGATGCGCTATTTGACTCAGGTAGGCAACGAGTTGGTTCGCCAGATATTGCCGCCAGCTGCGCTTCTTGATGCAGTCGGACGGATAAGCGCACTGAAACGACACGTGGATTTGTTGGCTCACTACGACGCGTTTGATTACGCCATGTTGTTGCCGAACACCAGATCAAGTGGCGCTCAAATCTTTGCCAACAGGTTGGTGAAAACTCTCAGCGCATCTCCACTAGCTGGAACTATTGACTCTAGCAAGTTACTTATTTCGTTCGGATCGGCTTCGGTGCCGGAAGATTTTCTGGATCTGAGTCTTCTGCTAGGAGCTGCTGATGCTGCGATGAATCGCGCTCGGCAAAACCGCCAGCCTTTAGTGATGTACAAAGACATGAAAGAACCTGTTAGTCGGTAGTAGCAACCAAAGCAATAGAAATGCCTAATTACGGCGCTTATCAGGACGAAATCTATCTTAAGGGGTTGACTGGAACGAAGCCGAAACTTCCAGTAGATTTTAAGCATCTCGAAGAAAGGGCAACCGCGGCTTTGCCACCATCCGTGCTGTCTTATGTTCAGGGTGGATGCGGCAATGAAGCTACGCAGAATAATAATGTCGAGGCTTTTAATCACTGGGGTTTGACTCCCCGCATGATGGTTGACGGCTCTGATAGAAACATGTCTATCGATTTATTTGGTTTAAAGCTCCCGTCACCGTTATTTATGAGTCCGATTGGAGTGCTCGGAATTTGTAGTCAGGATGGGGATGGTGACCTTGCCACAGCTCGGGCTGCAGAAGTTTCGAAGGTACCGATGTTCGCTTCTACTCTTTCAAATGATCCTCTTGAATCAGTTGCTAAGGAATTTGGACAGACGCCTGGATTTTTCCAGCTGTACACGCCAAAGAGCAAGGAACTCGCTGAAAGTTTGGTTGGCCGCGCAGAGAAAGCTGGCTTCAAAGGCATTGTCGTTACTCTTGATACCTGGATTACAGGATGGCGTCCGCGCGATTTGAACGACTCGAATTTTCCGCAATTGCGTGGTCATGCGCTTGCTAACTATTTTTCGGACCCGCACTTTTTGTCGCTTTTAAAGAAGCCTATCCATGAAGACAATGCCGGCGCCATCGCTGCCTGGACACAGGTGTTCGGCAAAAATCTAACCTGGGATGATTTGCCCTGGTTGCGTTCGCTAACAAAGTTGCCGATTATTTTAAAAGGCATCTGTCACCCAGATGATGCACTCAGAGCAATTGATGGAGGGGTAGATGGTATCTACGTTTCCAACCACGGTGGGCGCCAGGCAAATGGTGGCATCGCTGCTATCGATTTGTTGCCTGCGGTTGTCGCAGCCGCTGGCAAAACTCCCGTTTTATTTGATTCCGGAATTCGCTCTGGCACCGATGTCGTGAAAGCGCTTGCGCTAGGAGCGACCGCAGTTGGTGTAGGCCGACCCTACGCTTATGGTTTGGCCCTGGATGGCACGGCGGGAGTGGTGCACGTCCTGCGATCGATTTTAGCGGAAGCCGATTTGTTGATGGCCGTTGATGGTTATCCAACAATTGCTGCTTTGCGCGAAGCTGGCTTGTCCCGGATTTAAGTGTGGATTTTTCATTTATTACTTATAGCGATTTGCCGGAATTGGATCCCGATGATCAGCTTATCGTTCGTGCCCTCAATGCAAGAGAAACCAACTCTAATTGGCTTTTTCTATGTCTGATACTCGCCGTTCTACGTCAGATAGGCGCTGATCGAAACGAATAAATGATTTGTCGATCGACTTTAAGTACATGCCAATACCATCGAGTTTCTTGTTCACTGAAGTTTCAAATGTTGTCAATCTCACGTTTGTCTGACTGACGATAGAAGAGGTTTCGTCTAGTCTTAAAATCGTCTGGTCCAACTTGGTATTTGTCTGGTCCAACTTGGTATTTGTCTGGTCCAACTTGGTATTTGTCTGGTCCAATTTGGTATTTGTCTGCTCTAGCTTGGCATTGGTCTGATCCAATCTGGCATTGGTCTGATCGATCCTATGGTTAGTCTGACCAACCGCAGCAACCATCTCTGCCATGCCAGCGCGAAGATCGGCCCCTAGCTTGGCATTGCTCTGCTCTAATCTGTCGTTTGTCTGCTCTAATCTGTCGTTTGTCTGCTCTAGCTTGGCATTGGTCTGATCCAATCTAGCATTGGTCTGATCGATCCTATGGTTGGTCTGACCAATCGCCGCAACCATCTCTGTCATGCCAGCGCGAAAATCGGCGCCTAGCCTGGTGATTGCATTTTCTAACGAGTTGGTCATCTCTCCATCCTCCGTTTTCTCTGCAATGTAAGACGGAAAAATATTGTCAATAGTTCAATCTTGATCATAAGCTACCGGAACAGAGTCAGCAAGCCTCGCAAATAACTCTGTTACTGGTTACTGAAATGTCTGGTCTATCCCGTTTGAAACCTGCTCATTGACCTCGTTCCCTTCGTCTATTGTGAAGCGCACACGTCCTGAATCCATTTGGATGCGTAGACTTTGATATTTGACCAGATAGAAAAGTCCGACCAGCGTTGCTATGAAACCTGCTGCCGCGCCTACTCCGAGTGACCAGCGTGGTCCGTAGGTGTCTGCAATCCACCCCACGATCGGCGCGCCAATCGGTGTTCCACCCAGGGCAATGGCGAGATGAATAGCCATTACACGTCCGCGCACCGATTGAGTGGTTGATAGTTGCACCAGGGCATTCGCTGTAGTGCTAAAAGTCTGCGCCGAGATGCCTATAAGAATAAGGCACAGTCCGAATAACCATTCATTGGGCATAAGAGCTGCGAGCGTAAGTCCTGATCCAAAAACGGCTGCGCCGAGCAAAAGAAAATATATATGCGGACTTGCACGGCGAGCCGAGAGAAGCGCTCCAGCTACGGAGCCGATCGCCATAGTGGACATCAAAAGTCCATATTTCCCGGCACCAGCGTGAAAAACGCTGACAGACATTGTTGAAATATAAATCTGGAAATTAAATCCAAAAGTGCCTATCAGAAAAAGCATGATGAAAATCGCAACCAGCTTTGGTCTTTTCCAGACGTATCTAAACCCTTCAGCCAACCGCCCAGGCGTATTAGGAGCTTTAGCCTGTGGGTGCAGATCCTTGATGCGCAGCAAAAAGAGTGAGCCTATCACTGCCGCGAAAGACGCTCCATTAATGACGAACACCCAGCCCGATCCTACAGAAGCGATAAGCACTCCGGCAATTGCCGGACCAATCATCCGCGCGAGGTTGAATGATGTTGAGTTGAGCGCGACAGCGTTCGAGAGATCGGTCTCACCAACTAGCTCCGCAACAAATGTTTGGCGCGCCGGTGAGTCGAACGCAGAGGCACAGCCTAGCAAAAATGCAAAGATATATACGTGCCACAGCTGGACTAGACCGGCGATAGTAAGGAATCCAAGTCCCAGAGCAAAAGCACCCATTGATGCTTGAGTGGTGATTAACAGCTTGCGCCGATCAAGATGATCGGTGGCGTAGCCGGTTAGAGGTAATAACAGTACTTGCGGACCAAACTGGAGAGCCATGACAACACCAACTGCGGTGGCATTGTTATGAGTGAGTTGCGTGAGAACGATCCAGTTTTGAGCTGTGCGCTGCATCCACGTGCCAACATTGGACACAATCGCGCCGCTAGCCCAGACTCGATAGTTGAAGCTGTTCAGCGATCGGAATGTGCCTGTTGAAGGTGCTTTCAGATGGTGGCTCGCAGGTATTTCGTCTTAGCTGAGCATGCTCTAGCTATGCGTGGTGTTAAACAGATCATTATCTCTTGAGTCATGCCTGTTTCACCTAATCTCGGAAAGATTCTTGTACATGGATTCTGTAATGGTGTTTGTATGGGCTTCTTCGGGTGTGTCAGAAAAAGTGTCAGAGATTGCGTTCGGTCAAGGTTCCGGTGTTCCTGCAGGTCGGCTGCAGGTGATGCGGCTTGACTACTGGGACTTTTGCACCGAAGCCATGCTGGCCAAAGCATTTCCCGCCGGGACACCTTTGACCACAAATAAGCCCAAACCAATGAGACTACTTTTGGTACTTTTGGGCCTGTTCGACCTGGTTGTATCTCTCGAATATCCCTGCAAAGAAGGAACTAGTGTTGAAGTCGGGGTACGGTGTAACAGCACTGACATCAACGCCATGATCAGGTCCTGGCCAGGAATGGCCAGCGGTGCCGAGATCGACGATCTTCAGAGAGTTAGGAGATGTGTTTGAGGTATACGATTCCAGCTGATCCTTCTTGCCGTTTGGAAGTGATTTCAATGTCTGAGCCTGCTGCGATAAAGATCCCAGAGACTTCAGGTTGTTCTCATACAGATTTTCCATAATGTGCGGGTTCTGGTCACGATTGTCGATGCCTCCAAGCGGACTCTCCTTTTCCGCAAATTTAATGCCGTCACCTTCAGGAAGAGCGTCATTCGGAGTTGGATAATTGGACAGATTAAGAGTGTCGACGAGCAATTTCTCACCCTTGAATTTAAGGGTCTCGTCCTCTGGATAAGGCAAGGTAATGCCATCACCATGCAAGTTCTCTATCATCACATTCTTTGCATTTCCAGCTGCAGTTGAATAGTCGTGATTCGTTTCCATCGTGGTTCCGACCAAACCAACTGTCGGAAAAAGATTGGGATCGTCATGCACGAGTTGATTGAGGAACATTCCTCCTTGTGAAAATCCAATCGCTCCCCAATCTTTGTGGGTTGGATCTGCGTTGGTAAGCCGCGGCACAAGTCCGACAATTGCTTTCATGTAGTCTTCATCATTGTAGCCAGCCAGCTTCTGATCCGAATTGTTTATTCCGGTGCCAGGCGCATTCCAGGCATAGGCAGGAGTTTTTGATCCTTGTCCTAGTAAGTGTTCCTTTGGGACCGCATAAACAGAAATGAACTTGTCCTGGTCCGCGTACTGATTCATTCCAGTTTGCGTCTCGAATTGCCCCGCATTGGGATGACTGCTGCCTTCCGGATTGACTGAAGGTGATATCACGAACATCACCGGCATCTCAGTCTTGCCATCATTTGGAGGCACGTGAATGACGAACTGCCGTCCATTCTTAAATTCGATCGTGTGATCACCGGCTGTGAGCTTGTCCTTAGAGAATGGCACCTCTTTGGTTTTTCCGGCAGAGTCAGTGACTACTTCGACGGCTCCAGAAAAGTCGTTGGGTCCAGCTTTCGAAGATGGTGCATTTGAAGGAGTGGCATCGCTTGCCTGACTTTTAGGCGCAGTCTTCGCGGTTTTCTCAGTCGATTCTTTTGACAGCGGATGATTCGAGCCATGGAAAGCCGACTGATCCCCCTGTGGTTGCGTTGTAGCGCCGACATCGCCGGCATCGGCGGTATTTTTAGAATTAGTCATAGTCAATTCCTAAAGGGGAAATAACGGATAGCTCGTAAAACCAGCGCATGCCTCGTTCCGTTGCACGAAAGGAGATGAAATTGACTATGGCAGAAGGAAGCGAAAATGAAGTTTTCGATTTGTTAAAGTCATAGGGATTGACTAATCTGGGAAAGTCCGATCAACGGTAAATATTCCAGTATCACAGCGAGCAGAAGTGGAGTTCAATCTCTATTTAAGAGCTGCAGTAGTTGCTCAATGACATCACTCGCCTGTCGTTGTCGCAGAATTCTCATCTCTCTTACATCCGTTTCGTCACTGTCGCCAAACTCAAACTTCGCAACGGATACCGGACCGTCCTTTCGATAACCTTCAGTTTTGTAATCGCTTGCAAATCGAGTGCGAAGTATCCCTAATGCGGATCTAATAGTCTCCGCATGTGCACCAGCTAGGGCACTTCGGAATTGCTCGGCAGCCCCTTCAACTCCCGACGTCTTATTCTCAAGGCAATAGATCAAATCATGCGCATCCTTGCGCTCATTGCGTTGATCAAATGCAAACGATTTCAGGCAGGTAAAGCTAACCAAATCTGCATGTTTTACCTTTTCGGTTGCAACACCATTGCCACCGAGAAGCTCGGCTTGAATTTCTTTGACTTCGTGCAAATCGAAAACCATCGAAGAGTGTGGAACATTCAACGCTGATATTTTCCCCTCAGTTGGCAATGCCTGAACCCTGCCACCACCTAGCTCTAATGACTCGGCAATAAGCTCCAGAATCACTGTGACTCCGCGCTCGGTTTTGGTTTTCCAGCGCCAGGAAAGTTTCTTTCCCGATTCATTTTCAGCTCGCTCGAAACCCATCTTTTTTAGATTTTCTTCTAGAGTGTGATACGCATCAGTATCTGCCAAAATCTGCAAATCGATTACAACATCGACATCTTGTGTGCCCGCATGTACAGGTACATCTGGCGGTCTGGACTCAACCAAATATCTTGGCGTCAAACCACCAATTAAATAGACGGATTCTTTCCAAGGACCAAGCCCACGTAAAAGCGTCACAAGAAGACGCTCGCAATCAAGTGTTTGTTCTTCATCATAGCCCGATAGCGTGTCTGGTTTTGCCATCAAAAACCAATCTTTTCTTGTCGCAAATGTTTAGCCAGTTCAGTGGATCGCCCTTCCCCGCGTTGGAGATCTAGGTAAACTTGCACAGGACTGGCTAACCAGATGTTGTCGAGTAAAGTTCGAAATAGAAAGTCGCCTTTTGATTCTGCGTCAATGATTGCAAGGTTCGATCCCTCAGTCACCGACCGCGCGCCAAGGTCAGAGAGCGCAGCTTGCGATTCTTGGGTATTAGCTAATCTCATACGCACCTGTGCAATGCTGGAAAGGAATGGCGCATACATCTGTGCAGCGGCTTCATATGTGATTGCATACTCGGTGTTAGTCCTACCAAATTCTTCGCCGATGCGGATTAGCAACCTGTCAAACTTCGTGCCGGGCACATAATACCGAGTCAGGCTTGGTCCTGGAACAGTCTTCACTTGCTTAGACCATTCATCTAACAACGCGGCAGGTTGAGACAGCTGGCGCTCTTTTCGCGGTCCTCTGCCCCGCGATATCAACCAATCCATGTCTTCCAATTCTGATAATACTTCGGATGCTGTAGCAGGTGACACCATCGCAAGTTCTGCTAATTCGTGAACTCCAAACCACCTAATAGGATGGATAAGAAGAGCGTGGAGTATCTGGGACCGTCGTCCTGAAAAAAAGGATCGAATAGATTTTTCGATAGCCTTGGCAGGTGGTTTTTCTATGTACAAGTAGGCTCCCTGCGTTGACAAATAAAGGCTGCCGCCACTATCGAAATAGCCAATCTTCTCCGCCTCCAACAGTTTTTTCGCTCCTGGCGAGAGGTACTCTGATAGAAAAACCAAGGAGGTTGTTTTGTCTGGTAGTTTCAGCGCCTGGCTTGCGGCACGAAGTTGCCAAATCGCTTGACGCACATCCCGCGGATATGCTGATTTTTTTACCTCAACCACTAACAAACACGATTTCCCAGCTATCGTTAAGTCGATTAGTGCGTCAAACTCCATGCGACCTACGCGCGGCTGTTCCGAGCGCAATGTCGCTCGCACGTTGGGCAGCTCCTCCAGAGTCTTCAAAAACTCCTCGATCTGTCGCTTTTCTAATAAAGCGTAGTCCATAATATTTGCTCAAATGTATATATTTACTGATCAGTGTATAAGCTAATAATAATGTATATTCACTGAAATTGCAATATTCACTGTACAGTATATATTTTGTGAACGGTAGTTTCGGGATGCTTCGGGGAGGATCATGCGCACACTGACCCCGGCTCGGTGGCGGTTGATATCGTCATTAAATTGGCTGGTATAAACCTGGCAGCATCCATCTGCATTAGCGAGGGTGACAACGCGCATGAAGCGGTTATTTATTAGCACTGATCGCTGCCCATAGCGCGATTGCTCGCGGAATAAAAGGATCACTATCAAGGTTGCAGTTCAATCTACTATGTGGCTAACAATTTTCGACTCGCTTATTGTGACCTCGAATGTACACATAGAGGATGGCTGGTCTGTTGTTGGCCTTCTCGGCATCTCCTCTTTCATGTGGTTCTTGCACCAAATTCCAGATCAATCGCTGGCTACCGTCGCGGTTGCTTATAGCCTTTGTTATCTTCTGATGCCATTTGCGGAACACAAACAAACGCTATTCGACAGAATTACAGGACGCCTAGTGATCATCGATGCAGCGCCTCGATGAGTGCGTTTGTCTTTTTACATCATGAGCTTGTCGATTACCTACAAACCCTTTTTGAACGAGAGTTGAGACTCAAGCTGGATCACGGTGCTTTCATCGGTCAAAGCAACTAAGCTATGCCGCAGCGTATACATTTTGCTAAACGGATCGTCTGCGCCTCGTCCGTCATGCTGCCTGTGTCTCACAACGAATGACACTGCCCATGAGGGCTCATCCTTCGCTTTCATTGAGTTGGCGAGTGATCTGAGAGCTTCCACATATTGCTCGTAAGTCAGTCGAACTTCATCAGATTGTGTTTTCGCTGCTGCCGAACTAGACCAGTCCTTGGGATGTATTTTCTTCGCTGCGGTCACTAGAGTTGCGATATCATCTTCCGGTGTGATCACCTTCGTTGTAGCTGGTGAAAATTTTTGCGTATAGAGTTCTTTTGCCGTCTGGTCAGCTTCGTCATATCGGTTTTCTTGCAGATATGCCAGACGTAGCGCTTCCAAAACTTTACCCGTAGTTTCATTTGGCATTCCCGGCCGGAACAAACCTTTTGCGCGAATTAACAGCGATATTGCTTCATCAAAATTATTTTTGTTTGTCTCATCTTTTGCAAGCATTACAAGCAGAAAGCAGAATTTGTTGCGGATTGCCAGGTCGTCCGGACTCTTCGCTAACGCCTGTTCATAGTAGGGAAGCGACTCAGGTTTCAAACCATATTGATCTAGAAACGCTGCGCTGTCTTTCGCTGTTCGTAACCAGGCGTTTTTCTTCTCCATCTCCGCCGCTTCATTTGTCTTTCCCGCATGAAGATAGGCATTGTGTAACGCCTTGAGTACGTGCTCTTTAGTTTTTGCACTGTCGTTACTGGGTGCAAGTGCATTGGCTTTTTCAAGCAATAGAATCGCCGCAGAATTTTTATCTACGTCCAATGCATTCGCTGCGGCATTAGTTAGCCAGATGCAAATTAGAGTGCGAGTTTGACTCTCTTTTGAGTTCGACGATACCTTATCGAATGACACAGCTGCGGCATTGTATTGCCCCTTCAGCGTTGCGTCGATTGCAGCGCGAACATAATCAAACACATTATTTTGATAAAGTGATTTCGATGCGGAAATATCACCAGCAGTGAGTCTCGTTATCGGAGGCCAATGCGCTTGGGTCCACATCACGTCCTTCTCGCTCGCACTATGATTTAAACCAAAGCTGTGGCCAATTTCATGCATGCAGCCCTGTTCCAGGTATTTTTTACGAAATTGAGCACTCTCGCCGGATGGAACGGCACCAATGAAACTGTCCACAAAAGTCAGTACCTTGACTTTAGCTCCGTCAAGGAAACCGTCCTTGCCTATCGAGAAACTGCATATACCAACCGCGTCAGCTAATTCCAACTCCTTCTGGTCACTCACCCAGGCGCAGGTTATATCAGCTCGCGTTTGTACCGGTTCATAGACAAATCGAACCAAGCCACCAGTCTGACTTTGCCATGCTTCGCAAGCAGCACGGAACAGCTGCCCGTCGCCCGCTCTGTAACCCGATATTTTCATAGCGTTGGCATCCGGAGGGATATACACCCTGAGCGGAAATTTGTTCACTTTCCATTTCGTAAAATCGCTGGTTTTGCCATCAGCGCGCAATACATCCGGTGGAACTTGCCATTGAGCATTCGACATCTCAAATTCCATAGACCTGATCTTTGCTCTCAAGGACTGGAGGGATGGGTATGTTGGATTATTTATTGCCACCATCTTTAATTTATCAATGGCGCTTGATTTATTCTCAACAATGCTCAGCATCAACGCCTGTAAAATTTGCGCATCACAAGATGATTCCGGCACGGCCGCTTCATGACGCTTAGCCGCTATGCTGCTCAGCTCCATAGAAAGATAAGAAAGGTCCTTACTAGCTTTCATCACCGGCGTCCCAGCATTCTCTCGGAGCGCAGACATAAGCCAACGAGTGGCGAGTGCATAGCTCTGGTGATAGACGCAGCTGTAGGCGGAATAAATCGATTGCCAGCCGGGAGTCTCCGTATCTGACGAGGATGGCGTCGAAGAGACTTCGGTCATAGTCGTAGTCGAGGGGTTGCTACTGTTCTCCGCTGATTTCACATCGGCATCGTCAGCTATCGCTGGAGCAACCATCGTAAGTAACAAAGCACTGGAAAAACAGAGTACGGACGATCGCATTGTTGTTGTTCTCGTTCTGTTTGTCGCTGCGACTACTAGGTTTGCGATAGCAAAAGTTTGCGTTTGATAACTATACGCGACCCGAGCCTCCTCCAAAATGCCGCCAACGGCTCCGGCTCCTAAAACTAGCGCTTAATCAACTTTGATTCCTTCGACGTCCATCAAGAGGGATATTGTACTAGACGGGAAATATTCAAGATCAACGAACCTATGATCTGTTCGGTCGTCTCACAGAAGTTCAAGGAACTCTTTCCTCCGATTTCAATTCGGAGGATACTACGAACATCAGCCGAGCGGTCTCAACCTGACTTTAACCAGAGCCTATAGTGCTGTGTTTGTCCGATTTCTATCGAGAGATGGACGAGCTGAAGAGGCAGGCACTAATACTGACGTGCGGAAGGAACTTACAAAGGGAACAGAGAATAACTTATGAATGCACAGGATATTATCAACCGGACTGCGCAGCGATACTCAGAGTGCAAGGCATATATGGATAAAGGTTCCGTTGATTTCTTGGATATTGACGGAAAGAGAGAGACTCTATGTTTTCGCACGCATTTTACACGGCCGAGCCTATTGCGTTTTGATTGGCAAGATTATGGTCCGAGGCGAGGCAAGTCTTCCTTGTATAGCTCCTTGATCTGGCACGGTCAAAATTCAACGATATTGCATCGATGGAAAGCAGTCTCAGAAGAGAACAGTTTGTTATCAACCGTCGCGAGTGCCACTGGCTGCTCTGCTGGGTCAGCTATCATTGTAATCCCGCTGTTGATGGCGTCTATAATGTCGGAGCCTGGAATACTAAAGGGGCATCTCTTAATGGTGTTGATAGATCTAAGGATCAGGCCAATGCATTTACAATCGACATGGGCGGCGGTCAAGAAATTCAAGACAAAAGACCAATTAGTCGTAAGGACGCGGATAACATTAGTGGCGAAGTTCAGCTGACCGACGGAAGCATTGACCCGGCACTCAAAAAAGAAAATGGATTGTTTCCAGCTGACTGGAACGCGTCGAGCCCAGATAACAGTTCTAAAGAGTCTCAGTTAACCGGAGGCAGCATTGATCCAACCTTGCGCACATCTGAACGCGATCGTTCAACCGATGGACTCAACCGTATCCTCGAGGGCAAAGTTCAGGAGGATACCAGCGACGCTGAACGGCCGCCTATTAATTTCCAAGAATGGAAAGAACATCTAAATCGCTTTGCTAGAACTAGATTTGCAACGACGACTCTCGATAATCAGGCTATCCAAATTGCAGACTCGTTAGAAGGCTACAAAGGAAGAGTAGTATCTCTAACCGGAAGTGGACAGGATCAGGTTTTAGTGAAGGACGAGCAAGGTCACGTTATAGGCACGAAACCAAATGAAAGACCTGTTCATATAGATTTGCCGGAACAAGTCATACCAATACAACCTGGAGACTCCGTGCGCGTGGAAGGAAACATTATTGAAACGACCACACATCAAAAAATTCCATATAGGCTCACAATTACTAGATCCCCAGGAGGGCATATATACGCTGAAGGAGAATACACAAACGAACGAGGCGATAAAATTCACGTAAAAGTTGGTGGAGCCGATTCTCGAATTCCTTTTGAGCCCGGCCAACAGCAAGTGCCAGCCGAGTCGGATCCATCCTCCGGATTTTAATGGATAGGGAAACTTTTCAAACTTGCCGACAACTGAATTCGATTAGAAATCAATTTCGCTAAAAAAATAGTCTCTGTAATTCGTTATCCGACTGTGCAAATCCCGAGCATCGCAGCCATATGGACGATATACAGCATATGAAGTTGGAGTATCATTTTCGTTTGTTACCTGTGGATGGTTGAAATACAATTGCGAAATTTTTGCTGCATCGGCTCTAGTTAAATCGGTCAATGGATTGGATATGTCGCAAGCAAAATACATTATGGCAGGCATTTCTAGCAAGTGCCTGGATATGCCCAGAGCGTGCCCGACCTCGTGCAAACAACAACTGGTCAAAATGTTGTCATCTGCGGCATACAAGTACCCATGCCCTTGCTCTTGCCCTTGTGAATATATCGTGATTTCTGCGCGATAAGGTTTGCCGCTTGCGACCATTACTTTTGTCAAGCCAAGCTTATCTTGATGAGGCGCTCCTATCGGGGCATTTGCCAATCCTTGATATTCAAAATAACTTTGAGGCGCTTTAGCCCACTGACAAACAATGTCAGCGGCTGCAGGATTTTTTGTCTCCACAAATGTAATTTTACTTTTGCTCGCGTGTATCCAGGAGCGAAGAGAATCTTCGATAGTCACTTTCAGGCTACTATCGTAAATAAGTTCATTTTCTCCGCGAAAAAACACCTTTAGCGGCATGCGATTCGCTTCCCATGGTGCATCGACACCTTTCTCATGCTTAGCGGCTTCCAGATCATACTTGAATTCAATATTGGATCGCTCCAAATAGGCAGGTTCAAAAGAATACCAATCCGGTGCCACCTGCATCACTCGAGATAACCATATGCCATGATCCAAATCTCTGTTCCGAATTCGCTGGTACGCATCTGCAATTAGTCTTGCATTTTTGAAACTGGTAGTATTTAAGTGATAAACGGATTCGAACTCGCGCCAAGCAGCATCCCAGTTCTGCTTGAACAATGCACTGTAACCGGAGTAAAAGTGTTTCATGTCGTCGGCTTCTGCTAGCAGAGCGGCTCTAGCATACAGTTTCGCCATCACCGAATTTGATGATTGCTGTGTATAAACGTTTCCCCAAAGTTTAAGTTTGGAGTGAGCATGATGCTTATCGGTATAAAAAATCGAGTATCGTAAAGTTCGACTTTGCGAGTCAGGTTTAAGTTGTTCTGCGAGTGATAATGAATCCTCGAACGATAAGTTCTCAAAATTTACAGATTTTTTATATGTCGGAACCAATTTTGAAGTTGATGGTGCCTTTAACACAAGGAGAGCATGCTGCACCATCGAGATATTAACTGAGTTTGAAGTAAAAACGATGCGTAGAACGGATTGCCCGTCGGACCTCACTATGAAGTCATCTGGCAATCCACCTATCGTACTTGTTGGGGCTAGTTGCCGATACTCGGACGGATCGAATCCATAAAGTTGGAAAGCATCCGGATGCGAATTGGATTCTTTATGCTGATCGAAATCTGCTGGCTGAAATCTGAAATCACTAGCTGGAGATCTTTCGGGCTCCGTGAAGAACTTTGCTGATTTAGACAATCGTTGTATTTGTGGTTTTGATAACGAATGCTGGGCGGTCTGTGCGAGAGCCGACCGAGTACAATTGACACCAATGATGATGACAAAAGAGGTCAAAAAAACAACCGGCGAAATTATTTTACCCACGCTAACGTACTTCTCCATCCTCGTTGAGATCTGTCTAACGAAGCTTTCAACACTATATCGGCACGGAGGGCTTTTCCGGATCAATTACGCACAGATTTAATAAGACAATATACGATCATTTGCCGTGTCGTAAACGCCAGACTTCAAGGGCGCGCTGCCTTTTCTCATCCCGCTAGAATCAAGATTTTGCTTATCTGTTTGGGACATCCTCAATGTGGCGAAATCTTGGCTGAGTTTCTTAGTTCGTTTTGTGATGACCGTTTATTAGCCATCTCAAAAGCATGGCTCGGCTCATACGGTGCACACTCTGAACACGGCATCATAGTATCCGGTTATCTTCTTAGGACAGACAGGAGTGAAGAAGTAATCTCTGTAGCGAAAAAATTGATGCTCAAGAATCCAGCCACCTGGGGATTAATCGGAGCGATGCTCGAATATACCACTGAAACCTGCGCTGAAGAATTGGGATTGGAACAACTGAAATTGATTCAGCAGAAAGACTTCGTAATGGCGGCAGTGCTGGCATCTTCGCTTTGAACACTCGATGCGATCTTGAGCCTCAGACGATGAGACGATTGGCAAACCAATTCCACTGTCGTTCGATATCTACGACGACCAGTATGATTGACCTCAGAGAAGAACGCTTTGGACTCGAAAGCGCACGCTTTCCGATTGGCAGTTGTGATGTTCCAACGAACAAGATTTGGCCGCAAAGGGAACCACCGATGTTTCTCCTATCGCCTGCAAACAGTCGGATTTAGGCTCACAGATTGTGCAACGACTGATGTCCCTCTGTTAAACCGAACTAGAAGTTCTTTGAGAAACTTCAGCACCCGCCTCGCAATCAATTGCTGAGCAAGACCAAACTTTCGGATAAATGTCCGCCTCGGTGGGCAAATGTCCGGTCTTGTGTAATAATTACTGTAAGGGATGAAAGGAGCAAGAAGAATATGCCAGACACAGCACTAAACCTAGACAATTTAGCGGCAGCTCCTTTTGCTACTCAAGTATCAACCCTGAGGCAGCTGTTCGGTTTTACTAAAACAGAGTTCGCCGATGTACTTGGCGTTGATGAAAGGACTATTCGGCGCTGGGAAAAGCCGAACGAAAACTTTGAACCACACAGCAGTCACAAACAGCTATTTGATGCTTTGCAAATAATTGCAGAAAGTCTTGGCGATCTGTTCGAGCCAGACATGATCAAGGTCTGGGTGGACAGGCCAAATCCCGCCTTACAGGGCGAACGTCCAAGAGATTTTGCCAAAAAACCTGGTGGCATCCTAATCATGGCACATTTGCTGGGGAATTTAGGAAGATAGCATGCACGTGAAAAGCGGCAGCCTATACACCATCAAGACAAGCAAGGTTGCACGAACGTTTTATCGGTACATGCGCACCAAATACGGTGATGAACCAATGGCTGTTGTTGGTTCAATAAAATGCGGCGGTCGTTATAACGTAGCTGGACTTTTCGGCGCGCTTTATCTGGGTTTTGACACGAAGACCTGCGAAGCCGAAGTAAGCCAAGGGATTGCCGCCGGGGTGCCATTCAAGAATGGCGCTTTCACGGCGTGGGAATACGACGTTGATTTGAAGCATGTTATTCGGCTTGACGATAAAGCAGTGCAGATCGAGCTTGAAATCAACCAGGCCGATATCACAATACAAGGAAACCATTGGACGGCAAGTGGCATTGGTGAGCATCTTCACAAACGCGGTGACGTTGAAGGACTTGTTGCGCCTTCCGCGCAATATAAGGAGGGGCTTTGCTTAGATGTGTATCTTGATCGCGTTTCGACCACAAGTAAGGTAGCTCCTACAACCAAGCTTGGCACATGGCCGTAGTGCGCCAGACCGGCTATGCCAATCACGATGGCGCAGCACTTACAAAACAAGTCAACAGGCACGATTGTCGCTTGACCCAACCTGGTATCATCAGCGGTGCACTGATTTGCTTACGCTTACTTATTGTCCCGCGCTTGGTCCATAGGTTCCACCAGCCTCTAACCCTGGAACACTGGCAGGAGAAGCCTGCCCATTTTGCGCACCATACAACTGTCCCTGGACATTGCTGTAGGCATTCTGGACATTCCCATTACTGCCCTGCATAGTCGGCGCAGCATAGCTCAGTCCTGGGACGGCTCCGTAGCCTTGCTGCGCAGTTGGAGCGGCAAAGGCTTGCCCTTGCATCCCGTACCCGGGCTGCCCGTAGGGAGCAGGAAATCCTTGCCCCTGCATATTAGGGTAAGCAGGCTGAGCGTTTCCCATCGGAAAACTGGTTGGCGCAGTTCCAACATAGGGCTGCGTCTGCATTTGTCCATTTACGTTGTTGTTATTGTTGCGAGTGTTGTTATTGTTTGCGTTGTTGTTGTTGTTGTTGTTGTTGTTGTTCTTCTTATTTTGATTCTGTCCGGGATGCGGCAGTATGCCCCTTATCAGCATAGTCCCCATCATCGGCACCGTTCGAATTAGACTGAAAGCCATCATTGATGACTGAGCCACTTGCGCATGGGCAGGAAGAGGCGTCGATGTTATCAGACAGCTTCCCGGAATCACAAAGAGTAGCCGCCGTTGCACACGAATGAGACGTTCTGATATTATTGGCGTTACCGATGTCGTGACCTGCCCTAGTTTATGGTCGTGCATGTGCTTCCTGCCTTTGCCTTATTGACCTGTTGCGTAACTCATAGTAATTGCGTGAATTGAGCCACCAGTTGAATCGTCTGCAGTAAAACATGCAAACGAGGGACTAGCGATGGGCGAAATACGAAGCCTACTCAGGCATTCGAGTGATTTTTCTGACAAATCAAATATGTAAAAGGAAATTCCAGGGTCTTTTTCCCTGAGCTTCCGTCGTCATATGAATCCAAGTGAGGTCAGTTTGAATGTTCGATGCGAATATAAATGTGTCTGTCGTGGCAGCCACTGGAGTCGGAAACGAAGTTTTAGTAAAACCATGCGAGGGTCGTAAGCTCAGTTTTAGCTGTCGCTTTTATGTTGTATTGAAGTGAGTTTCTGGCGAGAAGTTGAACGAACATTGGAGACTGTTTGACCTGGATGATGATTTTACAAATCTATAATCAAAATTCACGTTCTTGCGGGCGTTTTGTTTGGACCTTAGTCTGCACAGCGCTTATGCAAATGTCTTGCGACGGTGCCTTTGCTGTTCCAGCCAGATTTGATCAGACATCTGTAGAACCGAATTCGATGACAGAGACAATAAAGGCAACGGTAAATTCAAATGGCTCTCTAACGCTAAAGGGCCGCGAACACTTCGAACAATTAGATTTTGGAACTGCCGGTAGCAATCACCGAGACCTTTCCAGCATCGGTATTAAACAAGTCACATTTGGAGTGCACACATATCTTGGTGATAACGCGCTGCGACCCACTGCGCCACTACCAAAGCTGCCGGACGGATTTAAGACTGAGTGGCTGCAATTTCTCGAGAATCTTTCCAAAGAGTTAGTAAAAACCTGGAGTCCAAAATATCCCGGGCAAGCGCAACTGGTACTCAAATTCGATAACCAAAATGGTATCACCCCACTACAATTTACTTTGTTTGTGCCTGCTTTAGGAAAAGACTGCCGCTTTGTCACCGAAAAAAAACAACCTGGCCTTCGCGAATCATTTATGGCTGATGTCGAGAAAGCTATCGATTTTGAGTCATCGTCAAGCAATCTTCGAGTTCCGAATATCCCGTCCGGCTCCTCACTTGTTGTCCTGTGCACATTTACAAATGACAGAAATTTGGTCATCGATGACGTCGCCTTAGATGCTTATCAGCCCGTCCAAAATGATGAGAGCAAACTCTGGATAGTTCGACTTTGTACAATGCTTGAAACAGCTTATTTATATGATTTGTCGAAAGATTTGAAAACAGTATTACCGGCTGAACTGCATCGAGATTTTCTTGACCGCTCTATCGAACATTGTTTCCTATCCTCACACGAAGGGCTTGGATACACGGGCATAAGTTCTTCGCCGTCCAACGCTAATTATCATTTGAAGCCGGAAGTGTCGACTCTTATTTTGAACATACTCAGAAAATATACGGCCACGTCACGCAATATTGAAGCTGAAGAATTTTTGAAACGCATACTTATGCACTACGCTGGCTGGATTCACTGGGGATATATGTCTTCATTGTTAGCAAGGGCGTCAGCTCAAGCCGATGCACCGAACATACTCAAAAGCACAATCAAACGAGAAACCACCGCGACCGGAGCCAGACATGAAAACGCAAGGTCACCCAGCACCGGCTCACCGAGCTCGGTACCTTTACTAAAGCCGGGAGTTGTACGAGGAGCCTCACCCCCTCTCTCTGGGGCACCATCGATTTTTGGAATATCGTTTCCTGGAGCACCGCCATCGCCTCCTCCTCCTCCTCCTCCGCCAATGTCACAGGAACTAACAGTTTCCATAGTGTTAGAAGAGCAACGAAGCACTGAAGAGCTTTTC
>Ga0182030_10008659_pt1 | contig 21000 bp, 20 predicted proteins | sample 812S3MmetaG_FD_121299 | JGI IMG/M metagenome (GOLD analysis project Ga0182030, IMG submission 121299) | Permafrost microbial communities from Stordalen Mire, Sweden - 812S3M metaG (Illumina Assembly) | ecosystem: Environmental > Terrestrial > Soil > Wetlands > Permafrost | place: Sweden...
TGAATAAATTTTGGAGTCATAAGCAACACGAAGTTTAGGATTCTTAGTCAATTTAAGTTCGGGGGTACCCCCGAACTTAAATTGACTAAGCGTGTTGCATTTGGTACTTGAACTTAGGGAATCTTCCCTGTCAGTAATATATATTGGCATTGCTTCTATGTTTATTGCGACAACTATAAGACGTAGATTTCTTAAAAGAAGATAGATTTATATACATCTTTCTGCGAGACCCTTTAAAATTCAAACTGAGCCACTACCGACCGGGGCCACATTAGCAAATATTAACTATTCAGGTGTATTTTTGCACGTTATGGGTTCAAAAGAGAGAAAAAAAGAGGTAAAGGAAACTATCAATTATCTGTTGATTGCCACCGGTGTTGCAAAAGAAAAAATACGGAGGCATTATCTAAAAATGGCAAAACCAAAAATGCTTGAAGAGTTCAGGCAGTTTGAAAGCACTGATTTGGAATGGATTTACGAACACTTAGGAATGGCTACAGAAGATTATGAAATTTGCAGGGCGTCTTATGAAGTGCTGAAAGAGCGCGGGTTAAAATAAATAGTGGTCATCTACCTGTATCTGAACACAGCAGGAATTTATAGCCTTTATATCCTGCTACTGAAGAACAATAAGTGTATGAAAACCAAAGATTCAGGCTGATATTTACGTCTATATAAGTAGAGCAAACTTTTTAGATCATGAAACCGGGACCATGCAGGATGATATTCTTCACTATTATTTTGTTGCTTTCTGTAATGCGCACCAATGCACAGGGCTGGAACATTGTGGGCACGGGCGCTAATGCCTTCTTTGCCAACCAGGGTATCACGTCTGTTTGCTCAGACTATTTCGGTAATGTTTACGCCGCAGGTAATTTCTATGATGACACACCTGGGCAACAATATTATGTGGCTAAATGGAATGGGAGCAGGTGGTATGGGCTCGGCCGGTATGATACTGTAGCTTTTGATTTGTTGCATGGGTCTCCCTTATTTACCACGCCGATTACCTCCCTTTGTACAGACCGCTCCGGCTATCTCTATGCGGCAGGCGGTGTAGGCTTTGACAGTGTATACCGTAGTTCGGTGGCTAAGTGGGACGGCGTTTACTGGCATAAGCTAGGCCCCGGCACTAACACCCTTATTTCAGGGCCCTACGACATCACATCTATGGTTACCGACAGCTTCAATAATCTGTATGTAGCCGGCACATTTATTTCTGGCTCCACGGGTGTTACAGACACTTTTTATCTCGCCAAATGGGATGGAACGGCCTGGACGCTTCTCGATGACCAGTTTCAGCTATCATCACTCTCTATCGATCCGTCAAATAATCTATACGCATCAGGCGGCTTTGTGCATGAAGCGGGCAGCCCGTGGTGTGTGGCCAGGTGGGACGGAATGGCCTGGAATCCACTGGGCACCGGCAGCCATAGCCTTTCTGTTACCAGCATCAATAGCATTTGTACTGACTATGCAGGCAATATTTATGCTGCGGTTTTTCAATACGCTTCTTTTACTAATTACATCGTTAAGTGGGAAGATACAGCCTGGTACAACCTCGGCTTTTATGCCAATTCCAATATCATGTCTATGTGCAGTGACAAGCAAAATAACCTGTACATAGGGGGCACATTTTCTGTATCGGCGCTTGATAGTTATAGCAAGTTTGATGTAATAAAATATGATGGTACATCCTTTACTCCCTTAGGCACTCCCCTGCGCACAACTGCCGATACCGATTTCATATACGATATCTCGCAGGATGGCTTTCAATCATTGTGTCTCGATACCGCAGGGAATGTATACGGGGCGTTGTGGATGGGCAAGGCACATCGGTTCAGCGATACTGCCTATTTGTTTGCCGACTCCTTCTACGTGGTGCGCTTTGGCACGCCATTCGCTATTGACACTACTATTTTACCACCCCCTGATACCACAGATGTACCGCCGGTGGATACGGTTATCAAGACCGCTATCGTGAAGAGTGCATCTGAGATAATCAGTGTATATCCGATACCCACCCGCGATGTTATCAACATTGATATGGACAAAGCAATACCCGGTACCCGCTGTTATATTTTCAATACCGAAGGTAAATGTGTACTATCAGCCAGTGTGGCCGGGCAGCACACTGTTATGAATGTTTCCACACTGCCCACAGGCGCTTACTTTCTACAGGCAGGTGATAAGCGGGGGAATGTTTTTAAGATATTAAAAGAGTAATACACCAGTAAAAGATAAAACATGTTGCCTGTAGCGTGCAGGATTGTTCCACCCTGTTGCCGAATTTTCTGGCAGCCAAAAGGTTTTGCGTCTTTACTTCTTAAAAAGGCCATCCATGTTTCTATCGTTATAATTATCGGCAGGCGCAGGATGAAGCATATGCGTGGATTGCCACGCCCTTGTCCGGTTTATAGCACCATCATGAAAGGTATTCCAGGCATCATACTCCGGTATGCTTTCAGCCTTCCCGAATATCCATTCATTCCAGATGTCGAACCGGCCATACTTCACCAGCGTATCCTGGTACGAAAAAAGAGAGAATGGATATTTGGCACTATAGCTGGAAAACCAATCCATCAAAAAACGGGTTCGCACCATGGTAAGGTTTTCTGTGCTGATACCGTCGCTTACTACAGGTGTAAGCCCGGAATATACCCGCAACACGGCTTCCTCAAAGTCTTTTGCGGGTTTCTCTCTTTTAGCATTTCCATATTGCGGCGTTTGATCAGCAGCAAAACCGTCGAACATCTTTTTATACCCTGCAAATAGTTTAATTTTAATACTGTCATCACTGGCAGTATCATGCGGCATATCGAGGTACATTTCGCCATATAGCAGCCCCCATAATACCTTGCCGGTATTGAGGTAGCTGAGCGCAGCCCGGTAATAATTGGGTGCGTATTCCGAATCTTTAGCTATGCCATCCAGCCATGCATTCAAAGCCGACTCCGGCTTATTTTCCTGCGAAAAGACATTTCCCAGTTCGTGATACAAAAGACCGGAAGCAGGAAAGCGCTCCAGTCCTTTCTGCAGAGTTGAAGTAGCTTTTTTTTCATTTTTTTGAGCAGCCTGGCTTGCCGCCAGAAGCTGGAAACAAGTTGCGTCGGCTACCGGCTTTGCACAAACAGGGGCTAGCGTTTCTTCAGCAGATTCAAATTGTCGTGATAAATAAAGCGCATTGCCTAATTCTTTGTACAGGACAATTTTATCAGGGGCCAGAATTAATGCTTGTTTGTAAGTGATCACTGCATCATTTATATCGCCTCTTGCCATATACTGCTGCGCATGATGATACATTTGTTCCACCTCAGGTGTTGGCCAGTTTTCCTGGGCGTTTACGTAAGATGTTAAAAACAGGAGCAGAAATTGCGGGTATAATTTTTGTCGGTTAAACTTCATATAAGCGAGCCTGGCGAAAATACAATTAAATTGATTAGAGCTGGTATAATAACAGATATCCGAACTTTGGAACGATAACTATTTGTTGAAATTATCTTTTTTAGAATTCCGTATCTTTCAATAATATTTGAATATGGAAAAAATAAAAAACATAGGCGTTCTTACCTCAGGCGGCGATAGCCCGGGAATGAATGCAGCTATACGGTCTGTAGTGCGCACCGGGTTTTATTATGGACTGGATATTTATGGCATACGCAGAGGCTACCAGGGAATGGTAGAGGGTGATATCTTCAAAATGCAAACTACTGATGTAGCCAATATCATCCAGCGCGGAGGAACCATACTCAAAACTGCCAGGAGCCGTGAGTTTATGACCGCAGAGGGCATGCTGAAAGCATATAACCAGCTCAGTAAACACAATATAGAGGGGCTGGTTCTGATAGGAGGAGATGGTACTTTCAGAGGAGCTGCTGATTTTTTTGCACAATTTACGATACCAGCCGTAGGGATACCCGGCACTATTGATAAAGACCTTATGGGAACTGACTTTACTATAGGCTTCGATACGGCAGTGAATAATGCTGTGGAAGCCATAGATAAGATCAGGGATACAGCAGAGGCACATGACCGCTTATTTGTAATTGAGGTGATGGGCAGAGACGCAGGTTATATAGCATTGAATAGCGGTATAGCTTGCGGAGCTGAGGATATTCTGATTCCTGAACAAATAACCAGTATAGATGACTTCCTCAACCGAATTGATAGCGATGAACGACGAAAAAAAACTGTACATATCATCATAGTAGCAGAAGGAGATAATTTTGGTGGCGCGAAAGAAATACAGGCAATTATTACACGACGTTTCCCCGACCTGGATGTGCGGGCTTGTGTTTTGGGACATATTCAGCGCGGAGGTGCGCCATCATTTGCTGACAGAGTGCTTGCCAGCAGGCTAGGTTATGCAGCGGTTACTGCATTACTGCAGGGAAATACACAGGTAATGGCCGGAGTTATGAATGATAAAATAATTTTCACTCCATTTAAGAATTTAATAAAAGTGAATGCGGACATAAATACCGACATGCTTGAATTAATAAGGGTCTTATCAATTTAAGAATAATCTTGTTATGGCATGGTTTTTAAGCTTATTATTTAATAACTTGAAAACAAAGCATTTACAAGTTGTTAACATTTTTTTCATTAGCCGATTGTTAATTAAGGAGACATGAGAAACTCGAGTTAAATATGTTAACAAAATATGAATAAAAAAATTGCATCGTCATTTACATGTCATTAAAATATAGAAATTTCAAAAAAATATGAATTTATGTCTTAATTTCGGTTAAATATTTTTTACCTTTACGGGAACTTATTTACCTTTACCCTTATTTCTTAATAGTTTAAGCAGTAAAAAATAATTATAAACGCCTATTAGTGTAGTAGATATAAATAAGGTGTTGTGCTGTGATGATTGAATTTATTAGCTATTTTAAAATCATACGCGCCGACACCTATTATTATTTTACACATTAGTTATTGTGAAGTAATTAACACTTGTTAAAAACTTTGTCTTAACTTTCAGTTTAAAATTGTATTTTTATATTTAAAAAATCGGACATGCTCCTTAACAAAGCCACCTTTACTTTTTTATCGTTTTCTGCGGCAGCGTTGTTTTCCGTTTTTTGCAATGCGCAGGACAATAAAAAAAACCGTACTCGTCCGGTGGTACCTTACAACCATGCTACGCTAGCTGCGCCGCTTGGGATGGTCTATATAAAGGGTGGCTCTACAAAAATAATATATAACCAATCCTCTACTGATACCAATAGTTACAAAAGAGTGGCTTTGAGCGCTTTTTTCATGGATAAAACAGAAGTTACCAACCAACAATATAGAAAATTCGTAAACTGGGTGATTGATTCCATTGCAATTACCAAGTATCTAAAAGACGATAAATATTTCATTGAAGATGCTAAAGATACTAAAACAGGAGCTCCTGCTACAGCAAGTGTGGCTACAGCCTCTGTAACCCCCACAACACCACCGGTAACAGATACCCTTCAACTGGCAGGGGTGAACCCGGCACCGGTAGCGGATACTAATAGTAATAAAATACCGACAGCCGTTAAAAGTAGTGACACGGTAAGAAGGCGGATTGACTGGTCGAAGGTGGACCATGAAAAACTGTTTGATACCAAGAATGCCGAAGTGAGAGGCAAGCTGCAACCGATGCTTGACGAAAACGGGAACATTAAAAAGGAGATGTACGTTTTTGATTTTACGTATCTTAAAACCAATGGCAGTGCCAATCCGAAGGAAAAGAAGACTAAATATGTTACTGAACCTTTGAATATTTATCCTGATGAAAAAGTTTGGCAGGAAGATCTTTCCAATTCCCAAACCGACTTATACGTTGAAAATTATTTCAAAGCCCCGCCGTTTGACGATTATCCTGTAGTTGGTGTAACCTGGAAACAGGCAAGGGCATATTGCGCATGGCGGAGCCTCAGCGCTGTGCATTACTATAATATGCCTGATTACATGAAATACTATCACCTGGTGTACACGCTGCCTTCAGAGGCGCAGTGGGTATATGCAGCCCAAGGATTCTATGATATGATCAGGAACACCACTGATACACTAATAAAACCTGAAGATCTGAAACTTCCCTCTGACAGCACGGTAACTCCTCATGACAGCGCTTACGTGGCAATGGTTGCCAAGCACGCTGCCGATGACAGCGTTTACCAGGAAATACTTGATGAACGTAAAACAGCCGCCCAGGGCAATATGTACATCGCAGATTACTTAAACAGAAAAAAGCGTAGTCATGCTGTGTACAAAATCGAGGGGAGAGACATTGTAGATAGCACCCCGGTGCATAAAGACCATTACGGAATGCTCACCAACTTCAAGCAAGGCGAGGGCGATTATAATGAAGACGGCGGATCGCTTACTTTGCCCGTTATGGCCTATGCTCCTAATGATTTTGGGCTGTACAATATGGAGGGCAACGTATCTGAATGGATGATGGACGCTTATAGCCCTTCAGCGTTCTACTTTGTCTCGGATCTTAACCCGGTATTGTTATATGATGCAGACTCATCAGATGCAGACGCCATGAAGCGAAAAGTGGTACGGGGAGGCTCATTTATGAGCAATGCCCAGTCTTTAGGGCCATACTACCGTGACCTGGAGCTTCAGAATGTAGCGCATTGTTATCTCGGCTTCAGATGTGTTATCCAGGCGCCTGAAATCCTGTATAAAAATGTGTCTACCCGAAATAAAAGCATACATGGCAAAAAAATGGACGGCAAATTAAGTAACCTAAGGTTACCGGAAATTCATTAATAAGTATTTAACCGATTACAAATAAACATTGTTAACCTTAAAAAATCATTACTCACAAATTCAACCAAAATTGTAAATTATGAGCAGTAATCCACAAAACACAAAAAAGAAAGTCGGACTGAATTCGGTCATCTCCTGGGGAGCCAGCGTTGTTATCATCGGTTTGATGTTCAAAATCCTGCACCTGCAGGGTGGTGAAATAATGATCGCCATCGGTTTATGTACAGAATCTTTCCTGTTTGCTATCCTAGGTTTCGCATCAATGACAGTTGAAGACCCTAATGCTCCGAGTACATCAGACGGCAGCGGGTCAACACTTACTGACCTGCTTGCCACGTCCATTACCCCAAAGGTAATTGAAGGGTTGAGCAATGGTTTTAAACAGTTTAATACAACGGTAGCCCAGGTTAACCAGGTTGCCGGCTCTTTTAACGTTACACAAAACCTGATCAAAGAAATAGAAACGGCATCTGGTGATGTAAAGAAATTCCGTGATGGTATGTCGTCTGTTGCATCTGGCTTTGGAGAATTCAATAAGTCATTGGTTGCAATGGGGCAAATGTCTACTGCGTCTCAATCAATGCTGAAAGATTTTGAAGTTGCCGGCCAGGGAATGAAAGCTTTCGCAAAAAATATGACTGATATGAATGCAAGCTTTGACCAGTTCACAAAAACATTGGCAGCTATTAACCAGATGACATCATCATCTGCGTCTATGCTGAAAGAATTTGAAGCAGCTACTTTGGGAATGAGAGCTTATAATAAAAATCTGACTGATTTGAGTAGAGTCTACGCAGCTCAGTTGGAAGCATTCAGAAAAAACTAAATGAATAAAATTATAAGCGCAATCGCCTGATCGAATAGCATGTGAAATTCACAACCAGTTATTTTTTCAAGGCACATTCTTAAAAAAACTTAAACAAAAAACGCATGGCAGCTTTAAAAGAAACGCCCCGGCAAAAGATGATGGGTATATTATACCTGGTGCTGCTTGGCATAGCAGCTACCACGGTTACAGACCATGTTCTCGACGCCTTTAGAAATTTAACAGTCAGCCTTGAAACTTCAACGAAGAATGTACAAAACACCGTTAGCAATACATTTGCCGCTTTTGAAGCTACCAAGCTAAAGAATGAACCTGAACGAGCCAAACCGGTATATGACCGAGCAACGCAAGTAAAGAAATATTCAGAAGACCTCGACAATTATATTAATGAAGTAAAAGCCCTCCTAACTGAAAAAGGCGGGGGTATTGAAGAATCTAACGGCGATGTAAAAGCCCGGGCAGATGTGGACATCTCTCCCCGTATCATGGTACGGGATAAAAAAGCCCAGGAGTTAAAAAGCCGAATAGAAGACACACGCAATAAAATAATTGCTATTGCATGGCCCAGTCCCGGCGAACAACAAGGCCTTCACCTTGCACTTAATGCCCAGGATCCGCCAAAAAGAAAAGGCAGCCTTCAGTCTACCTGGGAAGAGGACAATTTTGGTGAGGGAATCCCGCTGACTGCAGCTATTACGGCGCTTACAAAAATTCAGGCAGACCTTAAAAACACAGAAGCTGACGCGGTTAAAAAGATTTTGGGAGAGGCTGACAAAGCAGTGATCAACCTGGACCGTTTCCAGGCGGTAGCTGTAGCTCCTTCTTCTTATATCCTGCTAGGCCAGCAATACAAGGCTGATGTGTTTTTAACGGCCTTCGATTCTAAGACAAACCCGGATATAACTGTAGGCGGCCAAAAACTGAATATAGTGGACGGTAAAGGTCTTTATGTGGCTGCTGCTACCTCTGAAGGAGAAAAGAAATGGTCAGGTACCATACGCATCAAGCAAACTGATGGCACTGACAAAGAGTACGCACTGCCTGAGCAAACTTACTATGTAGCAAAGCCATCGGCAACCGTTTCACCTACCAAGATGAATGTGTTTTATATTGGCGTACCTAACCCTGTTTCAGTATCAGCTCCGGGGATCAGCATGGACAAAGTGCATGTAAGTATAAGCGATGGCGAGATAAAAGGAGGCAACGGGCAGTATACGGTAAATGTAAAGACGCGCGGTAATGTGAAAGTAACTGTTTCGGGAGATTTCGGTGGCCATAATACGGTGCTGAGTACCACAGACTTTCGCGTTAAGCCTATTCCGCCACCACATGTTAAATTTGGTGGTAAGGGAGGCGGAAGGTTGACCGCTGCTGCTATGAAAGCCCAGAACAGAATATTTGCTGTGCTTGATGATTTTGAATTTGATGCGCCATTTACGATCCAGCACTTCACTATGTATATTACCAAGCCACGCGGAGATGTGCAGGTTTTTGAATCAACTTCAAATACCTTTACCCCTGCAATGATGTCTGGTATGAATAGCATAGTTCCAGGCTCTAAAGTTTATTTCGATTTAATTAATGGTACCGGCGTGGATGGAATGAAGCGGCAATTAGACCCGATCATATTTACTGTAGAGTAAGGAAGAGCGAACCAAATAATTTTTTGCACATGAAAAAGAGTATCATACTTGCATTATCTGTACTTGTTTCCTTCGGAATAAGTACGATCCTACAAGCGCAAAGTACTACGCACCATAAGAAGAAAAAGACGACGCATCATACAAGCGCGGCCCGCAGCAAAGCTATCAAGGATAGCCTTGCTGCGGCAGCGTCTGCTGATTCTATGGCCACGCTTGCCGCAGTTGCTCCTACGGCTGATACCACTGATACGTCAAAACATGTGACCGATATGCTTGTTGCAGACACAAGTGTGCTCGCCTATACCGATTTTAATTTAGACAGCACCCGACCTATAGACGGGTTTTATAAGATCCCACTTCTGAGAGGCGCAAAACCTTTTGCATTGCCTAATGAAAACAAGTATGATATTAAGTTTTACAAGCGTCTCTGGCGCACCATTGATCTTACAGATTCCCTGAACAAAATATTTGCTACGCCTGGTGAAACATTAATGGGCCTCATTATGGATGCTATTAAGGCAGGCAAACTGATCCCTTACCAGGACGAGAAGTTTACGAGCAGGTACACTTACGAAAAACTCATCAGGAAGATGTCTGACAGTTCCGTGGTACCGGAGTTTGATTCTACCGGTGTTCAGGTAGGTTCGCACTCCGTATTCAATGCGTTTAATCCGGAATCTATCAGTAAGTTTGAAATAAAGGAAGATATCTTTTATGACAAAGTGCATGGCAGGCTTATTACCGAGATCGTTGGTTTGGCGCCAGTATTAAAGATTAAGACCAGTGGAGGTGACTACGTGGGCACGACGCACCCGTTCTGGCTATATTTTCCGCAGTGCAGAACCCCCTTTGCAAGCAGGGAAGTGTATGATACCCAAAGGGATGTTTATAATGTGAGCTACGATGATGTTTTCATACAGCATAACTTCAGGACGCAGATCGTAAAGGAATCAAGCCCTGATGACCTGAGTATAGAAGCTAAATATCCGAATGACGAAGAAAAGCAAAAGAAGGAAGCAGACAGGATAGAAAAGGAATTACGTGACTTCCAAACGAAATTGTGGAAATATAAATAATGATTGATTTTTAAAACGATTGCATATGAAAATGAAAATTATTTTACTATCGGTTTGTGCAGCCCTTTGTTTGTCGGCTCATGCACAAGTGAGGCTTGACCCATACTATCCGTATAGCAAGTACACGTTCGGTTTAGGCATGGGATTCAGTGAAATATATGGTAACCTGGACCACTCCAATTCTGAGCCAGTAGTAAGGCTTAACCTGGACCGCAATGTAAATCCGTGGATATGCTTTGGAGCAGAAGTGCAGCGTGGCGCACTTTCTGACTACGAAACAAAGAACCACTGGACCAACGGGCTCAGCGTTTATAACCAGATCACGACTTTTGACGTCAACGGCAAGATGTCTATTGGTGAGTTGTTTAATGGCCCCGGCAGCTTTGGTATGAAGACCCTCTTTGGACTTTATGTGGGCTTTGGTGTAGGCGTTATGAACAATGACGTATCTAACGTAACATTAAAATTCAAGAGCAAGGACAAGCTTTATATCAACGATGTAGACCCTTCTACGGTTAAGCAAAGAACCGCGGCATTATACATGCCATTCAACCTTGGATTTAACCTGCACCTTACACGCAGGTGTATGTTCAATATCAACTACCAGTTTTGCTATGCATTCTCAGACTACTTAGATGGTTATGATTTTCCACAGCCTACTGCTCATAATTACTACAACGATATGTTTTCTGTATTTTCCTTTGGCTTAAGCTTTTATATAGGCCATGTGGGTATTACCGAAGATCACGTAGGCACATCGTCTCAAACTAATTAATTCAATGTAAAATATAAATTAAAAAGCCCTGGTATCCGGGGCTTTTTAATTTTAGCCTTTTTACCAATGCCTCCGCGCCGCTATTCACACCATGTGATTAAAAAAAATTGCTGATGCCGGTGGCCTTTTTTACATTGCGAACTTATTGTGAAGGATTGCTGTTAATGAAAAAACATATTTTTACACTTATACTCTTACTACCCTGCACTACCCTACTGGCACAAGCTACCTTTAAAGCCGGGTGGAATACCTACAATACCGGAACAATAACACATTTGTATACTTATGCTTACACTTATAAAGACAGCATAAAACTAAGCCTGACAGACAGCGCCCAAATCATAATATCTGCCGACAGCTCTGTGGTAATAACGCTTACTTATCCGTATCACGACAAAGGGATTTATAAGACCATCAATTATTTTAGCCCTAAGAAACTGCTCGTGAAAACAGAAGACTATAAGGATGATAATATGCTGGAAATAAAAGAATGGAAGTATGACGATAAAAACCGTAAGGACTATTCCATTGACGACAACAAAGCAAATGGCAACATCTATAAAAAATACTACGAATACGCTACCGATAAAAAAAATGGCGACCAGATCATTACTGAAACAGCTTACTTCAATGGCAGAGTAGAATTTTATACCAAAACATACATTGACAAAAAGAACGTAAAATATAAAGAAGTGCGACTTAATGACAATAACAAGGATGTGGTGCACATAGAAACCTTTATATACAATGCAGACGGAAAACTTACAGAGCGATCCGTATTCTTCCCGGAATGGAAGGTGACTAAAAAGTTTCCTGAACAGGTGGACGATATGAAGACCAAATGCCTGCTGGTATTGCCTGTGGGAATACCCGACAAGATGACACAGGCAACCAAGATCCCCTATATAAAAAAAGTATTTCTCAAAAACAAGCTGGTACTTGCTGATAAAGATTGCCCGCACTTTGAATTCACCTTTCGCAACTTTAGCAACTGTGACATAGTGGTAGCCACAACAAAAGTAAACAACGGCAAGAAGGTAATACTCAAGTACAAAGAGACTTTCAGCAGCCCTCCCCCTGTGCAAGCGCCAGTGCAGGTGAAGCTTGTACCCAAAAAAACCGGGGGCAAGTAACCTGGCGCTACGCCACCCTACTTGCTCACAAAACTATGTCCCGGCTTTATCATATCCGGGTGGGCAGCCTGGAAGCGGGCTATGTCCCGTATAGATACATGCTGTACGTAGGGGTTATCTGTGTTATGGTCTATATAGTGCTGGTGGTAATCTTCTGCTCTCCAGAAGACTGAGTAGGGCACTACCTGCGCAGCTATTGGCGCTTTATACCTGCCTGAGTTATTGAGTTGCCTGATATACTTTTCAGCCATAGCCTTTTCTGCGGCATTCCGGTAGAATATGATAGAACGATATTGAGGGCCTTCATCCGGGCCCTGGCCATTTACCTGTGTAGGATCTTCCTGAGACTCAAAGTAAACCTGCAGCAATTGAGAATAGGTGACCTGGGTGGTGTCATAATAAACATTTACTGTTTCGGCATGGCCTGTAGTGCTGGTTTCCACATCCTCATAGGTAGGGTTTTCTTTAGTGCCGCCAGCATAGCCAGAAACGCCATCTATGACGCCTTTTATGCTTTCAAAGAGTGTTTCCTCATGCCAGAAGCAGCCTGCAGCAAAAGTGGCCTGGCTATATTTCGAAAGGTTTGCAGGCGCCTTGTCTTTAGCAAAGTTATTGGCGACGGTTTTTGCCTTCTGGGAAGAGACCGTTTGACCGCAGGAACTCAGTGAGGCTGCTATAAGGAGCGATAACAAAATTGTGGTGCGATTCATTGCTGTGATGTTTTTGTGTATTGTATATACGGCATTATAAAGCTATGAGTTTTTTATGAAGCGGGTTTTAACATTATCTTTAAATCGCTGGATGACCTGCTGCGGGTAGGAAAATTTTGTCTGAACCAGCGCCGGCTGTGATGCCCGTAACGATTCCTGAACTCATGTCAACTGTGGCGATTGCATCAGGCATTAGAAACATCGGTTTAGCTCATCCGATTTTATGGGTAAGGTGGTGAATGTGTGACTACTGAATATTTGCCCACCATGCCGGGTAAACTTTAGCTATATTTTTCAGGCATACTTCTTCGCCTATCATGGGGGTGAGGAGGGCTACATTTTGTTGTTGTGCGGCTCGTGTTACGCGGGTTATGGAATCGTCCCAGGCATGGTTGGCGAGGGCAAATTTCCCCCAATGCACCGGCATCAGGCGCTTTGCTTTCAGCTCCTGCGAGGCTGTAACTACTTCTTCCGGCATCATGTGTATGTACTTCCAGCTCTTATCATACTGACCGCACTCGAGTATGGCGAGATCGAAGGGGCCATACTTATCGCCTATGGCCCTGAAATGCACATCGTAGCCGGAGTCTCCGCCAATGAATATATTCATGGTGGGCGTCTTCAATGCAAAGGATAACCATATTGATTTATTTCTCTTCAGCCCCCTGCCGGAGAAATGACGGGCTGTTGTGGTATTCACTATGAATCCATTTTCAAGGATCGCTTCCTGATTCCAGTCTTTTTCTATGATTACATTTTTATCAAAACCCCAAAACTCCAGGTGGGCCCCTACCCCAATGGCACAGATCACTTTTTTGACCTTAGGCTTTATTTTCAGGATCGTTTCATAATCGAGGTGATCCCAGTGATCATGGGAAATAAAGAGGTAATCAATTTCGGGCAGGTCATCAGTGGTGTACACATCAGCTCCGGGAAAGCTGCGGGTAGTAGATTTTATGGGTGATGCTGCGCCGCTGAATACCGGGTCTACCAAAATCTTCCTCCCATCTACCTGGATGAAGTAAGAAGAATGGCCGAACCATACCAGTATGTCTTTGTCTGCAGGGAGGGCCAGTAAGTCTGTTTTCTGGGTGGGTATGCTGTCTGCGGGTTTGCGGCGCTTGCTAGCCCCAAACATAATTTCCTTCATCACACTATAATAACTTGCGCCTTCAGTGAGGCTGGGCGTGTTGCTCACGTTCCGGAAAGTTCCGTTCTTGTAGTGAGGAGATTTTTCTATCCGTTCCAGGCGCTCGCCAGCGGGCAGTTTGCCGAATTTTGGTTGCTGCAGGAAAACAAATATTGCGAGGGAAACCCCTACTACTATTAATATGAATATGATCATGAGACTTGTATCGGTTGCAATGTATGCACAAAATACAAAACACAAAAAGGCTATTGATGTGGCGTGATTTTTATATATTGTAGGAATGATGACAAAATAACTTACACAACCTGACTTGTTCTTTTCCATTTTTACTGCGTTGAAAAAGTCTTTAAATAGCTCACTATTCTCAGATTTTACGCCTTGTAAAAAAGAAAAATAACTGCGCCAACTTGCGTAACTTATTTCGTCGTCGTTCCTTAACATGAACAGCAAAAATCAGTTCACTTGAAAAACATTGTTAAAACCTCAATCTTCCTGCTGGCCTGCATAATGATGATACAACTGATGGGGTGCATCTCTTTTAAAAAAAGGCCAAAGAAGGACCTGATAGCCGCCAGCTATATAAAGCCTCTGGACGTGATCATAGTACCGGGCATTCCTTTCAAGAACGGAACGTGGGACAGCATCATGAAAGCGCGGGTAATATGGTCCTATATCCTGTACAAAGACGGCTATGCCAAAAATATCATCTACTCCGGATCGTCAGTGTACAGCCCCTATTATGAGGGTATTATCATGGGGCTGTATGCGCAGCAACTGGGGATACCGAAGGATCACATATTTTATGAAACGAGGGCGAGGCACAGCACAGAGAATATTTTCTTTTCCTACATAGTAGCGAGGGAGCATGGTTTTAAATCTATTGGGCTGGCTACAGATCCGTTTCAATCATCGCTGCTGCGCAGCTTTACGCGGAAGCGTTTTGGCACTCACATATACCATATGCCATTCGTAAGGGATTCCCTTGCTGTCTATAATCATCTGCATCCCACCATTGACCCTACTACTGCAAAAGCTACCGGTGATTTTATATCTATAACAAATAATGAATCGTTCTGGCAACGCCTGCGGGGCACGCTTGGGAAGGATATAGACTGGAGCAAGTACCCGGATGGGAGGCTACCGAAGTTGTAGTTGATAGGTTCCCGCCTTCGCTGAGCTTCGACGGGCGAAGGATAGGTTTGTAAGTAGCTTTTCAGTTTTCCTGACCGGGATAATCATTGACCTGGCTGGCAAGTTTTTATGCTGACGAGGATCATTTTTTTTGATGGCACCTTATTTGTAGATTCGTAGTAAATTAATACATGATGGAAAAGAACGACAGCAACAACGAGTTTCCCGGCTACCCACACTACCCTGCCAGTGAAGACATCACTAAGTCAGAGAACAACAATGGAACAGAGCCATTAGCAGGCAGCTACAGGGATACGACCAGTAAAACAGACCACCTGAATGACAGAGAGGCAGACACCCGTTTCGTAAACGGCACAGAGGCGGACATAAGCAAGGAAGACCTGAGGATGCTGGAAGCTGCAGAACAGAATATGGATACTACAGACAGTGTGAACCTTCAACACGCCTCACTGGATGGCGTAGATGAGGACGGCGACCCGCTGAATGAAGAGAGCAGCCTGAACGAAGACATGACCGGTGAAGACCTGGACGTGCCAGGCAGCAGCGCTGATGATGCTGATGAACTGATAGGTGAAGAAGACGAAGAGAACAACTACTACAGCCTAGGGGGCGACCTGCATGAAGGGCAGGAGGAAAATAAAGGGGAGTAATTGCTTAATGGCGCACTGGGGCAATTCAGACTTTCTAAGGGAGGAATCGCTAATATTATTCAACTTTGCAGGGCACAGACCTACATTCCTTCTTCCATGTTATCTTTACTTTTGCCAAAAGAAAAGGTGATTTTTGGCCAATTGCATACGCCGTCGTTGAAATTATCGCGTACGCTGTCCGCGGGCCAAAACAGCCTGACGCTGTTGACGCACCGCTCTACTGTGCGGTATGCGCTGCGCCACCGCTAAAGCTAAGGCGGCACGCGGTGAAATTCTGCCTATCATTGCTGCTATGTGGCTCCGGAGTGCGGGTGATTCTCCTGCGGAACATCGGGTGCAACTTGGATAAATTTAATTGAGAGATGAATAGACTGATTCACGCGATTCCATATTCAGTACTAGACCTGGCCACTGTAGCGCAGGGACACGTTCCTTCCGACGCCTTTCGTAACAGCCTGAACATGGCCCGTAGCGCGGAGCGGTTAGGATATACCCGTTACTGGTTTGCAGAGCACCACAATATGCCTGGTGTAGCCAGCTCTGCTACAGCCATCCTTATAGGGCATATTGCCGGGGGCACTTCCACTATCAGAGTCGGGTCAGGAGGCATTATGCTACCCAATCATTCACCACTGATTGTTGCAGAGCAATTCGGAACATTGGCATCCTTATATCCCGGACGCATAGACCTGGGACTCGGCCGCGCTCCCGGCACTGACCAGCTAACCGCAAGGGCTATAAGGGGACGCAACTTTGATGCGGAGCATAATTTTGTTGCTGATATAGAAATGCTGCAAACTCTTTTTTCTGCAGCTAACAGCAGTAGTAAAGTACGTGCTATACCGGGCGAAGGCCTCGACATTCCTATCTGGATATTGGGATCGAGTACAGACAGCGCTATTGTAGCTGCAACATTAGGGTTGCCGTATGCATTTGCGAGTCATTTTGCGCCAGCCCAGTTTCTTTCTGCCTTACGTATATACCGTGAACGCTTTGTGCCGTCAGCAACACTTAAAAAGCCATATGTGCTTGCTTGTGTAAATGTTGTGGCGGCAGATACGGATAAGGAAGCGCAATATCTTTTCAGCTCTGCCCTGCAATTATTTAAGGGTATTATTACGGGCAAGCGAGAGCAGTTGCAACCGCCGGTAAAGGATATAGATGAAATATGGTCGCCAGAACTCAACACTGCTGTACAGCAAATGCTTACCTACTCGTTTGTAGGTAGTTCGAACCGGCTTACCAGTCAAATAAAAGCTTTTATAGCGCTGACGGACATTGATGAGATCATGGTAACATCTCATATTTATGATCATGATTTAAAGGTTAACTCCTACAGGATATTTTCTGAAGTAATGAATGGTGTAATTGTCAACACCTGAACATGGAGCGTGGTCTTTTGATGCGTTTGGCCTGCGACAAACATATAGCTGACATTCATTTTGTATATTTGTTTGTCGTTGATTTCATTCTTTTATTAAAACCTGAAAGGCATGTACACTAAAACTACCAGCACCTGGCGGATTGCCCCTGTTTGCTTTTGTGTTTTGCTGTTGTTCAATTCCATTTATCATTCCAGTGCCCAGGGAACCTGGACGCCGCTGACAAATGCCGCCCCCAATCGCAATTACGGCGTGATGCTGTTGCTCCCGGATGGCAGCGTATTGGTAAAGACAGACACCGATTCGCATGGTTTCGACTGCAGTTGCCCTGCCAATCCGGGCGATACGTGGAACAAGCTTATACCGGACAGCCTGGGCAGCTACGCCAATGGCACGTGGACTACGATAGCGCACATGGCCGATACGCGGATTTATTTTGCATCGCAGGTGATGCCCGACGGACGTGTGTATGTAGTCGGCGGCGAGTACAGCTCCGGCCAGACTAAGGCGGAAATATATAACCCACTAACCGACACCTGGATTGCGGTATCTGACCCTACCGTAGATACCATACTCGACGGTAACTCCCAGTTGCTGCCGGATGGCCGCATACTCCAGGCTGTGGCTATCAACCCTGACAACCGTACTCTTATTTAAGACCCCGCGACCAATAGTTTCTCGCACGGCCCTACTGTACTGGGCATGCATTCAGAGTCGACCTGGCTGCTGCTCAAAGACAACAGCATACTGTTTGGAGATCGTGTAGGCAATACATCTGAGCGCTACATCCCTGCCACCGGCGCCTGGGTTGCCGATGCGAGTACACCGCTTCCCCTGTATGACTGGGGGCCGTGCACCACTGTAAACATGCTGAACTTGCCGGACGGCAATATACTCGTGGGATACTACGGCTCGAATCAATATTACATTTACACGCCAACGGGCGCCGCATTGGCGGCAGGCAAGCCTGCGGTGGATACGATCATCCGAATCAGCTGCACCAAGTATATGGCTACGGGCACCCTGTTTAACGGTATTTCGCAAGGCTCTGCCTTCGGCGATGACTGGCAGATGGCTACCAACTACCCGCTTGTGAGGCTTACTGCGGGCACGAAGGTTTACTATGCGCGCACTTATAACTGGAACAGCACGGGTGTGATGCGCGGCAGTGCGGCAGACACTACTTACTTCGACCTTCCATCTGCGCTACCGACAGGCACGTATAGCCTGGCGGTAGTGGCCAATGGCAATCCGTCGGCCGGCCGCATTTTCAACACCTGCGGCGTAACCATTGTTCCAGAAACGGTGGCGACAAAACAAAAGATGCGCGTGTCTCCCAATCCCACAGGCGAATATGCTACAGCGGTTTTCGATGCCGGGGCCGCCGGCCCGTACACTGCCATGCTCACCGACGTGACCGGGCGGAGGGTGCTGCAGCAAGCCGGCCTGGCTACCGCAGGTGAAAATACCTGTACCCTTCGGCTTGATAACCTGCCGAATGGCATATACATCGTTTTCATTGCCTCGGGCGAAGGCGTGCTGGAGAGCAAGCTAATGAAAGAATAAACTTTATAGCCTTCAAAACTTCAACAACTAAGTATTCAAAAATGGCTGACAAGAAATCAAAAATGGCTGACAACAAGATCAAACCAACCCATACAAGTGTGGAGGATTTCCTCAATAGCGTTACTCCTGAACAAAAGCGTGAAGACTGCTTTGTGCTGCTGGAAATGATGAAGAAAGCCAGCAAGGAAGAGCCGGTGCTGTGGAGCAATTCGTTCGTAGGTTTTGGTATCAAAAGACACATAAGCCCAACGACTGGCCGCGAATCTGACTGGATGCGGATAGGCTTCGCACCGCGCAAAGCGAACCTGACGTTGTACTTTGGCAATTATGTAGATGCACATGCGGCAGCGCTTGAAAAGCTGGGTAAGTATAAGGCTGGCATGGGCTGCGTGTACGTAAATAAGCTGGCCGATATAGATCTGAAAGTGCTGAAGGGGATGATGGCAGCGGGGTTGAAGGTGAAGTAAAAGGCTTTTTATTGGCCTCAATGAGGGTTGCGCCGTTCACGGATTTTACGCCTTGTAAAAAACAAAAAATAACTTCGCAATATGGTGGAACTTATTTTGTCGATGTTCCTTAGAGTAGTTAAATGATATTGTTTCTGGTTAGCATACCCCTTGAAAGGGCAATGTTGATTGAAATGAGAAACTGAAAATTATCATTAATTTCTTTCGTTAAATATCTATCGACGTTGCTAATATCCTTTATGGAACGTCTGGCGCCGTTTCTTTCAATAAAAGGAAACAATTTCGCTAAAAAGCTGTTTGACTAATTTCCTAATTTCATCAGGCGCCGAATGAAAATGCTGCTAATCGCTTCCCAGGTGCGGTTCAACCTGTGGCACTTCCCCAAACTTTTTGTGAAATCGTTTGTTCCGGTTGTGCGAGACGATCCCCAGGCCACCCATCAATCCATAGCCGGCCATGCTAAACCCCGCAATCCGGCCTCCTGCCAGAGCAAGGAGAACGGTAACCATTCCCACTGATGTCATATATAAGTAAAATAATACATTTGTTCGGGTTTCAAAGACCTCGACGGGCGTAAGCGCCAATTCTTCTCTTTGTTTGTAAGCATTGTAATACATCAATGTAAACAGCAAAAAAATACCGGTAAAGCCGGAATTGTACAACCGCATCATTGGCACAAAATCATCCGGGTCGATCTTGTAAGCAGCGCGTCCGGCGGTGGCGGCAAGATTGACCATGAATTTCAAGGGGTATACATAGAACAGAACGAGGAACAGAAGAGCGCCGTTCAGGAGAATGGTAGGAATGTCGTGGAGGCCGTATTGGCGGAAAAACTTATACTGCGAATACCAGATAAAAAAGACGAGGCTGAAACAAATACAAAACGGGAAAAAGCCCTTCATCATTTCAAACAGTTCCTTTGCTGAATGTGGTACCTCCAGCGAAATAATCAGTAAGCTCACTGCGAAAGCAAAAACCCCATCGCTAAACGCCTCTATGCGGTGCGGCTCGTGGCTGCGCCATTTAATTTTGTCTTTTGCCTCGGAGTTATGGGACATAAACTGGTTACGGATCATGGTTGGTATTTTGTTCCAAATTAGTGAAAGAAATGAAATCCATTGCTCCCGAAAGGATCGGGATTGAAAAATGGCGTTTTATCTGTGGTCACCTATTCCCGCTTTGCGGAACATCAGCGACAACGGGTTAGCAAAGTGGCATCACAGTGAACAAATCAATAGTTTCTAATAGCCCGGATGGTGGCCGAATATTTTTTCGCCGGCTTTTATTTCAAAAGGGATTTCGTTTACCGGTACAGTATTTACTTGTGGAGCGTCCGGTTGTCTGCGGGTTTCAGCCCATTGCAGCGGAGCGGATTGTGTAGCCTCCAGGGGCATTACAATATAAGGATAGCCCTTTTCATAAGCGGTGTGCGGGTTGCAAGCCTTATTAAAATCAAGAATCACCTCGCCGCTCAGCAAACTAGCTGCTGATACATCCAGGTATCGGCCGCCCTCAAAGGTTTCCTTGTAGTTGGTGCGGTCGGTAAACGGAATGAACAGTATCATATTATTCCCGGCATTGTCTATGTTGCGTGCCAAAACCCGGAACGTTGGTGGCGATACCAAGCGGTACACATAGAGGGTAACTTTAGCGCCATTCATATTGCAGTATACCTTGCCATACACCCTTACAAACGGGCCGGTGGCGCCATGCA
>Ga0182030_10008661_pt1 | contig 20996 bp, 12 predicted proteins | sample 812S3MmetaG_FD_121299 | JGI IMG/M metagenome (GOLD analysis project Ga0182030, IMG submission 121299) | Permafrost microbial communities from Stordalen Mire, Sweden - 812S3M metaG (Illumina Assembly) | ecosystem: Environmental > Terrestrial > Soil > Wetlands > Permafrost | place: Sweden...
CCGCGTCGTTTGTCCGCTGGAGTGGGGATTCGAATGGATTGAGCCGTTCCTTGAAGCGAATGGCTTCGCGGCCGCATTGCCCAAGCCGGAGGATGTGCGCGACCCGGTCGCCGCGGAAGCCGCCATGGTCCGCATCAACCAGCTCCTTATCCGTCACAGCGATACTTTCTTCGGCTACCGGCGGCCCACAGATTTTCGGCTGGAAGAGCGCCACCCGCAATTGTTCCCAACCAATGTGCGCCCCGAGACGCTCGCCCAGGACGCCGCGATCCGCCGGCGGGCCGAGGAAGGGAAGACGCAGCCGGCCCAGTTTCTGCGCTTTACCTCGCCAGAGCGAAGCCCTTACCCCGAAAACGATCAGGTCAACGCCCGCTGGTATCCGGCCCCAGCTCACAAAGACCCCGCGCGTCCAAAGCAGGCCATCGTGGTTTTGCCGCAGTGGAATTCCGACGGCTTCAGCCATAATTCCCTGTGTACGCTCTTCAACCGCATGGGCGTTTCCGCGCTTCGGCTTTCCATGCCCTATCACGACATTCGCCGGCCCGCCGAACTGGAGCGATCAGATTACTCGGTCAGCGCCAACATTGGCCGCACACTCTCCGCTTGCCGCCAGGCGGTGGTCGACATCCGCTGCTGCCTCGACTGGCTGGAGGAGCAGGGCTACGAGCATTTCGGCGTCCTCGGAACCAGCCTAGGTTCCTGCTACGCCTTCCTGGCCAGTACGCACGACCCGCGCATCCGAGTGAACGCTTTCAACCACGCCTCAACAGCTTTCGGAGATGTAACCTGGGCTGGCCAGAGTACGCGCCACGTCAAGCAGGCTCTGGAAGAGGCTGGCCTGACGCAGGACCGCGTGCGGGCATTGTGGGCAGCCGCCAGCCCCTGCTATTACTACCCCAAATTCGCCAGCCAAGAAGCCGGCAGTCCTAAGAAAAAAGTGCTAATGGTCTACGCCAACTACGACCTGACGTTTCCCAGGGAGTATTCGCTGCAGGTGGTCGAGGCCTTCCGCCATCACGGCCTCGACTTCGAGCCGCGCGTGCTGCCCTGCGGCCACTACACCACCGGCGAAGCGCCCTATAAGTTCCTCGATGGCTGGTATCTCGGCTGGTTTGTCTACCGCGCGTTCAAGGCGCTGCGGGAGGAGAAAGCCGCCGGATTGAGCACGGCTGCGGTCCAGTCTCAGGCTCTGGAAGAGGAAGCCGTCTCCCGCTAACGTACAGCATTCAGGTCAAGTCGCAGCAGCTTGGCGGGGTCGAGATATGCGTTTTGCCAGCGGACGGCCCAATGCAAATGCGGACCCGTCACGCGTCCCGTGGCTCCGCTCAGGCCAAGCCGCTCGCCCGTGGCCACCCGCTGGCCCTCTTGCACGTCGATGCGGCTCAGGTGCATCGAAATCGTGAACAGGCCCAGCCCGTGGTCGATAGCCACGCAGTTGCCCTCGTAATAAAGCGGCCGGGCCAGCACCACAATGCCGCTGTTTCCAGCCCGCACCGGTGTGCCAGATGCGGCGCGAAAATCCATCCCCTTGTGGACGCTGGCCAATTTCCCGTTGAACATGCGGCGTACACCAAAGCTGTCTGTGGCCGTTGCGGCCACCGGCGCGCGAAAGTCCCCCGACCAAAGGGGCTCGGCGGCGCTCGCCGCAAACACCTTGGCCTTGAGTTGGACTTCCGCTTCAATCCGCTTGAGCGCCTCTGGGCTGGGCTCAACGAATCCGGGCGCTACGCTCAACAATTCGGTCCGGTATCGGGCCGGGTGAATCACCACTATGCGGCTCAAGTCCAGCACACCGCTACGGTCCGGCGTTACCGTGATCCTCAAGCTCGATGGTCCCTCCGGCGCCTCCACATCCACACCGGCAAGCGCAAACCACGCATGCCCGTCGCGTCCGGAAAAGAACTGCAAAGGGCGATTCAACCACTCTCCCTGGACTCTTGCCGTAGACGGAGCCACAACCCTGATCAGTTCCGGGGAGCCGGATTCGACCAGCGCCGGAATAAGCGTTACCGAAGAGGATTGCGAATGGGCGCAGGCCGCAAAACCAACCATGCAGAGCCAGAAAACGACTCCCACGCAGGGTGCCTGGGGTTTGAATCTGGGAAACCGCGGATTGACGGAGAATGCTTGCGTAAGAATCACCGTGGGTGCGCGGCCAGCCACTTTGCTTCCCGCTCCTGTACATCGGCCAGTTCGTCGGCAGTAATATGAGTGCCGATCATCTGGCGGTTCGCCGCGTATTTCTCCTGGTTAGGCCCCTTCACCTGCGAGGCAAGGTCCAGCCAGTAGTAGGCCTCCACGTCGCTGTGTGGAACGCCCTGGCCAATGGAGTAGAGCACGCCGAGGGTAGCTTGCGCGCCCACATCTCCCTGCTCGGCTGCTTTGCGATACCAGGCCGCCGCCTGCACCATATCGCGAGCAAAGCGCTTACCTCCTCCGTCGCGATACAAGGCCGCCAGGTGAAGCTGGCCCGGTATTGACCCCTGCTCGGCCGCTTTGCGATACCAATCCGCTGCCTGGCTGTAGTCCTGACCCACCCCTTTGCCGGCTGCATAGCTCTCCCCAACAAGAACCTGAGACGGCGCATCGCCGGCATTGGCTTTGGCCAGCAAGGCTCCATCGATTGCGCCTGTCGATTGGGTGTCCACCGTCTGACCGCCTGCGGGCCACCCGAAAGCCGGCGTCAACGCCATATCAAGAATCAAAGCCAGGATGAATCGCTTCCTTCGCATTCTCATGGGGCCTTCTTCGACGAACCCTAACAGCTGGTAACTCCAGTTTACCCAGATGCAGCGCCGCCCGTTGCTCACGGGAACAGAAGTCTGCGTCCTCTCTCTTTTTCTATCCCAGACTGTAAATCTCTCATGGATTCTGCCTATCGGCCGAGCCTTGAAAGGGTCTAGAATTCTCCTATGACCGATCGCATGTCCTTATCCCTTGCCCAGGCCGACCCCGAAGTGGCCGCCGCTCTTGACCAGGAAACCCTCCGCCAGCACGAGGGACTGGAGATGATAGCCAGCGAGAACTTTGTCTCCGAGGCGGTACTGGAGGCCGCAGGCTCAATATTTACCAACAAATACGCTGAGGGCTATCCCGGGCGGCGCTACTACGGCGGCTGCGAATACGCCGACGTGGTGGAGAACCTGGCCCGCGACCGCGCCAGGCAGATCTTCGGCAGCGAGCATGTCAACGTGCAGCCGCACTCCGGCTCGCAGGCCAACGCCGCTGCTTATGCGGCGGTGTTGCAGGCAGGCGACACAATTCTTGGCCTGGATCTGTCGCACGGAGGCCACCTGACCCATGGGCACAAGCTCAGCTTCAGCGGAAAACTCTATCGGCCCACGTTTTATCACGTCCGGCGCGACACGGAGCTGATCGACTACGACGAGCTTGAGGCCATCGCCGAGCGGGAACGGCCAAAAGTGCTCATCGGCGGCGGCAGCGCCTATCCGCGGCTGTGGGACTTCGCCCGCATGCGCCAGATCGCCGACAAGGTGGGCGCGGTGTATGTCTTTGACATGGCGCACATCGCCGGCCTGGTGGCTGGCGGCGTTCATCCCTCCCCGGTACCCTACGCGCACATTACCACCACCACCACCCACAAAACGCTGCGCGGCCCGCGCTCGGGGTTGATTCTCTGCGGGAAGGACCTGGCGACAGCAGTGGATAAGGCGGTGTTCCCGGGCCAACAGGGCGGCCCGCTGATGCACATTGTGGCGGCCAAGGCGGTTGCCTTTGCTGAGGCGCTGCGGCCGGAGTTCAAAACCTATGCAGCGCAAATCGTCACCAACGCCAAGGCGCTTGCCACCAGCTTGCAGGAAGCAGGCTTCCGCATCATCTCCGGCGGCACTGACAACCATTTGATGCTGGTGGATGTCTTCGAGAAGGGCATCCTCGGTTCCGAGGCAGAACTTGCGCTGGGCAAGGCCGGCATTACCGTGAACAAGAATTCCATACCGTACGACGTCAATCCCCCGCTCAGGCCTTCGGGAATCCGTGTAGGCACGCCGGCGCTGACAACTCGCGGAATGAAGGTGCCGGAGATGCGCCAGATTGCGGTTTGGATGACAAAGGCCCTGGAACAGCGCAACGACGATGCGGCTCTGGAGCGGATTCGCGGCGAAGTGGCGGAACTGGCCAACCAGTTCCCGTTATATGCATGGCGGCGCGCACAGGTTGCCGTAGGAGTCTAGAGCGCCTTTGTTGCAACAATTGCCTAGCCTGAAGAAACCCTGAGCTGCGTTCTGTGATTTTTTGCGGAGCGCAACTTGACTGCGTGTACCGGGTTCGAGCTAACGTAACTGTTGATTACCTCAAAAGGGAAAAGGGCAGCGAGAGAAAGGCTGCAAACACTGAGGGCATCTGGAGGCGACTATGAAATCCATTCAGCTAGCATTGGCATCGTTGCTTGTTCTTTCAGTTCCAGCGTTTGCCCAGCATCCCGAAGCGCATCCTGCAATTCCGAAGAGCGGTCCCAAGCCGATGAAGGCCACACCGCACCCGGTCGATCCCAAGCGGAACTACAGCGACCAGGCCGGCCACCCCAACGCTCCTCACGTGGATGGGAAGACCTGGGTTGGTCACGACACGGGCAAGGACGATACGCGCTATCACCTCGGCCAGCCCTTTGCGCATGGCCATTTCACCGGCGGATTTGGCCGCGAGCACCTGTGGGTTCTTGCCGGAGGCGGCCCCAGCCGATTCTGGTTCAACGGTTGGTACTGGGATGTTGCAGCGGCTGACATTGCCTTCTGCGATGGCTGGCTGTGGAACACCGACCAGATCGCGATCTATGAGGATCCCGACCACGATGGCTGGTACCTGGCATACAACGTGCGCCTCGGCACTTATGTTCACGTGGAGTATCTGGGAACGTAGGTCCATACCCTCTGACATTGGCCATACGACAACGGGGGACAGGCTTCGAAGCTTGTCCCCCGTTGTCGTTTCACCCATTTTTACAGTGGGCGCCATGCGCGGAATGTACACGTCCGACCGACAGACGATATTATGACCTGTCCGTCATGAGCAACTGCCTTGCGGCGATGAAACTTGGGCGGTGGCCCAACACATTCCGATATCTCCGAGGCTCTCTAATGAAAAACCTGCCCAAGCGCTCGCTCACAAGCGCATTCGTTCCGGCATCTTTCAGAATTGCAGTGGTTGCGATCTATGCAGTGCTTCTCACTGGCGCCGTCGACGCGGCTGAACCTGTCGCAACCCCGCCCCCCATTGTTCTCACCGGAGCGGACATGCGGCCGGCGTTGTCGCTGAACGGCGATTGGGCCACGATCGTCGACCCTTACTCGAATGGATTTTCCGGCTACTTCCGCAATCAAAAGCCGGAGCCGGGCGGAAGGGTGGTCGAATACGACTTCTCGAAATCCCCCACCCTCAAGGTGCCGGGAGACTGGAACACGCAGCGCGAGTCGCTCTTCTATTACGAGGGGCCGCTCTGGTATGAGCGCGACTTCACTTACTCGCCCAAGGAACATACGCGCATCTTTCTGCACGTGGGCGCGGCCAATTATCGCTCCTGGTTCTGGGTCAATGGCCAAAAAGTCTGCGAACACGAAGGCGGTTTCACCAGTTTCAATTGCGATGTAACCATGGCGGTGCGTAACGGCGCTAACTTTGTTGTGGCCGCGGTGGATAACACCCGGCTTGCCGACGGCGTCCCTACCCTCAAGACGGATTGGTGGAATTATGGCGGCCTCACGCGCGCCGTGACACTCATCGAGGTTCCAGACATATTCATCGATCAATACGATCTGCACCTCAGCCGTGGAGAAGATTCGCAGATAGAAGGCTGGATACATGTTCAAGGCGGCCAGCCAGGCGCAAAGGTGGAAGTCGAGATTCCAGAGTTAGGCGCGAAAACAACGGCCGTTGCAGCAGAGGACGGCCGCGCCGCTATTCACTTGTTAGCACCCGGATTGGTTCGCTGGTCACCCGAAACTCCCAAGCTATACAAGGTCGAAGTGCGCGCGGGCCAGGATGTCGTCGAAGACTTGATAGGCTTCCGAACGATCGAAACGCGGGGCACTGAGATACTTCTGAATGGGAAGCCAATATTTCTGCGCGGTGTTTGCATCCATGCAGAGGCGCCATACCGAACCGGCCGTGCCAACACAGACAAGGACGCGGAGACCTTGCTGGGCTGGGTAAAGGAGCTGGGAGCCAACTTTGTCCGCCTGGCGCATTATCCACACGATGAGACCATGCTGCGCGCTGCCGATCGGATGGGTATCCTGGTGTGGTCCGAGATTCCAACTTACTGGGCGATTCAATTCGATAACCCAAAGGTTCTGGTTAAGGCAGAGCAGCAGTTGGATGAGGAGATAGGAACATCGCGCAATCACGCGGCTGTGATTCTGTGGTCGATGGCCAATGAAACACCCAATAACGCGGCTCGAACGCAGTTTCTCGAGACGCTGGCCGACCGAGCGCGAACCCTCGATCCCACACGGCTGATTACCGCCGCGCTGCTGGTGCACAATGAAGGCCATACCAAAATCGTCGATGATCCGTTGGGGAAAGCATTGGATGTGATCGGAACCAACGAGTACGTAGGTTGGTACGAAGGGACGCCGGAGACCGCCGACATTACAGAGTGGCGCGTCGATTACCAGAAGCCTCTCATCATGAGCGAGTTTGGCGGAGGCGCCAAGGCTGGGTTACACGGCGCAGATACCGAACGGTGGACGGAGGAGTATCAAGCCGATATCTACCGCCATCAACTGGGTATGCTAAACCGGATTCCCCAACTTAGAGGAATGACTCCGTGGATTCTGATGGATTTCCGTTCCCCGCTGCGAAACTTGCCCGGTATTCAGGATGGTTTCAATCGCAAGGGACTTATCTCCGATCAGGGGCAGAAAAAGGCGGCGTTCTTCATACTGCAGAAAGCTTATGACGATAAGACGGTGGGAAAGCCGGAGTGAAGTGTTATGGATTCGATTTCCTCAATTCCTCGCCGAAGCTGTGCAAACCTCGAATTATGAGTTATCGTTGACTTATGACTGCAGACTCCATTCTTGCCCAGATCGATGCGGAAATAGCAAGGCTCACGCAGGTACGCTCCCTGCTGGCCAACACCGGCAAACTCGCTGCCAAGGTAACTGAGCGCAAAGCCAGGAAGACCGCGGCCAAGACGAAGGCCAGGAAAGCTCGTGTGTTGAGCCCTGAAGCCCGCAAGCGGATTGCCGATGCACAGCGCAAGCGTTGGGCCGCCCTGAAGGCCAAGGCTTAGAAGTCTCGGCGTATCGAATCGCCTGGCTTATATGCCGCGTGCCGAAAACTCCTACCTATAAGCCGATGGCGCAAAAACTCCAGCAACCGCTCCGCACCATCATCGCGGAGGTTCCCTTTCCCAGGCGGCGATGCTGTGCCATCGATGCCGGCTGCCTTGGCGATTCTGTTTTGTCACCGCGTTAACCTGCTGATTTACTTTGAGTTGTAAGTTAGCCACGCAAGTTGTCCAACGTTTCTAAGGAACTTTCTAAACAACTCCCGCGAAAACTCATCGAGCTTCAGGGCGGTCTTTTTCTAGAAGCAGCTTCGGGAGAGCCGCATGCATTTCAGTTTTTCCGTTGTTGAAAACCCCGCTTCTGCCGAAGAAGTTCCTAGTAGGATGCGAGAACGATCTGCGGCGGGGCGATCTGGCCGCCCCGGCTCCGTTGTGCTGGAGCCTGCATGGACAAAACAGCCCGAAGTGCTTGCATGGGAGAGCGAATACTGTGACGTTGCCGACAATGCAGCAAAGAAATGAAGCTGCGGTTCCATGGGCAAATCTGCGTCTCCCTCCGTTTCCCCAGGTGGCAATCAGGGTGTTGCAGCTGGCAAACAACGAGAATGTCCAACTGCATGAGCTGAGCGACCTGATCTCGTCGGATGCGGCGTTTGCAAGCGAGGTTCTGACGATTGCCAATTCGGCGATGTTCGCGCCTCGCTATCCGGCCAACAGCATCCTTCAGGCAATTGCGGTGTTGGGCGCAAACCACCTGCAGGGGATGTGTCTCACTGTCGGCGCAAGAGCATACCTGGGTAAGTCAATAAGCTACCCCGCATTTCGCGAGATATGGCGTCATAACCTTGCGTGCGCATTGATCGCGGAGCAAGTAGCTTCCGCCGGATTCATGGACAAGGATATTGCATACACGTCGGGCGTGCTGCACGATATCGGCCGATTTGGCCTGGCTGTAATTCAGCCGCAGGATTATGCCCGTCTGTTGGGGACCCACCTGGGAACCGCCGAGACCATTCTTGAGGCCGAGCGTGACTTGTTTGGCTGGGATCATTGCGAAGTTGGAAGAATGCTGATTGTCGAGTGGAAGCTACCTTGCGAATTCGAAACCATAGTCGCCGAACATCATTTTCCCAGGCGCACCGATGGCTTTTGGGGGATGGGTGAATTGATCAAGGTTAGCTGCAAAATGGCGGACACGGCAGGCTTTGCCGCTTACCCTGGATGCGACGTGACCCCGTTTCCTGATCTGCTCAATGAACTTCCGGATCGCGAGCGCAGCCAGTTCCAGATCGGACTGGAAACGCTGGCCTCTGAAATTGGCTGCAAAATTCATTCGCTGGAATCGGCTTGACGCATTGCAGCGAGCTGCCATTTCACTTCCAGGTGCGATCTGTCCTCATGAAGCGCACCCTGGCCTGACTGGGAAGCGGTGTTTTGCGCGGACCGGCTTCTTTCAACCAACCGCCGTGCCTGCTCAACGTTCACGCCTTCATTCCTGTTGAGATACGTGTTTGGCTTTCACCTGGAACACTCGCCGGGGCCGCGCGCTGCGCTGCTCGAAGAGCTTCGTCCAATTTAGCCGCAATCGCATTTACCGCGGGATTGCTCATCATCGACCGATGGTCTCCATCGACTTCGCAGGCCGTTACACCGCCCAGAGCCACAGGAACCCAGCCAAGGGTATTCTCGCGGTAAGGGTGGTCTTCTCGCGTTTTTGCGCTGAAGATCAGGAGATGGCCATCGTACGGTTTGGGCACAAAATTCCGAGCTGCCAATCTGCTTGCTTCTCCAACCCGGTTCAACACTTCCACCCAATCCTCATGGCCATCGAGTATCTCGGTCTCATCGGCCGGGTCGTCGATCGGAGACAAGCCCGCGTTCTTTCCCGCGACGGTCCGGGCCACGTTTCCGGCCATACTTACAAGTAGCGCGATACGGTGCGAAAGATAATGTTTCCATTCCCGCGGCTTCATTCGGCCAAGTACCTTCAGATGGAAGCTGGCTCTCCGCAAAAAATAGCTCAAGTTGAAGTAAAGCAGTCTTGGTTTGGAAATAAGACTGCCATAGACGAAATTCCTGGTGTCGAAGAGAACCAGCAGGCTCACGGATTCTCCCATCGATCGAATGCGGCGCGCCATCTCAAACGCTACCAGGCCTCCGTAAGATACTCCGCCTAAGTAGTAAGGACCACGGGGCCGCACTTTGAGAATCTCGCTGACGTAACACTCAGCAGTTTCTTCGACGCTGGCAAACGGCCTGGACTTGCCGTCAAGCCCACGCGCCTGAAAGCAATAGAACGGCAGATCGGGCGGGAGGGAGAGTGCCAAATCCCTCATGCTGAGCACGTTCCCTCCCGCGCCATGAACACAAAAGAACGGCGGACGCTGGTTCCCTTCCCGCACCTTGACCAGGAACGGCCAATCCGCCTGGCCGCCTCTGAGCGTACGAGCGAACAGCTCCACGGTAGGCGCCTGCAACACGACAGAGAGCGAGGGTTGGCATTCAGGAAACGCTTCGCGAATCCTGAGGATAAGTCCAACCGCAAGGAGCGAATCGCCTCCCAGTTCGAAGAAGTCATCATGGAATCCAACTTGCGGAACTCCTAAAACATCGGCCCAGATCCGAGCCAGTTCCTCCTGGATGGGATCGTGTGGGGCCTCGAAAGTGTTCGCCGATGGAAGCTCTGGCTTGGAGGACTCGAGCGCCAGCAGTCCTTCGTTGTCGATCTTGCCATTTGGCGAGATCGGAAGCCGTTCCAGAAACCGATAGGCGGAGGGCACCATGTAGTTTGGCAGGCTTTGTCTCAGCTGCCGACGCACATCCGATGCTTCCAGCGTCGCGGCGGCCTTCGGCACCAGAAAGGCCACCAGCCGCTTGCCGCCGAACGAGTCGTCGCGGGCCATCACGACTGCCTGTTCAATCTCAGGCAGTTCCTTCAGAGCCAACTCAATCTCGCCCAGCTCTATGCGATATCCGTGGATTTTGACCTGGCGATCGAGCCGCCCCAGGCACTCGATGTTGCCATCCGCCCTATAGCGCGCCAGGTCGCCGGTGCGGTACATGCGCGCGCCGCCCTCACGGAACGGATCGATTACGAACTTCTCCTCTGTCATCTCAGGCTGGTTTAGATATCCGCGCGCCAACCCGTCCCCGCCAATGTACAGCTCTCCCGGCACTCCGATTGGCACCGGCTGTTGGCGCTGGTCCAGGATGTAGCAACGCGTGTTGGCCACCGGACGGCCGATCACAATCGGCTCCCGGTCATCCGCCACGTGGTAGCCGACTGACCAGATTGTCGTTTCTGTCGGCCCATACAGGTTCCACAACCGTGCCACCGCTGGCGCTAGTTTCGCCGCCAGCTCCGGCGGCATGGCCTCGCCAGTACACACCGCCTGCAGGTTCGGCTTGCCGCGCCAGCCAGCTTCGAACAGGAGCAACCAGGTGACAGGAGTCGCCTGGAGAAAGGTAATATCGTGCAGTTCCAGCAAACTGCGCAATGCATTGCCGTCCATCGCCGACTCGCGGGTGGCTATCACTGTTTGTGCCCCCACCAGCAGTGGCAGCCAGATATCCACGCCTGCAATGTCGAATGAGACAGTGGTCACAGCGAGCAGCCGATCCTGCTCGCAAAGCTGAAGCCACTCCCGCATCGACCATAAAAGGTTAGTGAGCGCACCGCGAGGAATCTGGACTCCTTTTGGCTTGCCGGTCGAGCCGGAGGTATACATCGCATAGGCCAGATCCTCTGGCCCAACGGATAGGTCAAGGTTGTCGGAACTGTTAGCCTGCCAGGCAGGATCGTCCAGCAGAATTTGAACTCCAGCAAACGCAGGAAGTCTTCCGCGAACACGCTGTTCGGTAACCACCAGCCGGACTCCGCTGTCTTCCATCATGAAAGCCAGCCGTCCCGCCGGCAGGAGAGAATCCAGTGGCAGGTATGCTGCTCCGGCTTTCACAATCGCCAGCAGCGCCACAATCATGGCCGCCGAGCGCTCGACACAGAGGCCGACCAGTTGGTCCGGGCCCGCACCGTGCCTGCGCAACTCCCGGGCCAGTTGGTTCGCCCGCTTGTTTAACTCTGCGTAAGTTAGCCGCTGGTCCTCAAAAACTACCGCGATCGCACCAGGCGTCCGGTTCACCTGCGCTTCAACAAGTTCGGCGAGCGGAGTCTCCCGCGGATACGGCCGCTCGGTCGCGTTCCACTCCACCAGCAACTGGCGGCGCTCAGCGTCCGTCAGCAGCGAGATGGCTGCCGCTTTCTGTTCGGGGTCAGCAAGGGCGCGTTCAAGATAACCAGTCAGGTGTCCCCAGAGCCGATCGATGGAGCCGCTGTCGAACAGATCGGTGTTGTACTCGATTGCCGCATCGAGGGCCTCTCCGGACGGAGTCAGTTCGATCGAGAGGTCGAACTTTGAGGTGTCTTTTGGAGCGTCTTGAACCAATGTCTCCAACCCATGCAATTCCAGCCCGCGCACCGGGGCGTTCTGGAATACAAGCATGACCTGAAACAGCGGCGACCGGCTCGGATCCCGCTCTACAGCAATCTCGTGGACCAGCAATTCAAGTGGAAGATCCTGGTGGGAATAGGCTTCCAGGGCGGTCTGCCGGACACGCCGGAGCAGTTCACGAAAGGAGGGATCTCCATCGAGGTTGCCGCGCAGGATGACCGTGTTCGTAAAGAAGCCGACCAACTCCTCGGTCTCCACTCTGGGACGTGCCGCGACCGGAGAGCCGATCAGGATGTCGCTTTGTCCGGAATAGCGTGCCAGCACCGCATACAGGGCAGCAAGCGCCACCATAAACGGCGTAACCTTTTCGCGTAGACAGAAGTCCCGGATTGCCGCGGCATGTGTGGCAGTCACCGAGTATCGCCGCACATCGCCCTGAAAGGTCTGTTGCGCGGGGCGCGGCCGATCGGTTGGTAATTGCAGCGCAGGGGAACTATTCCGCAGTTGGTTCTTCCAGTACGAAATCAGTCGTTCGCCGTCCGGACCAGCCATTTGCTCTCGCTGCCAGCGCGCAAAGTCGGAGAATGCGATGGGAAGATCGGGAAGGTGTGCGACGGTTCCAGTTGCCGCCGCGTTATAAAACACGGAAAAATCCCGGAAAAGCACCCCCATCGACCAGCCGTCCATTGCCACATGATGAACGGTCAATTGGAGAACATGTTCGCAATCGTCGAGCCGGTACAACACGGCCCGGATCACAGGCTCGCGGTTCAGGACAATGGGCCGGTTTGCCTCTGTCCGAAGTGCTGCGGATAGCAACTCCTCCCGCTTTTTCTCCTCGAAGCCGCTCAAATCCGTGAGAGGCACTGGGATCTCCCGCGGCGCGGAAACCTCAAGCCGCAGCCGGCCTTCCGCGCTCGTAATGTATTGAGTCCGCAGTGTTTCGTGGCGATCGACAAGAGCACGCAGCGCACTTTTCACAGCGCCTGCGTCGAGCTTGCCTTTCAAATGCAGCGAGAAGGATATGTTGTATCGGGCTGCTCCGCGTTCAATCTGCTCGATCGCCCACAAAATCTCTTGTCCGAAAGACGGAACCGCATCGGCGGTTTCATTGTGTTCGATTGGCGTCGCACGGTTCTTCGCAGCCAGAGACTCCGCAAGCCTCTTTTCCAACAAGGCTCGTTTCTCCGGTGCGAGATTCGCGATACGCCGATCGATTTCCGTCATGGGCTGCTAGTTACCTTCCGCGTTCGACGCCTGCATCGTTTCGATTTCCTCAAGAAGACGCAGAATTTCCTCATCGCCGTGCATCGAAAATCGCATCCCGTCCACAGCCATCGCCAGCAATTCGATCGTCGGATTTTGGAAAAGACATGCAACGGGAACATCCAAATCGAGGACACTTCGTATTCGAACCACTACGCGCATTGCGGAAAGGGAGTGGCCGCCAATGTCAAAGAAGTTCTCATCGATCCCAACCCGCTCCAACTCCAACGATTCTTGCCAGATTGCGGCCAAATCCCTTTCGAGCGGCGTTCGTGGAGCAACGTATTCAGCCGTAGTGGCGATGTTCTCCAGGGTTGGCGCGGGCAGCGCGCGCCGGTCAAGTTTACCGTGCGCGGTTAGCGGCAATTTCTCCAATACGACAAACACCGACGGCAGCATGTAATCGGGAAGCATCCTACCCAGAAACGACCGCAATTCGGCAGTTGAGGGCGTCGATGTTCCGGGAACTACATATGCCGCTAACCGCTTATCCTCTTCCCTTTTATCTAACACCACGGCTGCATCTCGAATATAGGGATGTTGTCGCAACGCAGTTTCGATTTCTCCCAACTCGATCCGGAAACCTCGAATCTTGACTTGGTGGTCGATTCGCCCCAGGTACTCGATATCGCCATTGGCCAGGCGCCGTGCCAGATCACCTGATCGGTACAGCCGATCGCCGGGTTGCTTGGAGAAGGGATTGTCGACGAAGCGCTCTCGAGTTAGCTCTGGGCGATTCAAGTAACCGCGCGCCACACCCGCACCACCTACGTAAATCTCGCCAGGCTCTCCAATAGAAGCCAAACGGAATTGCGAATCCAGAATGTACAGGCTCACGTCGGGGATCGGACAGCCGATTACACTTCCGCGGTGCTCCCGCACGTCTGCAAAGGAGATGGGCCGGTAAGTAACATGCACAGTTGACTCCGTAATCCCGTACATGTTTATCAGTCGAGGTAGTTTATCCCCGTGCTTGTCGAACCAGGGCCGCAGGGTTTCCATATCGAGCGCCTCCCCGCCTAAGATCAACAGGCGCAGCGCGAGACCCTTGTCCTGCACTCTTTCATCGGCCTTAATGAACTGGCGAAAAGCCGAAGGTGTTTGGTTGAGCACGGTCACGCGCTGCTCGCGGACCAATTGATGGAATTGCTCGGGAGAGCGGCTAACCCCGTATGGCACCACCACCAGCCGACCGCCATAGTGCAGCGCACCCCATATCTCCCACACCGAGAAATCAAACGCATGAGAGTGGAACAGGGTCCAAACATCGCTGTCATTGAAGTGAAACCATGGCTCCGTGGCCTGCATAAGCCGGGAAACGTTCTTATGCGTTACCAGGCAGCCCTTGGGCTTGCCTGTGGAGCCGGAGGTATAGATGACGTAGGCGAGGCTCTCCGGCCCTATGCTAGAAACAGGATTGTCCGGGCTTTCTCGCGCAATGGTTCCCCATTCGGCATCGAGGCAGACCACGCGGATTTCTGTTTCGGCAATGGAGCCCCTCAGCGGTTCCTGTGTAACGAGAACGCGCACTTGTGCGTCTTCCAGCATGAATCCTATGCGGTCCTTTGGATAGGCCGTGTCAATGGGCAGGTAGGCGCCGCCAGCCTTCAAGATTCCAATCAGCCCGACCACCGTGTCCAACGAGCGCTCAGTGTAAAGACCGACCAGCATATCCGGTCCGACGCTCAGCCGTCGCAGATAGTTTGCCAACTGGTTGGCGCGCGCATTCAGCTCGCGGTAGGTCAGCCTTCGATCCTCGCACACCAACGCAACGTTGTCCGGTGTACGCTCCACCTGTTCCTCGAATAGCGTGTGCAGACACCCGCCGGGGTAGGACTTTGCTTGTTGCCCCCAGGCCAGCAACTGTGCCCGCTCTTCCGCCGAAGAAAGCCGCAGTTGCGAAATCCTCTCGCCCGGAGATTGGATTGCATGGCTCAGCAATGTTTCAAAGTGCCGCGCCATGCGTTCAATCGTCGAGCGTTCAAAGACGTTCGTGTTGAAGTCAAGAGTGCCGCGCATCCCGCTTTCGCACGGTTCGATGTCGATCGTCAGGTCGAAGGTCGTGGGCGTGACTTCGCGATCGAAGTCAATGCGCTCGGTCTCGATCCCTTCCATCGCCAGACGCGGCTTGTCGATGTTGCGGTACTCGAACATGACCTGAAAAAGTTCGGGGCGGGCAATGCCGCGTCCCTGACGAACCGCGTTGACTACGGCATCGAATGGGACCTCCCGGTGATCGAGTGCACCGTTCACGGTGTCGCGCACGCGGCCCAGGAATTCGCGGAACGTGGGATCGCCTGAAGCGCTGGTGCGCAATGCCAGCGTGTTGATAAAAAGACCGGCCATCGATTCCGCGGCGGGGTGGTTGCGCACCGCAACAGGTGTGCCCACCGCAATGTCCTCGGAGCCCGTGTAGCGATGAAGCAGCGCATCGAAACATGCCAGCAATACCGTGAAGACCGTGGTGTTTGCCGCGCGGGCAAGCGCCTTGCACTGGTCGAACTTTGCGGCATCCATTTGCAGAGGGACCGAACTACCCTTGTGGTCATCTCGAACCGGCTTCGCAAAGTCACCGGGAATGGCGCTCGGCTCCTCCATATCCGCCAATTGCTGCTTCCACCAGGCAAGTTCTTCCTCCCGTGCTAACGTTTCGCGAGAGTATTGCCACGCTGCATAGTCGGCATATTGGGCGCAGGGCGCACTGGGCAGCGTCCCATTGTATGCGTGGCCCAGATCGCCAAGAATCACCGGCTCCGTGGATGCGTCGAATGCAATGTGATGCAACACCAACAGCAGAATGTGCTCATCTGGCGCAACGCGCGCCAACCAACAGCGCAGCGGAATGTCGGCTTGCAGATTGAACGGACGAGCAAATCTCTGCCGCAACCACTCCGCAGTTGCGGATTCTCGCTGCGCAGCGGGCTGTCCGCTCAGGTCCTCCAAACAAATCGAAACCGTGCTCGCGTCGCGCACAACTCCTTTGCCCACGCCGTTGCGCTCACAGTAGCTGGTACGGAGAATCTCGTGTCGCTCAACCACCGCATTGAGACTTCGCTGCAAGCGAAACAGATCGAGGCTCCCGGTCAGCCGATAGGCAAGCGGACGGTTGTACACTGGCGACTCCGGTTCCAGCCGTGAAAGGAACCACATTCGTTGCTGCGCCGATGTGAGCTGCACGCTGCCTTTGCGGCTGACGGAATGCAGATTCAGATTTCCAACCTTCTCATTCGACTTGCCATCGATGAATTGTGCAAGCTCCGCAATCGTTGCAAACTGAAACAGGCGCGGCGATGAGAGTTCCACCCCAAACGTCTGTCGTATTCGCGCAATAAGCTGGCTTGCAAGAATCGAATCGCCGCCGGACTGAAAGAAGTTGTCATGAATTCCGGCGCGTTCCAGCTTGAGAACCAAACGCCACATTTCCTCCAGCCGGGCTTCGGTTTCGTTGCGCGGGGCGCAATATTCCGGAGTCGACGCCATCGGCGGCTCAGCCAGCCCATTCAGCCCAAGCTTTTCCGCCAGCCCAATGCGTTGCAGCTTGCCGGTAGGCCCTTTGGGAATCTCCGCGACGAAGAAGATCTTCTCGGGGACTTTGAAGCTGGCCAGCAACCCGGCGGCGTGTTCGCACAGCTCCAACTCGGTGGCAAGAGCTCCGGGCTTCAATACCACGGCTGCCGCAACCCTTTCGCCCAACGCCGCGTCCGGCACGGCGAATCCCACCGCCTGTTCCACAGCGGGATGCTGCAGCAATGCTTCGTCGATCTCACGCGGAGGAATTTTTTCGCCGCCGCGAACAATCAGCTCCTTGATGCGTGCAGTTAGAAATAGATCTCCATCGCCGTCAAATCGTCCCTGGTCGCCGGTGCGAAACCATCCTTCGGTAAATGATTTCAGATTGGCATCCGGATTGTTGTCGTAGCCGGCCATCACATTGGGCCCGCGGATTACGATCTCGCCCTCTTCGCCCTCCGGCAGCAATGCGCCGGCTTCGTTCATGATGGCAATTTCAGTGCCTTCTGGACGGCCCACCGAACCCGGTTTACGCGTCCTTGGAGGCAATCCGTTGCAAGACATCTGATGTGCGGCCTCGGTCATGCCATACGCCTCAAGCACTGGTACGCCGAATGCATCCTCCAGCTGCTCCATCAACTTTGGCGGAAGAGCGGCGGAAGAGGAGCGGATGAATCGCAGTGGATGGGAGGCAATCGCATCCTGGTTTGCTTCCGCGCGCGTGAGTATGCTGTGGTGCATGGCAGGAACGCCCGTGTACCACGTCGGTTGAAACTCAGCGAGCCATGCAAAGAACTTCGTCGCGTTGTAACCGGGCGTGCATACTACGGAAGCGCCGGCGCTGAGCGATGAAAGCACCGCGCCCACCAGCCCGTGAACGTGAAATAGGGGCATGATGTTCAAGCAGGTGTCATCGGGGGTGAGCGCAAGGGAATGGGCGATATTGATGGCCGAGACATACAGATTTTCATGAGTCAGCGGAACAATCTTGGGACGCGACGTGGTGCCGGAGGTATGCAGAACAAGAGCGACATCGCGCGCCGTGGTGTACTCGATTGGTCTATCGGAGATCGCACGACTTCGTCCGAGTTTCAGCTCGAAGAGCCCCGCTTCGCCCATTTCCTGGCGGTGCAGTTCCACAATCTCAATATCCATTAAGCGCGCAACTCCGCGTAAACTCGATTCCATTGCGGCATCGACGATAACCAGCCTGGGTTTCAGGTCTGAGAGATAGAACTCGAACTCGCTGGCCGTGTACGCGGGATTCAGCGGAGCGCATGTGCAGACAGACGCGATGCCGAGAAACAGACTTGCCATTTCCGGACCGTTCGGCATCACCACTGCAATTCGATCCGCGCGGCCCACGCCCATGAGCGTCAGCCGGCTCACGGTCTCCTCGATCTGGTTCAACAGATCCTTGTAACTCGCCGGCCTCCTGTCGCAGCCCAGCAAAGCAAGCCTGTCAGGAGTATCTTCCGCAATGCCCGCAATTCTGATGCGCAAATCAGGAATCATGGTTGGTGATTCTCGCAATGTAAACCTTATCGATCAACCGGTCAGTCGTGGTTGCGGCGAAGGGGAGACGTGGTTATTTTAGCATGATCGCCGACTGACGCGGCATTCCCAAAGAACAGGCATCTGACTCGCCAAGCCCATGGAAAACCTGGTGCTGCAACACGCCGCAAAGCAGAAGAAGGTAGGATTGGAGCACAGCAAGGAATGGGAATGGGAAGCGATTCCAAATTTGGCGTCGAAGGTCAGAATCGCACAGCAGGGTTCGACGATCTCTTGCACGAGAGCGAAACGGCATCAGAACGAGACCGTGCGCGCAAAGACAGATCGCCGCTCAACCTGTGGCTTGCGCTCCCCGAAGATTTCTCAACCGACGAAGTTGTGCGGAAGTACGCACCGCTGCTCACCGAGGATGAGCGCACACGCTGGCAGAGGTTTCGGTATCCCAGGCATCGCCGCGAATATCTTGCTACCCGAGCTTTGGTGCGTTCCGCGCTGTCTCACTATCGTCCGCTCGCCCCCGAGGAATGGCGCTTTCAGCCCAACGCTCATGGCAAACCCGCTACCGACCCGGACTGCGGCTTGCGATTCAATCTGTCCAACTCCCTTGGGTTGGTGGTCTGTCTCATCGGAACCGGATCGGACGTGGGCGTGGACGTGGAGCCCTGCGAACGAGCGCAAAAAATTGCCGATCTTGCACCGGAAGTGTTTTCTCCGCTAGAACTGGCCCAGCTTGAGGCATTGCCTATCGATGAGAAACTGAATCGCGCCCTGTCGTTGTGGACGCTGAAGGAGGCTTATATCAAAGCCAGAGGAATGGGGCTGTCGCTGCGATTGAGCAAGTTCTCTTTTGCATTTGGCGGAGCTGATGGAGTTCGCCTGGAACTGGACGCCAGCTTGTGCGATGAGCCCGGGCGGAAGTGGCGCTATTGCCTGCATGACCACGCCGGGCACCGGATCGCCCTGATGGCGGACCGGCAAGACGTTCCTGACCTTGAACTATGGGAATTTCGACCTTTGCCGGCGTCCGCTCGGCGGCTGCCGGAAACTCGTAATCCATGGTTTCCGGCCCCGTAGCGAGCCGCTTCGAATTCCAGATAACTATCTCCACTGTTCTTGCGGCAGCATATTATTCTGGACTTTCAGGCTTCGATACCCCACATGTCTCAGACTCCGCACTTCGACAAGATCCGGCGCCGCCGTATGCGCTTAGCTGAACGCAAACTCCGCGAGGCGCAGCGTCAGTTGGCGCGCGCTGAGCGCTCCATCCAATACTGGACCAGAATTGTGGCAGACCTGAAGTATGAGAGAGTTCTGGCTGTTCAACCGCCGCTTTGGCCTTTAGAGGACACGAAAGAGGAAAAGTGAATCGGCGCGGGCGACGACCATCGCCAACTCTAGTTCGTTGTTAGGCCTCGCCGTTACTTTGGAGCTTCAGAGCCGGCTTTCTTCTGTGCCGCCCAGCGCTTCTTAACAGCGTCGGCGATGCGCTTGCGCCCTTCAGGCGAAAGGTTCCTCTTCTTCTTGGCAGGCTTGGCCGCCGCGGGTACAACTACGGCTGCCTTCTTCGGAGCCGCCAAAATCTTCCTTGGCCTGCCGACTTTCTTCTTGGCCACTGGCGCTACGTCACCGCTCAACAGTGCGCGTGCTTGATGCAACTTCAACAGGTCGTGATCGATGCTTGCCAGAATATCTGCAATTGCCATGTCCTATTCTCCCGGGTAGATGCTCTTGGACGGTACTGCTGTGCGAAACCGAGTCACAATGTCGCGCTGGATCGATTAACTTGCCTCAACCTACAATACTCGAACGATGGCCCTTTTTCAAAACAGCGCAACAGCGGTCCCGCCTGCGGACGCGCACCTTGCATTGCGTGTTTCTCAACGGCAAGCCAGGGAAGAAGGAAGCTGAAACAGTATCTGGCTTTTCGGCGGCTGATCCGAGAGTGCACAGTTCAGGGTCCAAAAGCCCAGCAGTTCCAGCGTGCAAGAAGAATGTGCTGCTGTAAGGTTGGTTGATGCTTAACAAAATATGGTAGGCACGACTGGACTCGAACCAGCGACCTCTTCCGTGTCAAGGAAGCGCTCTAACCAACTGAGCTACGCGCCTGCAATGCAATATCAGGTAGTTTAACAGGATCGGGGCGGCGGGGAAAGTTGGGGGTGTCGCCAACCCGTCTCATCATGTACCATCGTTGACGAACGGCGAGGCTCTCTTCGCTGGGGAAGTGCATTCGCTTGAATCCTACAGGGATCGCTCAAGTCTGGTGCTTGCAATAACCTGCCATGGAAGACGCTTCGAGCACACGGTTGAACCCAATCCGCACCGCTCCAAACCTGCTTACGCTGTTGCGCATCTGCCTGGCGCCATTTCTCGTGGCCGCTATCCTCGAAGGACACTACGCAGTGAGCTTTGGCCTGTTTGTGGCGGCCGGATTGACCGATGCGCTGGATGGCACACTGGCCCGCGTGCTGAAGCAGCGCTCGCGACTAGGCGAATACCTCGATCCCGTGGCTGACAAGTTGCTGCTGAGCACGCTGTTCCTGGTGCTCACCCACATGGGGCTCATTCCGGCCAGAGTAACCGTAATGGTATTCGGCCGCGATGTGGGCATTCTGGTGGTTGCCGCCATTCTGTATGCGGCGGTCGGACGCCGGGAGTTTAATCCAAGCATCTTTGGCAAAGCCAATACCGCCATACAGATTGCCGCGGTTGCCGCCGTGCTGCTGCATCAACTCACTGCGGTGCATTGGGTCGCGGAGATACGCATGCTGGCGCTGAATGCCACGATGGTGCTTACCGTGGTATCGGGCTTTCATTACGCGTGGACAGCGTCGCGCCGCATGGCTGCTCCCGCGGCCAACGGGTCCGGCGTCAGGTGATTCGGTCTCAAAGGTCGCTTGCAGCGTCCTCTGTTTCGACGGATTCTTCAATCTCCATGTCCCGGAACTCCTCGGAGTCGAAGACCTCGCCACACTCCAGGCACTCGACAAACTCGCTGTCTTCGTGCC
>Ga0182030_10008662_pt1 | contig 20995 bp, 19 predicted proteins | sample 812S3MmetaG_FD_121299 | JGI IMG/M metagenome (GOLD analysis project Ga0182030, IMG submission 121299) | Permafrost microbial communities from Stordalen Mire, Sweden - 812S3M metaG (Illumina Assembly) | ecosystem: Environmental > Terrestrial > Soil > Wetlands > Permafrost | place: Sweden...
AATCACGATGGGCCGCCAACCTTGCCCGAGCTCTTGAAACTGAAAGGCGTTCCCATTCAATGCGTGTTCGGAGTGGCTGAAAAGGATTCCGTCTGCGCGCAGAAGGAGCTGGACGTGGTGGTCAATCGTATCCAACTGAATGGCGGGCATCATTTCGACGGAGATTACCGCCATACGGCCGATCTGATCATTGCGGCGGATAAAATAAGGATGAGCAAACTGAAATGAAGCAGAGCCAAGCCAAGCGTCCGCGTCCCGTTGTGCTCTGCGTTCTGGATGGCTGGGGCCACCGCGAAAAGACGGACGACAATGCCGTGACATTGGCGCGTACCCCCAATCTTCACCGCTTCTGGAGGCACGCGCCGCATGCGCTGCTCGAAGCGTCGGAGGAATGGGTAGGCCTGCCTGCCGGGCAGATCGGAAATTCCGAGGTCGGACATATGAATCTGGGCGCTGGCCGCGTAGTCATGCAGGACCTGCCGCGTATCGATAGGGCGCTGGCTGACGGAGATTTTCCCGGCAATCCCGCTCTGGCCGACTTGATCGCCAAGGTAAGGGTCAGCGGCGGCGCCTGCCATATACTGGGCCTGGTCTCCGAAGGCGGAGTGCATTCCCATCAGTCGCATATCGCCGGATTGGCAAAGGCCGTCAGCGAGGCCGGCATTCCGGTTGTAATCCATGCCCTGACCGATGGGCGCGACGTTCCCCCGCAGGCCGCGGAAGGCGAAATCACCCGCTTCCTGTCGGCCGTCGCGCCGCTGAACAATGTGAAAATCGGCACATTGGGCGGTCGTTACTACGCGATGGACCGCGATAAGCGCTGGGACCGCGTGGCTCTGGGTTACAACGCGATCGTCGCGGCGGAAGGTCCGAAGGCACCGGACGCGCTGGCCGCCATCCGCAACGCCTATGCGGCGGGCAAGACCGACGAATTCATCACGCCGACCGTGATCGACGGCTATGGCGGGATGCGCGACGGCGACGGTTTGGTCGTCGCCAATTTTCGGGCCGACCGCGCACGGCAGATTTCGAGCGCGCTACTTGACCCGCAATTCGATGGATTCGCACGGGGCAAGATCGTGCATTTTGCCGCGGCCGTCAGCATGGCGGAATATTCCAGCGCGCTGAACAAGTTGATGGCCGTCATGTTTTTGCCGGAGTCTTTGGAAAAAGGTCTGGGCGAGGTGGTGTCGCTTGCCGGCCTGAAGCAGCTGCGGGCAGCCGAGACCGAGAAATACCCGCATGTGACATTTTTCTTCAACGGCGGCCGCGAGCAGCCCTATCCGGGCGAAGATCGCATCATGGTTCAATCGCCCAAAGTCGCGACCTATGACCTTGAGCCTGCGATGTCGGCCGCGGAACTGACCGCCAAGGTCGTCGCCGCGATCGACAGCGGAACCTATGACGTCGTGGTGATGAATTATGCCAACCTGGACATGGTCGGTCATACCGGGATGCTGGGACCCGCCATACGTGCGGTCGAGGCCGTCGACGATGGCGTAGGTCAAGTTGCGGCTGCAATCAGGCGTCAAGGCGGTGTAATGTTCATCACCGCCGACCACGGCAATTGCGAGATGATGCGCGACCCGCAGACCGGCGGACCGCATACCGCGCACACGTTGAATCAGGTTCCGGCGATCCTCGTCGGTGGCCCGGCAGGGGTTACTCTCCAGGACGGCCGGCTTGCCGATGTTGCGCCGACCTTACTGGAGCTGATGGGTTTCTCTGCGCCGCCCGAGATGACGGGACACAGTTTGCTCGTTCACAAAGGCGATCTCGCGGCGCGCGAACCGGCTCTTGCCCCGCGCGTATAGACCCGGGCGGGGTTTCTGCCTTTTGCTGCTTGGGGTGCTGACCTTGCAACAAGCGCAAGCGCGCCCGGTGACCCATGCAAAAGCCCAACCCTCGGCTTCTGCGCTGCAGCTTAAGGAACTAGAGCGAAAAGCCGCCGAGAGCCGCGCACGTGCGAACGCACTCGCGACGCAGACGGCGAAGATCCAAAAGGACCTGACGGCACAGCGTCAGGCCCTGACCGCCGCCGCCGCTGAGGTGAGGGCCGGCGAGGAGGCTTTGTCCCGACTGGAGTCCGAGCAGGCGGTGTTGGCGCAATCGGTCGCTCGACAACAGGAACTTCTGGGCGCGGATCGCACAAGGTTGGCCGGGCTGACTGCCGGCCTTGTTCGTTTGGCGCGTATTCCGCCCGGTGGCTTGCTGAGTTCCTTCGACGCCCCGGTCGATGCTGCGCGGTCCGAGATCCTGCTGCAGTCGGCTTTGGCCGCTACGCACGACGGGGCCCAAAAGGCCGAACAGGAATTGGGGCACCTTGATGATCTCAGCAGCCAACTCGATGCCAAGCGTCGCGAGGGCGAACACCAGGCCGCCGTTCTGAAGTCGCACCAGGAGGCTCTGGCGGCATTGGTCGATAAGCGCCAATCGCTCTATCAACAGACGGAAAGCGACCGTCAGGCCGAGGAAGAACGTGCGCAGAAAATTGCCGATCAGGCGAAAGACCTCCGCGACCTAGTGGCGCGGATCGAGGAACAGGAGAAGGCCGAGCAGGCGCAGGAGGCCCGTCGAAAGGCCCACACCAGGAAGGCATTCTCGCTCGCGCCGGAAGGCCATTTCGCCTCCGGGGCGGGGCTGCCGGTCGCCGGTGAGGTCAAGATCAGGTTCGGCCAGAGCGATGGACTTGGAACGACGTCGCATGGAATTACCGTGGTTGCGCGGCCCGGAGCGACTGTGACGGCGCCATCGGCTGGAATTGTGCGCTTTGCAGGACCGTTTCGCGGCTATCGCGAAATCTTGATCCTTGAACATCCTGCTGGATATCTTAGCTTGATTGCTGGCATGTCGCGTATCAGCGCCTCACTTGGGGCTTCGATCGGTGCCGGCGAGCCAGTTGGCACAATGGACGATCGGGCCGATAGTCGACCCGAGTTATATTATGAATTGCGGCGCAACGGTCAATTCGTCGACCCACAAGCAGTTTCGCTTCCGGTCGCGGTGAAAGGAAAAGTTCGATGAACAAAGTCTTGGGCGCTGTTATCGCCACTGCGTTGATCGTCGGCCCGCTGTCCTATGAGGCCGCAAGCAGCAAGCCGGCGGACACCTACAAGCAGCTCGATCTCTATGCCGATGTCTTCGAGATCGTCCGCAACCAGTATTTCAAGCCGGTTCCCGACGATAAGCTGGTCGAAGCCTCGATCAACGGCATGGTGTCGTCGCTCGATCCGCACTCCAGTTACATGAATGCGAAGGATTACGCCGACCTGTCCACCCAGACGAAGGGCGAGTTCGGTGGGCTAGGCCTGGAAGTGACCCAGGAAAACGGCATCGTCAAAGTCGAATCGCCGATCGACGATACGCCAGCCGCGAAAGCCAATATCAAATCGGGCGATCTGATCACCCATATCGACGGTGAGCCGATCGTCGGAATTCCGCTGAACGACGCAGTCGAAAAGATGCGCGGCGCGCCGGGAACCCCGATCAAGCTGACCATCCGCCATAATGAAAAGGGCGACCCGTTCGATGTCACGCTGATGCGCGAAATCATCAAGGTGCCGTCCGTCAAATCGCGCGTCGAGGGCGACAATGTCGGCTATATCCGCATCTCCAGCTTCTCGGAGCAGACCCAGCCCGGGCTCGATAAGGCGATCGACGAGTTGAAGACCCAGCTCGGCCCGAAACTGTCGGGCTATATTATCGATCTGCGCAATAATCCCGGCGGCTTGCTCAATTCGGCGATCTCGGTATCGAACACCTTCCTCGATACCGGGGAAATCGTTTCGACCCGCGGCCGCAATCCCGACGATGTCGATCATATGGACGCGAAGCCCGGCCTGGATAAGGCCAAGGGCGTGCCGGTGGTTGTCCTGATCAATGGCGGAACCGCCTCGGCGGCCGAGATCGTTTCCGGCGCGCTGCAGGATCATCATCGTGCGATCATCATGGGCACCCAGTCGTTCGGTAAAGGATCGGTGCAGACTATCCTGCCGCTAAAGAACGAGGGTGGGCTGCGCTTGACGACGGCGGAATATTTCACTCCGTCGGGCCGTTCGATCCAGGCTAAGGGCATCACCCCGGATATCGAGGTCCATCAATCGAAGATCGAGGAACTGGAGCAGGGGGGCAGGCTGCATGAGGCGGACCTGAAGGGCGCACTGCCCAACCCCACCGATCCGTCTTCCGCGGCACCTGCCGCGCCGGCGACGCCGGCACCCGGACCGCAGGCTGCAAAGCCGGATGCCAAGACCCCGGACGCGAAGACCCCCGACGCGGCCACTGCCGATGCCGGTGCGCCGAAAACACCGCCGGTCGATTACCAGTTGGCCCGCGCGGTCGATCTTCTGCACGGTGTAGCGATGTTCAACAGCCATGCGGTGAACTGATCGGTTCTCGCCCGATGAGCAAAGACCACGATCCGGCGTCGCTGCCCTATCGCAGAGGTGTCGGCGTGGCGCTTTTCAACGCCGATGGCGCAGTCTTCGCCGCCGAACGGATCGACACACCCGGAGCCTGGCAGATGCCGCAAGGCGGCCTCGACAAGGGGGAACATCCCTGGCCGGGCGCCTTGCGGGAACTCAAGGAAGAAATCGGCACCGCCAAGGCAGAACAGCTGGCTGAGACCGATTGGCTGCGATACGAGCTGCCCTCCCATCTCGTCGGCCATGTCTGGCACGGCAAGTATCGCGGTCAGGAGCAGAAATGGTTCGCCGCCCGTTTTACAGGGACCGACAGCGATATCGACCTTGAAGCCGACGATCACCCGGAATTCCGGGCCTGGCGATGGGTTGCGCTCAGCGATTTGCCGCAACTGATCGTGCCTTTCAAGCGCGACCTCTATCTGGTAGTCGCCGAGGCCTTCGCGGGGTTCGCTAAGGGCTGACGCTCTAAGTGTTTATTTTACGAGCATCATCACGCGATCAGGTGATCCCGCCTGATCGCGATCTGCTCTAGTGAATCCGACGGAACACGATCGGCGTCGATTCGCCGCCTTGCGGCTGTTCGGTATATTCGGTTTTCGAAACCGTAATCGCAGGCGCAGTCTGCGCCGTCTTTGAAATATCCGGCGCATCTTTGCATGAGCCAGGCTTAAGAGTGCCTGCAAATCCTGACTCGCCGTGCCTCCATAGTACGATGCAGCCATCCGGCTGTTGCTTCAGCGCGGCCGGTTCCAGTTTCGCCAGCGGCGTCGGGTCGTTGTAGGCACCCGCCAACTGCTGACCGTTGGCGAAGTCGTAGGGCGTCATCACGATCACGCCCTGGTCCGTATCGAGCACGAACCCGTACAGGCGCTGCCACAGCATCGGGCCGTCCGGAGCATTCTGGTGCTGCTCGGCATAGACCGCATCCTGACCCAAAGCCGGCACCTGAACACGCTTCGCCAGATTGTAGAGCACCGGATTGGTGTGCACGGCTGCGGTGGGGCGGTCGGGCAAAGTAGTGAATTCCCCTTCGAACAGGCTGGCCAAGTCAGCGACCGAAGCGACTGTCAAAGTCGAGGTATCGGCTGCTCGGGCGCTGAAGCCGGCCACGAGAAGCGCGAGCGGCAAAACCGCATATTGGAAGCGCACGATATAGACTCCTATCTGGGCGATGCCCGTTCGGCTTAACAACAGCGGAAAGCCGGAGTTGTTTCATCGCCGCCCTTTTCCCAGGCTGGCGATTGGCGCAGCATTCATCCTATGACTGAATCTGATTCGCTGCCCGACCATCGCGCCGTTGCCCGGACCGCATTTTTGAATGGCGCCGGCCGAGGCGCCGTCACTCTCGACCCGTTGCCCGTCGATGCCTCGTTTCGCCGCTATTTTCGACTGCTGGGCGGTGCACGACCCATGCTGCTGATGGATGCGCCGCCGCCCAAAGAGGATGTGCGGCCCTTCATCCATATCGCGCGCCATCTGGCCGACCTTGGGCTGAGCCCGCCTGCCGTCTATGAATTCGATGAGACCCAGGGTTTCGCGCTGATCGAAGATTTTGGTCTGGACACTTACACGCGCCTGCTCGACGCCGGGGCTGCTGAAGGGCCGCTGTTTCTCGCAGCTACCCAGGCCCTGGTCACGCTGCACACGCACGACCGGGGGGCTGCGGTCGAAGCGCTGCCCTATGACCGGGTGAAGCTGCTGGACGAAGCGACGGAACTGCCCGAATGGTATGGGCTGGGCGTTACCGGCAAACCATTACCAGCCAATGCCATTGCGACATTCACCGGCCTTTGGGCTTCGCTTCTGGACCGAATGCCGCCAACGGACCCGGGGCTGGTACTGCTTGATTACCACGTCGATAATCTGATGGCTCTTCCGGGCCGCACAGGCGCCGCTGCCTGCGGTCTGCTCGATTTTCAGGATGCCCGCATCGGGCCGAAACCCTATGACCTGCTGACGCTCCTGAGGAACGAGCGGCGGGGAATCGACCCGGCATTATCGGACGCGCTCTACGATCATTATATCGCCACCGCGCGCCCGGCCGACCCCGATGGATTCGGCCTGTGGTATCGGGTGTTGGCAGCGCAGCGTTACACGAAGGTACTGGGCCGGTTCGCCCGGTTGACGCTGCGCGACGGTCGCGACGGCTATCTGCGCTATCTCTCGCGGGTGGTCCCATTGCTGGAGGACGCTCTGGATGCCGAGCCGCTGCTGTGGCCGATCCGGGCGCAACTCGATGCGATGCTGCCGAGCTGGCGGGTAGCGCCCGCGAATGACCCTGCAGCCCTGCGGAGGCGGGTTTCAGCGGGTTAGGGTGCGCGCATATCGTTCCTGCCTCTGGGCGGGTTATGTTCTTTTATTGCTCTTACGCACTACGCGACGCCAAATTTAGCCAAACCGCCCCGGTGACAGTGATGCGGGGGAAATTGCCGCCCTGACAAGGGTCGCGTCTGGCTGAGTTGGAGCAGTTGTTCCGAATTGGATCAGAACAGGCCGATCGGCTGGCGATAGCGGCCAAGGACTTGCCGCCCGCTCAGCGCAGCATGCAGGCGCGAGCCACTGAGCCCCGCACGAAGGCCGTTGCCGAAAAGCCGAAGACTGTGCTGGGCCAGCCTGTGGCCACGGCGATCAAGGCGAGAATAAAGACAGAGCCTTCATGCAAAGCGACCTTGCTGCACGAGGGGCCGCTTCACCCGGGCCGGCCCACGCCCGGCCGCGCGCCGTCGTGCCACCAAATGATGCGCGGTCACGCATGCGGATCGCCGGATTGACCCTGTCCTGTCTGCGGTACCCGACGAACCAATTCTTTCCACCCAAACCGAGCCCGATCCACACGACTTGGGTCCCAATCCCTGGACGCGGGGCGAAGACACATGGGCGGGTCGGGTTTCTTGTCTACAGATGATTGCCGAAGCTACGCGGCGACGAGAGGTTGCGTCGGGAGGGCGGCGGCTTTAGCTTCCGGCGCGCCATTTCAATTCGGATTGTCCCAATGTCATTCATCGCTTCGCGTATCGATCGCATTAAGCCGTCACCCACCGTCGCCGCCGGCCAAAAGGCCCGCGAGCTGAGAGCCGCAGGCCGGGATATCATCAGCCTCGACGCCGGCGAGCCGGATTTCGACACGCCGGAATCGATCAAGGCGGCAGGGATCGAGGCGATCCGCTCAGGCCAAACGAAATATACTGCGGTCGACGGCACCGTGGCCTTGAAAGAGGCGATTGCCGCCAAGTTCAAGCGCGAGAATGGGCTGGTCTACGGTATCGATCAGATCACGGTCGGCGCAGGTGGCAAGCATGTGCTGTTCAACGCTCTGATGGCGACGCTGAACCCCGGCGATGAGGTGATCGTGCCGGCGCCCTATTGGGTGTCCTATCCCGATATGACGATCCTGGCCGAGGGTACGCCGGTATTCGTCGAATGTCCGCCTTCGAAGGGGTTCAAGCTCCAGCCGGAAGATCTCGAACGTGCGATCACACCCAAGACCAAATGGCTGATTCTGAACTCGCCCAGCAACCCGACCGGAGCCGCCTATACGCGCGCTGAGCTTAAGGCCCTGGCCGTTGTTCTGATGCGCCACCCGCAGGTCCATGTGCTGAACGATGATATGTACGAGCACCTGGTCTATGACGATTTCGAATTCACGACGATCGCGCAGGTCGAACCGGGTCTCTATGATCGTACGCTGACGGTCAACGGCGTATCGAAATCCTATGCGATGACCGGCTGGCGTATCGGTTATGCCGGCGGGCCGGCCGCTCTAATCAAAGCGATTGCCAAAATTCAAAGCCAGTCGACGACCAACCCGTCGTCTATCAGCCAGGCTGCAGCAGTGGCCGCGCTCAACGGTCCTCAAGACTTCATCGCCGAAAGGGCGGTTGCCTTCAAGGAACGCCGCGACCTGGTTGTCGGCATGTTGAATCAGGCCAAAGGAATTACCTGCCACAGGCCCGAGGGCGCTTTTTACGTCTTTCCATCCTGCGCTGGGACGATCGGGATGAAGACTCCGGACGGCAAGGTGATCTCAAACGACGAGGATTTTGCCAGTTACCTGTTGATGGAGGCAGGCGTCTCGGTCGTTTTCGGAGCCGCTTTCGGCTTGTCGCCCTTTTTCCGAATCTCTTATGCAGCCTCGATCGAATCTCTAAAGGAGGCATGTCGGCGCATTCAAAGGGCTTGCGGAGCGTTGGTGTGAGAGGAAATCCCCGTAAAACACGCTAAATCCAAGGGAACTTGTGGAATTGGCATTTTAGATTTTGAGTTGGGCCACTTCCGCGTATAGGTTTCAGGCTACACCGGCTCACAATGTAAAAGACACGCAGGAAATGCGAAAAAGCAGTTGGTTTTCCCTAGGCGCGGTCGTCCTCGCGCTTTGCATATCCCCGTCACTGGTGTTTGCCGATGATGCGCCCGACGCGGATATTGCGGCAAATATGCCGCCGCGCGAGCGTGCGCTCGTCGATATTATGCTGGGCGCGCGCAAGGATTTCAGGTCGAGCCATGTCACCAGCGCGGCATCCGATGCGCGCGTCAACATGCAAATTCGCGTCATGAGTTTCATGCGCGAAAGTCAGGTCGCTACCGACTGGATCGGCACCGTGAAGACTCGCGGGCTGACGGCTGAAGGGGCTGCCTGGATAACGATCGCGATCGCCGACGGCGTCACAATCTCCACCTGGCAAACGGAACTCGACGATCAGACGAATGCCACATTGTTTCTGCCGCACAGCAAGCTCTTCCCGACTGTGCAATCGGCCAAGATCGGGGCGCCGGTCATTTTCAGCGGGACAATTCTCAAATCCGTCCTGGGAAGCGACGATGAAATGGTGCTTAGGCCGCAATTCATCGCGCGCTTCAACTCAGTGAAACTTACGCAATAGGGCGATAACGCCTCGGGCTTCTGCGCCCCGATCAGATTCGGTTGTGGCCTCATCACAAGGTCCATGGTCTGTCCGAAAATTTTACACTGATTTGCGCACTCTGCAGCCACCTTCAAAAAATTTGATCCAGATCAAATGGATAGAGATCTGGCATGCATCCTGCATGTACCTGGGCAGCGATGGACGTGTTTGGTTGTAAGGAAGTCAAAATGACGAAGTCAGCAGTTTTCGGGTTGAAATCGGTTCTGAGCATCACCGGCATTATGCTGGCCTTGTCGGCCGGTTCCGCCATGGCATCCACGGTCACGACCACCAGCGTCAGCCTGCCCAACGGCACTACGTCTGTGAATATTAGTGACAGCTCACAGCCGATCGATGGCGGCGGGTCGAGCATCACCACCGGCACTATCGGTCTCCAGACAAATATCGGCTCGCTGAGCACCTATTGCGTGGATCTGTTCAACTACATCAGCACCGGCAACAATGCTTACACCTTCACGCCGAGTACGCTGTCCGCCGGTCAGTCATTTACCGATGCGACGAATTCCAATGCCAACGCAACCGGCACCTTCACCGTGGCCCAGGTCAATACGCTCACCGCTCTGTTGACCAACGGTACATTGCAGACCCAGAGCATCGTTAACACCGCAGCTCTCCAGGTCGCGATCTGGGAGACAGAATATGGCACCGCCGCTTCCAATGGCAGCTATAATTTGACGTCCGGTTCGTTCGATTTTTCCGCGACGTCCGACAGCAACAGCGCCGCGACGTTGACTCAGGCACAGGCCTATTTGAACGACGCCACCGGCTATCTGAATGGCAGCGCCTGGGTCAACGCAACCTGGCTGACCAACTCGACCCACTATGTGGAGTTGCTGACCTCGACCCCGGCTGGCACGCAGAACCTGATTTACCTTGCGACGCCCGAGCCCTCGACAATCGCCCTTTTCGGTGTCGGCGCCATCGGTCTGCTGGCCGCTCGCCGCCGCAAACTGATCTAAGGCCCTCAGCCTTATAGATACGCCAAAACGGCGGGCGCATATCGCGTCCGCCTTTTTTTGCCGCATTGCGTATTGCAAAAACGCTCCCGCTCCTGCACCCAGACGCATAATAAGTTTGAGTTGATGGGGGCATCATGGGGTTTCGACTGGCATTATTAGGGATCGTCGCTGCCTTGGCGATGGTTCTGCCGGTTCAAGCGGCTACGCCTGTCGACGTCACCCTGGTGCTGGCGGTCGATGTATCTCTCAGCATGGCGGAGGACGAGGCGAAGTTTCAGCGTCACGGCTATATCGATGCGCTGCGCGACAAGCGGGTGATCGAGGCGATCAAAGGCGGCGTCCTGGGGCGTATCGCGGTCACCTATATCGAATGGTCCGCGGTCACCGATCAGCGGGTGCTGGTGGGTTGGCAGGTAATTTCAGACGAGGCGTCTGCCGCTGCTTTTGCTGATGCTCTGGACAAGGCGCCGTACAAATCCGGGACCACGACATCGATCAGCGCCGGGATAGACTTTGCCGTCCACCAGATTGAGACCAGTCCCTTCAGCGGTACCCGCAAGGCGATTGATGTCTCGGGCGACGGTTACAGCGACTATGGCCGGCCGATTCAGGAATCGCGCGATGCAGCGGTCGCTGAGGGCATAACCATCAATGGTCTTCCGGTCATGGACCCGAGGCCGGCCTGGCGCGAACCCGCACCGCCCGACCTCGACCATTATTACGCCGACAATGTCATCGGCGGACCGGGATCGTTTTATCTGGTCGTCAGGGACGTCCATGATTTCGGTAATGCGGTATTGCGCAAATTGATTCTGGAGATCGCGGGGCGACAGGAGGCGCTGCCCAGCAGGGGCTAGGCAGCCCCGCCGGCCAGCACTGCCAGCACCGCAGCGCCATAACGTTCCATCTTCTTCTGCCCCATGCCGGGTATGTCGGTGAGGTCGCCTAACGACCGCGGTTGCCGCATGGCCAGCGCAATCAGCGTCGAATCGTGGAAGATGACATAGGGTGGCACACCCTGTTCGCGGGCCAAGCGACCCCGTTCCGCACGCAAGGCTTCGAATATCAGGGCGGTCGCGGGTGCCAGTGTACTTGCCGGATCGCTCGCGCGGACTTTGGTCAGCCCTTTAAGCGCACGCTTGATGACGGACGGCTTGTCCCGCCGCAAGCGAACCTGGCGTTCACCGCGCAGAATCGGCCGCGCCGCCTCGGTCGCTCGTAACGCCCCATAGGAATCGTGCGCTACCTCCATGACACCCAGCACGACCAATTGCCGGAAGATCGAGCTCCATTCCTTGCGGTCGAAGTCCTTGCCGATTCCGAATGTCGGCAGCGTGTCGTGACCTTGGCGTTCGGTTTTCTCGTTCTTGACGCCCAACAGAACATCGACGAGATGTCCGACACCGAAGCGCTGGCCGGTGCGGACGGCGGCGGAGATTGCCTTCTGGGCGGCAACGGTGCCGTCGAATGTTTCAACCGGATCCAAGCAGCCGTCGCAATTGCCGCAAGGCTCGGGCAGCGTTTCGCCGAAATGGGATAGCAGCGCCTGCCGCCTGCAGCCGGCGGTCTCGCAGACGCCGAGCAATGCCTCCAGCTTGGCATGCTCCACCCGCTTTACATCGCCGGGGGCTTCGCCGTCTTCAATCATCGAGCGGCGCAGGACAAGGTCTTGCATCCCATACAGCAGCAGGGTCTCGGCGGGCAGGCCGTCGCGCCCGGCGCGGCCGGTTTCCTGATAAAAAGCCTCGAGGCTGGCCGGCAAGTCGAGATGGGCGACAAAGCGTATGTCGGGCTTGTCGATGCCCATTCCGAACGCGATCGTTGCGACGAGGACCAGGCCATCTGCCTTCAGGAAGGCGTCTTGGTTGCGCCGCCGAACCCCAGCATCGAGACCCGCATGATACGGCAGGGACTCGATACCCTGGGTGCAGAGCCAGGCTGCCGTGTCCTCGACTTTGGCGCGGCTGAGGCAATAGACAATTCCGCTTTCGCCCTTATGGGCGCCCGAAATAAAGGACAGCAGCTGCCGCCTTGGCTCGTCTTTCAAGGTGATGGCATAGCGGATATTGGGACGGTCGAAACTCGCCAGGAACATGCGGGCGTCGTCGAGCCTCAGCCGCCTTCTGATATCTTGCTGTGTCTGGGGATCTGCCGTTGCGGTCAATGCGATGCGCGGAACGCCGGGGAATCGCTCCCCCAGAACCTCCAGCTTCATATATTCCGGGCGGAAATCGTGACCCCATTGGCTGACGCAATGGGCTTCGTCTATTGCAAAAAGGGCGATTCTGGCGCCGTCGAGAAACTCGAGAAACGAAGGCAACATCAGCCGTTCGGGTGCGACATAGATGAGATCCAGCCTTCCGGCACGCAAATCTGCCCGAACCGCCAGACGCTCCTCATCCGTCAGGCTGGAATTCAGCGCCGCGGCGCGAATACCGAGCTGGCGCAGCGCCGTGACCTGATCGTGCATCAGGGCGATCAACGGCGACACGACCACGCCGACCCCATCGCGGCAGAGCGCTGGGATTTGATAGCACATGGATTTACCGCCGCCGGTCGGCATCAGCACGATTGCGTCGCCGCCGTCGACAACATGGCTGACGATCTCCGCCTGCTGTCCGCGGAACGCCTTGTGACCGAAAGTCGTCTGCAGGATGTCGAGCGCAGAACCCGGATACTGACGCTCGGACAGCTGCGTATCGAAGCCTAATAGGTCGGTCATATTGGGGAAACGGTCCTCGGGCGGGGGACTTCGAGGCAGGCATACCCCGGCGACTCGCACTCAGAGGGTAAATCCCCGAGCAACCGAATACAAACCGGCTGAGCGACTATATCTATCCCTCGTCCCGCGGACGGGCACGCGCCGTTTTGATCCCGGATCTTTGGCTTTTTGCTTCCAGCCGTCGCATTTTCGATCCGAGTGTGGGCTTGGTTGCACGCCGCGGCTTGGGCCTTTCTATGGCCTGCCTGATCAGTTCCACAAGCCGGTCTTTGGCCTCTTGCCTGTTCATTTCCTGGGAGCGGGCGCTCTGGGCGAACAGCACCAGAATTCCCTCGAGAGTGAGTCGGCTGCCGGCTAGAGCCTCAAGTCGCGTTTTGACATAATCAGGCAGTGACGGCGAATTGCGCACGTCAAAGCGCAGCTCCACTGCCGTGCTGGTCTTATTGACGTGCTGCCCGCCTGGTCCGCTCGCGCGGACAAAGCGTTCCTGGATTTCGTCGTCCGCTAAGGAAATGGTGTCGTTAATCTGGATCACGATTGGGTCGCACTCCGGTCGCGCCGGACCTGATGGTAGCATGGATGCGCCGCCCGGCTGACGTTTAGTGTGCGACACCATAAAAAATGGCCGGAAACCCGAAGGCTCCGGCCAAGTTGAACAGGGAGGCTTCACGTCCTGGAGACATAAATATGGCCTTTTCCGGGCGTTCCTCGGCGCTTTTCAGCGACCCCCGGCGACCAATAGACCTCATTGAATATACTAGATAAAAATGCCAAATAGGCCCATGGAGATATTCGCTGACGGGCGCTGATCGCCGCCAGCCGCCGGATAAAAACGGCCCACAGGCGGCCCACAGAAAAGTCGAGGCTCGATTTGCCCAAGGCGTTGACCGATTCGGTAGTCAAAACATTGAAGCCGGAGCGCGGTGCAATATCTTGGCGCGAGGTGACCGATGGGAGGTGCCGTGGCCTGCGAATCAGGCTCTCACCTACTGGGGAAAAGGTATGGGCCATCAAGGTCACAGTCGGTGGGCGGCGGGTACGGCATACGCTCGGGGCATATCCTGAAGTTGCGTTGACGCAGGCGAGGAAGCGCGCTGCGGATTTCATCGCTGCCGCCCGGGATGGGATGTCGCCGGCGGAGGTCAGTTCCCGCAAGCGCGCCGCGACTCTCACACTGGCGACCGCTCATGCCGACTATATAGAAGCGATGCGTGGCGGACTTCGGGCGAGCACCATCGCTTTGAAAGAGGGGTTGTTCGGCGATCACATCGAGCCGACGATGGGTTACAGATTGATCCGCTCAATCCGCCGAGCCGACATAATGGAAGTTATCAGCAGTGTAGTCACCAAGGGCTTTGCGGTTCAAGCCAATCGCGTCTTCTCAGAACTCCTCGCGCTGCTGCGCTGGTTGGAAAGCAAAGGCTATTTGGATGGCGTGCCGTCGATCCGAAAGAAAGACTTACGGTCTGTTGGCGCTGCCAAGGAGCAGGCCCGGCGCCAGACGTTGACCGATGCCGAGCTTGGCGAAGCCTGGGTCGAAGCCGCGGCACTCGGCGACCTGAGCGGAGACTACCTACGCTTGTTGATCCTCGTCGGCCAGCGGAGGGACGAAGTCCGCTTGATGCGAGCGGAGAACATAGATTTTGATAATGCCCTTTGGACGATTTCCGGCAAATTATATAAGACGGGCATCGACCATTCCGTCCCGTTATCGAACGCCGCGATGGAAATTGTCAGACGGCGGTGTGGCAACCGACGTGAAGGATATATCTTCGCAGGGCACCTGCTGGATAAGCCTTTCAATGGCGCGGCGTCGGCACTGCGACGGCTGCAGAAGGCCATGCTGGGCCGATCAGCGTTCACTCTGCATGATCTGCGGCGGACATGCCGTACCGGCCTCTCCAGGCTTGGGACAGATGAACAGACCGCCGAACTGGTGATCGGCCATATTCCGCAGGGCATTTCGGCGGTTTACGATCTACATGATCGGCTGGCGGAACGCCGGGCTGCTCTCGATCTGTGGGCGGAGCATGTAGCGCGCGTCGCAATGCAGGTCGCTGACAGAGAATCCGCCAAATGAACGGCATGGAGAAACTGACTATATCACAACAGGCCGACGACTTCTCGGGTGATGTCGCCTTCTGGGGTCTGCTGATATTGATTCTGCTCCAGAAACCAAGGCTCGAATTTCTTGGTTAAATCATCCCATTTCGTCATCGGCCCGATCCGCTTCTTGCGATTGCATGATTGTGTGACCGTTCGGTATTGGTCACTATTGGCGCCGGGCACGCGCGGATTGGCTGAGAAAAACCGACGTTCGCGACCCCGAAATCGTGGCGGTCTCACGAGATCTTTCTAATCACCTGTCAAAGCGTTACAGCCAACGTCGCTCTCGGCGTGCTTGGCGAATTCTTCGCCGCATGTTCGAATCCTTCCCCCGCAACCAAATCGGGCTTATTTGCGTTTGCAGCGACAATGAAGAGACTCACATTGCTGGATGCGTTTGTGAGTTATGCTCCCAAATCCGTTCCGGGTCAGGTCGGATTTGGTCGAAATAGAACGGTCCAATTCAGTACTGAACCCGCGCGGTGATCCCGCCATCGACAGTCAAATTGGTTCCGGTCGTGAAACTGGATTTTGTGCTGGCCAGAAACGCGACCGCGTTGGCGATCTCGGCAGGTCGTCCCATCCGTCCAAGTGGATTGGCTCTTAAAACATCGTCGAACATTTTCGGCTGGTCCCGTTCGATTTTGCCCCAGAAGCCGTCCTTTACGTAAATCGAACCGGGGCTGACCGCGTTAACCCGGATGCCTTTAGGGGCAAGCGCGTTGGCTAGGCTCTTGCTGTAATGAAGGAGCGCCGCCTTCAGCGAGCCATAAGCTTCGACGCCAAATGCCGCCGAAGTCTCGACCGCCGATACTGTTGCAATGATTACGATCGACGCCGCGGCTGACCTTTCGAGAAACGGCAGCGCACCGTTGACGGTATCGACCGTGCCCATGATGTCTACCGCGAAGGATTGCCGCCAGTCTTCGTCGCTTGCCGCCGGCGCCATAGCTGAAGCGTTCGGCACCAGTATGTCGAGGCCGCCCAACTCGGCCGCCGCCGCCGCGATCCAGGCTTTGAGAGCAGGTCCGTCGGCGATATTCACCGCTGCTCCGGTCGCCGTTACGCCTCTTGTTTTCAGTGCTGCAACGGTCTCGCGGACCTGTCCAGGGTCGCGGGCGCAAACGGCGATGGAGACGCCCTCATCGGCCAATTGTTCGACAATTGCGCGACCGATGCCCCGGGTGCCGCCCGTCACCAGCGCGCGCTTGCCGGCAAGTTCCAGATTCATGATGCCTCATTTCCGTTCGCTGATCAGATTCGCCCACCGCCCAGCAGTTTCGGCAGGTCGCCGATCAGCGCGACCGCGCTGAAGGCGAACACGCCCAACAGCATGAACAGAACTGCGCCGACGCACATGGTCGGCTGGAAGCCCATGCGCAGATTATTGAACACTTTGATGGGCAGGGTCTCGACTTCAAAGCCGGCGACCATATAGGCGATGATATATTCGTTGAGGCTGAGGATGAACACAAAGACCAGCCCGGAGACGACATAGGGTAACACGATCGGCCGCACGATGGTTCGCAGCACGTCGCCTTCGCGCGCGCCCATGGTCCGGGCGGCCTCGACCAGTGCGAGATCGACCGAACGGAAACCCAGCCCGATGGTCGTCAGCGGCAGCGTGACAAAGACCACCGCATGGCTGAGGATCGTGTCCTCGATGCGCCCGACATGGCCTAGCCAACTCCAGAACACCAGGAAGACAATCGAGAGCACGATCGACGGCAGCAGGAAGGAGATACGTGCGATGGATTCGAGAAGGAGAGCCATTCTCGAGCGATACTTCCAGGTGGCGTAGGCGATTGGAAAGGCGATGCTCACCGCCGCCAGCGAGGCGAGTGAGGCGACGATTACCGACAGGCTGAAGGCCGACATCCAAGCTGGATCGCTAAAGAAGGCGGCATACCAGGCGAGGCTGACATTCTGTGGCGGGAAGTTCATGCGCGGGGTACCGTTGAAGCTGACGCCGGCCACGATCACCAGCGGCGCCGCCATGAAAACGGCGAGGACCGTCAGGAACAGGAACTTTCCGATCGCCTTGGTCATGGTCTCACCCGGCCGCGCGCGACGCGCGCGGTCAACAACGCCAGCAGGAGGGTCGCGGCCAGAAGAAAGATCGACATGGCCGATGCGCGGGGAAGGTCGTGGCCAGCCAGCGCAGCGCTGCCGATGAGCACCGCCATAGGCCAATGTTGCGGTCTGCCGAGCACCAATGGAGGGACATAGGCGCCAACCGTCAGCACCATCGCCATCACGAAGGCGATCACCGCCGGCCTTTTGGTCAGCGGTACGACAACCGTTACGAACGCGCGGACCGGCGAAGCGCCGAGGGTTCGCGCTGCCTCGATAAGGTCATTGTTCAAGCGTGAGAGCACTGGAAACAGGGTCAGCACCGTAAAGGGAAGGACCAGATAGACCAGGCAGGCGATCACAGCCCCGCTGCTCGGCGTCAGCGAGGCGGCCTCGTCCATAAGTCCGAGCGCAACAAAGATCTTCGACAGACCGATCCGCTTGGACAGCATGACCTGCCAGGAAAAGGCGATCAGCACGTCCGACAGGGAAAGGGTGGTCAGCAGGAATATCAGCCAGACCACCTGAATGCGGCGCCGCATGCGCGTGATCAGATAGGTCAGCGGAAACCCGAGCCCAAGGCTGAGCGCTGCCACGGCGAGCGCCAGCTCGACGGAATCGAGCAGTGCGCCCAGCAGTTCCGGTTCCGCCAAGGTGCCATAGGCGCGAAGCGTGACACCGGGGCTCCACATTCCGCTCTGGTCGTGCGGCGCGATGCTAATGCGCAGGAGCAAAATGAAGGGTATTGTAACCAGCACGAGCAACGAAACCGTCGGCCAGGACAAGAGCAGGCCAAGCCGCAATCGTGTCGCTAGTCCTTTCATACTCAATTCGCCAATATCGTGCAGGCGTCGATCGGTAGATGGACGGCGACTTGCTCGTCGACCGCAATGCCGGCCCATTCGGCGGGTGCGGCAATGCAGATCAATTCCCGCCCCTGATAGTCGATCCTCAGCTCGATATGGTCGCCGACGTCCCGAACAAAGCCGACCCGACCATAGAGCGCATTGGCCGTATCCTCTCCATTGCGCACGATTCGGACGTTCTCCGGCCGGACTGAAATCGTCACGGCGTCGCCGTCCCGAAGATGGGCCGGCATGGCGCCAGTCTCCGTCACGCTATTGCCGAGCCGCACATGCCGCCGGTCCACCACGACGGCGTCGAGCAGGTTGCTCTGGCCGATGAAGGCGGCGACGAAGCGGTTGGCCGGTTTGCGATAGATCTCGGTCGGCGGGCCGATCTGTTGGACGACACCGTCGGCCATCACCACGATCGTATCGGCGATTGTCATCGCTTCACGCTGATCGTGGGTGACCAGAATCGTGGTGACCTGCAGCTTCTGCTGCAACTGACGAAGCTCGACCTGCATATGGTCGCGCAGCTTGGCGTCCAACGCCGACAGCGGTTCGTCCAGCAGAAACAGCATCGGTTCTTGCGCGAGCGCACGGGCAATCGCGACGCGCTGTCGCTGTCCGCCGGAAAGCTGGTCGATCGACCGGGGCCCGATGTCGGGCAGCTTGATCAGTTCCAGCAGTTCCCGGACGCGGGCGCGCCGGTCAGCCGGACCGATATTCCGCAGCTTGAGGCTATAGGCGATATTGTCCTCGACCGACAGGAACGGGAATAAGGCCAATGCCTGGAATACCATCGCGAAGTTGCGACTATGTACCGGCGTTTTGGTGATGTCCTTTTCGTTCATGAGGATGCGGCCGGCCGACGGCGTTTCCAGCCCGGCGATCATGCGCATCAGCGTGGTCTTGCCGCAACCCGACGGCCCCAGGAAACAGACGAACTGTCCGCGCGGCACGGTCAGAGAGACGTCTTTTACGACCGTTTGGTTGCCATAGACCTTGCTGACGCCCTGTATCTCCAACCCGAACTTCATCGGGGTCTCGTCAACTGGTGACCATCTTGATGAATTGGCGTTCCATGTAATCGGTATTTTTGAAACGGGCTTCCGTCGCTGCCGGAATCGACGGGCGGTCGGACGATACGGCGGCGAATTCCTGATCGGTAAGGTTAAGCTTGGCGCGATCGATGACGGGCGCGGAGCCGACATAGCGCGCGATCAATTGCTGAGCCTCGGGCGTACAACTGAAATTGATAAATTCCTGGGCCTCGTCAATCTTGGCCGAGGATGTGGGTTGGCACCAGAGATTGGTGCTTTCGACCGCGCCCTCCTTGGGGAAGATCGAGCGCACCGGTGTGCCGTTCTTGATCATGACCATGGCGGTGTCGTGCATATAGGTGCCACCGACGACCTCGTCGTTGATCAGAGCCGTCTGCATCGTTCCTTCGTCCTGCCACCATAATTTCACGTTGCCTTTCAGCTCGGCGATCTTGGCAATGACCTGGTCGATTCCTTCCGGGTTCATCAGTATGTCGATGCTGCCGAAGTGGACCTTGGCCGTGATCTCGAAGATCTGTGAGCTGCTTCCCGACAAGATGCCCCAGGCATTCGGGTGTTTGTCCCATAGGACCGTCCAGCTGTCCGGCAGAGGTTTGAGCTCTTCCGGGTTGACCACGAAAGTCATGAACCAGGACATCGCGGCGACATTGTCGAAGGCCGGGCCGGGTGTGAGAAACCTTGCGGAAAGCTGGGAGAAGTTCGGGATGCGACCGGGGTCGAAGCTGCGCCAAAGATTTTGCGCCCGGCCGCGCAGTACGTCGACCGCCGCCATGCAGCACACATCCATGGGCGGTGCGCCGGCCTTGTTCGCCTCGGCCAGCTGAAACAGAAACTGTGCGCCTTCCGGCTGCTCGATCGACTGGACATCGATACCGCTCGCCTTGGTAAAGGCGGGGTAGACATATTTCGCGAAACACTGTTCGAAATACCCACCGAAAGTGGAAACTTTCAGGCTGCGCGCCGCGCGCGCGGGACGGATAAAGGGCATTTGCAAAGCGGCTGTCGCCGCGACGATTCCCGCGCCGCGCAGGACGGCGCGGCGCGAGGTCCTGCCACCCGTCTCAGGTCGGGCGAGAATCGAGGATTTGTCCGTCATTTCAAGCAACTCCAAAGCGACGGGTGGCCATCGGCCCAGACTGGCCGAACGTGCCTGAGGGCATGGGCGTTCTGACGAAATGCTGCGGTCGTTGCCCTTGGTATGCCAGCCAAGATTGGATGGATGGCGTCCGCATCGGCAATAACAAGCTCGGCAACATTAGTTATCCGATCGCGAAACTATCGGCATTCACACGCGAGCGCCGGTTCATAGGACGCCCGTTTCGCAAGCAACCTTGCTCAATAGTTTTGCATCGCCGCGGCTCCGCCTTTCCGACGAGATCTCCGGTTGCAGCACGTCCAGATGATCGAGCAGCGCCATGACGTGGGGCGAGGATGTGCCGTGTCGGGTGATGAGTTCGATATCGGTCGAAAAGCCGAAAACGTCAGGCAGGATATTGCGGAAGTTCTTCAGCCGCCAAAGCGATTCGACATAGTGATCGGGCAGGGTGCCAAGGAAACAGCCGGTGCTGATCAATGTCGCGACCGCCTCCATCGAATCGACCGAAGCGGTTTTGACGAGGGAGCCGTCTGATCTAAAGCGGTCGTAATCGTCCATGAACGAATATCCAGCATAGTCGTATTTGGAAATATCCTGAATATTGATCGAAGGCTTATCGTAGAGTGGATGCTCTTCCGAACAGTACATACTGCAGTGCTCTTTGTACAAGAACCGATAATCAAGCTGGTTTATGTGGCGCCTGCCTATGACCAGTCCCGCGTGCAGCGTTCCATCGAGGACGGATTGTTCGATAATGTTCGATGTCGTCGTCATAATATTGTAT
>Ga0182030_10008663_pt1 | contig 20995 bp, 16 predicted proteins | sample 812S3MmetaG_FD_121299 | JGI IMG/M metagenome (GOLD analysis project Ga0182030, IMG submission 121299) | Permafrost microbial communities from Stordalen Mire, Sweden - 812S3M metaG (Illumina Assembly) | ecosystem: Environmental > Terrestrial > Soil > Wetlands > Permafrost | place: Sweden...
TATCTTCTCCCGGCTCGCACCCCGCTAGGATCTGTTGTTTGCAAGCAAGAACCAAACTAAATACTATTTACGGATAAGTTCTTAAGAAAAGGCCACCTTGCAAGCGACCAAACGGGGCACATGAAGTGGAGAACTGCTCTAACATGCTACTTCTGTGCAGTCACCTCCAGTTGCACAGGCTGTGCTGTGGCGCTGACCTGAGGATCGTAATATTCATAGACCCGCGAGGAGAATGTGCGGGCGCGGATGGGGTATTTGGCGCGCAGCCGGAAGCTGACCGTGACAGTCTGATTCGCGGCGAGCGCGTTGAAATAGAGAATAGCCTGCATGGCCGTGAGGGAGAACTTCTCCAGCTCTCCGCTCTCCTGCCCACGGGTTTTCTCCTGAAGGGACTGCAGGTCCTCGCTCAACAGCTCGAAGCCGGGAGGGATGCCAAGATCCACCATCACCATTTTTGCCGTCCCGGGCAGATTGTTGCGAACGCTTGCCGTGGCCGTGGCAATGCTGTTTTGCGGAAGGCGGGTGCGGTCGTAAGCGATCTGGATGGAGAGAGGCTGCTGCTGCTGCCGTTCTTCCCATGGCGTGAAGTACAGGCCGACGACCTGGTAGGCCAGTGAACCTTCGCCGTCGAAGTGAATCTCGATGGTGGGCTGTTGCTTCGAAGCGATCAGAGCATTGCCCTTGAAGACAAACTGATGAAAGAGATCGTTGTTTTCCGGCGTCAGTTGAAGACTCTGGACTGGTTTCCCGTCGAGCGCAACGGTTACGACGCCGCGCACCTGGGAGGACCCAAGCTCAGCACTGAGCAACAGCGCGCGCAACGACATGATTGTTGCCTGCGTGGTGCCCCAGTTTCCCGAGGCATCCTTGGAAGAAGCGATGAAGTTGAGGGCCTTGCGTACGGTCTCGGTGGCCTGACCCCACCTGAGCAGCGCCTGCACAGCCAGGCCCGTGGTTTCAATGGCAGCGCTCTGGCCGGTCGAGTAGACGCCGGTCTCCTCAGCGCTCCATGACAGTTGATCGCCATGTACCGTCTTTGCGTCAACCAGGGCCTGCATGGATCGGTTGGTGAACGCGCGATCTTTTCCGTAGTCGGCGGCGAAGTTGGCAATGATGGCAACGGTGTACGGGTCGGCTGTGGATTTGCTTTCCGACTCGATAAAGTGTTTGGCGTTTTCGACGGCGGGGCCTTGGTAGCCGATGTCGGACAGCGACCACGCGATATACGCCGTGATGCGCAGAACGTCAGAGTTGTAGCGGTTGGTGGCGCCCTCGTTGATGAATGAGGTGTCGGGCTTCCAACTCCCGTCCGGCTGCTGCTGGCCGGCGAGCCATGCGGCGGTGCGCTCGATCAGCCGCGGATCGACGTCGGAGATATTTGACATGTCCTTGAATTCCATCAGGCCGTAAGCGGTGAGAATCTTGTTGGCCGGTGCCTGACCGAACCAGGAGAACCCTCCCCCAGGTACCTCGAAGGTGAGCAGACGCTGGTAGCCGTTGGCAATGTAGCCTTCGGCTCGGGCCCGAACCTCCGGAGTGAGTTTATTGGTGCGCTTCATGTAGTCGAGTGCGAGAACATTGGGATAGGTACTGGAGGAGGTTTGCTCAAAACATCCTCCCGGCAAGCGGAGAATGCTGTCCATGCCCTCAACGATCTGGCTCAGAGGGCCGGGATAAAGACGGACGATGACGCTGGAGGCGTCGGGGATCGAGTTGGCAGGGAAGGCGATGTCGTGGTGCGCGCTCTGTTCGAGGCGGCCGTTGAAGACGATGTTCTGCTCGCGCCCGTTGGGAATCACTTCGATCTCGCGGACAACAATGTCCTCACGGGCGCCAGCGCCGTGTTCGCCATTCATGTGTGCGGAGAGGGTAAGTTTGAATTTGCCGATGCGGTTGGCATTCAGAGTGAACTGCGAGCCGCCAACCCTGCCGGATTCAACAGAGAGAGTCTTTTCAGGAGCATCGTTGTCGAGGGAGTACCAATCAGAAGGTTTGAGGCTGAGACTGACTTTCCCCGCGGAGCTCGAGTAGTTGTAGACAGCGACGGGAATAGAGACTCGGTCTCCCTGGGTGAGCGTGACCGGTGGGTCCAGATCGACGAAGAAATCCTGAAAGACCTTGATGCTGGAGGTTCCAGACCCGAGCGCGCCCGATTGCGTGGAGGCAAGAAGCGTCATGTGCCAGGTGGTAATGGAGTCGGCGATGGGGATGGAGACGCTCGCATCTCCCTTGCCGTCGGTAAGAATTTCAGGATTGATGTAGAGCGCCTCTGGAAAGTAGGAGCGTATGTGCGGCTCCTGCGCGGTCGGCGCCTGGCGAAGTGACGCGAAGGAGCTATCCTCCGCCAAGCTGTCTGCGGCCTCCTTCTTGCCGCGAACCATGGGCGCGGCGACCGGTTGCAATACCATCTTGTCGATGAGTCCGGCTTCCGCGCCAGTGGACATGCCGGCCGCAGACATCATCGGCGGCTCCATCACTACTTGTGCATTGACTTCAACGGTCTCGCTCACCGCACCCACGCTGAGGACGGCGGCGATGACGGCGAGATCACGCGGATGCAGGGAAAACTCGCAGGCAGCCGTAACAAAGCCGGGATGGGTGAGTTCGGCGCGGTACTGGCCGGCTGGAAGAGCAGCGAGGGTGAACTGTCCGGCAGCGTCGGCGTGCGTGGTGCGGGTCTCATGTGTGGCGACCTGACGAAGGGTAACGGCAGCGCCAGGAATTACTGCACCGGTGCTATCGGTGACCGTGCCGGTGATCTCGGCTCGATCATCGACGGCACCGCGATCGTGTTCCATGCGCACGCCGATTGAGCTTCCCTGACGAGCGTCGCCCACCGGAACTCCGGAGCGGACTTCGAGCCAGGCAGTCATGTCGTCAGAGGTGGCGAAGTGGCGATCGGCTCCTGCACTGCGCACCAGATAGGTGTGTTGTCCCCCGTAATATCCGGGGGCCGCGTCCAGCTTCAAAGGAGTGTTCCATGCGTCCAACGGTGGCGCGCCGTCTTCGAGCGAGTGGAAGGCTTTCACGATGTCTACGTCTTCGGGATGCGCCTTCAACTGTTCGTTGAGTTGGGTAGCGACTTGTGCAACATAATCCTGGAATGCGGCCTGATAGCGCTGCTGGTATTCGGCACGGCTGTCCTGAGCCACGCTGCGGCCAAACTCGACGTCCAGCTTTGCAGGGTTGACCATTTCGGTGGCAGAGAAGAGCGCCCGTGCGGCCAGATCCTGCGATTCTTGCGCGAATGAGCCATGGGACTCGATTGCGTCGCTCATCGAGAGCGAGTGAATCTCATAGTGCGGCTTCATGGCCTCCTGTTCCAGAAAGAAGAAGACTTTGGCGAACCCCGGTTCTTTCTCGGCCAGCGCGAAAACTGCTTCATCCACCACCTGTAATCCCAGCGCGGCTTGCACCCCTTCTCCGCGCGAGTTGGTGACATGAAACCGGACCCGCGCCTCGGAGCCTGGGCGATAGATCTGAGCATCTGCTGCGGTCGCTATCTTCAATTCATCGGCGGGTTGCACAAAGGCCAGCCGATGGTCCGCGACGGGCTGAGCATCGCGGCCAAAAAGGTATGCATCGATGTCGAGCGTGCCTGCCATCTCCGGTGTTGCGGTGAGAGTCAGCTCGGCCTGTCCATTCTCCAGATCGAGATCGCGAGTCAGAATGGTCTGGCCGTTTTTGACAACGTCGACATAGGCGGCGCCATGCGCGTGTGTCGACAAGATCTTGAGTTCGATGCGCTCGCCCGCCTTGAAGACGGCGCGGTTGGTATGCAGCAGAATCTGGTCAGCACCGGAGCGGTTCTGCAACGGAACAGTCTGCGAGACCCGGTTGCCGTGATGATCGTCGGCGTCGATGTGCAGCGATTCCAGATTTCCACCCGGATGCATACGAAGAACGGCGATCCCGGCCGCGTCGCTGGAGAGCTGCTGGTTGCGGTCGCGCTCCTCGTCAACGTAAGGAATACGGTCGAGATAGCCGGGAGCATGAACAGTGAATGTTGCTTTTGCGGGACTGCCGTCGGGATAGGCCGCGAGCAGGAAGACTTCATTCTCCACGTTGGGAATGAGCGTGCCGCCCTCAGGCACGGCGGTGATCAGCAACGGCGATTCGCTGATGGTGATCGGTTCGCCGTGCGTTTCGGAATGTTCGGCTGAGTCCTTGACGCTGGCCTCAATCAGTGCGCGTGCAGAACCGCGGTTGAGGGGGTGGCCGGCAAAGTAATTGGGCAGCTTGAGATCGAAATGATAGACGCCATCTGAGTCCGTTTTGCCGGTAGCGGTTGCCGCTTCGAACACCGTGACATCCATGCTGGTGGCCTTCACGGCGATCTGCGCGTCAGCCACGGGCTTGCCGAAGAAGTAGTTGGCGCGAACCATCCCGGTCACATGGTCGCCCGGCCTGTAATCCCGCTTGGGTTCGCCGTCCTTTTGAGTCAATTCAACGGCAACCTTGAACTTGGGCAGTGCGTAACGCTCTACATGGAACGCGATCTCAGCCGTATTGGACGGCGATTCGCTTTCTCCCATCAGCGCGCGCAGATGATATGTTCCCAGATTCACTTCATCGGCCAGCACGAATTCTGCCGATGCGATTCCAAAACCGTCTGTTTGAGCGGTTTTGCGGAATACCTTGTTGCCGTGGGCATCTTCGATCTCAAAGGTCAACTTGCGATCGCCCGCGGCCTTGCCAGCGGCTCGATCGAGAGCCAGCGCGCGCACATGGATGGTCTGGCCGGGCTGAAAGAGCGGCTTCTCAGTGGTCAGAAGGATCGATGCCTTGTCTTCGAGTTGAATGGGCTGCGTATACTCCGTGGAACCGATGGGCGTATCGACGGAGATGCGCAATTGCTGATTCCCGGTGAGCCCTGCGGGAAAGTTGAGAATCGCCTCGACAGTTCCACGCCGGTTGAGGTTTCCGGAGAACAGCTGCAGAGGCTCCCGCTGGTCGACTAAGAGTTCGATGCGCAGATTGCCTGGCTGGGGCAGGTTGCTGTTGGGCTCCGAAACGATGACGCGAATCGCGGCGGAACTCCCGGCCTGGTACTGCTTTTGGCCGAGAATGTGAACGACGGGCCGGCGGATGATCTGCGCGATGGATTCGACACCCTGGATGGCAGGTTGCCTCTCGCCGTCGTACTCAAAGCGGTAGCGCAGGCGCTGCCAGACGATCTCTTCCAATCGAGCTGGCTCCGCGAGGATGATGGTTTGCCGCCATGCGCCGTTGCCTTTGCGGACTTCAAGATGCCGCTGGATGCTGCCCAGTGCACGGTCCTCGGGGTCCAGAATTTCCGCAGTCAGCTTTCCCGATCCAACCTGGCGCGAGTCGTACGGGATGGTGACCGTGAGCTCTCCATGGCTGTAGGTGGCAGCCAACTGCTGGGCCGCAACCATTGAAGGCGAAAAGAGACTTGCCAGGACGAGGAAAAATACCACTGCGGCCGAGCGGTGATCGGTCTGCGAATGCAGAAGACGGGAAATCGTCATGCGGATTCTCCTGTGCGCCGCCGGGAAAGCCGATTGTGGCGGGTCGTCTGACAGGGGAACGCAGGAGTTTTCAGAACTTGCGGGCGTGTTGCAGAAAAATGTTGCAGGCCGCTTCCGGAAACACTAGCGGCGCTTCCAGTGCAGCCCATCGACACTGGACCACCGCTCGCCATTCCTGGTGACTATCTCGAAGACCTCGCGAGCAACGCCAGCGGCCACGTCCCCCGTTTGCTTCAGAGCGTTTTCTTTCAATCTTGTCGAATCCGCATCCAACCGGGCCGGCTCCACTTCCAGGCTGGAACTGGCCACCTGCACCTGCACCGTCTCGGCTGCCGCACCCACATTCAGCACGAGATCCACCACCGGCGGTCCCGCGGAAGCTTCAACAACGACCGTGCGCATCTGCGTGGCGAACCCTAGGGCGGACGCTTCCACCCGGTAGCTGCCGGGCGCGATCCCGTCGAAGCGGTAGCGGCCCCCACCATCCGTCTTGGCCGTGCGCGAGATCGGCGCTGCAGGATCGGTGACCGTCACAGAAGCTCCGCCGATCACCGCGCCGGCGCGGTCAGTGACTTTGCCCGTGAGGCTCGATCCGCTTGAACTGAGCGGCAGGCTCTTCTTGGCAATGACTTCGCCTTTGGGGACATCGGTTGGAGTCACGCTCCCGCCCGAAGCGCTCGTTGTGTAGCCAGGGCTTTCCCGGCTCGGGATCGTCGGGCTTGAGGCCGGATAATCGACCAGCGCGGCGGTCACCGCCTTGCTCTGCCAGGGCGCATGAACCTGCTTCCAATGCCGGCCGCCGTCTTTGCTGAGGAAAACATTGCTGCCGGTATCAATGGCCACAATGAGGCGTCCTTCAACGGCCATGGACAGGACCGCAAGCCGGCTAGGCAAAGAGTGCCTGAGCGGATTCACTGGCAGCTCGCCGATCGCAGCCACCTGAAGGCTTTTATCTTGTAATGCCGGCGGAACCACGAGTGCATCGCTCACCGTCGCGGCCTGGTTGGTGCGTGAGCCGGGTGTTACAGGCGCATGCGGGGTTGCAGCCGGATGAGTATTGAATTCAGCCCCAGCCACAAGCTGTGGAGCAGCCGCCGGCGGAGTTGCGACTCTTTCGGCAGGCAGTTGGGCACCGTTGGTTGCGGTTCCAGGTCCAGTGCCTAAGCCGCTGACGCTCGTCACGGCAGAAGGTGCAACAGACGCCGCGTTGCTTTTCGACGTGCTGAGCGAGGCTGCGACGGATGCCGAAGGAACTTGTACGAGCGGGGCCGTGTTGTTGTCGGCCACGGCGGAATTGAGTGCTTGTTGGCGGCCAGGCGACGGTTCGGAGCGGAGGCTCTGTGGCTGACGTACTTCGCGTGCGTCAGTTCCCCGGCTCGGTGCGCCTGTCGCTTGCGCGGACAAGCCCGCCGCATGCGCAGCGTCTGTTGGGGGCGTCTGCTGATTCAGGGCAGGCGATGCCTCTGGCCGATTTTCAGCGCTTTGGCCGCCTGCTGGCGCATTCGGTGTGCCAGCGGGACGGTGCAGGTAGAAGATGATAAGAACCAGGGCCGCTGCAAGAGCGGCAGCCGGCCAGCCAAGCGTCCAGCCCAACCAACGCGGCTTGCCGACGGGCACGGGGCGAGCCGGTGCAGGCTGATCGACGGGTCGAAGAGAAGCGGCGACAACGGCGCGGCACTCCGGGCAAACCGCCAGATGGCCGAGCACCTGTTCGCGATCGTGCGCAGGCAGCGCGTGCTCCACGAACGCGCCAATCAGGTCAGCGTCTGGATGGTTTCCGAACTGGAGCGATTCGTTCATTGCGGTTCCGGGGTTGGTGGCAGGGCCAAGGCTCCCTGAGAAGGGAACGCGGATATCTGCGAACTTTGCAGCAAACCGCGCAGGTTTATTTCAATGTCGCGTGGGTCGGCGCCCAAAGCTTCTTCGGCAGCCGCCACGCTCAGGCCGGCCGAGACGAGGTTTTTCAACAGTTGCTTGCGGGTGTTGGCCGTCAGACGCTTGATACGGCGGCTCATTGTGGCCTCATGCACACCCAGGGTCCGTGCGATCTGCAACAGTGTCTGACGATCGAGAAAGTATGCGGACAGCAGAAAGCGATCCTCGGCCGGGAGACCGCTCAGCGTTCCGGCAACTGCCGTCGCGAGCAGAGGCAGTTGCCCCGGCCCGGCAGAGGGCTCGGCAGCGGCGCAGTCCATGTCGTCGAGCGGAGTTTCGCGATGAGTACGGCGATGATGGTCGCGGAATCGCTGCACCAGCGTGGCGCGAAGCCATCCCATCAGGGACCCGCGGCCAGAGTAGGAGCCGAGCGGGCACCGCCGCTTACCGTCGCTCTGTCGAAGACCGTAGAGCTCGGCATAGAGCGAGTCGGCAAGGTCCTGGCCTAGCGTGGCCGACGCGGTAATGGAGACGGCCGCATGGAGAAGGGAACTTCGATAACTGATCAGCAGCCTCTCCCACGCTGCCTCGCGGCCCAGTGCACAGGCGTGCGCAAGCGCAAGATCGGCCAAGTGAAGCGAACGGAAAAAGGCGGCTTTCTGTTCGGCGTCGGGTGAAGCTGCTACCGGCAAACCGTAGTTCACTCGGTCGCCGACCAAGGCCAGCACTCCGCCGAACTCCTGCAGGTCAAGGCCGCAGAGTTCTGCTTCCGCCGCCTGGTAGAGGTCTTGGAGAAGAACTGGCCGAATGCCGGAGTACGATGCCGTCGGATCAAAGGTCGCAGTGGATAGCTCCTCCGCCTCTAAAGGCAGCGCCAACGCGGTTGGCTTGGGAGAAGCTGTATCCATGTTGATGAGGATACTCGATGCTCCTGTCAGCGAGGCAAGGCGTCCGATGGCCATAACATCTGGACCGTGAACGAGGAAATGCCCCTGCTCCCTCCGATGCACTGAACAGCCCAAAACACAAAACGGCCACAAGCCGCACGAGGCGGCCTTCAGCCGTTCCGGTTCGATTGCGAGGCTCGAACTACTTGAACTGGTTGACGATGTCGAAGATGTAGTAGCCAATCACGAAGACCGTGGCCACGACCACCAGCCACATGGATGCCTTGCGCAGGGGCTCAATCTTGTTGACCTTGGCGATGATGGCGGCCTGCGCGTCCTTGACATGGTCGAAGGCCGAGTCCAGAACGAGCTGGTCGTCCTCGTCCCGGGTGAGTCTTCCGGTATAGACCTTGAGCGCCAGCATGATGACGACCAGCGCTCCCCAAACCGCCCACATGATGGGCACGATTCCTGTCATTGTCCACCTCCATTTGATTTTCTGGTCCCAGATAGCGGCGGGTCCGTGAAGGAATCGCGGTCTCGTGCGTAGAGGGGCCTTACGGTTGATCATCATAGTCCCGAATGGGGGTGGTCGTGGTGACAATTGTCACAGGTATTTTTGGGACGGGAAACGGATACTTCCGTGTGCCGGGGCAGGGTGAGGGATGGTTCCGGGCCACTCCGGCCAATCCTGCGACTTTGCCGATTTGGTTGCATCCAATGGGATGACTGCGCGATTAGAGCTTGTATCCCGGACCGCAAAGCAGGTAGAGTTTAGAGGTATGAGCACGCAATTCGCAGTTTGAGAGGAAACCATGGCCACAGCAACCGTTGCACCCGCACAGGAAACCGAAAAGAAGGCGCCCCTTCACCTGACTCCCCAGGCAATCGCAAAGGTGCGCGAGATCATGGCCACCCAGGACCCTCTGCCGGCGGGATTGCGAATCGGCGTGGTGGGTGGCGGCTGTTCCGGCTTCCAGTACTCCATGGCCTTTGAGACCCAGAGCGGCATGATGGACAAGGTATTCGGTTTTGACGACCTGAAGGTGTTTGTCGATGCCACTTCACTGATGTATCTGAATGGCTGCATTGTGGACTACGTGGAGACGCTGGAAGCGGCCGGCTTCAAGTTTGAGAACCCCCAGGTCAAGTCGACCTGCGGCTGCGGTTCGTCGTTCAGCGTCTAAGGTCCTGTCTCTGAACAACGTCGGTTGCGGTCGGACTTTCGCACAAAAGGCCCGTCTCTTGTCGAGACGGGCCTTCTTGCGTCTGGGATTCAGTACGCGGGCAGGACCTGATCTATTGCTGCGGCTGCGGAGTGGGGGGCGTCGGGGATCCGGAACTGCCACTGCTGCCGCTGCTGTTGTTGCCAAAGCCGCTGCTGCTGCCGCCGTTGTTGCCGAACCCATTGTTGCCAAAGCCGTTGTTGCCAGAGTTGCCGCTGGAGCCAAAGCCGTTGCCGCCCAGGCCGCTTCCTCCGAGGCCGCTGCCGCCCAAGCCATTGCCCCCAAGGCCGCTGCCGCCCAAGGCGCCGGCTCCCTGCTGCATCATCTGCTCGGCCAGCGGGTCGTAGACAAACTCCCACTCGTTGTAGTGCTTCTTCTTCTTGTAGACCAGCAGCGACGGCTTGGGGCTTCCCGGCGAGAAGCCGATGATGGGCCCTCCGCCGAACTGCTGGCCGTTCAGGCCGGTGCTGGTGTTGGTGCCATTTCCGGTTCCGAGGCCTGAGGTTGCGCCTCCATTGGCGATAGCCGACCCCGGGGAAGTGCTGGCGCTGGCGGGATTGTTGGGGTCGGTCGAGCCATTGGTGATCGTGCCAGTACCACCCGAGCCGGCGTTGGCGGAGCCGGTGTTGGTCGCGGCCGTGCCTGAGGTATCGGTAGGGCAGCCGGCCGTGGGGTTCGACGAGCCGAAGGAAGACGAGGACCCGAACGAGGAAGAGGACCCGAAGGACGAGGACGAGCCGAACGAGGAAGACGACGAGGACGACGAGCTGCCGAAGCTGCTCGAGCTGGAGCCGGAAGGGAGGGAGGTGGGCAGGGCGTTGCCGCACAGGCCGCCGCCCATGCCCGTGCCTCCCAGCGGCTGGCCAAAGAAGCCCATCGCAGTGGGCGCCTTGTTTTGCCCGTAGTGCACCGGCTTCCAGTCGTCCTTGCCGGTCATGGGGTCAATGTACTTCTTGCGCAGGAATCGGATCTCGTTGGTCTTGACCAGGGCATCGACGTTGGGCGGATAGGCGCCGAACTTTTTGTAATAGAGCTTGACGGCGCGGGCGTATTGCTTGCCGCGGTGCATGGTTTCGACCTCGCGGTCGCGCTGAATGGATTTGGCGATGCGCGGCGCGGCCACCGACATGGCGATGACCATCAGGGCCAGCATGAAGATGACTCCGACCAGCATGTAGCCGTCTTCGGAGGGTTTCTTTGGGCGCCGGGATGGTTGGAAGTTCATCATCAGATCGATCGCGGATTCCTCAATGGATAGACGGCGCTGTCAGGGTTTGGGCTCGGTTCTGGGCGCCCCTACGGGACGCCGAGAGCCGCGGGTTGCATGCTTTCCCAGGACTTCGTCCTGGGCTATTCTCGCTGGCTCCCTCCGGGAGCGGGATGAGGCGGTCGTCCCCTTTGCGGCCATCCCGAGGCCGAAAAAACTAGTTCGGCGTCAGGGTCAGCTTCTGGGTGTTGTTGTAGCTCAAATCCGTGACCTCCACGCTGGCCGGCAGAATGACGCCCACCTTGTAGCGATGATCCACCACTTCGCCGCTGCGGGCCATGAAGATGTCGTCGCCATGGGTAAAGAATGCCTTGATCGACTTGTCCCTGGCCATGGTGTAGCCGAAGTATTTCAGATCGATGGGCGGGGCCTGCGGAGCTATGGGCACGGAAGGCCGAGCCGCAGCCACGTTGGACGCGCCGGGGCGGACGGGCGCCACCGGCTCCTCGATCTTGACCGGGATTGAATCCGCGGAGAAGATGTTGCGGCCGGTGCCCAAGTATTCCACATCCTCGCTCTGCGCCAGCTTGTCAAAGTGCACGGTGGGGTCGAGGCCGGGGTTCGAGAGCTTCTCGGCATCCGCGCCCGCGGCGGTTTGACTGCCTGCTGCGGCGGGCCGGCTGGCGCCGGCTGCTGCGGGCTGGCGGACGGCGGCAACCGGCGGCGGCGCGGAGGGCGTGGGCGGCCCGCTGAAGTAGTCGTAGAGTTCGTAGACGCCGCCGATCAGGATCACCGCAAAGAGGCCGACGACAATGTACACTTGGCGCTTGTTTTCCGTGCCCAGAGGGATGGCCATCTTACTCGCCCTCCTTTCCCGTTGCCGAGGGTCCCGTTGCCGAGGGGCCGGCAGCGGCGGGCGCAGCGGCAGGAGCGGAACCAGGTTCAGTGCGGGGCACGGCGCCATCCTCGCCCAGCTTGGGGGTGAGCGGCAGGCCGCTCGGCACATCCGCCGGGCGCAGCCAGGTGGAGACGCGCAGGCGCAGGTTCACCTGGCCGCCCTGCTGGCCGGCCAGCTGCATGGCGCGGATGACGAAAAACATCTGGTCGCGCTCCAGGCTGTTCACAAAGCGCATGATGTCGGGATAGTTGCCGCTGATGCCGGTGTCGATGGAGATCTCGGTCAGGTCGGCTCCCGGCTGGCCGTGCGTGTATTGCACGCGCGACAGGCGCACGCCCGACTTCAGCTGCAGCTCGCCGATGCGGATGTCGATCGAGGAGTAGTTGGGCGGAATGCGCTTGTCGTAGAACGTCTTGATCTGGCTGCGGGCCAGGTCGGCGCGCTTGTCGAGGCCGCGCAAGGGGGCAGTTTGCAGGTCGAGCGCCTTGAGCTCGATCTGCTTGCCGGCCAGCGCGTCGGTGGAGCGGCCGTTGGTGGCCGCCCAGTCAAGACCCAGGCGGATGCCGAGGCCGATGACCAGGATGAGCAGCACGGTGAAGCCGGCGAGGTGCCAGTTGAGCGGGGAGGTGAGCCGCTCGCGCCAGGTGGTTGGGGTGCGAACGCTCATCGCGGACCTCCCTGGCCGTCGGGCGCAACCTGCGGCGGAGCTCCGGGCTGGCCGGGAGCGCGGTTGGGGGGGCGATTGAGCGGGCCGCGGTTGAACGGACTGGGATTCGCAGTCTGCGGCTGGGCAGGGCCGGTGTACGCTGGGCGGCCCTGGCCGGCCATGGGCCGCGGATGCAGCGGGCGCGGCGTGGCGCCGGCTTTGGGTCCGGCTCGTTCGCCGCTGGGCTTGGCCTTGCGCATGGCCTGGCGCTCTTCCGGGCCGGCCGGGTTGTAGTCGGCCAGCAGGTCGAAGTCGAAGCGATCTGAGGCGCTGACCGGCTGCAAATGCTGGTTGGGGCCGGCGGTGCTTTCTGAGGCGTTTTCGCCCACGATGCGCGGATCGAGGAAGCGCCGCGAGTGCTCCAGGTTGCGCACCAGGTCGTCGGCGCGGTCGCGTGGGCCGAGCACGCGCAGGTGCAGGGTGATTTGCCCATTCTTGGCGCGAGCCGGCTCCAGCGTGGCCACCTGCACGCCGCCCGGCAGCACGGTCTCCAGATCCTCCATGGCCAGTGTCCAGCTGAAGGCTTTCTCGTCGAAGAGCTTGTTGAGGTAACCAGCCTGGACCAGCAGCTGCGCGTTGGCTTGCTGGCGCATCAGCGCCTGGTACCCTTCGCGCTCCTGGTTGATGCCGGCGATCTGGCCGTCGAGGGAGTGGTCGCGGGCGCGGGCTGCCTCGGCCTTCTGGTGGATGGCGTGCAGGCCAATGCCCAGACCGATGGCGAGGGCGGCCAGCACGCCCATGCCGATGCGCAGCCGCTTGATGGCCGGGCCGAGATCGGCAAAAGGGCGGGTGGCGAGATTGAGCGTAATCCTCATGGCGCTAGCGCACCCCCGCCAATGCGCCGGCGACAGCGGCAATGCTCGCGGTTCCCAGCGCGGTGACGACGCCGGTCTCAGGGCGCGGGGCCAGGTCCACGACGCTCAGCTCCGGGTCGTCGATCCAGCGGGAGAACTCCTCCGCGCCGCTCTCCGGCGTTCCCGAAGCGCCCGCGAAGTGGATGCGTGTGGGCCGGCCACCCAGCTTGTCTTCGTAATAGGCCGCGGCCACGGCCACGCCGCGGCGCACCTCGTCGAGGCGCAGGCTGGTTTCTTCGGGCAGGTCAAGAGTGCGATAGAGCAGCAGATCCTGGCCGTTGACGATGGTCGTGGTCAGCGCGACCGGGCTCAAGTTGGCGATCAGCACGGCTTCCATGCGTTCGATGGCTTCAAGCGTGGCCAAGCTGGAGGGCAGCACCGCGCCGGGCTCGTAGCCTGCCGCGCGCACCGCTTCCTCATACTCGGTAAGGATCATGCCCGGCAGCACGCCCACCAGCACCTTGCACTCGTTCTTGTTCTGAGTGAGCACCTGGTAGCTCAGGCCGGCATGCTCCACGTCGAAGGGCACCATTTTGCGCAGGCGGAAACGCAGCACCGGGTAGGCTTCGATGGGCTTGGCGGGCAGGGAATCGAAGTCCAGCACAAAGACCCGCACCACCGGGTCCGGGACCACCAGCGTGACCGCCTTGGTGCGCGGAGAAACCTGGCCCAGCGTGGCCTTGATCGCGGCCACAACTGCTTCGGGCGCGCGCAGGTTGGGCTCGCCGATGCCGGGCAGCAGCGAGCCGGGCGGAAGCGCCTGGTACGCGTACACAGCGGGCTGGCCGGCCGCGGGAATCGCAGCGGCGAGTACCCCTTCGGGGGTAATCTCCACCGCCGCCGGAGGACGCCCGCCGGGCTGGGTTCCGAGTTTTGCCTTGCTCAGGATCGAACTCACTAGCGCGAAGCCTCAATGAACGTAACCTTGTTGATCTCTTTCAATGTTGTCAGGCCGCGGCGTACACGGTCGAGAGCAGACTCGCGCAGAAAGCTCATGCCCTCTTTGCGGGCCAGCTTGCGCACTTCGGATGTGGGTTTCTTTTCCAGGATCAGCTCGCGGATGGGGTCGGTCAAGTCCAGCAGCTCGTGGATCGCGGTACGGCCGCGGAAGCCGGTGCCGCCGCACTCCATGCAACCGGCGCCTTCGCGGAAGCCGAAGCCGCGCCACTCGTCCGGCTCCATGGCGCTGGCCAGGAGCACATCGTCGCCGTAGTAGACGGTCTGCGCGCAGTGCTCGCAGATGGTGCGCACCAGCCGCTGCGCCAGGATGCAGTTGAGCGCGGAAACAAAGTTGTAGACCTCGACGCCCATGTTGACGAAGCGGCCCAGCACGTCGACCACGTTGTTGGCGTGGACGGTCGTGAACACAAGGTGCCCGGTGAGCGCCGAGTTGATGGCGATCTGCGCGGTCTCGTTGTCGCGGATTTCGCCGACGAGGATTTTGTCGGGGTCATGGCGCAGAATGGAGCGCAGGCCGCGCGCAAACGTCAACCCTTTCTTCTCGTTCACCGGAATCTGGGTGATGCCGCGAATCTGGTATTCGACCGGGTCTTCGATGGTGATGATCTTGTCTTCGTCGCTCTTGATCTCGTTCAGCGCGGCGTAGAGCGTGGTGGTCTTGCCGGAACCGGTGGGGCCGGTGACCAGCACCATGCCGTAGGGCTCGCGAATGTAGCGGCGGAAGCGCTTCAAGTCTTCGTCGGCGAATCCCACCACGTCGAGCGTGAGGTTGCGGAACTTCTCGCTCATCGATTCCTTGTCGAGCACGCGGAGGACGGCGTTTTCGCCATGGACGGTGGGCATGATGCTTACACGGAAGTCGATGAGCCGGCCTTTGTAGCGCACGCGGAAGCGGCCGTCCTGGGGCACGCGGCGCTCGGCGATGTCCAGCTCGCTCATGATCTTGATGCGCGACAGAATCGTCGAGTGATGCTCACGCGCGATGGGCGCCATGGCCATCTGCAGCACACCGTCGATGCGGTACTTCACGACCACGGAATCGTCGTTGGTCTCGATGTGGATATCCGACGCGCGGCGCTCGAGAGCGGTGAAGATGGTCGTGTCGACCAGGCGAATGATGGGGCTGATGTCTTCTTCGCTGGTCAGCTTCTCGATCGAGATATTTTCGTCGGAGTTCTCGTCTCCGGTGAGCACATCGAAGGTGAGTCCTTCGCTGGCTTCGTCGAGCACGCGCTGCGACTGCTCGGTCTTTTTGAGCAGGTCGGTGATCTGCGTAAGCGTGGCCACGCGGGGAATGATGCGATGGCCGAGCAGACCGCTGATCTCGTCGAGCACCATCAGGCGCGAGGGATCGCTGACAGCGATCACCAGCGCGTCCTGCTGTTGTTCGATGGGCACGAAGTTGTAGCGGAACATCAGCTCCACGGGAACGGTGCGCAGCAGGTCGTGCTGGATTTTGAAGTTCTTGAGGTCGACAAACTCCGCGTGATAGCGGCGCGCCAGGGCTTCGGCCTGGGCGCGGTCGTCCTGCGCTGCCGGAAGTGGAACTGCCAGTACGGTTGCGTCTGCCATGGCTCGATTACCCTCCCCCACCCGACGCGCCCGCCATGCCCAGCGAGAAGATGGGCAGGTAGAGCGAGATGAGAATGAAGACCACAACAACACCCATGATGATCAGAATGATGGGCTCAATCAGCGCCAGCGCGGCTGCCAGCGCTGTTGCCACGTCGTCGTCAAAGAACTCGGCCACCGAGTTGAGCATCTGCGGCAGTGCGCCGGTCTGCTCGCCCACGGTGATCATCTCCGCGGCCAGGTCGGGAAAGACGCCGGTCGAGTTCAGCGACTCGGCCAGGCTCTTGCCCTCGCGCACGGTGACGATGGACGCGGCCACGGCTTTCGACACGCGCCGCGAACTGATGGTCTTGGCCGCCGTCTCGAGGGACGGAACCAGCGGCAGGCCGCCGGTGAGCAGCGTGGACAGCGTGCGCGCAAACAGGGCCACCTGGTACTTGAGCCAGATGTTGCCCAGCACCGGCAGCCGTACGCGCACGCCGTCGATAAAATCCCGCCCGCGCTCGGTGGTCGCAAAGCGATAGAAGGAACCCGCAACCACCCCGATGATGACCAGAATATACAGGATGTTGCGGTTCATCCACTTGCTGAAGTTGAGCAGGTACATGGTCATCTGCGGGAGCTTGGAGCCCAGCTGATCATAGAGCAGGGCAAACTGCGGCACCACGTAGGCGAACATGAACATCACCAGCGCCGTGACCAGCGTGAGGAGCACGGCGGGGTAGATGAGCGAGGTGATCAGCTTCTTGCGGAAGGTAAGCGTGACCCGCTGGAAGGAGACATAGCGCTCCAGAACTTCAAGCAGGTTGCCGGAGCGTTCTCCGGCCAGCAGCGTGGTGGTATACATGACCGGAAAGCCGCTCTGCGCCTCAAAGGCCGAGGAGAGCGATTCGCCGGTCTTGACGCGCGTCGAAACGTCGTCCAGCTGTGCCGAGAAGTGGGCGTTCTTTTGCCCCTTGGCCAGCATCTGCAGCGAGCCCAGAATGGGCAGCCCGGCGCGGATCAGCGTCAAAAACTGTTGGTTGAAGATGAGAAACGGCTCCAGCTTCACCTTGCGCCGCTTGGACCCAAACCCGGACCGCTGCTTGACGGAAAAAACGTGGTAGCCGGCGTGGGTAAAGCGGACGCGCAGTTCCTCGGCGGTCGCAGCCGTTTGCGTCTGCTCCTGCACGCGTCCACGCTCATCGGCCAACTTGATGACGAACTCTGCCATGGCTCCGGTTGCCGGCTCCTGGCTGCCGGCCTTTCCAGGGGGAATTTCTCAGCTTTCAGGGTACCAGCTTATGCTACCTGTGCTCGTAACGGATAGACGCGACAGGGCCGAGCAGCGCTCGGATGCGGCGGCGGCCAATCCCGCTCAAACCCAAGTGTCCCATCGGGTTGGAATTTCCCGATTGGTCGCCCTGAAAAGCACTGTGTGGTCGCCCCCAAATGCACCGTGCCCCATCCTTTCGACTTCTTTCCGTCGAAAGGGTGGGAAACCACGGACCTCAACCGGCGACCCGGGCAGGCCTGCGCGGTGCCTGTATCCTGAGGGGGCTCGGGTTTTGGAATTGGCTGGGAAGGGAAACGGATCGGTGCAGGCGATGGGTTCGGCAATCGAGGGCGGTCGCTGGGGCGCGGGGTTTGGGGCGAAGCTGGCTCCCAGCCTGCGCCGCCGGTGGCTTCTGGCTGCGGCGGGCGTTTTGCTTCTTGCGGCGGGCGCGACGGCCGGCGTGCTTTTCAGCGGCGCGCACGGCCGGCGTCTGGCTGCGGTTGTGGCTCCCTACCCGCATGAGCTGGCCCAGGTGAGTTTTGCCGTGGGCGGCGATGTGATTCCGCATGAGGCGGTGCGGGCGGCGGCCGCTGCGGCGCTGGCCGAGGGCGACGCGACCAACTCCCAGGGCTGGGGCGCGCTGTTCTCCGACGTGAGCGACGTCTTCAAGCGCGCCGACTTCGGCTTTGTGAACCTGGAGACGCCGGTGGCGCCGGCGCATTCGCATGGAAGCAAGCCGTTCATGTTCGATGCGCCGGTGGCCTTGCTGGAGGGGTTGAAGGCCAGCGGGATCAAGATCGTCTCCTTTGCCAACAACCACGTCATGGACCAGGGCTGGCCCGGCTTTACGGAGACCCGCGAGCACCTGCGCGACGAGGGCCTGCTCTTTGCCGGCTCGGGCGACACAGTGGCCCAGCAATGGCAGCCGGCGATCACCGAGGCCAACGGCATCAAGGTGGGCTGGCTGGGCATGACGCGGTGGCTCAACGGCAACCGCAACCCCGACAAGGACGACCAGCCGCATGTGAACTTCTTCCCCTATCCGGGTGAGGCGGGCGGCGCGCCGGGAGCCGACGAGGCCCAGGTGCTCGCCAGCGTGAAGGCGGCGCGGGCGCAGTGCGATTTTCTGGTGGTCTCGGTTCACTGGGGCATTGAGTACGCGCCGGCTCCACGGCCGGAAGACGTGGACATGGCGCACAAGATGCTCGATGCGGGGGCGAGCGTAATTGTGGGTCATCATCCGCATGTGCTGCAGCCGGTGGAGACCTACACGACCCAGGACGGGCGCAACACGGTGATCTTCTACTCGCTGGGGAACTTTCTGTCGAACCAGTCGCGCACCTATGTGGACGGCCTGATGCCGGACAAGGACGGCGACCCGCGCGATGAGATGATCGGGTTGTTTTCCGCCGTGCGCAAGGACTACGGGCCCGCCGGGGTGCGCGTCGAGCTGGGGCACGTGGGCATTTTGCCGGTGTGGGAAGAGAACAACCGCAACGACATTGCCGCGGGACGGACGAAGACGGCGATGATCCGGCCGATTCTGATGGATCGGGAGATTCCGCGGTTGCAGGCGCGGCTGGATGAATTGAATCGGACGGCGAACATGCGGGAGACGATCCCGCCCGGAGCCGCTGGGCTCAGCGCTGAGCAGGAGAAAGAATTCATCGAGGTGGCCAACCGGCTGAAGCTGCTCACCGACCGGCGAGCGTTGCTGCTGGCGAGGACCGGGGATGATTTTGTGGCCGATCCGCCCAAGCTGGCGGCAAAATAGGTTGCATGTCAGGCGAAGAGGGGAACGCCGCAGCCAGGTGCTGTGAGTATCAGGGCGCCATCAAGAGTGGCCAGAGGCAGCCGGTTCCGTTTAGCCACGGCCAGATAGGCTGCGTCGTAAAAGGTGAGTTGGAATTGGCGGGCCAGTTGGAGGGTTAACTCCTCTGCTTCCGACCAATCGATGCGGATGGGATATTGCTGGAGCATATGCAGAAATGCAGTTGATTCCGCCAATGAGATTCTTCTTGTGCGTTCATTGTTTACCAGGATATTGCGAATCTCATACCACCAGAGATGGGGAACACAAGCGGTTTCAGTATGCAAACGTTCCAACGCCAGATCGGCCAGCGGCGAGGCTTCATCGGTAAAGGCCCAGACCGCCGCAACCGAGGCATCCAGGACAAAAGCCATCAGGCACGGCCCTCGTCTCGGGCGGCGCGAATCTCCGCAAGAGTAAGCTTGGGGGCGTGCTTGCGAAACTCTTTCATCGCCTCAATGGCTTTGGCAACCGCGGCGCGATCGAATTGCTTCTCAAACGCAGGTCGAATTTCGGCGATCATCCGGCCGTCCCGCTCAATCTGCACAAGCTCTCCGCGCTCGACATCGTTCATTATGCTGAGGAACCGGGCTTGCGCGTCGTCTACTTGTACTGTCAACATGAAGAGTCCCCCCTTCCTCATTGAAGATAGTATGGCACAAACTCGAAGGTTGCAATTCAAGTCAATTTGAGTGAAGTGCGATGACCTGAAGAAGAACTCCATCCGACCCTTCACGATGCTCAACTTTGTTTCCCGCCGCGAATGGCTCCGCAAAATCAATATCCGCTCGCCACCAACCAAGCCTCGGTGATTTCGAATTCCGGCTTCTTTTGGGCGATCATCGCGGCGTGGGCCAGCTTGACCAGCACATCGGCCTCAACGTTGACGGGCGCGCCGGCAGCGAGCGTGTGCAGATTGGTGCGCCAATAGGTCAGCGGAAGAATGGCGATGGTGATCGTTTCGCCGTTGAAATCGGCGATGGTCAGGCTAATGCCCTCGACGGCCACCGAGCCCTTGTGCACCATCCAGGGGCGCAGGTTTTCCGGGACGCGGACCTTGAGGGTCCAGTCTGTGGTTTGCTTGTCGAATGCTGGACTGGCTGGGTCGATGACAGGGTCTAGAGAGACGAGCTCACCACAGCCATCCACGTGACCCTGCACAATGTGGCCGCCCAGCGGGCTGCCCGCAGCCGTAGGCAACTCCAGGTTGACCTGCGCGCCTGGAGCGAGAGCCCCGAGTGAGGTTTTGTCGAGGGTCTCCTGCGCCAGGTCGGCGTGGAAGTAGGTTGCGTTTACGTCGAGCGCGGTGAGGCAGACGCCGGAGACGCCCAGCGAGTCGCCCTCGCGCAGGCGACCAGCCAGGCCGGGCGCTTCGACGGTGATGCGGCGAACGCCGCCTGTTTCTTTCAGACTGACCAGCGTGCCGGTTTGCTCGATAATGCCGGTGAACATGGGTTCATTTTACAGGGATCAGGGATCAGAGATCAGGGAGCAGGGACCCGGGATCAGTGGCCGGCGGCCAGGGGTCCTTGAGCAGCGAGCAGAGGCCGAGGTCGTTGTCGTAGCGCTCGACCTCCACTGCGGCTATGCGGATGGCGTGGGCGATGCCGCGGAAGGCGGGGACTGCGTCGGAGCCCATGATCTGCGGAGAGACGAACAGATGCACGCGGTCGACCAGGCCGGCGGCGAGCAGCGCGGTGTTGAGACGCGTGCCGGTTTCGGTGAGCAAGGTGAGAATGCCTTCTTCGCCCAGCTTGTCGAGAACCTTGACGAGGGGCACGCGGCCCGCTTCCGCCGGAAGAACTTCGACTCGGACACCGCGCTGCTGCAACTCACGGATACGAGCTTCATCCTTTGACACGGTGAAGATGACGACATCGTCCTGTGCGGTGCGGACCATCTTCGAGTCGAGCGGCATGCGCAGTGCGGAGTCGAGCACCACGCGCAGCAGCGGCCGGCGGCGGCGAAGGCCGCTGCGGTCGGTGAGCATGGGGTCGTCGGCCAATACGGTGTCGACGCCGGTGAGCGCAGCGTCGGCCTGCCAGCGCAGCGGCTGCACGGCGGCGCGGGCGGCCTCGCATGTGATCCAGTAGGGCTCGTGGGCCGTGTGCACGCCGGGCGGCGGCGCAGTGCGCCCACCGAGAGTCATGGCCACTTTCATGAGGACGAGCGGCGGCTTGGGCTGGCTCCAGCGGGCAAAGCCTGCGTTGAGCCTCAGCGCTGCGGGCTGGCAGACGCCGAGCGGGACTTCGA
>Ga0182030_10008664_pt1 | contig 20994 bp, 20 predicted proteins | sample 812S3MmetaG_FD_121299 | JGI IMG/M metagenome (GOLD analysis project Ga0182030, IMG submission 121299) | Permafrost microbial communities from Stordalen Mire, Sweden - 812S3M metaG (Illumina Assembly) | ecosystem: Environmental > Terrestrial > Soil > Wetlands > Permafrost | place: Sweden...
GGGGTAGGGCGGGTAGGACTAAACAGGGTTAATACCTAACGAGTAAACACAAGCACTGAACTGGCAGAAATTGAATCCAGCTCAGCATCCAACTTCGCGTCCGCAGCGCTCGCCAACGACTAACGACTAGCGACCAACGACCATTGACCAACGACTACTCCCGCAACTCCGCCGGAAGCCCGCCGTTGATCGCCGCGCGCACCTTGGCCATCAGGCACTCGCGTTCTCCGAAATCGCAAGGCTCGATGGGATCGTGAAATTCGACCGTCACCGTTCCCGGCTGGATCGCAAACCGAGCCTTCGGCATGACTTCTTCAGTGCCTGAAATCGTGATGGGCACGACCGGCACTTTGCACTCCTCGGCGAGATAGAACGGACCTTTCTTGAAGGGCAGCAGCTTGCCGTCGAACGAGCGGTGCCCTTCCACGTAGATGGTCATGTTCAGTCCCTGCTCGATGGCCTTGACCGCGTCGCGCACCGCCGAGATGCCCGCGTCGCGATTGCCACGGTCCACGGGCACGAGCGCTCCGATGCGCATGATCGCACCCAGAATTGGAACCTTGAACAGTTCTTTTTTCACCATCACCGAAGTGCGCCGCGGAATCAGCGGGAGCGTGACCGGCGGATCGATATTGGAAATGTGATTCGACATGAAGATGTAGGTTCGCGCTGGATCGATTTTTTCGAGTCCCAGCGTCCGCACCTTCACGCCCGCAACGCGCACGCCCGCAAATGCCGCCCACATGCAGGTGTTGTATAAAAAGTCGATGTTCTTGGTCAGGTAAGTCCAGGGAATTCCGAAGATCGCCGCGAACGGCAGAGTCGCAGCCCACAACGCCAGCATGGCAATGGTGCGAAACACTTAGACCTTCACTCCGAGCGCGCGCAATCGTTGCGGTAGCTTCTCATAAATGCCACCGAATCCGCCATTGGAGAGAATGGCAACCACGTCTCGCTCCCGCAGTTCGGGCGCGATCGCGTTCACGATAGCATCGGCATCGGCGAAGATGCGCGCTTGCTTTCCGCGTTTCTGGATCTCACCGACCACGCGATCAAGATCCAGCCGCTCCGCCTCGGGAATCGCCTCCGACCTGAAGATGGCCGCGATCACGACCTGATCGGCGAGCGCCAGGCTGCGGGCGAGCGCGTCCTGCAGGACGTTGCGGCGCATGGTATTCGAACGCGGCTCAAGCACCACCCACAGCCGCGATTGCGGATAGCGCGACCGCAGCGCCTGAATCGTCTGTTCGATGGCTGTGGGATGATGGGCGAAGTCGTCAATGATGGTGACGCCGTTGACCTCGGCCTTCAACTCCAGCCGCCGCTTCACGCTGCGAAAGGTCTTGAAAGCCTGCGCAATCACGTCTCGTGAAATGTCATAATTCGCCGCCAGCGCCGCGGCTGCCGTGGCATTCCAGACGTTGTATTCGCCGCCGAGCGGGAATTCGAAATCCGCCCAGGGTTTTCCATCGCGGAGCACTGACCACGAAGTTCGGTCTTCGCTCAGTTTCAGACTTGCGATTCTCCAGCCTGCGCGATCGGAGACACCATAGCGCTCGACGGGACAGAACGCTTTCTTCAGGCAGCGGTCAATGCTCGCACCAGCGTCAAAGCCGATAATTCGCCCGCGTCGCGGAACCAGATTCACCAGGCGTTTGAACGCCGTTTCCACCGCGTCCAGATCCTTGTAGATATCGGCGTGGTCGAACTCAATCGAGGTGAGAATCACGGAATCCGGGAAGTAGTGCAGAAACTTCGGACCTTTATCGAAGAATGCCGTGTCGTACTCGTCGCCTTCCAGGATAAAGTGCTTGCCTTCGCCCAGCCCAAAACTGCGGCCAAAGTTCTCGGCGATGCCGCCGATCAGGAATGAAGGCTGCAGGCCCGCGGTCTCGAAGATCCAAGCCAGCATCGACGTAGTGGTGGTTTTGCCGTGCGTTCCGGCCACCACCAAAACGTCTTTCCCGACCAGAAACTCATCGTGCAGAATCTGCGGCAGTGAGCAGAACGGGATGCGCTCGTCGAGGACGCGCTCCAGTTCAACGTTTCCACGAGAAAGCGCGTTGCCGACGATTACGAGATCGGGCCGGGGATCGGAGTGCGAACCAAGGTTCGCTTCGGCAAACGGCTGCGCGACAGGAATGCCCAGTGATTCCAGAAACGTCGACATCGGCGGATACGACGCCGCGTCCGAGCCGGTGACGCGGAAGCCGCGCTCTTGCAACATACCCGCGAGCGAAGCCATTGCGGTGCCGCAAATGCCGATCAGATGAATGTGCTTGGGTTTACTCATTCTTTGTGACTTGCTCCGAAACACACGGCATAGTTGGAATTAGCGAGTCGATGGAGACAGTTAATGCTTAATCGCCATAGAGCACTCCGCGTACTTTGACCTTCGGACACCATCGGCATACGCGCACTTCCTTGGCTGGAATTGAGCCTTCCAACTTCGGGTAGTGCCAGCGGTGAAAACCAAGACTGCAGAGCAGATTCTTAAGCCAACTCGATTCGTGCACTCTATTGGGCGCAAGCTTTGCCAAGGCTTCTGCAAGCTCGGCGTCGGAGAAACTCTGGTACGCGGCGAGTGACAGCGGCAACGTCTTCTGCTGATTGCCTGGCATCTTTGCCTCCCTTCAGAGCGAAAGCCTCACTTGACCGTTGCCGCTTCCAGAATCCTCAGTTTCACCGAATCGTCCACAATCAGTCTAGCTCGCACGCCAATGGGCAGCGTGATGTTCGCGCGGGAAACATGCCCTGACCGCAGGCCGAACGCCACCGGAGTCCGCAAGTCTTCGACAATCCGCAAAACGACTTCTTCCAGCGTGTAATCCTGATCAGAACTCTGCCGGCAGTCCATCATCTCGCCGAAGATAATGCCGCGCACATCTTTCAGTTTGCCCGCCAGCTTTAACTGCATCAGCATACGGTCGATCTGGAAAGGCTTGGCCGCAACGTCTTCGATGAAGAGGATCGTGCCGGCGGTCCGAATCTCGTGCTGCGTTCCGAGCGATGCCACCAGCATCGAGAGGCAACCGCCATAGAGGATTCCCTCCGCTTCTCCCGTCACTAGCGGCTTCGCGCCAGAGCCCTTGCCAATCTCCCATTCCTCCCCTCCGCCCACCGCGTTCTGCCACGACTCCATCTCGACGCCATCGGCAATGGCGAAATCCTTCGTCACCATAGGGCCATGGAAGGTCACAAAGTTCGCCGAGTCTGCGATGCAGCACACCAGCGTCGTAATGTCGCTGTAACCCACCAGAATTTTGGGATGCGGAGCGATTTTCATCGGATCAAGCGCCAGCGGCAGGTAGTTCGATCCATATCCTCCTCGGGCGCAAACGACGGCGCGGATATCGTCGCGCGCGAACATGTCTTCCAATTCCCGCACCCGGCGCTCCACCGACCCGGCAAAGTAGAGATCGCGATCCAGGATCGACTCGAAATAAAAAGGCTCATAGCCGGCGCGGCGAAGGCCGTCGCAGCCCGCCTCCAGCAGTTCGCGCTTTACGTTCGAGGCGGGCGCAACAATTCCCACCTTGTCGCCCGGACGGAGCGCGCGCGGCTTGATTCGCGAATTTTGGGAAGGGGAAACCATTTCAATATTTGTCATCCCGAGCGAAGCGAGGGGATCTGCATCTTGCCGCAAACTGCGGATCCCCCCTCGCTTCGCTCGGGATGACAATTCATTAACGTCTATCATGCGCCGCTTGAGCTCGCCTTTCGGTTAGCGGCTGCTGCGCTCGATCTTAAACGAAGAATTCTCCCCGGCAGATGAGAGTTGCCGGCCCTCGCAAATAAACCTGATTCTCCCAGCGGACCGTCTGCGAGCCTCCGGGCGCGACTACCATTACCGGCGATGCAACTCGCCCGCCGGCAATTGCGGCTACCGCCGACGCGCACGATCCTGTGCCTGAAGACTCGGTCTCTCCCACGCCGCGCTCAAACAAACGAATCTCGATTTCATGGGCGCCGCGCACCACGACGTACTCCACATTCGTGCCCTGCGGAAACTGTGGCTGTGCTCCGATCAGCGCCGCCTGCCGCTGCCATCCTTCCTGAAAGTCTTCGACGAAAATCACAAAGTGCGGATTTCCCGTCGAAACTTTCGTCCCGATGGCCCGCACACCCGCCGTCTCAATCGACAACTCGCCGCCGACCGTGGGTGGTCCCATCTCCGCTTCAAACTCAAAGGTGGGATCTTGCCGACATATGAGGCGGCAGGTCTTCAACCCGGCGCCGGTGCGAACCACAATTTCCGCTTTCCCCTCTCGCGAACAAATCTCGGCCGCCACACAGCGCGTGCCATTGCCAGAAATTTCCGCCTCCGAACCATCCGCATTGATCAGGCGCGCCTTCACGTCGGCTTGCGCATCGGGAAACAGCCACTCCACGCCGTCGGCGCCGACTCCGCGATGGCGATCGCATAAGCGGCGGGTGAGTTGCGTCAGATCGCCGGAAGCATGCGCAGCTTCCACCAGTAGAAAGTCGTTGCCACAAGCCGACGCCTTGGTGAAAGGGATTCTCGTGTTCTGCTGGCCTTCAGGCGGTGGCGCGCTCATTCGTGTTCCGTTGCGCCGAGCGATGTCACACTGGCAAACGCGGGCGATTCGTGCAAGCGGATGGAAAACACGCTTTGCTGTTCACGTTCGCAATCCACCGAGAACACCATGCGGAAGTCGGGACCGGCAGAGGCGATGTGTACGCTCTGCATGGTGAGTAGCTCGGACTCCAGGAGGCGGTTCACTTCGCCCAACATTCCATCCACATTGCGGCCCATCACTTCGTAGGTGGTAGTAAAAGACTTGAGCAAAAACGCGGCCTCCACTCGCCCGAGCAGGACGAGCGCACTCAGAATGATGACCGTAGCGAAACACGCGGTCAGATACAGGCCACCGCCCGCCGCCATCCCCACCCCGGCCACCACAAAGAGCGTCGCCGCCGTCGTTAGTCCGGTTACCGAGGCGCGGGCGTGCAGAATCGAGCCGGCGCCGATAAAACCGATGCCGGGGATAATCTGGGCCGCGATGCGAGCGCTGTCCGACGGGGTACCCGCGAGTTGCCGCGACAACACCGTGAACATCGCCGCGCCGAAGCAGATAAACATATTCGTGCGTAGACCAGCTGGCCGGTGACGCAACTGCCGTTCCAGGCCGATGATGCCGCCGAGGATCGCCGCCAGCAGTAACCGGGCCAGTGTCGAACTCAGCACCACGCCCAGTTCGTTGTGCAGCAGATTGACGATGGAATGGATTGGGTTCATAGCAATACGCGGCTTCGACCACGCCAGCCTGCGAAAAGCGCGCGGCCTGGTCGTTCGATATACGTACGTGGCCCCGGAGCGGATTCTATCACCGCTATTGAGCGCTTTCCGTGCCGCTTACCGGGAAGGGTTAACGCGATTGATTCGGGGCGCTCCGCGCCGCGTAGATGCGCGCACGCGGTTGCCCGGTCGCGTGAATTTCCGCCAGCACCGTGAGATCGGTCTTATTCGCTTCCTGGTCCACCGGATCGCCATCGAAGGCAATCACAAAATCCACGTAGCGCGGCGGATCGGCCAGTGCGCGTTCCCACAGGCCTTCGGGATCGACTGGACGCTTCCAGGGGCGATGATTTTCGTTATTCACCACTTGACGCAGTGGAATGCCCGCCTGCTCCATGACGCCCACATGTTCCCCGAGGTCCATCAGGAAGCGTGAGTTCCGGGGCAGTCGCTCAACGACGCGCTGCACCGCGGAGTTCAAAGTATGTCGAATCTCCCAGTTCCTTTGCGCTTCCTTTAAGCACTGCGGCTGCGCTTTCCAAACCGACGCATAACTGCCCACCACCAGCGCGAGTATCACCGCCACCAGTTTCCCGCCGTGGCGCCCGTGCCAGCCCATGAGGAAGGCGGACGCAGCCAGAACTCCGGCCGAAACCGCGAATATCGGCAGCAACTGGAGTCCGTAGCGCTGGTTGAAGGTAGCAAATGGCCACCAGGTGTAGACATGAAGCGGCACCGAGCCGTAGGCAATCGAAAGCGCGTAGAACAACAACGGAACCCACAGCAGCAACATCGGCGCCGATTGCGCCCGCAGTTTCCATGCTCCGAGCGCCAATGCCAAGAAGGACGCCGCGAGCCAGAATCGACCCCAGTTCCCAACTGCCATGTTCAATTGCGCCGATTTCAAGAAGTAGATGGCCGCAACGGCGGCATTGTGGAGCGCCGGATTCGGCGCGCCCACGCGCTGCTCAATCGCTTTCGCCGAGTATGGACCGTTCGCGAACTCCAGTGCGTTCCCATACACCACACGGTTGTAGGCCAGCCACAGGACCGGAACCACGGCAATTGCCAACAGGAACTTCACGGCAAGTGCCCGCAAAGTGCGGCTGGCTAATGTCCGATTCTGCCATCGCCGCAGCGCGATGACGACGACCGTCGCTCCCACCGCGCCCGCCAGAAACCAGCCGTCGTAACGCGTGAGTTCCGCGCCCGCGAGACACCAGGCGCAGCGCATCAGCGGAGTGCGCGCGGCATCCGTCTGCCGTCCGTCTTGGTTTTCTTGCAGGTCGTTTTCTCTCAGCGCGCGAATAAATTCCGCGAAGTAGACGGCGGCCCAAACAAACAGCGCCAGATAAAGCGACTCCGTCATGGCCGTTGCCTGCATGTAGATCAGGTTCGGATTGGCTCCATAAGCGAATGCGGCCGCCCATGCGCCCACCGCAGCCGCCGGCTTCGTGCGAACATCGGATTCCAGCAGGCCGCCCACGAGGCGAAATATTCCCACGACCCCCAGCACGTAGGCGAGCATCGAAGGAATCGAACCACCCGCGCCGTTCTGCCACATCTTGTTCGACCACAGGAACGGAATCATCAGCAGATGAGGCAACGGCAACCACACGGTTCCCAACTGCAGCAGACCCGGGGTCAGCGAGTCGAACACGCGGCGCGCAATATTGATGTGGGCAACCGCGTCGCCATAGAGCAGAAGGCCGCCGCGCTGAGAGTAGTAGAGAAAAGAAGACAGCGACACAAGGACAGCGAGGCCGGCCACGCGGGCCGCGCCGCGGTCGGTAACGGCGGCTGTTTTTACAGTCACTCGACGCTCACTCTGCGCTGGGTCATGGCTTGACGATGAACTGCGATGCTCTTATTCCAGGTGCGTCAGTTCGCGGAACAACTGAAAGCGCGCGTCGATTTCCCCGCGCGTAAGATTCTGCAGCCGCTCCGTGCCGAAACGCTCCACGGCAAACGATCCCATGACGCCGCCGTAAAACAAGGCGCGTTTCAGCACCTCGCGATTAATCTCGTCCTGCGATGCGATATATCCCATGAATCCACCGGCAAAGGAATCACCGGCTCCGGTCGGGTCTTTTACTTCTTCAATCGGCAACGCGGGGGCGCGGAAAGGATGCGATCCGATGCCGAAGGCCCCCTCGCGGAAAAAAATTGTCGCTCCGTACTCACCGTGCTTCACCACCAGCGCGTTCGGTCCCATGGCAAGAACTTTTCTTGCCGCGCGTGGAAGATTCGTCTCGCCCGCCAGCATCTTAGTCTCGGTGTCGTTGATGAGGAGGATATTCACTAGCTTCAACGTTTCCGCTAATTCCTTCGGCGTGCCTTTGATCCAGAAATTCATGGTGTCGCCGCCGGTCAGCCGCACGCCATCCATCTCCAGACGCACCGCCGCTTGCAGCGAGGGGTGGATGTTCGCAAGAAACAGGATCTGCGTGTCCAAGTATTCTTTCGGAATGCGTGGCTGAAACTTTTCGAATACATTCAGTTCCGTGAAATCGGTCTTGGCCTCGTTCAGGTTGTCGAGATACTGCCCCCCCCAGCGAAAGGTCTTCCCCTGGGTCCGCTCGATGCCGCGCGTGTCCACGCCGCGCTTTTTGAGCACGGCTTCGTGTTCGGACGTAAAGTCTTCGCCCACCACGGCTACAACGCGCACCTCAGTGAAGTAACTCGCGGCCAGCGCGAAGTAAGTCGCAGCGCCTCCGAGAATATCTTTCACTTGGCCGGAGGGCGTGGCGATCGTGTCAAAGGCAACGGAACCAACTACTAGAATGCTCATGAGTCTCCGTAAGTCAGTCGTTCGTCGATGGTCATCAGTCGTTGGCGTGCGCATCGCGGAGCTGCGGAAAGTCCGACTAGATGTTCGCCAACGACTAACGACCAACGACCAACGACTACTTCAAGTACTTTCCTAATATCAAGTTCAGCTTGTCTTTCGTCGCCGCCGGAATCTTGGCCGGATCGGTCAGAATGGCATTCGCCAGCGCTTGCCCACATTTGCACGATCGCTCCTCAGGCAGTGCCGACACCGTGGCTTTCACAACTTTCGCGGCATTCTCGGCGTTCTTCATTAACACGGAGACAATCTGTTCCACGGTCACGGAATCATGATGCGGATGCCAGCAATCGTAATCGGTCACCATGGCGATGGTGACGTAGCAAATCTCCGCTTCGCGCGCGAGCTTGGCTTCTTGTAAGTTGGTCATGCCGATTACATCAGCTCCCCAACTGCGATACACGTTCGACTCGGCTTTAGTAGAAAACTGCGGACCTTCCATGCAAATGTAAGTGCCCCCCAGCTTCGCGGATACGTCTACGACTTTGCAGGCGCCGCGGACCACCTTCATCATTTCGTCGCACACCGGATCGCCAAATCCAATGTGCGCCACGATGCCGTCGCCGAAGAAGGTATCGACACGGTGGCGGGTGCGGTCGAAGAACTGGTTCGGGATTACGAAATCGAGCGGCTTGTGCTCTTCCTTTAGCGATCCCACGGCCGAAACCGAAACAATGCGCTCCACTCCCAACTGTTTAAAGCCGTAGATGTTGGCGCGAAAATTCAGTTCGCTCGGCAGAAGTTTGTGGCCGCGGGCATGGCGCGCGAGAAACGCCACCTTGCGGCCTTCTAGAGTCCCCAGAATGTATGCATCCGAAGGATCTCCAAACGGAGTCTTCTGTTCGAACTCGTGCGCGTCGCTGAAGCCCGGCATGTGGTACAAACCACTGCCGCCGATAATGCCAATCTCTGCTCGCTGCAATTGCGCTCCTGATTGGGTTAGGAATGACTTCGGAACTTGTGATTATACAAGACGGAAACTCATGGCTTGGCGGGCGCAGCTTTTTCTTCCGGCCAGAAATCTCCCTCTACTCTCCTGGTCGTCTCGTCATCCAGACTTTCGCTGATGAGTACCTCGGCGCCGCGGACTTCAATCACGACAGCTCCCTCTTCCGTCAGCCAGGCATGGCGTCCGCGCAAGGTTCGCCAGGAATCCACCGGCGGCGCGTCGTCCGCAATCTTGCCATCCGCGCCCAGCCCTTGGCGCTTCTGATAGCGCTCGGCCAGCGATTTCGCATACACCGCCGCGAATTCCGCCGCTTTCGTGGCGCTCGACCAGCGCGAGACGTAGAGTAAGCCGATCGGCGCCGACTTGTCGCCCTTCGGCTTGCCGGCAAAGTAATATCCGCCGCGCCACTCCGGATACAACACCCCGGCCTCGTCCCGGCCGGCATACTGCTCCACCAGCACATCGACGTCAAACTCTCCCATCGCGCCGATATCGAAAGGATCGTAGCCTTTGAAGTCTTTCTCCATGTCGATCAACTTCAGCGGCTCCAGCTTCTCGTGCGAAAGATACGTCTGGGGCTCCATGATCTCGCGCGTGGTCTTGGGAGGATCCTTGAACGCGCCCGCGTAAGCCAGTTCCTTCCCGCCCGCCTGAAGCAGCGCGGTGGTAAAGTCGAGTCCGTAGCGATAGGGGAATGTCAGCTCCTCTTTCAAAAAGATCGGAGCATCTCGAAACGCCGGAGAATCCGCTGTCCCCGTCAGCATGCCCTGCTTGAGGGCATCGACAATTTGCGGCGAGTCCTGCAGCGTCTTTCCGGCCGGAGCCAGCGAATAGTCGAGCAACACGACCATCGCCTGTCCCTCCACTACTGCCTGCCGTGCGGACGATTCCTCGTCACTTACGATATCGCCGGGACTAGGATCTGTTTTTTTATCGTCGGCATCTCCCGCCGATCCCTTCATCCATTTCTCGATGCCGAAGGACTGGTCCTGGAGGGCGTGCGTCAGTTCGTGCGCCAGCACCGGCTTCTGCTGCTCCGCGTCCACCCAGTTCAGCAGATTCACAGTTTTCGTTTTGACATCGTAGTATCCTGCCACCTGCTCCCGCAGCATCGCCACGAGAAAGTTGGGCAGGTCGAAGTTCCGCGGCAACAGCCCAAACTTCTTCAGCACCGCCGACGACCTCTCCAACCGCTTCGCGTCCTTGTCATCCCTCATGCTCTTCTTAATGTAGGACTGCACCTCGTCGCGTTTGGTCAACCTGCGCTTTACCTGGTGCTTGATCGGCAGGCCCGTGTCCTGGCTGGCAAACTTCAGGATCTGGTCGACCGAGCGAAAGAGTTCCTTCGCCTCTTTGGACGAAATAATGGTTTCTGGTGTGGATTGGGCGGCCTCGCCCGCGGGCGTCTGACCCTGCGCTGACTGCCCCGCCGATGTCTGATCCTGCGATTCCGCACTCGCTGCCTGCCCCCACAGCGTGCCCGCCAACAACACGAGCAAGGCGAGTTCACAAGCCCATCTTCGGAGCTTTTGAGCAACCACCTTTACATTGTCCATTAGAATCGAGTTTATACTCTTCTGGGTCTGTCAATTATGGCGGTTAATCTCTGGACTAGCACCGATCACGCCCTCGACTACCTCGAACGAGCCGATTCGATTACGCATCGCACGGAAGGCGAAGCGTCGTTGCTCGAGTTCATTCCCCGAACCACGCGCCGCATTCTCGACCTGGGTACCGGAGATGGGCGACTGCTGGCCTTAGTGAAGCGTGAACAGGTGAAACGCGAGCATCCGATCACGGAAGCGGTTGCCATTGACTTTTCCCCTGCCATGATTGAGGCCGCTAGGAAGCGCTTCGATGGCGATTCGTCGGTTGCTGTCGTGACCCACAACCTCGATCACCCGCTTCCCGACCTGGGCAAGTTTGATGCTGTCATCTCCTGCTTCGCGATCCATCATCTCGTACACGAGCGCAAGCGCGCGCTCTACTCCGAGATTCACTCGATGCTGAACGCCGGTGGCGTCTTCTGTAATCTGGAACATGTCGCCTCGCCCACGCCGCGCCTGCACGAAGAATTCTTGCAGGGGATCGGCTTTACGGTCGAAACGGAAGACCCTTCCAACAAGCTATTAGACTTGGAGACTCAGCTACGCTGGCTGCGCGAGATTGGATTCGTTGACGTGGATTGCCATTGGAAATGGCGGGAATTGGCGCTGCTGGCTGGCCGACGGACGTGAGAGAGTTAGGCCCGTCCCTCATCGTCTCAATTGTTTGTGCTGACCGTTCATCCGAACGCTTGGGCCGGTTGGACTGCGCCTGTTCGTTATAATCTTAAGAGATTGAATCTATGACTTCAACGGCACTTCCTGGGGCAAATCCAACGGAGCACAGCGGCGTAGTCGGCGCTACTGCGCCCGACTTCGGAGACACTCGTACCGAATTCCAGGCTTTGCTCGCAGGCTGCGGCATCTACGACCTGAGCGGCCGCGCCAAGATCGCGGTGACCGGCGGCGACCGCGTCCGCTGGCTGAATGGCATGGCCACGAATAACGTTCGCGATCTTGCCCTCGGCCATGGCGTCTATGCTTTCCTGTTGAACGCGCAGGGCCTCATTCAAGCCGACCTCTACGTTTTCCAGCGGGGCGAATCCTTGTTAGTGGACACGGAACTCGGGCAGCGAGACAAGATATTGCAGTTGTTCGATCACTACATCATTGCCGACGATGTGGAGATCGCCGATGTCAGCGACAAACTGACCGCGCTCGGCTTGACCGGCCCCGAATCGCGACGTGTTCTCGAACGTGCCGGTATCGCCGTTCCCGATCTCGCATATCTGCAGTTTGCGGACGTTGCCTGGCAGCAGAAAACCGTTACGCTTTTGCGCTCGGGCGAGGAAGCGCGGGAGTCTTGGCAAGTTTGGATTGCTCCCGAAAATGCAGCCGAGTTCTGGGATGCGCTGGTCAAGGCGAGTGCGCGGCGCACCGGCGCGGCTGCGCTAAATCTTTTTCGGATCTCGCGCGGCATCCCGCAATTTGGCGTGGACATCCGCGAGCGCGATCTGCCGCAGGAAACCGGTCAGACCCGCGCGTTGAATTTCACCAAAGGGTGCTATCTCGGTCAGGAGATCGTGGAGCGCATACGCTCCCGCGGCGCCGTGCACCGGCAGTTCACCGCGTTCGTGGTCGAAGGCGCGCTGCCCGAACCCGGCGCGAAGATTACGACCTCAGAAAAAGACCAAAAGGAAGTCGGTGAGATCACGAGCAGCGCGATTCTGCCACTGCCCGGCGGAGATCGAGCAATCGCATTGGGTTACCTGCGACGCGAGGCCGCGGGAAAAGATTTGCGCGCGGAAACGGCGAAGCTGAGACCAGCATCGCTCCCGATCGCCTGAGCTTCAAGAAGAGCTCAAGAAACCGGAATTTCGAAAACCAGGAAAATCACATGGCTCAAAAGAGAAAAGAAGAAAGCGAATTCAAAGTGAGCGACAAGCGTTTGTTCACCTCCGAGGGAGAACTTCGCGATTTCGCCGAAGAACAGGCGGCTCCTCCAGTCGCCGTAGCGGATGCTGCAACGACAGTCCCGGCAACGGCTACTTCGACGGCCGGCGCTTCAACGATCCCGGAAACCGCGCCCACACCCGTGGTCTCCGCGCCCGAATCGGATATCCCCGAACCGCCCACTGCCTCCGAGCAGCAGGCCCAGCACGATGCCTACAAGCAGTCGTCGCGCGACCTGGACACGCGAGTCGAATTGAGCGGACACTCGGTCAAAGAGCTCGAAATGAGTTTTGAACGCTTCATGGCTTCGCTCTACATGACCGCCATGATGCAACTCGGCCTGATGCACGAACAGGGCGGCCAGCCAGGCGTTGACTTGATCGGCGCAAGGCAAACCATCGACACGCTGGGCATGATCGCCGAGAAAACCAAGGGCAATCTCACTTCGAAGGAGCAGGGATTCCTGCAGAACTGCCTCTACGAACTCCGCATGGCCTACGTGGAAGTGACCAACGCGCTGGCGCATCCTCCGCAGGCGCCCGGCCCTGCTACGGGTACAAACGGCTGATGCGTGCGACTCTGACGGTATTGGGCAGCGGCACATCGATGGGCGTACCCACCATCGGCTGCGATTGCGCCGTCTGCCGTTCGTCCGATCCGCGCGACCGCCGCACTCGGCCCTCCGTGCTAATCGGTTACAACGAACACTACGTTCTGATCGACACCACGCCCGACTTTCGCGAACAGGCGCTCCGCGAACACATTACGCAGCTCGATGCCGTGCTCTACACTCACACGCATGCCGACCACATCCTCGGAATCGACGATCTGCGGCCCCTGACTTATCGCCACAAGCCGGGCAAGCTGCCTCTTTATGCCACGCCGCGAAACTGCGAATTCCTGCGCAATATGTTCCGCTACATTTTTGAACCGAAGTATAAGTTTGGCGGACTGCCGCAGGTTGAGCTGCATCCAATCGAGGGCCCGGTCGAATTGTTCGGCGCGCGCTTCGAGCCGTTGACGGTGATCCACGGCGAAACCCCGATCCTCGGATTCCGTTTCGGATCGGCCGCCTACCTCACCGATCACAGCGAGGTCCCCGCCGAAACACTGGAGAACCTACGCGGCCTCGACATTCTGTTTCTGGACGCGCTGCGTTACACGCCGCATCCCACGCATTCGACCGTCGAGCAGTCGCTAAAGATCGTGGAAGCGGTGAAGCCGAAGCGCACTTTCTTTACGCATATCTGCCACGACCTGCCGCACGAGGCGACCAATGCCGCGTTGCCGCCCGGCGTGCAGTTGGCGTATGACGGAATGAAGCTGGAGTTTGAAATTTGAGTTCGAGAAAAGGCGTCGTTGGTCGTTAGTCGTTGGCGTTCGTGCTGCGAAAGTGCGGGAGATTGGTTGCTCGCGACTAACGACCAACGACTAACGACGCCTTGCGTCTCGGCGGTGAAAAACATTTAGGATGCTAACTTTCCACAAACTCGACGATGTTCCCCGCGACTTCGGTCCCGCGCTCGTCAGTGTGGGCAACTTCGACGGCGTGCATCGCGCTCATCGCCACGTTCTGGATGAGATCGTGCGGCGGGCGAAGGCTGTGAATGCGGTGTCGGTGGTGGTCACGTTTGAACCGCATCCCGCCCGCATCCTGCGTCCCGATCACAACCTGAAGCTGCTGACTCCGCTTCCGGAAAAACTGCGACTGCTCGAAGCTACCGGCGTCGACGCGGTTCTCCTGCTTCCCTTCTCGCGCGATCTTTCGCTGATGACGCCGCACCAATTTGCCCATGAAATTCTGAAGAAGCGTCTGCACGCCCGCGAAGTTCACGAAGGCTACAACTTCCGCTTCGGACACAAAGCGGCGGGAAACATAGAACTACTGCGCGAACTGGGCAAGGAGAAAGAGATGGGATTCGAGGTGCACGATTATCCCGAGATGCGTCTGCGCGGCGAGCGGGTTTCGAGCAGCCACATCCGAAAGTTGCTTGCCGAAGGCCGAGTGAGCCGGGCGCGCCACTTGCTGGCGCGTCCCTTCAGCATTCTCTCCACCGCCGGCCGCGGACGCGGCTACGGATCGAAGTACACCGTCCCCACCATCAACCTGGCGCACTACGAAGAACTCGTCCCCAAAGATGGCGTCTATATCACCCGCACCCGCGTAGGCAGCGAGTGCTTCGATTCGGTCACGAACGTTGGAAACCGGCCTACGTTTGGCGCCGATTCTTTTGCCATTGAAACTCATTTGCTGAATTTCCATCCGATCGAACTCGCGGCCGAGACGGAAGTCGAACTTCATTTCCTGGATCGCCTGCGAGACGAGATCAAGTTCCCGTCGGTGGAAGCGCTGAAAGATCAGATCGGGCGGGACGTGCGGAAGGCGCAGAAGTATTTGCGGCGGCTGGGGCGGGCAAGGGCTGATTCAAACCGTCAGTAGGACTCAATCTCGCCGACTTCGATACGAGACGCTTTCGAGTTCGCGTAGTGAACTTCGATCCAAGACATCCGGTCAAAGTAAGGGTCGCTCGTGACATCCCAATTGTTCGCTGTCTTGAAGCCCTTTATCTCGTTGTCAGTCATCTTGCTGCGACAAAGGTATTCGTACTTGGTTGACGTGCGACCAGGTTTTGTAGGTTTGCCGACGATTCGATCTACCTTCTCTCTGGTTAGACCGAGCCTAAGTCCGCTTTCTGTGGAGAGATTCCGAGACACCAGCCTGGAAGATGTGCATCGCGAGTAGTGTGGGAACGCAGCTTCGCGTGACCACACGGCAAACCATGTTATGTCTACCCCACCGCCCATCACTCCGGAGTAGAAAACAAGAACTGTGCCGTCCGTCGGGGACACGTAGCAAACCGAAACGTCACTCTCTTCGTCTTTTGACATCCGTGTTAAGTTTGAGTGCCCGAGTTTCGCCTGAACATCCTCTAGCGACGAACGCCCGATCGCCAATCCAAGGATCGTCGCATCCGCTTTCGCTACTTCCACCCTTCTAGCGCCGTTTTCACTGCAATATGGCTCATCTTCGCGGCGCGTCTGGGGCGAAGCTGTGATACTTATGAGCACCAAGAGAAGGCTGGCCCTGGTGAGGAAAGACATGGTCAGATGATAATGCGCGAATTCCTCATGTGAAAGTTACCGATGGCTGCTCCCTGCTTTTCATCTCATAGAATGCTGGGCGCCACCTTTCAATTTTGGCCGGTCCATCACACCGTTTATCCAATGGCTCCGATGTCTTCCGACAATCCTCCCTGCTCCCCTGCTACAATCGCTCCCCGCATGGCCATCGGCCCCATCCAGCTCCTGCAGCAAGCAACTCCCGATCAGCGCCGCACCCTGCTCGCGGCCGCTCTCGGCTGGATGCTCGACGCCTTTGACGCCATGCTTTACGCGCTCGTGCTGACCCACGTGATGCGCGATCTCGGCATGTCGAAGGCGACCTCCGGCCTTCTCTATACGCTCACTCTGCTGGCTTCCGGCATCGGCGGCGTGTTTTTCGGCTTCCTCGCCGACCGCATCGGACGCAAGCGCGCCCTGATGCTCAGTATCCTGACTTACTCGATCTGCTCCTTCGCTTCCGGCCTCTCGACCACAGTACTTATGCTGGCCGTGTTTCGTTTCATCCTCGGACTCGGCATGGGAGGCGAGTGGAACACGGGCGCGACTCTGGTCGCAGAAACCTGGCCCGATGAATTGCGGGCCAAAGCGCTTTCCGTGGTGCAGAGTTCGTGGGCCATCGGCTATGCGCTGGCGGCGCTGACAGCAGGCATCGTTCTGCGTTACGCCAACTGGCGGATGGTGTTCTTTGTCGGAATTCTTCCCGCCCTGGTTACGCTCTGGATCCAGAATCGCGTGCCAGAATCGGAGATGTGGAAAGATCATCGGCGTCTGTCAGTGGAAAAGAATCCCTACCCCGTGTCCTCTGTGTCCTCTGTGGTTAAAGTCTTTGACTTTGCTGCAATTTTCCGCCCACCCTACGCCAAGAGCACCGTCGTCCTTCTCCTACTCAACTTCTTCGGATTGTTTGCGTGGTGGGGATTGTTCACCTGGATTCCTCCGTATCTTTCGCTTCCCGCCGCACAAGGCGGACGCGGTTTCGGCGTCATGGGCACCACCACACTGCTCATAGTGCTCAACCTGTTTGGCATGTTTCCCGGTTACATCAGCTTTGGCTGGGTCGCCGACCATCTGGGCCGACGCAAATCGTTCATACTCTATCTTTTTGCCGCCGCCGTTCTGGTGCCTCTCTACGCCATGGCGCGTTCGCAGGCGGCGTTGCTGGTACTCGGGACGATTGTCGCCTTCTTCGGAACGGGATTCTTCTCCGGCTCGGGCATTATCGGCAGCGAGATTTTCCCCACCCGCGTGCGGGCGCGGGCATTGGGCTTCACCTACAATGGCGCACGGGCTCTCAGTTGCGTTGCGCCCTGGATCATTGGATGGGTCGGCCAGGCTAAGGGACTTAGTTGGGCTTTCTATCTGTGCGGCGCAGCTTTCTTTCTGGCAAGCTTAATGGCAACTCAGTTGCCGGAGACGAAGGGAAAGACGCTGGCGTGAGGCTGTTGGAAAGCCGGAGTCTCCGCCGACTCAACAGGCGAGGCGCCCGTTCCTCGCGGTGCATGATGACCAGGATTCACGCAACGTGCTCGATCGTATGGGTGATTTTCGCCGTCTTCTCGATCATGGCGGACACTGAGCAGTACTTCTCTTTCGAAAGCCGCACCGCGTCTTCCATGGCTTTCTTAGATACTTGCCCGCGAACAAGATAGGTCAAGTGAATTGACGTATAGACGGCGGGATAACCATCTGCTCTTTCGGCCTCGGCTCGCACTTCGAGCCCGGTGAACGGCTCGCGTTTCTTACGGAGAATTCCCACCACATCCGATGCCGTGCAACCGCACAGCCCGAGCAGCACTAACTCCATCGGAGTGTTGGCGGTCTTCTCCGGTGCGGTATCCATCACGATCGAATGGCGTGAAGTTGCAGAGCCTACGTAGCGGTCTTTGTCCGTCCAATTCACCGAAGCTTCGATCATTCTGTCCTTTCGTTGTCCCGCTGATCGCTATTCGTCGTTCGCTGTTTGCGGTGCGAGTATAGCGATCGACGAACAGCGAATAGCGATCAGCGATCTTAACTGCATATCTGGTCACCGCCTTCTCTATCGCCGGTTGTCCGTTATCGGCTCGGGATGAATCAACACGCGGAACAGCTGCGGCGCGTCGTGTTTGAAGCGGATCTCGAGCGAGGTCTGAACATCGTGCACTTGCGAGAGCGGCATATCGTCGGGCAGCGTGCAGTGACAGGAAACATAGAGCCGCGTGCGCACCTTCTTGAACTGGAATTCGTGCACGTCGATTACCTCGGGAAACTCCTTCACAATATTCTTGAGCCGCTGTTCCAATTCCGGCTCGCGAACGATCTGCTCTCCGGTTTCAATCGTCGCCGGCTCGCTCTCAATGTGCGTAAGGATAGTCGCAATTTCGGGGACCTCGGCGCGCATCTCGGTTTCGAGCCGCGTTACTTCATCGTGCGCCTGTTTCATGGTGAGCTGCTCGTCGAGTTCCAGATGCTGTTCCACGTGCAACTGCCCGTTCAGATCCTGCACGCTGATGTCGTGCACATTGAAATTGTGCCGGGTCGCCACGGCGCGAATGCGGTCAAAGATATTTTCGGTCCGCCGCGCTCGCGGAACGGTGTGCACCATCACGTCAGCGTCGGGCAAGACCTCGCGCACGCGCGACCTCACAGCATCGGATACCTGCTCGGAGCGCTGGAACGTGAAGTTGCGTTCCAGCCCCACCGAAACGTCCGCGAAGTAGCGGTTCCCCGCTTTCCGGAACCGCACCCGCTCCACTTCCAGCACGCCATCCACTGTCCTGATCCGATCGAGGATCTGGCTACGCACACCGACCGGCGCCGCATCGAGCAGCGCATCCACGGTTCTGCGCGACAACCGCCAACCCACGGAAACCACCACGCCGGCCACGAATAACGCGGCAATCGGATCGGCCTGGCGCAGCCACCGCACCTGATAGGTACGCCCCATCCAAACCAGCGCGAGGCCCACGATCACTACGCCGCTCGACCAGATGTCGGTCGAAAAATGCAGCGCGTCGGCTTCCAGCGCCTGACTGTCATATTTCTTGGCAATGCGTCCAAGGGCACGGGAGCGCCAGGCGTCAACGGCCATCGACAACGCCATGACCAGGCACGCCGCCACGCTCGGCTCAATTTCCACGCTGTGAAAAAACAGCCGGCTTATCGATTCGTAGACGATCCAGACGCACGTCAACAGCAGCAGGCCGGTTTCAATGAAGGCCGAAAAATTCTCGAATTTGCCGTGTCCATACTGATGATCGGCGTCCGCCGGCTTGTCGGAAACCCGCACCGAAAAAAATGTCACCACCGCCGCAATCAAGTCCAATCCGGAGTGTGCCGCTTCCGACAGAATTCCCAGCGAGCCGGTCGCGATCCCCACAACGATCTTCAGGACGGTGATCACCAGAGCCGCCAACACTGAGTTCCCGGCAACGGCTCGTTTTTCGCGGCGCATCGACCCGGAACTGAAGGTGGCCTGGATTTCTGGCATAACCGTCATTATCGCTTTGGATTCGTCCGCCGCCAACCCCTCGCCGCCCTTGCCAGGTTCCCAGCCGGACATGCTACGATGAGATTCGTCGCAATAACTCCCTGGAGGATCCTGATTCATGCGTTTCTCGTACCTCGTGTTTCTCCTGCTCGTCGGCCTGACGTACGGACAGACTGCGCAACCAGCTACACCTGCTGCCGCCGGAGCAAAGGCGGAACCAAGCGTTTCCGTCGTCCCCGATAAGGCGCCCGAAGTAAAAGTTGCTCCCGATGATCCGGTGATCACGCTCAGTGGGTTCTGCATCGACAGCACTCAGCAGGGCGACGCCTGTAAGACCGTGATCACGCGTGAGCAATTTGAAAAGCTCGCCGAAGCGCTGCAGCCGAAAATGTCGCCAGCCATTCGCCGGCAGCTCGCAACCGCTTATTCGCGCATGCTGCGGATGTCGACTGCGGCGGAAAAACGCGGCCTCGACAAAGGCCCGTCGTTCGAGGCGAAGATAAACTTCGCGCGCATGCAAATTCTCTCCCAGGAACTGAGCCGGACGCTGCAGGAAGATTCCGGCAAGGTTAGCGACGCCGACATCGAGGACTATTACAAGAAGAACGAAACCTCGTATGAGCAGGCCACCTTGGCGCGGATTTTTATTCCGCGCACAAAGCAACCTGCTCCTCCAGCCGTTAAGCCCGCGGCCAAGGCGAAGAAGGAAGAGGACGCAGACGCCGAGGAAGCGCAAAAGGACGCTGAAGCGGCGACGAAGAAAACGCAAGCTGAGTCCGAGGCGCAACGAAAAGTTGGCGAAGAAGCGATGACGAAAGTCGCCAACGATCTTCGCGCCCGCGCCGTTAAAGGGGAAGACCCCGAAACTCTGCAGAAAGAGGCATTCGTTGCTGCTGGACTCCCGGGCAATCCACAAACCACAAAGATGGAGAAAGTACGGCGCGCTACGCTGCCTCTGAACCATCGTGCGATCATGGATCTGAAGCTTGGGGAAGTATCCGAAGTGATCTCCGATCCCAGCGGTGGCCACTACATCTACAAGCTGGTCAGTAAGGAGACCTTATCTCTGGAGATTGTTAAGCCGGAGATCCGCAACCTAATCTCAAGCCAGCGTTATCGCGACAGCATGCAGGGATTCCAAGGCAATGTCGACCTGAACGAAGCCTATTTCGGTCCCAGCACCGCGAGACCTGGCATGCCGCCTCGCCCCATGGGAGCAAAGCCGTCTGACCAACCGGCTGAAGACCCCGACTAAATGGATACGGTAAAACCAACCATCGTGGTCACCGGCGTTTCGGGCAATCTTGGCCAACGACTCCTGCCGCAGCTCTCGGATTACACGGTAGTAGGCATCGACGTCAAGCCTCCAACTCATTCTCCGGTTGACCGCTTCGTGGCGCTTGATTTAGGAAGAGAAGAATCCACTCGCGAGCTGCTGCTGCTGCTGCGCGAGTTGCAGCCGGTGTCTTTCGTGCACCTGGCCTTTGTGATCGATCCGCAGCGCTCGGGCGTGGTGGATGTCGACCGCATGTGGCGGATCAACGTGGCTGGCACAGCCCGTGTGATGGAAGCCATTGCCGAAGCCAACCGGACGGCTGCAACCACCATCCGGCAGTTTATTTTTCCCAGCAGCGTGTCGGCGTATGGCTCCGACCTGCCCGCGCCGGTCACGGAAGACGCGCCGCTTGAGGCACATACGTTGCCGTACGCAATCCACAAGAAAGAAAGCGATCTGGTGGTGCAGCAACGCGCGCCCTCCCTGCGCGGGTGCGGCGTCTTCATTCTCCGCCCCCACATTTTTGCCGGAGCCACCGTCGAAAATTACTTAATGGGAGCGTTCCGCGGAAC